>Ga0068862_100003592_pt1 | contig 13278 bp, 8 predicted proteins | sample KBSSwiS52_FD_66598 | JGI IMG/M metagenome (GOLD analysis project Ga0068862, IMG submission 66598) | Switchgrass rhizosphere microbial communities from Kellogg Biological Station, Michigan, USA - KBS Switchgrass S5-2 | ecosystem: Host-associated > Plants > Roots > Rhizosphere > Soil ... | reverse complement strand
AACGTGATGAGCGAACTGTCCGGCGAGAAGATCGACATCATCGACTACGACGAGGACCCCGCCCGGTTCGTAGCCAACGCGCTGTCGCCGGCCAAGGTCGTGTCGGTGAGCGTCATCGACGAGTCCGCACGCGCTGCGCGCGTGGTGGTGCCCGATTTCCAGCTGTCGCTGGCGATCGGTAAGGAGGGTCAGAACGCGCGCTTGGCCGCTCGGCTGACCGGTTGGCGGATTGACATTCGAAGCGACGCCGTGCCGGCCAACAAGCCCGAGCCCAACCCGGACGCGGCGCATGGAGCTGCGCGCGACCGGTAGTCCTCGGGCCCAGCCTCGACGACCAGCACCGCAGTTTCAGTTCGCGAGCATGCAGACGGTAGACTCAGCTGTGATCCAGCGCGAGACTTCGGCTTCGGCGCGTCGACGACCAGAGGGACCGGTCCGGACGTGCGTCGGCTGCCGGAAGCGAGAGCTGGCTGTCGAACTGCTTCGAGTAGTCGCTGTCGACGGGAATGGCGAACAAGTCGTGACCGTTGATGCAGCGAGAAAACTGCCGGGGCGGGGTGCCTGGCTGCATCCCGATCCGCAGTGTCTGGACGCAGCAATTCGGCGGCGAGCATTCGTACGAGCGCTGCGCATCACCGGTTCACCGGACATCACCGCGGTGATCGAGCACGTAAGTGCAGTTGGAGGCACTGACGAGCTTGATCAACCCGGCAACAGAACAGGTAGCGAAGAACATGAGCACACCGTGAAGTCTCGATGACCATGCGTCATAGCTAAACCCGAGGCGCGGCGCCTACCACCGCTGTCGCCTCCAGACAGGAGATGTAGTGGCAGGTAAGGCCCGCGTACACGAGTTGGCCAAGGAACTCGGTGTCACCAGCAAGGAAGTCCTCGCCCGGCTTAGCGAACAGGGCGAATTCGTCAAATCCGCGTCCTCCACAGTCGAGGCACCCGTCGCGCGTCGACTGCGCGAGTCGTTCGGTGGCGCGAAGCCGGCCGCGGAGAAGGTCAAGACCGCAGGCAATGGCTCGGCGGCCAAGGTAGCCGCCGCGGCCGCGACGAAGGCCGCGCCCGAACAGGCGCCGGCGCCCAAGCCCGCGCCGCCCGTGGCACCGGCAGAACCGGTGGCCGCGCCACCCGCGGCGGCAGCAGTGGCGCCCCCGCCAGCGGCGCCCGCCCCGGCCCGGCCCGGTCCCACGCCTGGCGCAACCCCTGGCCCACGTCCAGGCCCTGTGCCCGGTGCGCCCAAGCCGGCCGCGCGCACCCCGCGCGTCGGCAACAACCCGTTCTCCTCGGCGCAGCCGGTTGACCGGCCGATACCCCGTCCTCAAGGGCCCCGGCCCGGTCCCGGCGGCCCGCGGCCGGGTGCGCCGCGACCCGGCATGTCGCCGGGCAATATGCCGCCGCGCCCGGGCGGAACTCGCCCGGCTCCCGGCGGCCGCCCAGGTGGGCCGCGTCCCGGCCCCGGCGGCCGTGGCCCCGGTGCGGGCGCCGGCGGTCGCCCCGGTGGTGCCGGTGGTGGCGGCGGAGGTAACTACCGCAGCGGTGGCGGTGGCGGTGGCGGTGGTGGCGGCGGCGGTGGCGGTGGCGCTGCCCCCGCGGGTGCCGGCTATCGCGGCCGTCCCGGTGGCGGCGGTGGCGGCGGTGGAAGGCCAGGTCAGCGCGGCGGAGCCGCCGGCGCGTTCGGTCGTCCCGGTGGCGCGCCGAAGCGTGGTCGCAAGTCGAAGCGGCAGAAGCGGCAGGAATACGACTCGATGCAGGCGCCGGTCGTCGGCGGCGTGCGGCTGCCGCACGGCAACGGCGAGACCATCCGGCTGGCCCGTGGCGCGTCGCTGTCCGACTTCGCCGAGAAGATCGACGCCAACCCGGCCTCGCTGGTGCAGGCGCTGTTCAACCTCGGCGAGATGGTGACTGCCACACAGTCCGTCGGCGACGAGACGCTCGAGCTGCTCGGCAGCGAGATGAACTACGTCGTTCAGGTCGTGTCGCCCGAAGACGAGGACCGCGAGCTGCTGGAGTCCTTCGACCTCACCTACGGCGAGGACGAGGGCGGCGAGGAAGATCTCGAGACCCGGCCACCGGTGGTCACGGTCATGGGCCACGTCGACCACGGCAAGACCCGACTGCTGGACACCATCCGCAAGGCCAACGTCCGCGAGGAAGAGGCCGGCGGCATCACCCAGCACATCGGCGCGTACCAGGTCGAGGTGGATCTCGACGGCACGATTCGACCGATCACCTTCATCGACACCCCCGGTCACGAGGCGTTCACCGCCATGCGTGCCCGCGGTGCGAAGGCCACCGACATCGCGATCTTGGTGGTCGCCGCCGACGACGGCGTCATGCCGCAGACGGTGGAGGCCATCAACCACGCGCAGGCGGCCGATGTGCCGATCGTGGTGGCGGTCAACAAGATCGACAAGGAAGGTGCCGATCCTGCCAAGATCCGCGGGCAGCTCACCGAGTACGGCTTGGTGGCCGAGGACTTCGGTGGCGACACGATGTTCGTCGACATCTCGGCGAAGCTCGGCACCAACATCGAGGCGCTGCTCGAGGCGGTCGTGCTGACTGCCGACGCCGCGCTTGACCTGCGGGCGAACCCCGATATGGAGGCCCAGGGTGTGGCCATCGAGGCGCACCTGGACCGTGGTCGTGGACCGGTGGCCACCGTGCTGATTCAGCGCGGCACGCTGCACGTCGGCGACTCGGTGGTCGCAGGCGACGCGTACGGCCGCGTCCGCCGCATGGTCGACGAGCACGGCGACGACGTCGAGGCGGCGCTCCCGTCGCGACCTGTGCAGGTCATCGGCTTTACATCGGTGCCCGGCGCAGGCGACAACTTCCTGGTCGTCGACGAGGACCGCATTGCGCGACAGATCGCCGACCGGCGCAGCGCGCGCAAGCGCAACGCGCTGGCGGCCCGCACCCGCAAGCGGATCAGCCTCGAGGACCTGGATTCGGCGCTGAAGGAAACCAGCCAGCTGAACCTGATCCTCAAGGGCGACAACGCAGGCACCGTCGAGGCGCTGGAGGAGGCCCTGCTGGGCATCCAGGTCGACGACGAAGTCGAACTGCGCGTGATCGACCGCGGTGTCGGTGGCGTCACGGAGACCAACGTCAACCTGGCATCGGCTTCGGACGCGATCATCATCGGGTTCAACGTCCGTGCCGAGGGCAAGGCCACCGAGCTGGCGAACCGCGAGGGTGTGGAGATCCGCTACTACTCGGTTATCTACCAGGCCATCGACGAGATCGAGAGCGCGCTCAAGGGCATGCTCAAGCCGGTCTACGAGGAGCGGGAACTCGGCCGCGCCGAGATCCGCGCCATCTTCCGGTCGTCGAAGGTCGGCAACATCGCCGGCTGCCTGGTCACCTCCGGCACCATCCGGCGCAATTCGAAGGCACGGCTGCTGCGTGACAACGTCGTTGTCGCGCAGAACGTCACCGTGCAGTCGCTGCGGCGGGAGAAGGACGATGTCACCGAGGTGCGTGACGGCTACGAATGCGGTCTGACGCTGACCTACTCCGACATCAAAGAAGGCGACGTTATCGAGACGTACGAGTTGGTGGAGAAGGAGCGCACCTAGTGGTCGATGTGGGCCGAGCCCGTCGGCTCTCCAAGCGCATCGGCACCATCGTCGCTTCGGCCATCGAGTTCGAGATCAAGGATCCGCCGTTGGCCTTCGTGACCATTACGGACACGAAGGTAACGGGTGACCTGCACGACGCCACGGTGTACTACACGGTGCGCGGCGAGACTTTGCAGGACGAACCCGACTATGCCGGCGCGGCCGCTGCGCTGGAACGCGCTAAGGGAACCCTGCGGACAAAGGTCGGAGCAGGCACCGGGGTACGGTTCACACCCACGCTGTCGTTTGTCCTGGACAAGGTGCCGGATACCGCTGCCCACATGGAGGATCTGCTGGCTCGCGCACGGGCCGCAGATGAGGATTTGGCTAGAGTTCGGCAGGGTGCCAAGCACGCGGGCGAGGAAGACCCGTACCGTAAGGGCGGGGCTGAGGGTTCGAGCGGGGAGCTGGATAACGGGCTTGACGCTGAGGACACTGGTGACCGCGATCGACAAGATGACTGACGCTCCTCCCATCGAGGGCACGCGCGTCGACGCGCGCCAAACGGCCGACCTGCTGGACGCCGCCACCACCGTCGGCGTCGTCTGCCATGTCTATCCCGACGCGGACACCATCGGTGCGGGTCTGGCGCTCGCGCTGGTGCTCGATCACGCCGGCAAGGCCGTCGAGGTGAGTTTCGCCGCGCCCGCCGAGCTGCCCGAGTCCCTGCAGTCGCTGCCGGGTGGGCATCTGCTGGTAAGCCCGGAGAGCATGCGGCGCGACGCCGACCTGATCGTCACCGTCGACATTCCCAGCGTCAACCGGCTCGGCGCTCTCAGTGAGTTGGCCGAGTCCGGTCGCGAGGTGCTGGTGATCGACCATCACGCCTCCAACCATCTGTTCGGCACCGCCAACTACGTCGATCCGTCGGCCGACTCCACCACGATGCTGGTCGCGGAGCTGCTCGACACATGGGGCAAGCCGATCGACGTCGGCGTCGCGCACTGCCTGTATGCCGGGCTGACCACCGATACCGGGTCGTTCCGGTGGGCCAGCGCCCGCGCGCATCGACTGGCCGCGCGGCTGCTGGAGCTCGGTGTCGACAACGCCTCGATCAGCCGTGCTCTGCTCGACACGCACCCGTTCGCGTGGCTGCCGATGTTGTCGCGTGTGCTGTCGTTGGCGCAGTTGCGCCCGGACGCCGCCGGTGGCCGCGGACTGGTGTATGCCGTTGTCGGACACCAGGAATGGGCCAACGCGCGCCCCGAGGAAGTCGAGAGCATCGTCGACATCGTGCGCACCACGCAGCAGGCCGAGGTGGCGGCGGTGTTCAAGGAGATCGAGCCCGCACATTGGTCGGTCTCGATGCGCGCGAAGTCCTACGACCTCGCCGCAGTCGCCAGTGCCTTCGGCGGCGGCGGGCACCGCTTGGCCGCCGGTTACTCGGCGACCGGATCCGTGGACGACGTCGTTCAGGCGCTCTATACCGCTCTTGGCTGAGCCGGAGGGCGATCTGCCGATCGCTCCCGCCACCGGTAGGCGCATCGCCGCGCTTGCGTTCCCCGCGCTCGGGGTGCTGGCCGCCGAACCGATCTACCTGCTGTTCGACATCGCAGTCGTCGGCCGGCTGGGTGCGCTGGCACTGGCCGGGCTGGCGATCGGCGGGCTGATTCTGAGCACGCTCAGCTCACAGATGACCTTCTTGTCGTACGGCACCACGGCACGTTCGGCCAGGTTATTCGGTGCGGGCAACCGCGGGGCGGCCGTCGGGGAGGGCGTGCAGGCCACCTGGCTGGCGCTGGGCCTTGGCGCGCTGATCGTCGTCGTGGTCGAGGCCGTCGCGGTGCCGTTGGTGTCGGCGTTGGCCGCCGGCGGTGACATCGCCGGAGCCGCGTTGCCATGGGTCCGAATCGCGATCGTCGGCGTGCCGGCGATCCTGGTCTCGGCGGCGGGCAACGGCTGGATGCGCGGCGTGCAGGACACCGCACGCCCGCTGCGCTATGTCGCCGCCGGCTTCGGGGTGTCGGCCGTGCTGTGTCCGCTGTTGGTGTACGGCTGGCTCGGCATGCCCAGGCTGGAGCTCGCCGGCTCGGCTATCGCAAACCTGGTGGGGCAGTGGGTGGCCGCCGTGCTTTTCCTGCGCTCGCTGCTCGCCGAGCGGGTGCCGCTGCGGATTCAGCCGGCGGTGTTGCGTGCTCAGGTCGTGATGGGTCGCGATCTGGTGCTACGCACGATGGCGTTCCAGGCCTGCTTCGTCTCGGCAGGCGCCGTCGCCGCCCGGTTCGGTGCGGCCGCTGTCGCCGCCCACCAGGTGGTGCTCCAGCTGTGGAATTTCCTTGCGCTGGTGCTTGATTCGCTCGCGATTGCCGCGCAGTCGCTGGTCGGGGCGGCACTGGGCGCAGGCCAGCTGGCGCACGCCAAGTCCGTCGCGTGGCGCGTGACGATCTTCTCCACCCTTGCGTCCGCGTTGTTGGCAGGCATCTTCGCCGTCGGCGCTTCGGTGTTCCCGAGCGTGTTCACCGACGACCGCTCCGTGCTCGACGCGATCGGCGTGCCGTGGTGGTTCATGGTGGCGCAATTGCCGGTCGCCGGAATCGTTTTCGCACTCGACGGCGTGCTGCTCGGCGCCGGTGACGCGAAGTTCATGCGCAACGCGACGCTGATCAGCGCGCTGCTCGGCTTCCTGCCGCTGATCTGGCTGTCGCTGGTATTCGGCTGGGGTCTGCTCGGCATCTGGTCAGGCCTGAGCACGTTCATGGTGCTGCGGCTGGCGTTCGTCGGCTGGCGTGCCTTCTCCGGTCACTGGCTGGTGCCCGGTACCGGCTAGCGTCATGAGTCAATAATCTCGCGGCACTTGCCAAACTTCGCCTGAAGTTGCAGTTGTTGCCGGAAAAGTGCAAGTAGCCACCGATAACTGCAGTCTCGGCGCGCTCGTATGGCGCGACACACTAGTGCGATCTCGACGTTGCTTTCCGTCGTCGCGGCCCCGATGGGCCGCATTACGGGTAGGAGAAGCGCCCGCCGCTGTGTCGGACGTTTTGGGAAGGGAATTTCTCCCGGCAAGTTAGACATACCCGGATGACGGACTTGGTGATAACACGGCATGTCTGATGTTGCCGTTCTCGTCGTGGCCGGTGACGTCTGCGCCAGCGCAGCCGCATGCCGTGCGAACCGATCGAAATCGGTTGCAGCCCTTGGACGCCCGAATCAGCGCGGCGGGTTGGCGGGATTCACGATCCGTGGTTTTATCGTCCCACGTGTCGGCGAGTGTGTACGCGGGCTGGGCCGTACTGTCACCGACTTCGGTGTGGACGGCTGCGACGGTGGGGTGGCCCGTGGCCGCAGTGACGCAGTTGGCACCGATGGAGACGACCGCAGGGAAGGCGGAGCTGTCGATCGCGGTGTCCGGATCGGCGTCGGCTCTGAATCCGTATGCGGTGCTTGGCGAATAGGTGGCTGCACCGGCAGAATCGCAGTGGCAGGCGGCTGTGCCGACGGAATCTCCGTGCTCGGTGGCGGGGCTATCGCGCTAACGGTCGTGGCCGTGGTCGCAGTTGGCGCTGCCGGTGCTTTGCTGCTTGTTGGAAGTGGTTTAGCGGGTGTTGTGACGGTCGTCGGCACTGTTTCACTCACGTCGACGGGGGCGAGAGTTGTGTGCTGGCTGAACATCCAGGCGATGGTCACGCTTAGTGAGATGCCCAGGGTGACAACGAATAACGCGATCAGCAATATCACGGTGCGGGTGCGACCACGTCGGGCGTCATCGACATCATCGTGCGCCTCCGGTGAGGTCTGGTTGGCGCCTGTCACCACACTTGAAACTTGTCCTGGATCCTGGGGGGCATCCGCGGCGTCGGCGTCGACCGCCTGGTCTCCAATCGGGGTGGCCAGTGAGTCGAGCCGAATATCGCTGAGAGTGCGCTCGCGTAGCCATCGGGGCGCGGGGATGAACGCCGGCGCCGCGCCAAGCAGCGCGGACGGAGTGACCATCCGACGCCGCTGCTCGTCGCACACGGGGCAGGACTCGACATGGCGGGCGATGCGTTTCCGCATCAGGACGCTGAACCGTCCGTCCCACCCATGGAGGATCCCGGCCAGGTCGGGACACCCGTCGGCGGAGTTGCGGGCGTGGCGGGAAACCAGCAGAGCGCCAAGGGAGTGCTCGATGGTCTCACGAAGCCGGTAAGCCATCTTGTTGGCGTTGCCGGGACTGACTCCGAGGGCTTCGGCGAGCTCGGGTCCATCTAGCCCGTGGCGGTAGGCCAACTCGAGCACCGAGCGGTCACGATCGGACAGCCCGCCGGCTGCCTCGGCGATGAGATCGGCGAGTTCGGTACGGGCGGCCAGGGTGTCGGGGCCAGGTTCATGAGCCATGGCGTCGGGCAATTCATCGTAAGGTGTTTCGCGGCGGCGTTCCCGGAGTCGACGCAGCGCTTCATTGCGGGCGATCGAATAAAGCCACGCGCGGAGCTTGTCGGGTTCCCGCAGCTGCGCTAAGCCGGTCGCGGCGGTGCAGAACACATCCTGTACGCAGTCTGCCGCGCCGTCGCGGTCACGCAACATTCCCACGCAGAAGTCGTGAAGCCGGTCGGCGTAGCGGTCATAAATACCCGCGAATGCCTCACGGTCACCGCCTGCAGCGGCGTGGACCAGCTCCGAATCGGACGGGTCCCCGATCCCCCAAATCTGTGCTGCGGTCATGACTCGCTCCCCCACGACACGAGTTGTTCCCATTGTCCACCCGGTTTTGTGGGGCACAAGCACGACCGGAGATTCGGCGGCCCTACCTGCGCCGAGTGCGGGGACGACTCTGGTGAGTGCGGGGGATGAGGCCAGATCAGTGTGCTGGACTGGTGTCGGGACCGCCGAGTGCAACCTTGATGCCAGGATCGCCGATCCGAACCCGGAGGCCGGGCGGCGGATTCAGGCTGGGCGACGGATTCAGCCCGGGATCGCCGATGCCCGGCGGGTCGGGCTGCGGATTAAAGGCCCCAATCGTGATACCCGGCGCGGCTTCACTGACATCCCGTGCTGCCTGCGCGGTGCCGACGCTGAGAAACAGCAATGCCGGTGCTGCGACGGCGGCGATTGCACCGGCGAGCGACGTCGTCCGAGTATGCGTGGTGTTCATGGTGCGCTCCTTTTCCGTGGTCGCGGCCCCTGTTGGGTCGCTGTCGGATGTAAGAGCGCCCGCTCAGCGCCTTTCGGACACTTTTTCGGCGAGAACTTTCGGGGATCCCGCGGTGAGCCCCCGTTCTCCGTGACGAGTTCTTACGCCAAAAAGTGTCCGAGCGGCTTGGGATGAGGGCTCGTACCTGTGACAGCGGCCCAACAGGGGCCGTGTTCACCGGAAGGGAGCACGCCATGACCACGACCTCCACTACGCACAAAGTCGCCGCGACCGCTGGGTCTCTGCGCAAGTCGACGTCCATCGCGAAGGGTGCCGCACTTGCCGCGGCTGTGATGTGCGGTTTCGCTGCCGATGCCCCGCTGGGGACGGCGCGATTGGCGGCCCCGACTGCTGCACCGGCAAGGCCGATATCGAGCGTGTCGGCGCCGGCATTGGCTGCGGTGGTAACGCCAAATGCGTTGTATTCGGCGATGACCGCACCGCCGATTTTGGCGATGGGGCACGCTAGCAGCCGAGCTCTCCCCGGGGGTTATTTTGTTGCGCCCGTTACGACGGGTTTGGGCGATGTCAGCGCGGTCCCCCCGCGCGACAGCAGCCACGGCGGCGCGGTCGTCTCGGACGCGAATTTGTCCTTTGCGCCCACCGCGCTTTGGCGATCGAACTCATCCCCTGGTGTCGGTGGCGAAGCGACGACCCAAACCGCCTCCGGGTCAACAGCTTTCGTCAAGAACGCGTCGATGGCCGCCGCAACGCCCAATGCGGCCAGCGAGCCAACCAGTTTCGGGCTGTTCTCGCCTACCGGGGCGTTCCTCGGTCTGATCGGCCCCGGTGGCCTGCTGATCGGTAACGGTGTGCTGCCTGGCCAGAACGGCGGTCTGCTGATCGGTAATGGGGCTGACGGCGGGTCGGGCATACCGGGTGGCAACGGCGGCGTCGAGGGCGTACCGGGTGGCAACGGCGGCATCTTCTTTGGCAACGGCGGTGACGGTGGGCCAGGGGAGGACGGCGGCAACGCCGGCCTGATCGGCAACGGCGGTAACGGCGGCGACGGAGTTCTTGGACTGGACGGCGGCGACGGCGGCAACGGCGGCCTCATATTCGGCCACGGGGGCGACGGCGGTGACGGTGGCGACGACTTCAACCAGTTCGGCAACGCCACTGGCGGCGATGGCGGCGACGGCGGTGACTCCGGGTTCATCCGGATATTCGAAAACGGCGAAGTGGTCGGGATGAAGGCCGGGCTGTTCGGCACCGGCGGCGACGGCGGCGACGGCGGTGACGCCACGACCAACGCGCCAGGCGCGGTCGCCACCGGTGGTGCCGGCGGTGACGGCGGCAAGGGCGGCTCCAGCAATCTCGTCGCTACTGGCGGTCATGGTGGCGTTGGCGGTGACGCCACCGCCAACGAAGACGGTGGCGTGGCAAACGGCGGCGACGGCGGCGACGGCGGCTTCGTCATCGGCGGCAGCAGCGGTGACGGTGGCGCCGGTGGTACCGCCACCGCCAACGGGTATACCGGCAAGGCGACCGGTGGCGACGGCGGCAAGGGAGGCGACGTTTTTGTCGGCGACGCCGGTGACGGTGGCGCCGGCGGGACCGCCACGGCCAACGGGGGTGTCGGCAAGGCCACCGGCGGCCACGGGGGCGACGGCGGCAGCGCTCCTGGCTTCAACAGCGGCAACGGCGGCGATGGTGGTGATGGCGGGACCGCCACGGCCAACGGGGGTTTCGGCAAGGCCACCGGCGGCCACGGGGGCCACGGCGGTATCGCCACTGGCTCCATCGACAACCCGAACAGCGGTATCGGTGGTGACGGCGGCGTTGGCGGTAACGGCAACGCTACCGGGGTGTCCGGTAAGGGCACGGGCGGCAATGGCGGCGCCGGCGGCTACGGTACCGGTCCCGGCCCCAACGAGAAAGGTTCCGGCGGTGCCGGCGGAGCAGGTTCCGGCTCCGGCAGCGACGGGTCCCCCGGCAGCGACGGCGATCTTCCCTAGTGTCGGAGCACCAGGCCGCGACACCCGGGCGATCTCCGGCGAACAGCTGGTCCTGTTCCTGCCGCTGGTGTTCGGCTGGCGTTCGTCGGCTGGCGAGCCTTCTCCGGTCACTGGCTGGTGCCGGGCACCGGCTAACCCGCTACGTTGCGACCGGCAAGGGGAGGATCGGTTCGCGCGGCGGCGAAGTTTCGCCGGACTCGGCTATCCCGAACCGCTTGTGCAGCCTGCGCATCGGCGCAGGCGCCCACCAGTTGTATCGGCCGAGCAGGTGCATGAAGGCAGGCATCAGCATCATCCGGACGACCGTGGCGTCGGCAAGCACGGCCAACGTCAGCCCGAGACCGAACATCCGCATGACCGACACCTCGGCCGCCATCAGCGTCGAGAACGACACGGCCATCAGCACAGCCGCGGCGGTGACCACCCGGCCGGTACGAGCGATGCCGAGCGCAACGGCTTCATCGTTGTCGACGCGAGTCTGTCCGGAGGCGAGCCAGTGCTCGCGGATGCGGGATATCAGGAACACCTCGTAATCCATCGACAGCCCGAAGGCCAGGCAGAACAGCAGCGCGGGGATCTGCGCCGCCATCGTGCCGGTGGCAGTGGTGCCGAAGGCGCCGAGGTTGCCGTCCTGGAACACCCACACCAGTGCACCGAACGACGCGGTCAGCGACAACACGTTGAGAACGAGTGCCTTCAGCGGCAAGACCACGCTGCCGGTGAGCAGGAAGAGCAAGACGAACGTGATCACGGCGATCAGCGACAACACCAAGGGCATCGTGCTCGCCACCGCGTCGGCGCTGTCCCTGTTGATCTGAGCGTGACCGGTCAGCAGCACGTCTCGCCCTCCGGGCGTGGCCACGGCGTGCAGGCGGTCCAGTTGGTTCTCCGAAGCGGCCGAGAACAGCGGTGCGTCGGTGCTGACGGTGAAGAATGCGCTACCGTCCTTCAGCCCGGTCGGTGCCATTGGAGGCCCGACACGAACGCCGCTCGCGAAGGTACCGCCGGGCGCCGACACCGATTCCACGTCGGCCACCTGCGAGAGTTGCCGTGCGTAGCGGTCGATTTCGGCCGGCGGCAGATCAATTACGTTCGGAATGACGACCATCAGCGTCGTCAGCGAGTTCACCGCGAAGTCTGTGCGCAATGTGTCGCCGACCTGTCGTGATGCCGCGGATTGCCCGAGCACGCGGTCATCCGGAAAGCCCCACTTCACCCCGAGGAACGGCGTGCCGAGCACGAGCAGTAGCGCGATTACCGTCGCTGCGACGGGAATCGACCGGCGCAGTACCTGCTTCGTCCAGCGATACCAGAACGTTTCGGTCACGGCGCGGGCTGCCGGTTCAGGACGGCGCAGCAGCCGTCGGCCGAACCGGCGCATGTCCAGCGCGTCGAGCCGAGTGCCCAGCACCGCGATGGCGGCCGGTGTCACCACGACGGCGGCCACGGCTGCCAGCGCCACCACCGCGACGCCCGCATACGCCAGCGACTTGAGAAAGTACATCGGGAACAGCGCCATGGTTGCCATCGACAGCGACACCGTCAGCGCAGAGAACAGCACCGTGCGGCCCGCGGTGGCCATGGTGCGCACCAGGGCGTCGTCGCGCTCGGCGCCGTCGGCGATTTCGTCGCGGAATCTGCTGACGATCAGCAGCGTGTAGTCGATCGCCAGCGCCAGGCCCATGACGAGTGCGAGGTTGAGTGAGAAGATCGAAACCTCGGTGAACGCGGCGACCGCCCGCAGGATCGCCATCGAGCCGACGATCGCGAAGATGCCGACCGCCAACGGGACCGCCGCGGCAAGCATGCCGCCGAACACCCACACCAGAACCACGAAGCTGACCGGCAGCCCGAGCGCCTCCATGGTGAGCAGGTCGCGCTTGCTCTGGTCGTTGGCCTCGATGTACGTCATCACCTCGCCGCCCGGCGTGACAGTGACGCCGTTGCGGTCGTGGAACAAGGGCAGCAGTTCGCGGCCGTTTTTCTGCGCGCCGCTCTCGCCACCTGTGATGCCCGCGATGATCAGGCCCGTCCTACCGTCTTCGCTGAGCATTGACCGGGCCATCGGCGGCGGTGCCGTCCACGCTGACTGCACTTGAGCGACGAAGGGAAACCGCTCCAGTTGGGCGACGAGGTCGGTGGCGACTTTGCGGGCCGAAACCCCTTGTGCGCCAGCGTCTGACGACACGCTGACGATCAGTTGCATATCGCCCTGGTCGAACTTGTCGGCAAGGATTTTCGACGCGTACCAGGATTGCGAGGTCGAATTGCGCATGCCGCCCGCCGAGAGGGAGTCCATGACCGGTATGGCGAACACTCCCGCGGCGACCATCATGAGCAGCGCGGCGGCGATGACCCGCTTCGGGGCCGCGATCGCGAAACGTGCCAACGCTTGCAGCATGTCGCCACGGTAGATTTCGGGCAGAGCCCGGTCGTGAGTACTGGAGTACCTGTCTTTGGGTGGGGACGTACTTCAGTCCGTTCGGGTGATGACCGCCCAACCGTAATCGTTGGTCTTGACCTGTACATCGCCGAAACCTGCCGCCGCAAGACGGCCGGGCAGCGACGCGGGGTCGACCGG
>Ga0068862_100003582_pt1 | contig 13293 bp, 12 predicted proteins | sample KBSSwiS52_FD_66598 | JGI IMG/M metagenome (GOLD analysis project Ga0068862, IMG submission 66598) | Switchgrass rhizosphere microbial communities from Kellogg Biological Station, Michigan, USA - KBS Switchgrass S5-2 | ecosystem: Host-associated > Plants > Roots > Rhizosphere > Soil ... | reverse complement strand
CTCGACCGGCGGATCGAAGGGGTGATGCGCTTCGAGAAGCTGAAGGCGCAGCTTCGCCCGCAGCCCGACCGCCATTTCAACGTCGCCCGCTTCCTGGGCCGGCTGCGCTATCCGGCAAACTGATTTTCAACTGCAGACTGGCCAAATCGCGCCAGAGTGATAATGGTTCGCATGAACTTGCCGGACCCCGACGTTGCGCCTTGATCAGCTTCCCCGCGGCACCACCGCTGCCATCGACTCCATCGACTGGGCTTCGCTCTCGGACGGAGAGGGCCGACGGATGCGGGAGCTGGGCTTCGACGAGGGCGTCCGCATCGAGACGCTGCACAGCGGCCCGTTCGGTCGCGATCCGATCGCCTGCCGTGTCGGCCGGATGATCGTCGCGATCCGCCGCGCCCATGCCGCCGCCGTCACCGTGTCGGATCCGCGACAGGCATGACGACGCTGCCGCTGGTCGCGCTGGTCGGCAACCCCAATGCCGGCAAGTCGGCGCTGTTCAACGCGTTGACCGGCGCCCGCCAGAAGGTCGGCAATTATCCCGGCGTCACCGTCGAGCGGAAATCGGGGCGGATGTTCCTGCCCGATGGCCGCCCGATCGAGGTGGTCGACCTGCCCGGCACCTACAGCCTGACCCCGTCGAGCCCCGACGAATCGGTCACCCGCGATGTCATCGTCGGCCGGCAGGAGGGCGAGCGGCTGCCCTCGGCGCTGGTGATCGTCCTCGACTCGACCAATCTCGACAACCATCTCCGCTTCGCACTGCAGCTCATCGATCTTGGCCTGCCGACGGTGGTGGCGCTCAACATGGTCGACCTTGCCGAGCGCGAGGGCCTGGTAATCGACCTCGACGCGCTCTCCCGCGAACTCGGCGTGCCGGTGGTGCGCACCGTGGCGGTGCGCAAGCGCGGTCTCGACGATCTCTGCGCGGCGCTGACCGGCCTCGTCGCCGGCCCGCTGCGGCTGCGCGAGGGCGGCGAGGTCATCCACGACGACAGCATCGCGCTCCAGCGCAAGGCCCGTGCGATCGCCGCGGCGGTGACCGTCGAGGAAAGCCCGTCGCGGCGCTGGACGCACCGCATCGACGCGGTCGCGCTGCACCCGATCTTCGGCCCGATCATTCTCGCCGGCCTCCTGTTCCTGATGTTCCAGGCGGTGTTCAGCTGGTCCGAGGCGCCGGTCGGGCTGATCGAGGCGCTGTTCGCCTGGATGCAGGGCGCGGTTGAGGCGGCCCTGCCCGACGGGCTCATCCGCTCGGCGATCAGCAACGGCGTGATCGCCGGTGTCGGGTCGGTGGTGGCGTTCCTGCCGCTGATCCTGATTCTGTTCTTCTTCATCCTGATCCTCGAGGCGTCGGGCTACATGGTCCGTGCCGCCTTCCTGATGGACCGGATCATGGCGCGGGTCGGCCTGTCGGGGCGCGCCTTCATCCCGCTGCTCTCCTCCTTCGCCTGCGCGATTCCCGGCATCATGGCGACGCGGACGATCGACGATCCGAAGGAACGGCTGACCACCATCCTGATTGCGCCCTTGATGACCTGCTCGGCACGACTGCCGGTCTATGCGGTGATCATCGCCGCCTTCATCCCCAACCGCAGCGTCGGTCCGGGCGTGGGGCTGCAGGGGCTGGTCCTGTTCACGCTCTACATCACCGGGATCATCGGCGCGATGCTGGCAGCTTTGGTGATCCGCCGGACCATCGCGAACGGCACGAGCCACGGTTTCCTGATGGAAATGCCGAAGTACCAGGCGCCGATCTGGCGCGACGTGGCGCTCGGCCTCTGGCAGCGCTGCCTGATCTTCCTGAAGCGCGCCGGCACGACGATCATGACGGTGACGATCGTGCTCTGGGCGCTGCTCTCGTTCCCGATCGCGCCGGCCGGGCAGAGCCAGGTCCAGTATTCGGTCGCGGGGCGCATCGCCTCGGTCCTGACCCCGCTGGTCAGGCCGGTCGGCTTCAACCACGAGATCGCGCTGTCGCTGATCCCGGCGATGGCGGCGCGCGAGGTGGCGGTCTCCTCGCTGGCGACGGTCTACGCCATCGACAGCGCCGACGAGGAGAAGACCGAGGCGTCGCTGGTCGAGCGGCTGCGCAGCCGCTGGCCGCTGCCCACCGCGCTCGCCTTCCTCGCCTGGTTCGTGTTCGCGCCGCAGTGCCTGTCGACGATCGCGGTGACGCGCCGTGAGACCAATGGCTGGAAATGGCCCGGCTTCATGTTGCTCTACCTCTTCGGTCTCGCCTATCTGGCGGCTGGAGCAACTTACTGGAGCGCGGTGGCGCTCGGTCTTTAGGAGAGCGCCGTGGCCGGCAGCGTCAACAAGGTCATCCTCATCGGGAATCTGGGCCGCGATCCCGAATCGCGCAGCTTCCAGAACGGCGGCAAGGTGGTGAACCTGCGCATCGCCACCACCGAAAGCTGGAAGGACCGCAACTCGGGCGAACGCCGCGAGAAGACCGAGTGGCACTCGGTCGCGATCTTCAACGAGAACCTCGCCCGCATTGCCGAGCAGTATCTGCGGAAAGGGTCGAAGGTCTACATCGAGGGCCAGCTCCAGACCCGGAAATGGCAGGACCAGTCCGGCCAGGACCGCTATTCGACCGAGATCGTGCTGCAGGGCTTCAACGGCCAGCTGACCCTGCTCGATGGCCGCGGCGGCGGTGGCGACCAGGGTGGCGGCGACGACTACAGCAGCAGCTTCGGCGGCGGCGCTTCGGGCGGCGGCTACGGCGGTGGTGGTGGGGCTGGCGGCTTCGGCGGCGGGAGCGGCGGTGGCGCGCGCGGTGGTAGCGGCGCCGCCCCGAGTCGGCCGCCGTTCGACAGCGACCTGGACGACGACGTTCCGTTCTGAGAATCCTCCCCTCCCCGTGCCGGGGAGGATTTATCGATCCATCCTGTCCTTGAGTGCCTTGAGCGCGTCGAACGCGCCGCCCGTCACCTCATCCTCGTGCCTGACCCCCGCCGCGCGGAGCACCGCGTCGGCATCCGGCGCACGCGGAAACGGATCCAGCTCCAGCGCCATCGTCTCGGCCGCCGCCTCGCCTAGGTCGAGTGCGGCGCCGTCGAAGGGGATCGTGTCGAAATCCTCCTCGCTCAGTTCCAGCTCCTCGGCCTCCGGCATGTCGGCGACGAAGCGCAGGCGGAACGGCGCGTCGATGCGGGCGGGGACCGGCTCGCCGGTGGCGACACAGCTCTGGACGACATCGGCGGTGATCCGCCCCTCGGCGAGCAAACCGCCCGCGATCCGGCTGAGATCGGCCTCGGCGACCAGCGACCCGATCCCGACCAACCGGAAGCGGCCGGCGAGGCGGCGACGTTCGTCGGCATCGGCTTCGATGCGGAGATGACGCGGCACCTCGCCGATGGTCTCGACGCGGACCAGCCGGGAGAATTCGGGCGAGGCGTCGGTCACGGCAGTTCTCCCGCTATCAGCCGGTCGAAGGAGGTCGCGGCAAGCGCGTCGGCGAAGCCGTTCAGCCGTGCCGCGACGCGGCCGACCAGTTCCGGCGCGGGCGGCGCATCGCGGAAGATGTTGCGCGCCACCGCCGCCTCCAGGGCGGCCGGATCGGCGAGCGCCGCGCGGAAGGCGGTGAGGCGGCCGCCGAGCGCGCCCATCAGCCCGCCGACATGCTTGCCGACGACGATGTCGCCGAAGCCGATTTGGCGAAGCTGCCCGTCCATGTCATCGACGAACAGCTCGGTCACCCGCGCGCCCGCCTCGCGCGCGGCGGCGCCTTCGGCCTCCAGCCGCAGCAGGACCAGCGACAGCACCGCGGCGACCATGTCGAAGCGGCCGTCGATCGTGTCGGGGACGCGGCCATCGCGATACCAGAACGGATCACGGGCCTTCGCCACCACCGCGGTGTAGAGCGGGCGGAACGGCGCCAGATCGTCGCCCTTGCCGAACAGGCGGGACAGAAAGGAGAGCACGGGCAGAAAGCGGGTCCTTCGCGTGTTGCCAAACCGCGCTTGCGCGAGGCGGACAGGGGCGGATATTGAGGCGGCTCGCGTCATGCGGGCGGGAACGCACCTAGTCCCCTCTCGTCGTGTTTTGAAGGCCCGGCGGCGCGGCCAGGCGGGCGGGAGCCATTGGATGACGTCAGCAATGAAGCCTTGGATCGGCCGCGCGGCGATCATGATCGCCGTGCTGGCGGGCCTGAGTGCCTGCACGCGGATTCGTGACCACAAGGGCTACGTCATCGATTCCGCGCTGATCCAGTCGGTCCAGCCTGGCGTCGACAACCGCGACTCCGTGGCCGGCACGCTCGGCCGCCCGACCTTCGCCAGCCAGTTCGGGGACGAGACCTGGTACTATATCGCCCGCGAAACCCGGCAGCTCGCCTTCGCCAACCCCCGCGCGGTCGAGCAAACTGTGCTGGCGGTGAAGTTCGACAAGGCCGGCAACGTCGTATCGGTCGACCGTTCGGGCATGGAACGCACCGTTTCCATCCACCCCTATGGCGACAAGACCCCGACCGCGGGCCGCCACCGCAGCTTCCTGGGCGAGCTGTTCGGCAATATCGGGACGATCGGCGGCGCCGCCAATCAGGGCGCGGGCACCGCCGACAACCCGCAATAATCCGCCCGCCCCTGCCCGGCCCGCGCCGCCGATGAGCGCGCCCACGCCGATGATGGCGCAGTACCTGTCGCTCAAGGAGCAGGCGGGTGACTGCCTGCTGTTCTACCGCATGGGCGACTTCTTCGAGCTGTTCTTCGACGATGCGCGCACCGCCGCGGCCTGCCTCGACATCGCGCTGACCGCGCGCGGCGAGCATGACGGCGTTTCCGTCCCGATGTGCGGCGTGCCGGTCCATGCAGCCGAGGGCTATCTCGCCCGGCTGATCCGCGCCGGCCATCGCGTCGCCGTCGCCGAGCAGACCGAGAGCCCCGCCGAGGCCAAGGCGCGCGGATCGAAGTCGCTGGTCGCCCGCGCCATCGTCCGGGTGGTGACGCCGGGCACCCTCACCGAGGAGGCGCTGCTCGATTCGCGCGCCGCCAACTGGCTGGTGGCGCTGGCCGAAGTGGGTGGCGCGATCGGCCTGGCCGCCGCCGATATCTCGACCGGCCGGTTCGAGCTCGGCAGCCTGACCGCCGGTGCCGTCGACGCCGAGCTCGCCCGGCTTGCCGCTGCCGAGGTCGTGATCCCCGAGGGTTTCGACGGCGCGCCAGCGGGCGCGACGGTCCGGCCGCGCGCCGCCTTCGACGGCGCGCGCGGCGAGGCGCGGCTGAAGGAGCGCTTCGGCATCGCCACGCTGGATGGGCTCGGCAGCTTCGACCGCGCCGCACTGGCGGCGGCCGGGGGGCTGCTCGCCTATCTCGACCATGCCGGCAAGGGTGCGGTCGCCTTCCTGCAGCGGCCGGTGGCGCGCGCCGCCGACAGCCATATGCGAATCGACGCCGCCACCCGCGAGAGCCTGGAGCTGACCCAGGCTTCGGGCGCGCGCAAGGGCAGCCTGCTCGACGCGGTCGACCGGACCGTGACCGGCGCCGGGGCGCGCCTGCTCGCCGCCGATATCGCCGCACCCCTCGGTGTCATCGCTCCGATCGCCGATCGTCTCGACCTCGTCTCCGCCTTCGTCGCCGACGGCGGCGCCCGCGACGGGCTGCGGCAGGTGCTGCGCGCGATCCCCGACATCGGCCGGGCCATGGGTCGCCTCGTCGCCGGACGCGGCAGCCCGCGCGATCTCGGCCAGATCCGCGACGGCCTCGCCCTAGCGCGCGGCATCCACGACCGGATCGAGCGGCTCGCCGACGGCGGCCCGCTGGTCGGCGTCCTGCTGCCGGCGCTCAGCGGGCATGGCGCGCTGGTCGACCTCCTCGCCCGCGCGCTGGTGCCGATGCCGCCGATCGACGCCGCACAGGGCGGCTACATCGCCGAGGGCTACGACGTCGCACTCGACGATCTGCGCAGCGCCGGCGGCGAGGGCCGCCGCGCCATCGCCGCCCTGGAGGCGCAGTACCGCGCGCAGACCGGCATCGCCGCGCTCAAGATCCGCCACAACGCCGTGCTCGGCTATCATATCGAGGTGCCCTCCAAGCACGGCGACGCGCTGATGGCCGCCGATTCGGGCTTCACGCATCGCCAGACGATGGCCGGCGCAGTCCGCTTCAACGCGCCGGCGCTGCACGAGGCGGCGATGCGCGTCACCCATGCCGGCAACCATGCGCTGGCCGTCGAGGCGGCGCATCTCGCGGAGCTGACCGCTGCCGTCCTTGCCCGCGCCGAGGCGATCGCCGCGACCGCCGACGCCATCGCCCGGCTCGACGTCGCGGCCGGGCTTGCCGAGCGCGCGGTCGAAGGCGGGTGGTCCCGGCCCAAGCTGGTCGACCGGCCCTGCCTGGAAATCGAAGGCGGGCGTCACCCGGTGGTCGAGGCGGCACTGGCAAGGACCGGCGACCGCTTCGTCGCCAATGACTGCCGGCTGTCGCCCGATGCGCGGCTGTGGCTGGTGACCGGGCCGAACATGGGCGGCAAATCGACCTTCCTGCGCCAGAACGCGCTGATCGCGGTGCTCGCGCAGGCCGGGTCCTATGTGCCGGCGGCGAGCGCGACCCTCGGGCTCGTCGACCGGCTGTTCAGCCGGGTCGGCGCCTCCGACAATCTCGCGCGCGGCCGATCGACCTTCATGGTCGAAATGGTCGAGACCGCGGCCATCCTGGCGCAGGCGACGCCCAACAGCTTCGTCATCCTCGACGAGGTCGGCCGCGGCACCTCGACCTATGACGGCCTCGCCATCGCCTGGGCGGTGGTCGAGGCGGTGCACGACATCAACCGTTGCCGCTGCCTGTTCGCGACCCACTACCACGAGCTGACCCGGCTCGCCGAGCGACTCGACGCGCTGTCGCTGCACCATGTCCGCGCCCGCGAGTGGAAGGGCGACCTCGTCCTCCTCCACGAACTTGCCGAGGGGCCTGCCGATCGCAGCTATGGCCTCGCCGTAGCGCGGCTCGCCGGGCTGTCGCCGGCGGTGGTCGCCCGCGCCAAGGCGGTGCTCGCCAAGCTCGAGGCGGGGCGCGCGAAGACCGGCGGTCTGGCCGCCGGGCTCGACGATCTGCCGCTGTTCGCCGCGGCCGCCGCGCTTGAGGAAGCCAGGCCCGACAGGCTGCGCGAGGCGTTGGCCGCGCTCGATCTGGACGCGCTCAGCCCGCGCGAGGCGCTGGATGCGCTCTACCACCTGCAGGGAATCGCCCGCGAAGGGTGACGCCGGCACTGCGCTCGCCTATCTGCGGACGATGCCGACCAACGACACCGTCCCGAACCAGCGCGCGATCATCGACCGCCGCGAGATCGCCGATACGCTGGCGGGGCTGACCGGCGCCGATCCGGTGGCGCTGCGCCGCGAATCGACGGTGCTGCTCAAGGCCGCGCTCGCCGCCGGCCGCGCCGAGATCGCCCGGCGCGCACTGGAGACGCCCAGCCGCGGGCGCGAACTGACGGCAAGCTACGCCTTCCTCACCGATCAGCTGCTCCGCCTGATCTTCGACTTCGCCACCCAGCGGCTCTACCCGATGCCGAACCCCACCACCGGCCAGCGTCTCGTGCTGATCGCGGTGGGCGGTTACGGCCGCGGTGAGATGGCGCCGTTCTCCGATGTCGACATCGCCTTCGTCAGTCCGTGGAAGCCGGCGTCGTGGACCGAGCAGGTCATCGAATCGATGCTCCACCAGCTCTGGGACCTCGGCCTCAAGGTCGGCCATTCCAGCCGCTCGCTCGACGACATGATCCGCATGGCGAAATCGGACCTGACGATCCGCACCGCGATGCTGGAAGGGCGCTATGTCTGGGGTGACCAGGCGCTCTACGACGAGGCGGCCAAGCGCTTCGACCGCGAGGTGCTGCGCGGCGGGGAGCGCGGCTTCGTCACTGACAAGCTGGCCGAGCGCGACCAGCGCCACAAGAGGATGGGCGACAGCCGCTACGTCGTCGAGCCCAATCTCAAGGAGGGCAAGGGCGGCCTGCGCGATCTTCACACCCTGTTCTGGATCGGCAAGTTCATCAACAAGGTGCGGTCCGTGCCCGAACTGGTCGATGCCGGGCTGCTGACCCCGGCCGAGCTGCGCCAGTTCCTCAAGGCCGAGAACTTCCTGCTGGCGGTGCGCTGCCACCTCCACCTCGTCGCCGGGCGCGGCGAGGACCGGCTGACCTTCGATCTCCAGCCCGAGGTTGCGGCGCGGATGCGCTATGCCGACCGGCCCGGCAAATCGGCGGTCGAACGCTTCATGCATCACTATTTCCTGATGGCGAAGCAGGTCGGCACGCTGACCGGACTGTTCCTCGCCCATCTCGACGAGACCTTCGCGCGGAGCCGGCCGCGCTTCGCCCTGCCGCGGCGGCGGCGCAAGCTGGAAGGCTTCGTGCTCGATCGCGGCCGGCTGGCGGCGCCGACCGACGATTTCTTTGCCGAGGATCCGATCCGCCTGATCCGGCTGTTCGCGCTCGCCGACCATTACGAGCTCGACATCCACCCGATGACGATGCGCCAGGCGGGCCGTGACGCGAAGCTGGTCGACGGCAAGGTCCGCCGCGATCCCGTGGCCAATGCGCTGTTCCTCGACGTGCTGACCAGCCCGCGCGATCCCGCCAAGGTGCTGCGCTGGATGAACGAGGCGCAGGTCTTCGGCCGCTTCATGCCCGACTTCGGTCGCGTCGTCGCGCAGATGCAGTACGACATGTACCACCATTACACGGTCGACGAGCACACCATCCGTGCCATTGGCCTGCTCTCGCGCATCGAGAAGGGCGAACTCGTTGCCGAGCATCCGCTGGCGAGCCAGCTCACCGGCCAGATTCTGTCGCGGCGCACGCTCTACGTCGCGGTGCTGCTCCACGACATCGCCAAGGGCCGTGGCGGCGACCACAGCCTGCTGGGCGGCGAGATCGCGGAGACCTTGTGCCCGCGGCTCGGCCTGACCCCCGCCGAGACCGAGACCGTCGCCTGGCTGGTCCGCCGCCACCTGCTGATGTCGGATACCGCGTTCAAGCGCGATCTCGCCGACTTCAAGACGATCGGCGACTTCGCCGACATCGTCCAGTCGCCCGAGCGGCTGCGCCTGCTGTTGCTGCTGACCGTCGTCGACATCCGCGCAGTCGGCCCGGCGGTCTGGAACGACTGGAAGCGGCAGCTCCTCGGCGATCTCTACGCCGCTGCCGAGGAGGTGCTGCGTCTCGGCCATAAGCCGAGCGGTCGCACGCATCGCGTCGTCGCCAAGCAGCGCGCGCTTGCCGAGCGGCTGGGCTGGGACCAGCCGCGACTCGACGCGCTCTACCGCCGCCTGCCTGATTCGTACTGGATCGCCGAGCCGGTCGACGCGCTCGAATCGAACGCGCGGCTGATGGCGGCGGCCGGAGACACCCGGCTTTCGATCGACGCCCGGCCCGACCCCGGACGCGGCGCGACGCTCGTCACCATCTATGCCGGCGATCATCCCGGCCTGTTCTACCGGCTGGCCGGCGCGATCAACCTCGCCGGCGGCAGCGTCATCGACGCGCGGATTCACACCACCCGCGACGGCATGGCGCTCGACAACTTCCTGGTCCAAACCCCGCTCGGCCAACCCTTCGACGAGTTCGACCAGATCGCCCGGCTGAAGCGCGCGATCGAAGACGCGCTGGCCAACCGTACCCGCCTCGCCGATCGCCTCGCCGCCCGGCCGCTGCCGCGCACCCGCGCCGAGGCGTTTCATGTCGAGCCCAACGTGCTGATCGATAACAAGGCGTCGAACCGCTACACCGTGATCGAGGTCAACGCCCGCGACCGTCCGGCGCTGCTCAACAGCCTCGCCCACGCGCTGTTCCAGTCGAAGGTGACGATCCACTCGGCGCACATCGCCACCTATGGCGAGCGCGCGGTCGACACCTTCTACCTGACCGATCTGGTCGGCGACAAGATCGAGGGCGGCCGGCTGAAGACGCTGGAGCGCCGCCTGCTCGATTCGGCGGCAGGAGCGGTCAAGCAGGCAGCGTAAGTTCCCGTTCCATTCCCCTGCCGGCAGGCCGGGGCGGGGCGGCTCGGCGTTACTGCAGCGTGCCGCCCTGCGACGACAAGCGGGCAAACTGCATGAACTGGACGATCAGCTCCGACCGCTCGGCGATGGTCGGTGCCTCGATCAGCGCCTGCTTGGCCGGCACGTCGAACGGGATGGCCTGGGCGATGCCGTTGACCAGCGCCTCGTCATCCAAGCGCTCGACCGAATCCCAGTCGACCACGTAACCGCGCGACTCGGCGAAGCGGCGCGATTCGGCCTCCAGGTCAGCGCGGACGACCGCGGGCAGGATCGCCGCCTCGTCATCCTCCCATTCGTCGATCACCGCGTCGACCTGCCGGAACAGGGTCGTGACCGCGCGCTCGCGCAGGATGCGGAAGCGGCTGATCCCCTCCAGCACGATGTTGAACCGGCCATCCGCCAGCGCGTCGACATGGACGATATGGCCGATGCAGCCGACGTCGTAGAGCGGCGGCGTCGGCCCCTCGCCGCGCGGCTGGACCATGCCAATCCGGCGGTCGCGCGCCACCGCGTCGGAGACGAGCGCGCGGTAGCGCGGCTCGAAGATGTGGAGCGGCAGCTGCAGGCGCGGAAACAGCAGCGCGCCCGCCAGCGGGAAGACCGATACGCGTTGTTCCCGGCTCACCCGCGGATCAGGTGAACAGGATCGCGGAGAGGCGGCGGCGCTGCTGCGCGACCCACGGGTCTTCCAGGCCGATCACCTCGAACAGCTTGAGCAGCCGCGCCTTGGCCGCGCCCTCGTTCCAGGCGCGGTCGCGGGCGATGCTGTCGAGCAGCGCGTCGGCGGCGCCGTCGCGGTCGCCGATCGCCATCAGCCCGCCGGCAAGACGCAGCCGCGCGTCATGGTCGTCGGGATCGGCCGCGACCTCGGCGCGCAGGCCGGCGAGGTCGTCGACCGGCTGCGCCTCGCGCGACAGCGCCAGCGCGGCGCGCGCCCGGGCGATCGCCGGGTCCTTCGCCGCCGCCTCGGGCGCGGTCGCCAGCACCGCCTCGGCACCGTCCGGATCGCCGGCGGCGGTCAGCGCGCGGGCGAGGCCGGCGATCGCAGCGGCGTCCTCGGGCGCCATGTCGTTGATCTGCTGAAAGATCGAGACCGCCCGCGCGGCATCGCCGCTCGCCAGCACCTCCTCGCCCATCGCCAACAGCGGGGCGAGGTCCTGCGCGGCCTCCTCGGCCTCGCCGGTGATCGGCAGTTGCGCGAGGATCTGGTCGAGGGTGCGGGTCAGCTGCGCCTCGGTGCGGGCCGAGGTCAGGTCGGCGACGAGCTGGCCCTGGAACAGCGCGTAGACCGTGGGGATCGACTGGACGCGGAACTGCGCCGCGATCAGCTTGTCCTTGTCGACGTCGATCTTGACGAGCTTCACGCCGCGGGCGGCATAGTCCTTGGCGACCTTGTCGATGACGGGGCCGAGCTGCTTGCACGGCCCGCACCATTCCGCCCAGAAATCGAGGATGACCAGGCTGGTCATCGACGGCTCGACCACGTCGCGTTTGAACGCCTCGATCGCGTCCCGTTCCGCAGCACTCAGGCCAAGCGTCGCCATTCCCGTCTCCAATCGTTCGCCCCCTTATGTGGGAGCGGACGCTTGGCTGCCAAGCCCCGGCGGCCGGGACCTGACGCTGGGCGCTCGGCCCGGGGGCGATTCAGCTCAGATCGATCTCGTCGGCATAGACCACCGCCGCGAGCCCGCCCGTCTCCGGCGTGCCGATCTCGAACGGCACGTCGAGAAACGCGTCGACGCGGCCGTCCGGCCCCCATTCGATATCATCGCCCATGATCGCGAAGTCGCCGATGCCGGCCAGCATCTCGCCGCGCACCACCACCATCGCCGGGATCCGGCCGCTCGACAGGCCATGCTCGATATCGTCGCGAAGCTGGGCGAGCACCGCCGCGGCGATCCCGGGACTGGTCCCGCCGGCGAAGACTTCGGTCATCTGCATGACGTATCCCCTCTAATCCTGCCTCGTTACGTAACCGGTTCGCGCTAACGAATCGCTAAGAGTGGCGGACGTGTGGCAACAAGCCCGGCGCCGCCGCACCGCGCCGAATTTTCCGTCGCCTCGTGAATGGCTTGGCGCGCACCGCGGACGATCGCCGAAAAAGGCGGATAAAGAGCTTGCCGACCCCCGAACCCCATGGTAGCAGCCGCGACCTCAACGCAGCGGGGCTCTCCGGGCTCTTCTGCGAGGACGCCAGAGCGGGCGTAGCTCAGGGGTAGAGCACAACCTTGCCAAGGTTGGGGTCGAGGGTTCGAATCCCTTCGCCCGCTCCAGTTTTCCAAGCAAATACAATACTTAACGCACCCCTCGGGGTCTCCGCGGGGTGACTAGCCGGGGGCGGGGTAACGCCGGGGTAACAGTCGGGTGTTTGCTCCTGCTGGCCGGGAAGCATTTGGAAGGCACGGAGCTAGGCGAGGTAGCCCAGCTCCAGCCAGCCTTTGTCCTGCGTCACCCGGGCAACTTGCCGGACATCAGCCCAATGCCGCAGATCGGCACGGACGCCCGCGGCTCCGCCGGACGTTTCCGGTAGGGAACGAGGACGTGCAGCAGCGTGGAAACACCGACGATGCCGTTATCGTCAGCTCGATCCGGGATTGCCCCGCGCCGCTCCCGAGCGTGCGGCGTGTTTGAGAAGCTGATCACGCGGACGTGCGCAATCTCCGTCCAGTCCGCGTGCTGATTCGGGCGGAGGGCCACCGCAACGAGCCTCGGCGTCGCGGCGCGGCCTCCTTCGTCGACAAAAATGCCGAGTCGACTTGTGCGGATCAACGAAAAAGACGAGCCGATGGTCGGAGCCGGCCGCACTGCCGTCCGGGGGCAGGCCTGTCGGCACTTGCGCGGCCGCCATTCCTTCTTCGCGGACGTCGAGAACGAGGCGGCGGGTCGGCGGGTACGCAAGGGCAGCGTTGGCGTGGCTCGTCTGTAGAGGGCCAGTGGCGGCGCTCGCTCATTCGGCGCTGATGAACATCAACGATTGATAACGGTCTGGCCCCTTTTGAGTGCGGAACTGCCTTTCCGGGCATTCATTCAATCACCCCAAGATCGCGGAGAGGGCTGTCGGCCGACCGTTGTGCGCTCTATGCTGCGGAAGAAAGGGTCTTTTACAGACAGGCCACGGGCGGGGAACTGCTATTGTGGAGATTACTTCTTATCAAGTGCGCGTCGAAGCTTGGCTCGAGGCCTGCTTCCCCCCATCAGTCCAGTCCTGCCAGCAGCGGTCATTCGGCATCTGCCAGAACGCAACCGCAGAATGATCGAGGCTGGCCGTTTAAAGGCTGACAGCTTACGGGGG
>Ga0068862_100003581_pt1 | contig 13296 bp, 16 predicted proteins | sample KBSSwiS52_FD_66598 | JGI IMG/M metagenome (GOLD analysis project Ga0068862, IMG submission 66598) | Switchgrass rhizosphere microbial communities from Kellogg Biological Station, Michigan, USA - KBS Switchgrass S5-2 | ecosystem: Host-associated > Plants > Roots > Rhizosphere > Soil ... | reverse complement strand
TGGTGCTGGGCGAGTCGTTGTCGGCGCTGGCGTGGGCCGGCGTGCTTGGCATCACCGTGGGGGTCGCGCTGGTCGGGCTTTCGCACCCGGGCGAGGCGTTGCACCACCGGCGGGCGCTGCGCTTCGCGCTCGCCAACGCGGTGGTGATCGCCGCCTACACCTTCGTCGACGGCAAGGGCGTGCGGCTCACGGTGGCACAGGGGGCCAATGCGCTCAGCTATGTGCTGCTGCTGTTCGTGCTCGACGGCTTTCCGTACCCGTCGCTGGTTATCCTCAGGCGCAACGCGGCGGGGCGGCGCGCGATCCTGCAGTACGCGCGCAAGCGTTGGCCGCTGGCTGCGCTCGGCGGCGCCGCGTCGATCGGCTCGTACGCGATCGCGTTGTGGGCGATGACGCGCGCGCCGGTGGCCGCGGTGTCGGCGTTGCGCGAGACCTCGGTGCTGTTCGCCACCTTGCTCGGCGCCTGGTTGCTGAAGGAGCGCCTCGGTGCGCAACGCCTCGCCGGCGCGGGTGTGATCGTGGCCGGCGTGATGGGACTGCGCTTCGGATGATGCCGGCATATTGTTGACAATCTGCAAAGCGCCACCTAGGCTCGCGATCCGTCCGTTGCCGGCGCCTGGTTGCCGATGCCATCTCCATCCGAACTCCACAAGCGTGCGCCGGCGGCGGCCGCGATTGAGTTGCTGCGCGAGAACTCGCTGGCCATGTTGGCGCAGCGCGAGCTCGAGCGGCGCATCGTGGCCGGTGAGATCGCGGTTGGCGCCAAGCTGAACGAGGTCGACATCGCCAGCGCGCTCGGCGTGTCGCGCGGTCCGGTGCGCGAGGCCTTCCGCGCACTCGACCAGGCGGGGCTGGTGCGCGTCGAGAAGAACCGCGGCGTGTTCGTGCGCCAGGTGTCGCTCGAGGAAGCCAGCGAGATCTACGAGGTGCGCGCCGCGCTCGAGGGGCTGATCGGCCGGCTGGCGGCGGCGCGCATCCGCGCCGATGAGCTCGATCAGTTGCGCGCGGTCGTCAAGAAGATGCTCGCGCTGGAGAAGTCGCGCAAGGGCGAGGCGTACTTCGCGCTCAACGTCGAGTTCCACGACATCCTGGTGCGGGCGGCGCGCAACGGCGCGCTGGCCACGCACTACCGGCGCGTGGTCAACGAGCTCGATCTGTACCGCCGCGAGGCGCTGGTGCGCGGCAACGACAACATCCCGGTGTCCACGCGCGAGCACGAAGCCATCGTCAATGCGGTGGGCAAGGGCGACGAACGCCTGGCCGAGCATTTGCTCGTCGAGCACGTGCTGCACAGCCGCGAGCGGCTGCATGGCGCGCTGGCCAAGCCGGCGCGCGGCGCACGCCCGGCGATTTCACCTTCCCGGTAAGACTTCCATGGCCACAACGAAACCTCCGGTCAGCGTGAACGGCACCACCTATCGCTGGCCGGCGCGGCCCGTGGTGGTGGTGTGCATCGACGGCGGCGACCCCGCCTACCTGCGCCGCTTTCTCGCCGAGGGCGCGGTGCCGCACATCGCGCGCTTCATCGCCGAGGGCTACGGCGCGGTGGCCGAAGGCTCGATGCCGTCGTTCACATGCCCGAACAACATGTCGATCATCACCGGCACGCCACCCAGCCGGCACGGCATCTCGGGCAACTTCTATCTCGACACCGCGAGCTGGCAGCCGGTGGTGATGACCGGGCCCGAGCTGCTGCGCGGCGACACGATCCTGAAGCAATTCGCCGACGCGGGCGCGAAGGTCGTTTCGATCACGGCCAAGGACAAGCTGCGCAAGCAACTCGGCAAGGGCCTCGACGTGTCGAAGGGTCATGTCTCGTTCTCGTCGGAGTTCGCAAGCCGCTGCACGCTGGCCGACAACGGCATCGACAACGTGCTCGATTTCGTCGGCATGGCGCAGCCCGACATGTATTCGATGGAGCTGTCGCTGTTCGTGCTCGAGGCCGGCGTCAAGCTGCTGGCCCAAACCCGGCCCGATCTGCTGTACCTCTCCCTCACCGACTGGGTGCAGCACAAGTACGCGCCCGAGGAATCCGAGGCGCGGCGCTTCTACGCTGCGCTGGATGACGCGTTCGGCCGGCTGGCGGCGCTCGATGCCACCGTGGCGCTCACCGCCGACCATGGCATGAGCGACAAGAGCAACGCCGCCGGCGAGCCCAACGTGATCTGGCTGCAGGATGTGCTCGATGCGAAGTTCGGCGCCGGCACCACCACGGTCATCTGCCCCATCACCGATGCCTTCGTCGGCCACCATGGGGCGCTCGGCGGCTTCGTGCGCGTGTGGAGCAAGGGCGCGGTGCCGGCGCGCCGGATCATCGAGCACATCGCCGGCATCGAAGGCATCGAGATGGCGCTCACGCGTGAAGAGGCGTGCCGGATGTTCGACCTGCCGGCCGACCGCGAAGGCGATGTTGCCGTGGTGGCGCGGCAAGACGTGTGCATCGGCAGCTCGGCGCAGGCGCACGACCTGTCGGGCTTGAAGGGCCACCGGCTGCGCACGCACGGCGGCGTGTCGGAGACCAAGGTGCCGTTCATCCTGAGCCGGCCGCTCACCGACGCGTACAAGCTCAAGGCGGCGGGGCAGACGCTGAAGAGCCATCAGATCTTCGACTTCGCGATCAACGGGACGCTGTGAGCACCGCACGGCGGCTCCGAAGGTGCGAACGCGTCCTCGGGAGGACGGCGCGCAGCGCCAAGGAGGGCCCGTGAGCAAGAGAGCTGTCACCGAGGTCCGCCGCGAGGCGATGCGCGTCGCCGGCGAGCGCGCGCAGACCGATCGGATCATCGAGGTGCGCTACCCGCACACCGGCGAGCTGATCGCAACCGTGCCCAAGGCCGGTGTCGAAGACGTGCGCCGTGCGATTGCGATCGCACGCGCCTACAGGCCTCAGCTGACGCGCCACGAGCGATATCGCATCCTCACCAAGGCCGGGGCTTTGATCGAGCAGCGCAAGGATTCGATCGCGCGCCAGATCACGCTCGAATCCGGCCTCTGTCTCAAGGACACCCTCTACGAGGTGGGCCGTGCCAGCGACGTGCTGCTGTTCTCGGCACAGCAGGCGCTGGCCGACGATGGCCAGAGCTTCTCGTGCGACGTCACGCACCATGGCAGGCAGCGCCGCGTGCACACGATGCGCGAGCCGCTGCTGGGCGTGATCGCGGCGATCACGCCGTTCAACCATCCATTGAACCAGGTGATCCACAAGGTCGCGCCCGCGGTGGCCACCAACAACCGGATGGTGCTCAAGCCGAGCGAGAAGACGCCGCTGGCCGCGCTGATGCTGGCCGACGTGTTGTACGAGGCCGGCCTGCCGCCGCCGATGCTGTCGGTGCTGACCGGTGACCCGGCCGAGATCGCCGACGCGCTGCTGACGCACCCCGACGTCGACCTCGTCACCTTCACCGGCGGCGTGGCGATCGGCAAGCGCATTGCGGCACGCGCCGTCTACAAGCGCCAGGTGCTCGAGCTGGGCGGCAACGACCCGCTGATCGTGATGGACGATGCCGACGTGGACAGAGCGGCCGATCTCGCGGCGAGCGGCTCGTACAAAAACAGCGGCCAGCGCTGCACCGCGGTCAAGCGCATCTTCGTGCACGAACGTCTGGCGAGCGACTTCACCGAAGCACTGCTGGAGAAGACGCGCAGGTGGAGTCATGGTGATCCGCTCGACCCGGGCGTCGACATGGGCACGGTGATCGACGAGCGCGCGGCTGCGCTGTTCGAGCGGCGGGTGAACGACGCGGTGTCGCAAGGCGCGCGCTTGTTGCACGGCAACCGCCGCGACGGCGCTTCGTACGGGCCTACGCTGCTCGACCGCGTGCACGGCGAGATGGAGGTCGTGCGCGAGGAGACCTTCGGACCGGTGTCGCCGGTGCTGACGTTCAAGGATGTGGATGACGCGATCCGACAGGTCAACGCCAGCGCCTACGGGCTGTCGTCGGGCGTGTGCACCAACCGGCTCGATGACGTGATGCGCTTCGTGCGCGAGCTGCAGGTGGGCTCGGTCAACGTGTGGGAAGTGCCGGGCTACCGCCTCGAGCTGACGCCGTTCGGCGGCATCAAGGACTCCGGCCTGGGCTACAAAGAGGGCGTGCAGGAAGCCTGCAAGAGCTTCACCAACGTGAAGACGTATTCGCTGCCGTGGTGAGCCTGAGCAGCCGCGGCGGCAGTCAGGGTCGGTACGGCACGACCTTGTCCTGCTCGGCGGGGTCGTTGCGTGCCACGATGGCACGCGCCGGCTCGGTGGCGCTCAGGTTGATCGCCTCGTGTGGCACGCCCGGGGGCACGAAGAGAAAGTCGCCGGCTTCGCTGATCACCGACTCGGTGAGCCCCGCGCCGTAGCGCGTTTCGACACGGCCCTCGATCACGTAGATGCCGGTCTCGTAGCCCACGTGGATGTGCGGCTCGGCGCGGGCGCCGGGCGGGATCACCACCAGGTGCATGGACAGCCCGCTGGCGCCCACTGTGTGGCCCGACACGCCGATGAAGTAGGGCAGCCGCTGCAGCGTCTGCACCGAACGATCGGGGCGAATGGCGCGCACGGTGGGAGGAGCGATGGGATCGTTCATGGCGAGGGTCAACGGCAGTTCAGCGGCAGGTATTTCGGATCGAGGTCGGTGCGATTCGTGCCCTTGGCGCTCATCTTGTCCGGCGTTGCCGCGTGGCCGCACACCCAGGCCACCGGCACCATCGGTGCACTGTCGACCACCGCGGGCCTGAAGGTCAAGGTCTTGCCCTTGATCGCGCCGTTGACCTGGTTGCCGAACACCACCTGCAGCGCACCGCCCTCGACGGTGATCGACGAGACGTAGTTGCCGACCAGCTTGTCGCTTTCGGGCAGGCCGGCATCGGCGTTGTCGACCGGCAGCTTCTGCGTCGCCGTCCATCTGGCGCCAACGGCCGTCTTGCCGACGTTTATCACGCTCGACGAATCCACGATCTGCTGCCGCACCATCGGCCCTTGAAAGCTGGGCAACGCGAGCGTGGCCAGGATGGCCAGCACGGCCACTGCGACCAGCAGTTCGATCAGCGTGAAACCGGGGGCGCGGGTGTGCATCGGTCGCGATTATTGCGACAGCCGGGCGTGGATCGTGAGCCCGGGCAGCGTGTCAATTGCGCACCGATTGGGCAGTCCTGCACGACCCATCTGTGCAGGCCGCGGCGAGGGCCACTCGAAGCTTGGTTAGCATTTTTACTGCGGCGGATGGTCCCGTCGAACGTCACGAACAATGATCTGTCGACAACTGGGAGGAGTGATTGCGGTTGTGACGTTGGCCACGCTGTGGCCAACGTCCGCAGTCCATGCGCAAGTCGCTTTCCGCTGCAACGTGCAGGGCCGACAGGTGCTGTCCGACCGCCCGTGCGCGCCCGGGGCCCAGACGAGCCTGAGCAGCTACGGGCCGACCGAGCGCGAGCCCGCGCCGACGCGGCCGATGCAGCTCGGCTCGGTCGGCCGCGCGCCGGATCATCTGCAGTACCTCAGCCCCGAGTGCGCCCAGATGAACGATGCGATGCGCACTGCCGGTGCACGCGGCGTCGGCCATGCGGTGCAGCGCGACCTGCGCGACGAGTACCAGCGCAAATGCGCCGATGACGACAGCGAGGCGCGACGCCAGGTCTCGCAGGACAAGTCGGCCGCACGGCAGGCGCGGCGCGACGAGCGCCAGGCGCAAGCCAACGAGAAGGCGCAGACGCAGCGCGAGCGCGAGCAGTGCCACGAGATGCTGCGCATCCTGCACGCCAAGCGCCAGCGCATCGGCACGCTCACGACGGGCGAGCAAGCCGACCTGCAGCGCTTCGAGGACAACTACAAGGCACGCTGCAGCGCCTGAGTCCGCGCGCTTGGCGCGCGGCGTCGCGCTGCGCCACGCTGCAACCCGTGGCGGCGCAAGCCATCCACTGCGGCCGCCCCCAATGCGGGCCGCCCCCAGCTATCACACGCCCCGTCTTCCTGGGCAAACGCAAACGCACTCCAATGCAACCCAGCGATGCGGACACCTCATACCGTGTCGCATCACCCATCCATCACCAGGAGCGCACCATGACCATTTCTTCCTGCGGCCCGACCAACACGGTCAACACCGGTTGCGGCAACGACAACGTCCACATCTCCAAGGCCGACGGCCTGGCGGGGCTGCTGGGCCTGTACGAAGTCAACATCAACGGCCAGAAGCAGTACATGACCGAGTCGCAACTCAAGAACACCCAGTTCAACCTGGGTGCGGGCAACGACACGCTGCTGGTCGACAGCGACGTCAAGGTCGGCATCCATGCCAACGGCGGGTCGGGCAGCGACCTGTTGGTCGGCGGATCGGGCAATGACGATCTGCACGGTGGGTCGGGCAACGACGCGATCTTCGGACGCGGCGGCAACGATCACGTCGACGGCGGCCGGGGCAACGACTACCTGAGCGGCGGCAACGGCAACGACCACATCGACGGCGGCCGCGGCAACGACTACATCAATGCCGGCAACGGCAACGACGTGGTCCATGCCGGCTCGGGCAACGACTACGTCAACGGCGGCAACGGCAACGACGCGCTGTACGGCCAGAACGGCAATGACCACATCGACGGCGGCGCCGGCCACGACTACCTGAAGGGTGGCAACGGGTTCGACACGTTGCACGGTGGCCCCGGCTTCGACTGGAAGGACTACAAGTAATCGCCCAAGGCGTGCCAGGTCGCTCGATGCGACCTCGATGGCCCGGACAGCGCAAGCGGTCCGGGCCATCGTCTTTTTGATGCTGCCTGCGCGCACTGCGCAGCAGATGCGGCGGCCGGAATCTAGCGCGGTGCGAAAGCCGGCTGCAGCGCGAGCGAGCCGAGCGACGCGTTGCGCCCTTCGGGCAGTGCGCTCAAGAACCGGGCGCTGGCATCGAAAGACGGTGCGCCCGAGGACCACGCAGTCACGAGCGCGCGCAGCGCCTGGCGCGTCTGGCGCGTGAGCGCGCCGGAGATCGGGTCGTCCACGTCGGCCAGCAGCTTCTCGCAGTACAGCGCGCGTGCTTCGGTGCTGGTATTGATGAGATCCATCACCGCACGCGCGGCGCTGTGAAATTGCTGCGCAGTCAGCGCGCGCGCCGGCTCGGCTTGCGCGAACCAGGCGCACAGGTACTCCAGCGGCCCCAGGCTGCGCGGCGCGCCGAAGCCGGCCGAGGGCGCGGACCCGCTTGCACCCCAGGCGCTGCGCCGGCCGCTCGGCAGCCGGCCGGTGCGCAGGGCGTGCACCAGCGCGCGGGCCACGGCCGCGCAGGCGGCATGGTCCCCGCGCTCGCCGATCGTCCACAGCACGCGCAGGAAAGCGGGATACAGCTCGTCGCCAAGGCGCTCGCACACGGTGCTGAGCAGCGCGACGCGGTCTTCGTCGGTCTGCAGGTCGACGCAGCCCTCGACCAGCGCCTGCGCGGCCAGAGCCCAGCGCGGTTCGGCCAGCAGCGTGGTGCTCATTGGCAAGGGCGAGGCTTCAGGCGCCTCGATCGGCGTCGTCGAACAGGTGCATCAGCACACGGCTCGCATGCTGTTCGACCGACATGCCGCGGGCTGCACTGTTGACGTCGGCGTGGATCGCAGCCTCGGCACCTGCGGCATCGAACCAGCTCGCCGCATCGCGCGTGTCGGGGCGTGATGTCGATGTGGAGAGCGGGCGGGCCCACTGGGCGGCACTGGAGAGGTCGGAGGCGCGGATCATGGTGGTCATCTCGGCTGACATGGCAGCTTAGCGGCGCCCCGCCGGGTGCGCCAGTGCGGCGCTGTCCCAGCTAGGGTCGCTCCCAGCGTCGGTTTCAGGTTGGCTCCGAAGGGTCGGTGCCGGGTCCGACACTCGCGTCGTGCGAGACATCGGGCGCAGGTCGCGCGGGTGCGGGTCGGCGTGCCGGATCGTGGCGGTGCGCCAGCGGATCGCGCTCGTCTTCCTTGGCATCGGCTTCGCTGCGCAGGATGCTCTCCCAGTCTTCGCGCGGGTAGCACGAGCGCTCGCCAATGGCGCGCCATTCGTAGCCCTTGAAGACCAAGCGAAGATGGTCGGACGGCCCGTCCGCAGAGGCGGGCGACGTTGCGGAACCTTCGCACGGCGCCGCCGGTGGAGGCGGCGGATCGACCGCCTCCCACTCGAAGACCGGCACCAACTGCAGTGGAAAGGTGAAGTTCGGTGGTGTCAGGAACATGACAGCCCTCCCTGTGTGACGGGTACGAAAAGGGGCGCCCGCGGGCGCCCCTCGATGCAAGGCGTTGAAGGGATCAGCCTCCGCGTGCCGCCGTGTTCAGCGCGCCACCGAAGTTCTTCATCACCTCGGACACGGCGCTGGACACCGCTTGGAAGATCTGCGCTTCGACCTTGTTGTCTTCCATCGCCTTGAACTGGTTCGCAGCGATGTCGGCGTCCGCCTGCTCGCTGCCCTTCTCGCCCGACTTGGCCACGCCGAGCGCGTCGGCAGCCTTCTGCGCCGCCTTGGCGCAGTTCTGCGCTTGCTTCTGCTCGAGCTCGGCCAGGATCGAGGCCAGCTCGCGGAAGCCGATGGCCCCGCCACCAGCGGCGCCGCCCTTGCCAGCGCCTTCGCCCTTGCCGCAGCCGCCCTTGCCGCCCTTTTCCTGCTTGTAGTTCTCGAGCGCGTCCTTGAACTGGCTGAGGATGTCCTCGACCATGTCCTTGACCGCGCCGCCGCACTTGTCTTGCACGTGCTGCGCGCAATCGGCATCGACGGGCTTGAGCAGTTGCGACACCACCTTGCCCAGCAGCTCTTGCGCTTCCTTCATCACGAAGTTGGGCATCCCACACTGCTTGCCGAGGTCGCCGATCGCGCCGCCGAGCGCGTTGCCCAGCATGCTGGTGCAGATGTTGGACAGGCCGGGCATCATCGCGGCCGGCGGGAACACGGCGGCCAGCGCGATCGGTGCGGCGATCTCGACCGCTTTGCTCACGATGTTTCCGATGTCAGAGAAAAAGCTCATGATTCACTCCAGTGTGTGAGGCTTAGCGGTTGAAGTTGCGCTGCCCCGGGGGGTTGAGTTGCCTAACGCACCAGCCGGGCATTCCGGTCCGTTGCGAACCAAATTGCCGACAGCGTGTTGCGTTGTTGTGTTGCGCGACGCGCTGCGGACGTTTGAATTAAATGCGTCGCGCGGGCTTCTTCACAGTCGGTGCGTTCGGCAGCTAGGTGCGTCACCAGGCTGCGGTCGACCCTAGTTCGTAGCACCCGCATCGGCGCTCGGCTGCGCATCGCGCGCCTCTGCCGCGGGCCACTGCGCGATGGTGCTGATGCCGCCGGCGGTCACGCCGAGCATCCAGCGCGCGCCACGGTGCTCGACGATCACCACCCGTTCCTTCGGGCCGACCGGCAGGGCACGCACGAAGCGCAGCGCGTCATCGGTGCCACCGGGCCCCGACGCGCGTGGCTGCATGCGGTTGCGCAGCAGGCGCAGGCCCAGCCAGGCCAGCGCGAGCACCACGCCCAGCGCCAGCAGCATGCTGGCAAAACTCAGTGCGAACGATTCCATGGCGAGCCTCCGATGAGCCGCCTCGAGGAGGCGGGCGCCCCCTCGGGGGGCAGTGAACGAAGTGAGCGTGGGGGCATCACTTCTCCGTGTATTGGGTGAGGTCTTCTCCGGGTGCGGCAATGCGCACCGGCGGCAAATCGACAGCTCCGGCTGCACCAGCATCGCGCTGGGCACGCACGTGCTCGTGCACCTCGCGCGCCCACAGGATCACCTCGGCAATGATCTCGAACAGATCCGACGGCACGATTTCGTCGACTTCGGCGCGCGCCAGCAGGTCGCGTGCGAGCGGGATGTTGCGCACGATCGGCACGCCGGCTTCCTCCGCCGCGCGGCGCATCGTCAGCGCCACGTGACCCTCGCCCTTGGCGGCGATGGTGGGCACCGGGTTGGTCTCGCGGTCGTAGTCGATCGCGATCGCAATGTGGGTCGGGTTGACCACCAGCACGTTGGCGTTGCGCGCGGCTTGCGCGGCGCTGCTCTGCGCCATCTCCTGCGCCATCTGGCGGCGCTTCTGCTTGATGTAAGGATCGCCTTCGCTCTCCTTCATCTCCTGCTTGATGTCGCGCATGCTCATGCGCATCTTCTTGGTGAACGACCAGCGCTGGTACACCGCATCGAGCAGCGCCACGCCGGCAAACACGGCAGTGGTCCAGATCAGCAGCTTGACCGTCAGGCTCCACAGCAGGTCGCCCACCGCCTGCACCGGCAGCTCGGCGCTGCGCGCCAGCGCCACGATCTGCGGCATCGCCGAGCGCAGCAACAGCCAGCCGAGAACGAACATCAGCGCGGCCTTGACGATCGACTTGATCAGCTCGATGGCGTTGTCCATCGAGAACATGCGCTTCACGCCCTCGACGGGGTTCATGCCGTCGAGCTTCGGCTTGAGCTTCTCGAAGGTGAGCACCGGGCCGGCTTGCAGGAAGTCGGTCAGCAAGCCGATCGCTGCCACCGGCACCAACAGAAGCGCCACCAGCGTCAACAACAGCTCGGCCGCTTGTGCGCCGAGCGAACGCGCCGCGCCGGCGAAGCCCGTTGTGACCCAACCCTGGCCGATGGTCGCGAGCAAGTGATCGGTCAGTGCAGCCAGCCGATGCCCGGCGAAGCCGACGACCATCACGCCAAGAGCCAGCCAGATGACCAGGCCGAGCGCGCTGGTGACGTCCTTGCTCTTGGCGACGTCGCCTTTCTTGCGCGCGTCGTCGAGTCGCTTCTGTGTCGGCTTCTCGGTCTTGTCGCCACCGTCGTTCTTGTCGGACATGCCGCCTCCTGTCGTGTCGCCAGGCTCAAGTGCCGAGCAGCGTGCGCAGCGCGCGCATGGCCACGGCGCCGCGGCCGAGCAAGTCTTCCTGCAGCAACTGCACCAGCGACGTGAGCTGCACCCAGACGATCCAGATCGCGGCCACGGTCTTGAGCGACTGCGACAGCGAGAACACGTTGAGCTGCTGCGCAAACCGGTTGATCAAGCCGAGCACGGCTTCGATCACGTACATCAGCACCAGCGCCGGTGCGGCCACCAGCAGCGTGAGCGCCATGATGCGGCCGAACTCGGCTTCGAACAGGCGCATGCCGCCTTCCACCAGCGAAGGGAAGGGCGCGCGCACCGGCCACAGCGAGTAGCTCTCCACCAGCGTGCCGACCATCACCATGAAGCCGCCGCCTGCCATGAACACGAAGCTGGCGAGGCGGCCGAACAGCGCGCCGTTGAGCGTGGTGGTCTGGCCCGACATCGGATCCTGCACCTGCGCCTGCGTGGTGCCGGCCTTGGTGTCGATCAGCGCACCCGCCGCCTCGAAGGCCCACATGATGCTGCCGAAGAAGAAGCCCAGCGTGCCGCCGATGAAGGCCTCCTTGGCGATCACCGGAAGCAGGCCCCACCCGGTGAGTGTGAGCGGACCCGGCGCCGGCTGCAGCAGCAGCGCGAGCAGCGCGATCGACACGAAGATGGCATTGCGCACCGTGGCCGGAATCAGTTCCTGCGTGAACAGCGGCACCAGCAGGAAGGCCACGGCCACGCGCGTCGACGACAGGCCGAGCAGCAACGCCGTGTCGCGCAGCGGACCGAGGAGCGTGAGGGGATCCATCGCCGTGCGGTCAACGCCGCACCATGCCGGCGAACTCGCTGAACACGCGGTCGCCGAACTGATACAGCCCGCCGCCGAGCATCGATGCGGTGATGAAGATCGTGATCACGATGGCGAAGAACTTCGCCACGTACTGCAGCGTCTGCTCCTGCAGTTGCGTGGCCGCCTGCACGAACGCGATCAGCAGGCCGACCACGGCGGCCACGACAATCGGCGGCGCCGACAGCAGCAGCACGAACCACAGCGCCTGCTGCGTCATTTGAATGATGTCGCCGTGGATCATGACTGCCTGCTCCCTACACGTAAGTCAGGATCAGGCCGTGCGTGAGCTTGACCCAGCCGTCGATCAGCACGAACAGCAGCAGCTTGAACGGCATCGACACGGTGGTGGGCGAGAGCATCATCATGCCCATCGCCATCAGGATGTTCGAGATCACCAGGTCAATCACCAGGAACGGCAGGAAGATGAGGAAGCCGATCTCGAACGCCATCGAGAGCTCACTCACGGTGAACGCCGGCACGATGACGAGGAAGTCGCGGTCGGTCAGCTTGGCGAGCTGATCGGCCTTGAGCGCCTTCTGCGCGGTGCGAAAGAAGAACGCGCGCTCCACCGGCCGGCTGTGCTTGACGAGAAACTCGCGCAGCGGTTCCTTGGCGGTGTCGGCGGCCTTCAGCATGGCCTGCGTGCTGCTGCTGACGTCGTTGATGTTCTGCAGCCGCGCGTTCATCTCGGTGCCCACCGGATACATCACGTAGATGCTCAGCACCAGTGCCAGGCCGTTGAGCACCACGTTGGGCGGCACCTGCTGCAGGCCCAGCGCGTTGCGCAGCAGGCTCAGCACCACCACCAGCTTTGTGAACGAGGTCACCATCACGGCGACGAACGGCGCGAGCGCCAGCAGCACCACGGTCAGCAGCGCCGACGACGGGGAGAATTGGGTCAGGTCCATGACCCGTTGGGTGGCACCTTCGGCGCCGGCGGTTCAAACCAAATTGCTGCGGACAGGGCGTGCCCGGCCCGCCGCCAACGGGCCACGGCGTGCGCTGCTCAGGCGACCTCGAACGAATCGATCCGCAAGGCCCAGCCGTCGCCCCAGGGCATCAGCACGCCGCCGGCGAGATAGCGGGCGGGCCCGGATTCGGCGGCGCATCGCCAGAGACTGGCACGCGCGTCGGGCTCGAGCGGCTCGCAGGCTTGCCAGCCCGCCAGTGCGCGTGCATCCATCGGCTGCGGCATGCCCAGGCGCACTTCGCACCACGCATCGTCGGCAGCGGCGGTCGCCTTGTCGGCGGCGCTCACGGGTTGCGGCGTCCACGGCCGCGGCAGCGCCACCGCCAGACCGGCCGCCGGGATGGCGGGTTCATCGCAGGCGCGCAGGCGGCCGTGCCACCCGCTGTCCAGCGATGCCGGCAGCAGCACCGCGCCACCGGGCTCCAGTGCCGCGGTCTCGTCGTCCGTCAGCCGCATCTGGGCCAGCACCAGCACGGCCGGCGTCGCGGCCCAGCGCAGTTGCGCCGCCAGCGCATCGCCGGGCGCGGGCAATCCACGCAACAGCGCCCAGGGCACGTCGATGCGGCAGCCTGCGTGGCCTTCGCCGCCGTCCGACGGTTGCCATTGCGCCCGCGCATGCGGCGTTGCCGGATCGGCGCTCGGGCCATGCGAGCACCAGCGCCATGCGGGCGCGAAGTCGATCCACGCGTCCAGCGCATCGAGCAGCGG
>Ga0068862_100003579_pt1 | contig 13298 bp, 12 predicted proteins | sample KBSSwiS52_FD_66598 | JGI IMG/M metagenome (GOLD analysis project Ga0068862, IMG submission 66598) | Switchgrass rhizosphere microbial communities from Kellogg Biological Station, Michigan, USA - KBS Switchgrass S5-2 | ecosystem: Host-associated > Plants > Roots > Rhizosphere > Soil ... | reverse complement strand
GAGGCGCGCGACGACGTTCAGCGAGGCGCCTCGTACCGCCAGGTCCGAAGGGACGGTGAGCGTTTCGGTCTGCCCCGGGATGACCGTTCCTATGCGCCGGCGCTCGACGCCAGGCGCGACGACATAGACGGTCGCGTGCTCGGGTGACTCGTTGCGGAAGACGAGGGAGGCCGCGGGCTGGCCGGAACGGTGCCCGGCGCTGGCGCACGCGGCACTGGCAAGCGTCAGGGCGACGAACCCGAATCGGCGTCCAGAGCGAGCGGCTGAATGGCTGCGCATGTTCCTGCCCTCCCGGGTGTCCTGTCTAGACCACGCTGGCGGTTCCGAGCGACGAGCGCCACTACCCGCGTCCTGGTCGCCTGTTCCACGCGGTCGCAGTCGGGCAGTCAGTACCTCGAGCACGTCAGGGGTCGGCCGGGAGAAACGAGAGAGATCTCGCGTCGGTCGTGAGGCGTACCTGATACCGCTCACCCGGGCGAATCGTGACGGGCCCGGTCTGTGGCACCTCGTTACGGGCGAGGAGGCGCGCCACGATGTTCAGAGTGCCTCGTATGGCCATGTCCGAAGGGATTTTGAGCGATTCGGTCCGCCCCGGGATGACGGTCCCGATGCGTCTGAACTCCGAGCCAGGCACAACGGCGTACACGGCAGCCTGGTCGATTGACTCGTTGGAGAAGATCAGAATGGCTGGGGGCTGAACGGACCCGCGGCCGCCGCTGGCGCACGCGGCACCGGCCAGCGTCAACCCGACGAGCCCGAGTCGGCGTCCCCACCGAAGGACTGAATGGCTGCGCATGTCCTGCCTCCATGGTTTCGTGGACGAGAACGACGGCCGTTCCGCCCAGATCGTAACCTCCCGGGCTCCTGGCCGCACGTCGCACGCCGTCGCAGGGGATCACAATCGATACGTCGTGAGCGGAACGAATAAGCCATTTTGCGTGAGCCGCATGAAGGCGGCGACGAGCAAGCCGAGCCGTTGCGACCCGCTGCCTAACAAGTAACACGCCGACCGCCACGGCGCAGCACGGTGAGACCGGTCGGCACGCTGGTGTCCAAAATGCCGATCGGGCGGCATGAACGACACGGGTCGCCTAGTCTTATATCATGACCGGCACACCGGCGGCCAGCGACGCAGCTTCCCGAGCTCCCAACCACGGCGTCCCTTCGCCACCCGACACGCCGCTCATCGAGCGCGTCCTCGCGCCGTTCCGCCGCTTCACCCACATGCAGTCCGCGAGCGGCATCGTCCTCCTCGGCGCGACGGCGATCGCCCTCGGCTGGGCGAACTCGCCCTGGGCGGAGAGCTACCACCATCTCTGGGCGCTCCCGATCGGTGGGACGTTCGGCCCGGCGTCGTTCCGGACCACGCTGCACCATCTGATCAACGACGGCCTGATGGCCGTGTTCTTCTTTCTGGTGGGGCTCGAGATCAAGCGCGAGATGATCGCCGGTGAGCTCGCGTCCCTACGCACCGCCTCGCTTCCGATGATCGCTGCCCTCGGCGGGATGGTCGTGCCAGCGGCGATCTACGCGCTGGTGAATCGTGGCGGCCCCGGCGCACCGGGTTGGGGGGTCCCCATGGCCACGGACATCGCGTTCGCACTCGGTGTGCTCGCGCTATTGGGCGACCGTGTTCCGGTCGGCCTCAAGGTCTTCCTCGCCGCCCTCGCGATCGTCGATGACATCGGGGCGGTGCTCGTGATCGCGGTGTTCTACTCGTCAGGCGTCGCGTGGGGTCCGCTCGCCGGGGCCACCGGACTGCTGCTTCTCGCCGTCGGCCTCAACCGAGCCGGGGCGCGCCGGCCCTGGACGTACGGGGCGATCGGGCTCGCCCTCTGGGGCACGGTGCTGCTCTCGGGCATCCATGCGACGGTCGCCGGCGTGCTCCTCGCGTTCGCGATCCCGGTCCGAACGCGCATCAACGAACGGGAATTCCTGTCGAAGGCGAGCCGAGCCCTGGAGGACTTCGACGCGGCGGCAGCGGTGACGGCGGCGGACCCCCAGACGACGATGCTCTCGAACGTCGACCACCACACGGCGCTCGAGGAGATCGAGGCGCTGTGCGAGGAGGCGCAGCCGCCACTCATTCGTCTCGAGCACGCGCTGCACGGCGTCGTCTCGTTCGGCATCATGCCGATCTTCGCGCTCGCGAACGCCGGCGTCACGCTCGACTCGGCCGCGTTAGGCGGGGTGCTCGCGAGCCCGGTCACGATCGGGACCGCCCTCGGCCTCCTGATCGGGAAGCCACTGGGGATCTTCGGGTTCTCGTGGCTCGGCGTTCGTCTCCGGATCGCGTCGCTGCCACAGGGCGCCAACTGGCTGGCCTGCGCTGGCGTCGCGGTGCTCGGCGGCATCGGCTTCACGATGGCGCTGTTCATTGCGGGACTCGCCTTTCCCGCTGACACGCCGCGCGCGGCGTTCCTCGACGCCGCGAAGGTCGGGATTCTCCTCGCCTCCGCGGTGGCCGGCGTCGCGGGGATGCTGCTGTTGGGCCGGGCGGTGGCCCGGCCCAACGCTGCATCGAACGCTACATCCGCCACCCCAGCAGATTCCACGCGCTGAGCGACCACGCGAACAGCAGCGCGACCACCACGACCGAGCTGTAGCGAACCCTCGCGCCCCACGTGCCGGCGTTGGTCCGCCACTGACGGACGGACATCGCCGCGGCGCCTAACGCCAGCAGCACACCGAGGACCGGCAGCGCAAACGCGATCTTGAGACCGGTCAGGGGCCCGGCCAGCAGTCCGCCGCTCGATCCGAGAATCGCGCCGACCGCCACGAGGAAAGCGACGTTCAGCAGGGCCACCGCGACCACGAGCGCTCGCCCTGGAAGCGGGTCCTCCGGACGTGGCGTTCCGAAGCGAACGCGCGCCACGCGTCGAACCGCCGCGACGAGCGTCACGATGAAGACGAACACCCCGAGCCCGAGGACCACCCAGTGTAGCTTCGGGGACAGGTACCACGGCACCCGCTCCATCACCATCATGGGCGCAAACCCGAGGAAGCCGTAGTGGACGCTGCCATCGGGGCCGGCCTTGAACGAGACGAGATCATCCCCCGTCACATCGCGATACAGCATCGGTCCAACCGGCACGAGGTGCGCCTCGCCCAGCGGCGAGTGCAGCACCACTCGACCGCTGTCTCCGGCGGTCACGCTGATCGAACCGGCGAGGCCGAGCGCCTTCTGAAACGTCGTGTAGGAGCGGCGGTTGAACTCGTACTCTCCCACCACTTTCTTCGCCTGCTCGACGGCCCCGGCTACGGCGACCGGCGGCGGCGGCGTGATCGGGTAGTAGTGGTCGAGAAACCGGCGCAGGAACGGTCCGAAGCTGAGCTCACCACCGGTGTTCGTGTTGTACGAGACGAACACGCCGAGCCGCTCGGACGGAATCAGCGCCAGATCGCTGTGAAACCACCCCGTATCACCACCGTGGCCGATGATGTCGAGCCCGTGGCTCGACTTCTGGTAGAAGCCTAACGCGAACCCGGGGAGGCGCGGGTCGTGCGTGAACGTGGGCGTGTGCATGCGCACGGCGGTCGACTCCGCGAGGATGCGCTGCCCGTTGTACGCGCCGTTCCCGAGATGCGCGAGCATGAACTTCGCCATGTCCGTGGCGCTCGATCCGATCGAGCCGGCGGGCGCGGGGTGCACGATCTCGAACTTTTCCGACTTGAACTCGCCCCCGGTCCACCTGAACCCACCCGACATGTCGGTCGCGAACTTCGCCGGCAGCGGCTGGCGTGTCGTGGTCTGCGTCATCCCGAGCGGCGTGAGGATCCGCTGCTCGATGTAGTCATCGAACGACATCCCCGAGACGCGCTCCACGATGTAGCCGGCCATTGCGGTCGCGTAGTTCGAGTACGAGGAATACGTCCCGGGCGGGCGCACGCGTCCGGGGATGTGCGTCGCGAGCCACTTGCCGAGCGTCAGCATGCGCGTCGTGTCGCTCGTGATGAGGTCGCGGCCGTCCTCCTCGAATCCGGGCGTGTGCGTCATCACGTGACGCAACGTGATTGGCTGCGGATACGTGTCCGGGATCTTGAAGTCCAGGTATTTGTTCACGTCGGTGTCGAGGTCGAGCTTGCCCTGCTCGACCAACTGCATCACGGCCGTCCACGTGAAGAGCTTGCTGATCGAGCCGATCCGGAACAGCGACCGTTCGCCGGAAACCGGATTCCGCTGTTTGGCGTCGGCAAAGCCATACCCCTTCGCGAAGAACAGCGCGCCGTCCTTCACGACCGCGACGGTAGCGCCGTTCACGTGTTTGTCGGCGAGGTTCGCCGCCATCACGCCGTCGAGGAACGCCTCGAGCTCCGCACGATCCCGGAGGCCACGCGTGGTGTTCGTCGGGTCGCTCGGAGTTGGGCCGGGAAGCTCTTGCGGACGGACGATGCGCGGCGTCGGCGGCTGGCTCAGCGGGCGCGCCGGCTGCTGAGCGCTCAGGGCCACCGAGACTCCGGCGAGGACGGGGAGGGCGCGGGCGAGCGCGGCGGCGGCGTGCAGTGCAAGTGTCGGCATGGGTCTCCTCGGGTGCCGAGGCACCCGGATTTGTATACAAACCTGCATACAAGAATACACCGAGCGGTAAACTCCGCAATCATCGATGGGACGCGGACGAGCGAACCGCTCGGATGAGCGTTGTCTAACGGCGTCACCCGACGGTATTCTCCGGCGCTGGCGACTCCGCGTCGCGGCCTGATGCCCCCGACGGGGCACCCTGCTGACGCCCAGCAACACGCGGCGGAGATGATGACGTTCCTTCGGCTCGCCTAACGCAGCGCAGCTGTTGTCATTCCGAGTGGAGCCAGCGCGAAGCGCAGGCGCGGGTACCGCAAACAGCGGGCAGATGAGGAATGACAGGCACTCGGCAGCGCCCGGCCAACCTTGCCATCGGCAGCCGACCAGGGCAGGATTGCTCCGCATGCAGGATCTCACCACGGGGCCCATCACGCGGCATTTGCTGAAGACCACGAGCTTCATGCTCGTCACCATGGTCTTCCAAACGCTGTATTTCCTGATCGACCTGTACTGGGTGGGTCGGCTCGGCACGGAGGCCGTCGCGGCTGTGGGCGTCGCCGGGAATCTCAGCTTCCTCGTGCTCGCGCTTTCCCAGATGCTCGGCGTCGGCACGACGACCGTGGTGTCGCACGCCGCCGGGCGGAAGGATCACCCGCAGGCGTCGCTGCTGTTCAACCAGTCGCAGGTGCTGGCGATGGTGACCGGCGCTGCGTTTCTCGTCGTCGGTCTCGCACTGCGATCGCGATACTCGGCCGTCATGGGAGCCGACGCCGTCACCGCACGGCTGGCGGACGAGTACCTCCTCTGGTTCATCCCCGCCATGGCGCTCCAGTTCGCGCTCGTGGCGATGGGCGCGGCGCTGCGCGCCACGGGCAATTTCAAGCCGGGGATGGTGGTCTCGACGGCGACGGTCATCATCAACATGGTGCTCGCGCCATTCCTGATCTTCGGCTGGGGAACCGGTCGGCCGATGGGCGTTGCGGGAGCAGCCGTGTCGTCGCTCGTCGCGATCTCGATCGGCATCGTCTGGCTCACGACGTATTTCATCAGAAAGGATGCATACCTGCATTTCGACTTCGGCGTGTGGTCGCCGCGGTTCGACGCGTGGCGGCGAATGCTCGTCATCGGGTTCCCGACCGGCTTCGAGTTCGGCATGATGGCGGTGTACCTCGCCGTCGTGTACGCCATCGCACGTCAGTTCGGCGCCGCCGCGCAGGCCGGCTTCGGGATCGGTCAGCGGATCGTGCAGGCCGGCTTCATGCCGGTCGTCGCGTTAGGGTTCGCGGTGGCGCCGGTGGCGGGTCAGAATTTCGGCGCCGGGCTCGCCGACCGCGTGAAGGCGACGTTCAAGGATGCGTCGCTCATGGCCGCCGGAGTGATGGCGCTGTTCGCCCTTGCCTCACACATCGCGCCGAGGGCGCTCGTCGGCATCTTCACGAACGACCCTGCCGTGATCGCGGTGGGTGAAGAGTACCTGCGCATCGTCTCGTGGAACTACGTCGCGTCGGGGCTGGTGTTCGTCGCATCGAGCATGTTCCAGGCGATGGGCAACACGCTGCCGTCGCTGATCTCGTCCGCGGTGCGCGTCGTGCTGATCGTGTTTCCGGCGCTGGTGTTGTCCCGGCTTCCGGGGTTCCAGCTGCGAACGATCTGGTACCTGGCGGTTGGCGCGGTCCTCGTGCATCTCGCGCTGAGCATGCTGCTGCTCTCCCGCGAGTTCCGGCGCCGACTGAAGTTCGCGGCGCCTCAGGCCAGGGCGGCCTGAATCGTCGAAAGATCGCAGACGATCGCACCAGTGTCGCCCGAGATGTCGCCCGTGGTTGGCGGCATCGAAGAATTCGGATTCGTTGCCACGTGTCTTGTATCGTCGGTCAAGGTTGCCGCGGCACTTTCACCTTCGACCGTGACTCCGCCCGGCGTGCCAGGTCGGCGTCGACCGATGCCGCGAGCAATGCATCGCTCGTGCGAGCATCGGGCAACGGTTGCGGACTGTCGGGCCCGCCCAAACGGCTCTCGTCGCGCAGGGCGCGCTTCCGGATCACAGCTCCGGCAACGAGCAAACCGATCGCTGCCACGATGGTCAGCTTGTAGGCGGCAATGTCGAGGAGTGCCGGCGGCAGCCGCGACGGCTCGAAGCCGGTAGCGAGACCGACGACCGCGGCGACACCCACGGCCGCACCGACACCAAGCAGGAATCCGCCGAACCGCGATGTGCGCATGGATGACCTCCATCCCTGCTCTCAAACTAAAGACTACTGCGGCCGGTACGCCGCCTTGATGCGGACCGGCACCATCGTCTCGCCCCAGTGGACGCGCAACACCGCCTCGTCCCGTAGCACGACCGGGAAGTAGAACGCGAGCGTCTCCATGTGCATGCCGCGCTCAGGCGTCACGTCGAGCCTGACGGCATCCGCGGCCTCGCCCGGGTACGGCTGATGAAACACGTGCGCCGCGCGACTCAGGATGAACGTCCACGGGCCGGTCGCGCGCGGCAGCAGCCACACGGAGTACTCGCCGGCTTTGACCTCGCGACCTTCGACCAGGACGTCGCGCGAGAAGCTCACTCGCGTGGCCGAGTCGGCGCCGGGATGCCAGATGGCGCCCCATTTCACGAGCGCGGAATCGCCGAACAGCGTGCGTCCTCGCGCGACGGGACGCCCGTAGACGATCGAAATGTCCGTGAACGCAACGGTCTGATCGACACGCGCCCGCTGACTGAACGGATACCCCTGCGCGGAACCTTCCCACGCACCGACGAGCACGAACGAAAGCGCTCCGAGCGCCGCACGAATGCCCACTGACGTACCAAACGCGAGAGGATGCACGACCGGCCTCATGAATCGGGGTGGCATTCAATCTTCCACGCGGGCGGAAGTTCCGCCAAACACTCCGCCGCGTTTCTTTCCAGCCATGTCGCAAAGCGAAACATCACGGCACGGCATCCGCACCCACGCGTTCGTGCCGCTCGACTTCTCACGCCTTCCGGTCGACGAGTCACGGCGGAGGGCCGCCTCGTTCTACGCGGAAATGAATCGACGGCGCACAACCCGGCATTTCGCGCCCGATCCAGTCCCCCGTGAGCTCATCGAGCTCGCCATCCGGACTGCCGGCACCGCACCCAGCGGCGCGCATCAGCAGCCGTGGACGTTCGTCGCCGTGTCCGATCCCGACCTCAAGCAGCGCATTCGCGCCGCGGCGGAGCGTGAGGAGCATGCGTTCTACCACGGCAAAGCGCCACGCGAATGGCTCGAGGCCATCCTCCCTCTCGGCACCGACGAGCACAAGCCGCACCTCACGGACGCACCGTGGCTCGTCGTGATGTTTCGGAAGACCTACGGGCTGCGTCCCGACGGCACCAGGCGTACGTACTACTACACGGAGGAGTCGTGCGGCATTGCCGCCGGGCTGTTCATCGCCGCCGTGCATCAGATGGGACTCGTCACGCTCACCCACACGCCAAACCCGATGGGTTTTCTGCGCGATCTCCTGGAACGGCCGGTCAATGAGCGCGCAATGCTCGTGATGCCGGTGGGCTACCCGTCGGCCGACGCGAAAGTCCCGGATCTTGAACGGAAGTCGCTGGACGAGATTGCCGTCTGGCGGTGATGACGCATCGCCTGTGGACTGATGGGATGACGTCCCGGGGCGACGGCGAGTGCCGTGACGCCCGCGATACGCGTCGATAGATTCTCGCGCACATGGGATTGGCCTTCCTGTTTCTGCTCGCCGCAACGAGTGCGATGGCTCGGCCGGCGCTCGTTCGCGGAGCTCACGCGACGCTCATTTCGTCGGAGCCTGCCGCGAACAGTCGCCTGACGGCGAGCCCGTCTCGCATCCGCCTCGTCTTCAGCGAGCCGGTGGAAGGACACCTCGCCCGCGTGACGCTCGTGCCCGCGTCGGGACAACCACTGCGTCTGCGCGCCGACGCCGATCCGCGCGACGTGAACGCAGTGATTGCCGTCATCGATTCGATCGCGCCGGGCGGATATCGAGTGAGCTGGCGCGTCGTGTCGGCCGACGGCCACCCGGTCGACGGCACCTTCACGTTCACCCTGGCCGACTCGGCGTTAGGCACGCGGGGTCCTCAGGTGGCGGAGCCGCCGGTCGTCGAACCGGATCCGGGCCCACAGCCGGCGATGGAGGATGACGTCTGGGGCCCGTCTCTCTTCGGCGCTCCACTCATCCCCGCCGCGTTTCGCGGCGCGGGCCTCGGTGCCCTCATGGCGCTGGCTGGCCTGCTGTTCTTCCGCGCCCGGGCCGAGCCGGCGATTCAGGCGGGCGACGCGCGCGTGCGCCGTGTGCTGATGACCGCGGCGGTGGCCGGCCCACTACTGCTCACCGCGCACGTCGTGACCTGGCTCATCAACACCTCGCCGGACCACACGCTCGACATGGCGTGGATGTCCGCCGCGCTCGGCACGAGCGTCGGCCGGATCGAGCTGTCGCGGACAGGGCTCGCGCTGCTCGCGCTCTGGGCGTGGTGGATCGCTCGGCGGATCTGGGTCGCGATCGTGTTTTCCGCGGCGGCGCTCGCCGTCAGCGGCGCGACGGGGCATTCGGCGGCGATGCAGCCGCTCCTGTCGGTGCCCGCCAAGTCGATCCATCTGCTCGCGAGCGGCGTGTGGGTTGGTGGGCTCCTGTGCCTGGTCGTGCGACCCGCGAACGATACGTTGAGCGCGTTCGCCGACGACGCGATGCGCGTGTCGACGGCCGCGCTCGTGGCGGTGATCGCCATCGCGCTCTCGGGCGTCGTGCAGACGCTGACCTTTCTCCCGTCGGTCGCCGATGTGTTCACGTCGCCCTATGGATGGCTCGCGCTCGCCAAGACCGCCGGCCTGCTCGCCCTGGTCGCCTTCGGCGCGTATCATCGCCAGCGCGTCATGCCGGGGGTGAGCGGCGCGCACCCTGCTCCCCATACGGTGGTGCTCCGAACATCGGTGCGACGAGAGCTCGTCATCATGAGCATCGTCATTCTGCTCGGCGGCCTCCTTGCGTACGTCCCGCCGCCTGGTGAAGGCGACATGTCCACTCCAGCCTCCGAACCAACGTCATGAGACGCGCTCCCCGTCCCCTGCTCCGACACCCGACTCGCCGCCGCAGTGCACCGCATCGGCTGCTCGCGACGGGAGTCGCCACGGTCGCCATCGCGGCTGCGCTGCTTCCGACGCTGTCGTGGGCGCACGCCGTCGTCTTCCCCAAGGCGTCCACGCCGGGAGCGTACGAGAAGTACGTGCTCCGCGTCCCCAACGAGAAGGCCGTAGCGACGACGCGGGTGGAGCTGCGAGTGCCGGCTGGTGTTCGCGTGACGTCGTTCGCGGACGTGCCGGGGTGGCAGCTCGAGATCGTGATGGATTCGGCGAAGGCGATCACGGCCGCGATCTGGACCGGCAGCCTCCCGCCGCGGCGGTTCGTCGAGTTCCCGTTCGTCGCGGTGAACCCCAAGACCGACACGCGCATCGAGTGGCCGGCCTATCAGACGTACGCCGACAGCGAGCGCGTCGAGTGGACAGGGCCCGAAGGGTCCAAATCGCCGGCGTCCGTCACGACGGTGGCCGCCGCACCCGCGGCGGCCACGACGCCAGACGCCGAGGGCGGTGTGACCAAATTGCTGCCGTGGGTGGCGATCGTGCTCTCGCTCGTGAGCCTCGGGCTCGCAATGCGGAAGCCGGAGGCGAGGACGCCGGCCTGAGGCCGGCGCACTCGCCCTGGCTGCCTAACGCACGACGATCGTTCCTTTCATGTTCGGGTGGAACACGCAGTAGTACTCGTGGGTGCCGGGCGTGGCGGCGACGAGCCGCCACACACCGTTTGCCTCGATCGACTTCGAGTCCCACGCCGCGTCACGTGCGGTCGCGGTGTGCGGCAGGAAATCCGCATTCGTCCACACCACAGTGTCTCCGGCCGCTACGGTGAGGCTTGGCGGATCGAACGCCACGTTCCGCATGGCAACCGCGTGCGTTCGTGGGGCAGCGCGAGAGCAGGCCACGACCACCCCGACGACAGCCGCTGCTGACACCATGCCTGGGATGTGGCAGCGCACTACTTCGAAAGCTTCGCCTGAATGTCCTTCGCGCGCTCGAGGTGCGCGGCGAATGCCGGCCGAGCCTTCTCGAGCAGGCCCTTGAGCTCCGCATTCTGGGCGTTCGGGATCAGCGTCTTGTCGAGCGCGTCGGCGACCGCCTGGTGATACGCCACCTCGCGATCGATGTATGCCTTGTCGAACGCGGCGCCCGTCAGCCCGCTCAGGGTGGCGGCCGACTCATCGGCTCCAGACTTGAGCTGGCGACTGACGTCGTTGTCCTCCGGCGTGACGCCGAGCTTCGTCGCCAGGGCAACCGCCTGCTTGTTCACGCCCATGTGATCGCTGACCATTGTCTGCGCGAAATCCTTCACCGACTTCGCGGTCGCCTTTTTCTTCGCGACCTCTCCCGCCGCACTGTCGATCGCGTTGGCCGTCACGGCGATGTGGGCGATCTGCGCGTCGTTGATTGCCGGTGCAGCGGGAGCAGGAGCCGGTGCCGGGACAGCGGCGGCAGTATCGGCGGGTGGCGTTTCGGACTTGGCACACGCGGTGAGGCCGCTGACGGAAAGGGCCAGGCCGAGCAGCAGGCCTGTCGTGGAGGCGGGACGGTGCGTCGTCATGGAGGATTCTCCTGAGTGGTGGAATGCGATAGGCGGTATTATCTTACAGAAACGACTAATAAACCTGTCATTTCTATCTAATTATGGCGACGGCTGAATCCGAGCGCAACCCATCTCGTGACCGTGTCGTCGGGGCGCTTCGTCGAGGGCCGCGGACTCTCGATCAGCTGGCTGGTGAGCTCGGCCTGACCCGCACGGCCGTTCGCCTTCACCTTGCTGCCCTGGAACGCGATGGCCTCGTCGCACGGGGAGGGCTGCAAGCCGGGCGAACGAAGCCGTCGCACACGTACGCACTGACCAGCGAGGCCGAGCAGCAATTGTCACGCGCGTACATCCCGGTGCTGACGCAGCTGCTGCACGTGCTGTCGGAGCGGCTCACGCCCGATGAGTTCGACACGACCATGCGAGCCGTGGGACGCGAGTTGGTGGCCGATCGAGCTCGCGCGCGTGGCTCGCTACGCGAGCGTGTGAAGGCCGCGAGTCAGCTCCTGGACCACCTCGGCGGCCTCACCGAGGTCCGGGAGGAGGACGGCCGGCTCATCATCCAGAGCCATGGGTGCCCATTGGCGGCCACGGCGGCGCACCATCCGGAGACGTGCAGCGCCATGGAGAGCTTCGTCAGCGAGTTCGTGGGCGCCACCGTCACGCAGCACTGCGATCGGCACGACCGGCCGCGGTGCTGCTTCCATGTCCCGGCCACGGACGGAGACACAGCCGCATAGCCGCCGCGCTCGCGCAAGGGCACGAGCGCGGGACGCCTAACGATTGTTCCGGACGCCGGAGGGAGCTCAGGGCACCGCGGGCGTCTCCTCGCACTTCTCCGCCGACTTGCGCAGCGTCGGATACTGGATGCCCAGCTGCTCGAGGTACGTGCCGAACCGCGTCGGGTCGTAGTAGAAGCGACGCATCTGCGGGCGGTACTTCTCGAGGATGTCCGTGTTGAGGAACGTCGCGGGCCGCTCGTTCGGCCGCATGAGCGGCTGGTACTTCACGTCCTTCGTCTGCACGTTGCGGAAGTACGACCATGCGCTGTCGACCAGCGCGGGCTTGGCGAGAATGTCGAGGATCGTCGTCGCCATCGCCTTCGCGCCTGCCGTCGCACCCTTGTGCGCGATCGGCGTCGCGGACGCGATCGCACTCGACCAGTGATGACCGGGAAGTCCAGGGATGTTCGACGGATACCGGAGCGTCACCGTCGGCACCGTCCACGAGACGTCGCCGATGTCGTCGGACCCTCCGCCCATGTTTCGCCCCTCCGGCTCCGGCGCGATCGTGCTGTCGATCCGGGACGGCATGCCCTCCTCTCGCGAGCCCATCTCCTTCTGGACGGCCTTCGCCATCGTCTGATCCGCGTCGCTCCACTTCGGCAGGCCGACCTGCTTGATGTTCGCGAACATCGCTTCGGCGATCGGCCTGTTGAAGTGCTGCGGCCACGCCGACCCGAGGACGCGACTCTCCACGAGCTTCGTGCCGGTCATCATCGCCGCCCCGGCCGCGATGGAGTCGCCCGTGGCCCACATCGCCTTGATCTGCGGATACGTGAGCTCGCGGAAGTAGTACCAGACCGACGCGGTCGTCGGGACGACGTTAGGCTGATCGCCGCCGTCGGGAATCACGTAGTGCGATCGCTGCTGCAGGCGCAGATGCTCCCGGCGGTAGTTCCACCCGACGTTCATGAGCTCCACGGCATCGAGCGCGCTGCGGCCACGCCAGGGTGCGCCGGCGGCGTGGGCCGCCTGCCCCTCGAACGAGTACAGCACGGACACGAGTCCGGACCCGCCACCGGGCCCCCAGGAGGTGCTCAGGTTCGCGGAGACGTGCGAGAACAGGGCGACGTCCACGTCCTTGAAGACACCCGCACGAACCAGGTAGGCCTTCGACGCGAGCTGCTCCTCCGCGACTCCCGGCCAGACCTTGATCGTGCCCGGGAGCTTCTCGCGCTCCATGATCTTCTTCACCGCCAGCACCGCCGTGACGTTCACGGGCTGACCGGTGTTGTGCCCTTCCCCATGGCCGGGCGCCCCGGGAACGAGCGGCGCGTGACACGCCACCGCGGGCTTCTGCGACGCCTGCGGGATGCCGTCGATGTCCGAACCGATGGCAATCACCGGCTTGCCGGAGCCCCACGTCCCCACCC
>Ga0068862_100003570_pt1 | contig 13307 bp, 11 predicted proteins | sample KBSSwiS52_FD_66598 | JGI IMG/M metagenome (GOLD analysis project Ga0068862, IMG submission 66598) | Switchgrass rhizosphere microbial communities from Kellogg Biological Station, Michigan, USA - KBS Switchgrass S5-2 | ecosystem: Host-associated > Plants > Roots > Rhizosphere > Soil ... | reverse complement strand
TGAGATGCGGGTCCGGATTCATCAGCCCCGTTTCAAACCAGCCCTGCCCGGAGCTCGTCCGGGAGTGCTCATCCCAGACAGTGACCTGCCAGTTGTAGCGGGTCGAGCCAACGAGGGGCGTACCGCCATACGGAATATCGAGAGAGTGGGTATCGTGTATCTCGCCTGTGTCCCAGGCTGTATGGCCTGAGCTGTCCTGGACGAGAATGCGATACGCAGTTTGACTCACTCCCCGGGCGTGCCCGTCAGCCATCATTTGCCAACTGAAATGAGGCGTCGCCACATCGATGCCCAGCGGATGGGTGCGATATTCAACCTGCAGGCCGCCGACCGAGACGCCGGCCAGCGCAAATGGCATGATCGCCAGGAATACGATCGCAGCCAGGGTGGCTCGAACGCGTCGCGCCGGTCCCCGGCCAGAGAAACGGTGTACCGACATGACCTGCCTCAGGTGTTGGATTCGAGTGTCGATTCCAACTGATCGAGCGATTTGCCCTCGTTACGCGGAGCCCAAATCGTCCCGATGAGCCCGCTCAGCACCAGAAATCCCGTCAGGATCCAGGCAAACCGGGTGAAGCCCGTCGAAGTCAGCACGGGGACGAAAAAGCTCCACAGTCCGAGGCCGATGCGCACGGCGGCAAAAGTAATTCCCTGCGCCGTGCTGCGAATGAGTGTCGGAAACAGCTCCGCACTCCAGAGTTGAAAAAAAGACTGAGCGCCGAAGCCTGCGCCGAACCAGACCAATACCAGGTAGGTGAGGGCCACGGTCGTTGTCAGTGGGAAGATCGCAAGGAGAGCCATGCCGGCAATCTGCAACGCAGAGGACATCGCGAACAACAACCTCTGATTGACTCTATCCGCGAACCGCATGAACACGAACGAGATCGACAGCATGGCCATCAGGAACCCGGCTGCTTGCAATGCGACGCTCATGAGCTGACTCTGCGCACCCACCGTCCGCAGGATGTAGGGAAAGAAAAATCCGTTGGTGCCCGCCCATAGATTCCAGATGCCGTACATGCTGATCAGGAACAACATCGAGCGCAGATACTGAGGTTTGAGAAGGATGCGCAAGGTGCTCGCGGGCGTCCGGGAGCCTTTAGCCTTGGCTTCGACCCAGCGACTCGATTCCTGCATGCGCTTGCGCAGCAGCGTCAGAACAATAGCGGTGATGGCCAGGTGAGCGAAAACCAACCGCATGCCCAGAATGCCCAGCGGAGCCACCACCAAAGACAACAGCAGCACGACCAGGGGGCCGAGATACCACAGGACCTGGGCGACACCGCTGTGCTGACCTCGCGCACCGCTCGGTGCGTTTTCCGCAATCAAGGACCAGGAGGCTGGAATATCCGCGCCCACGGCCAACCCCACTAGCACGAAACCCGTCACGATCATCCACGGCGCCGAGGCGAACACGAGCCACATCATGCCGAAGGCGTAAAAGAGCATGTCGTACTGATAGATCTTCTTGCGACCGAACCGGTCGCACAGCCAGCCGCCGACCAGAGCGCCCACCCCCGCGGAGATGGCGTTCGCGCTGAAGGCCCCGAGCAGGCCGATGAAACTGTTGGAAAGGCCGTAAGCGGTCGCCCAAAGGGCGAGAGCGGCGGAACCGGCGACGATCGATCCAGCGTCGATATAGTTCGCCAGTCCGGCCAGGATGGTGTTTTTCCAGTGTTCGCCGGACTCCGACGTGGACTCCGTTTCCATATCTGCCGACGCGTCGGTCACGATAGCGTTCCCCCTCGATAGGCGGCGTCGTCGCCGCTCCAATATGCGATTTTACAGCTCCGCGATGTCTCGCGGTATGAGTTCGACACTGCCGACGATGCGAGTTGAAGGCAAATGATTAGTTCCAATCATGCGTGGCGGTCGATCAGGTCCGCGCCGATCTGCTCGATCTTGGTTACGCCCGTCAGTGTCATCGCCACCTGCATTTCCGCGGCGATCAGTTCCAGAACGCGCGCCACGCCGGCCTCGCCCGCCGCCGCCAGGGCATAGGCCCAGGCGCGACCGAGCAGGACCGCGTCGGCGCCCAAGGCCAGCATGCGCACAACATCGAGGCCAGAGCGAATCCCACCGTCGGCGAGAACCTTGATGCGGCCATCGGCCGCCTCGACCATGCGCGGCAGGGCCCTGGCGGTCGAGGCGACGCCGTCAAGCTGCCGCCCACCGTGGTTGGAGACGACGATCCCATCGGCCCCCAAGGCGACCGCCTGTTTCGCATCCTCCGGATCGAGCACGCCCTTGAGGATCAGCGGTCCGTCCCAGTTGGCGCGGACCCATTCCAGATCCTTCCAGGTGACGGTCGGATCGAAATTGTCGCGCATCCAGGCGAAGAAGTCTTCGAGGCCGCTCTTGGCGCCGAGCACGGGCGCGACATTGCCAAGGGTATGGGGCCGTCCCAGAAGCCCGACGTCATAGGCCCAGGCGGGCCGGACCATGGCCTGGGCGACACGGCGCAGGTCGCCGAGCGCTCCGGAGGCGCCCGCAAGGCCCGAGCGGTAGTCGCGATAGCGGGTTCCCGGCCTTGGCATGTCGACCGTGAAGACCAAGCGGGTCACGCCGGCGGCGCGCGCCTGGTCCAGGAGGTCGCGCATGAAGGCGCGGTCGCGGATCATGTAGAGCTGGAACCAGAAAGGGCGGGTGACGCCGGCGCGGACCTCGCCAAGGGTGCAGGCCGAGACGGTGGAGAGGCAGAAGGGCACGCCCGCCTTTTCCGCGGCGCGCGCCGCCTGCACCTCGCCGCGGCGCGCGTTCAGGCCGGCCAGGCCGATCGGCCCAAGACCCAAGGGCATGGCCAGCCGCTCGCCGAAAAGGTTCGTGCTGAGGTCGATGTCGGCGGCGCCGGTCAAAACCCGCTGACGAAGCGCGACCTGGCGCAGGTCCCCCTGGTTCCGCCGCAGGGTCTCCTCGTCATAGGAACCGCCGTCGATATATTCGAACAGGAAGCGCGGCAGGCGCCGGCGCGCCGCTTCGCGATAGTCGCTGACCGATGCGGGCTTCACGCACTCACCCCTTCCATCAGCTCGCGCCAGCGCGCGCGATAGCCGTCCAGCGATATGTCGAGCGGCCGCACCGGCGTCAGCGCCGACGCCGGCTTCAGGTGCGGATGGATCAGCCGCAGGGCGCCATAGGGCACGTCGTCGTGGGCGTTACTGATATAGACCTTCTGGTCGGGCCGAAGCGTCGCCAGGCCGTGAATGAAGATCTCGGCCTCGGCGAAACGTCCCTCGACCAGCAACCGCTCACAAGAGCCGACGAGATCCAGGCAGACATCCGCCACCAAGGCCAGATAGAGTCCCAGGACCGCGCGTTTATCGCTCGCGGATTCTGGCTCGTTGATCCAGCGGCCCTTGTCCGAGGGGAAGGGGCCAACACCAGGAACGAAGGTTGGGAACGCCATGACATCCGCGGCGATGAGCTCCGGTAGGCGCGCGATCAACGCCTCCGGATCGTAGTTTTCGGTCAGGTGGAAAATGTCGATCCCGGCCATGACTTCCGATTCGCGTCCGCCCATGAAACGCGCGGACGGAACCGGGCCGCCATTGACGTCGACATTGACCAGGCAGTCCCGCGCTTCGGGCAGGTCACGCAGCAGAGCCGGCGCTCCGGGACCGGGGCCCGGCGAACGCATGGCCACAAACCAGGTGCCGGTGGACAGGATGGTTGCATCATGCTGCGCAATCTCGTCGTGGCCCCGTGCGGCCAGGAGGGCGGCGTTGCTGTCGTGCAGGCCGCACAGCACGGCGCAGTCGGCCGGCAGGCCGGTCCGTTCGGCCCACGCCGCGGTGATCGGTCCCAGCGGCGCGCCGGCATGGCGAAGCGGGCCCATGCGCTTGGCCCAGCCGAGGCGACGGGACATCTGGCTGGGCCGTTCGGCCTCCGGAAGCCATAGGTCGCTGTGGCATCCCAGGCTGGTCACTTCACTCGCGGCCACGCCGCTCAGCCGCCATGCCCAGTATTGGGGCCACGGCAGGATCTGCAAGTCGTCGGGCCAAGGGCCAGTCAGGGCTTCGAGATAGTAGAGCTGGGCGCCAAGGTTCAGGCCCTGGGGCAGGGCGGGGGAACCGGTGTCGGCGAAGGCGTCACGCTCCTTGTCGTAGGCGGCGCGGATGTCGGCGGGGATTTCCTGCTCATAGTCCATGGGCGGCGCGAAGAGTTCGCCCTGGCGGACCAGGGCCGCGCCGGCGCCGTGGGCGACCGGGATGATTGTCGAAATGACGGCCCGCTGCGCGTAATCGCGCACGGTGTCTTCAAGCCAGGCGTCGATGCCGGCGACATCCAAGGTCCGATATTGGCCCGTCTCGACCGTGGCGTTCGGCCGCACGCGACGCTCAAGGCAGACCCCCGTGGTCGTCCACAAAGTCAGCTTGGAATTGGTCTTCCCAACATCGAGAACAACCGTACAGTTCGTTTCCACCCGCTACGCTCCGATCAATTTTGAGGTTTTTCTATCGAAGTTGATTGAAACGCGCCAGGGCCAGGGGTACTCTGTATCAAAATCAAAACGCCAGGACGTTTACGTGTCTCAGACAGCATTACCCTTCCTAGTCCCCACCTCGCGGTGGTCCGATGAGCATGCCGCTACGCTGCGGCCCGAAGAACTGTTGCTCTATCGCTCCAATCTGCTCGGTTCTGACCTCACCGTCACGAACTTCGGCGGTGGCAACACCTCGGCTAAGCTGATCGAGCCCGATCCCCTGACCGGAAAGCCGGTCTCCGTGCTGTGGGTCAAGGGGTCCGGCGGCGACATCGGATCGATGAAGCTCGATGGCTTCTCGACCCTTTACCAGGAAAAGCTGCTCGGTCTTGAGGCCCTCTACCGGGGCGTCGAGTTCGAGGACGAGATGGTCGGGCTCTTGCCTCACTGCACGTTCAACCTGAACAGCCGGCCGGCGTCGATCGACACCCCGCTGCATTCCTACCTGCCGTTCGAACACATCGACCACGTCCACCCCGACGCCATCATCGCCCTGGCGGCGGCCGGCGGCGGCGAGGCGGCGACGCAGGAAATCTACGGCGGCGAAGTGGGTTGGTTGCCTTGGAAGCGCCCCGGCTTCGACCTTGGCCTACGTTTGCGTGATTATGTGGAGAAGAACCCTGGCCTGCGCGGCGTCATGCTGGCGGGTCACGGCATCATCTGCTGGTCGCGCGATTCCAAGAGCTGTTACGAAAACACCATCGACCTGATCGCCAAGGCCGCCCGCTATCTGAATGAACGGCTGGCCAAGGCCCCGGCGTTCGGCGGCGAGATCGTCGCCCCCGCGCCGCAGGCCGAACGCGCCGCCACCGCCGCGGCCCTGATGCCGCGCCTGCGTGGCCTGATGACCGGCGACCGGCCGAAGGTCGGCCATTTCAGCGACGACGCCGAGACACTGGAATTCGTCGGCAGCGCCGATTTCGCCCGTCTGGCGGCGGTCGGCACCTCCTGTCCGGATCACTTCCTGCGCACCAAGATCGCGCCCCTGACGCTCGATCCGGCGCGCCTGGCCGAGGAAGGCTATCTGGAAACCTCGATCCAGACCTATCGCGACGGCTATGCCGCTTATTATGGCCGCAACGCCGGACCGGCCGACCCCGCCATGCGCGACGCCAATCCGATCGTCGTCTTGCTGCCCGGCGTCGGCCGCTTCACCTTCGCCGCCGACAAGACCACGGCGCGCCTGGCGGGCGAATTCTACGCCAACGCCATCAACGTCATGCGCGGCGCCGAGGTCATCGGCGGCTATATCGGCCTGCCTGAGTCCGAAGCCTTCGCCATCGAATATTGGGCGCTGGAAGAAGCCAAGCTGCAGCGCATGCCCAAACCCAAGGCGCTGGTCGGCAAGGTGGCCCTGATCACCGGCGCGGCCGGCGGCATCGGCGCGGCGGTGGCCACACGCTTGGCCTCCGAGGGCGCCTGCGTGGTGCTGGCGGATCTCAATGCGGAGACCCTGAAGGCCGCGCACGAGGGCATGGCTGGACGTTTCGGCCGCGATGTCGTCAGGAGCGTCGTTTGCGACGTGACCAACGAGGAGCAGGTCGCCAACGCCTTCGCCACCGCCGCCCGCGAGTTCGGCGGCCTGGATATCCTGGTGGCCAACGCCGGTCTCGCCTCGTCGGCGCCGATCGAGGAAACCACCGTCGCCCTGTGGCGCAAGAACTACGACGTCCTGGCCGAGGGCTATTTCCTCACCAGCCGTTCGGCCTTCCCGCTGATGAAGGCGCAGCACGGCGGATCGATCATCTTCATCGGTTCGAAGAATGCGCTCGCCGCCACGCCCAATGCCTCGGCCTACGCCTCGGCCAAGGCCGCTTCCGTCCACCTCGCGCGCTGCCTCGCGCTTGAGGGTGCGAGCGACGGCATCCGGGTCAATGTCGTCAATCCCGACGCGGTGATCCGGGGCTCGAAGATTTGGGACGGCGATTGGCGCAAGGAGCGCGCCAGCGCCTACGGCATCGATTCCGGCGACGAGCTTGAAGATTTCTATCGCAAGCGCTCAATGCTCAAGCGCAGCGTCCTGCCGGAAGATATCGCCGAAGCGGTCTATTTCTTTGCCTCGGAAGTTTCTGCCAAGTCGACCGGCAACATCATCAACGTCGACGCGGGCAACGCCCAAGCGTTCACCCGCTAAAGAGCGGCAGGAGTAACGACCATGGCAGGCGCGCCTCTCTCAACCGACCAGATTCAAAGCCACAACGCTCGTCATATCGAGGCGCTGCAGGATGAGTACGACAGCCTGGGCCGGGCGCTGGCCCGTCGCGGGCGGGACATCGAGGCCATCAAGGCCAAGGTGGCGGACTTTTCCCTGGCGGTTCCGTCATGGGGCAGTGGCGTCGGCGGCACGCGCTTCGCCAAGTTCCCGATTCCGGGCGAGCCGACCAACATCCATGAAAAGTTGGAAGACTGCGCGATCGTCAATCAGCTTTCCACCATCACGCCGCGCGTCTCGCCGCACTTCCCGTGGGACAAGGTCGAGGATTACGCCGGCCTGAAGGACGAGGCCGCCTCCCTGGGACTCGGCTTCGACGCCGTCAACTCCAACACCTTCCAGGACCAGCTCAATCAGCCGCATTCCTATCGCAACGGCAGCCTCGCCGCGACCGATCCGGCCGTCCGCGCCCAGGCCGTGGCGCACAATGTCGAGTGCATCGAGATCGGCCGCAAGCTTGGCTCCGAGGCGATCACCGTGTGGGTCGGTGACGGCTCGAACTTCCCCGGCCAGCAGGACCTCGGCGCGGCGCTCGACCGCTATCTCGAAAGCGCCTCGCAGATCTATTCGGCCCTGCCGGACGATTGGCGCATGCTGCTCGAACACAAGATGTTCGAACCGGCCTTCTATTCGACGGTGATCTCGGATTGGGGATCGAGCATCCTGGCGGCCCAGCAACTCGGCCCCAAGGCCCAGTGCCTGGTGGACCTTGGCCACCATGCGCCGAACGTCAATATCGAGCAGATCGTCGCGCGCCTGCACCGCTTCGGAAAGCTCGGCGGCTTCCACTTCAACGATTCGAAGTACGGCGACGACGACCTCGATTCCGGCAGCATCAATCCGCACCAGCTATTCTTGGTATTCAATGAACTGGTCGAGGCCGAGCTGAACCCGCGCGACGGTTTCAAGCCCGCCTATATGATCGACCAGTCGCACAATGTGACCGACCCGATCGAGAGCCTGCTGTCGTCGGCAGAGACCATCGCCGGGGCCTTCGCCAAGGCGGTGCTCGTCGATCGTGACGCCCTGCACGCGGCGCAGGACAGCAATGACGTGATGATGGCCTTCCAGGCCCTGCGCGCCGCCTATCGCACGGACGTCTCGCCGATCGTCGCCATGGCGCGGTTCGAAGCCGGCGGCGCGATCATGCCGATCTCGGTCTATCGCGACAGCGAATGGCGGGATCGCAAGGCGCAAGAACGGCGGCCGGTCGGCCTGGGCGCCGGCATCGTCTAAGACATGAGGACCGGCTGGTTATCGCGGTGCGATGACCAGCTCGGCGCCCGCCTCCACGATATATTTGGCGCAATCGTCCGGTAGGCCGTCATCGGTGACGACCACCGAGACCGTCTCCAGCGGGCAGAGCACGTGCCCCGCAGGCGCGGAAAACTTGCTGCTGTCGACCATCAGCACGACCTTGTCGGCGATATTGAGCAGCCGGCGCTCGGCCTGCACCAAGAGGGTGTCGGTCTGCATCAGCCCATGGCGGCCGACGGCGGCCGCGCCGAGGAACATCTTCGAGGCGCGGTAACGGCTTGGCGCGCCGTCCTCTTCGAAGGCGCTGAGGACGATATTCTGTTCGCGGAACACCGTACCCCCGGGGATCGACACGCGGGTATTGGGTTGCGGCAACAGGGCGCTGACGATGTGCAGCGAATTGGTTAGGACGTGAAGACCGAGGTCGCCCAAATGGGCGCACATCTGCAAGGTCGTAGAGCCGCCGTCGATGATGACCGACTCGCCAGGCCGACAAAGCTGCGCCGCCGCCCGGCCGATGGCTTCCTTCTCGCTGCGGTGACGGCCGATGTTCTCGTGAAAGGGCACGCCGGTCAGGTGAGCGCCGTCGTTGGTGATGGCGATGCGCGCGCCCCCGCGCACCCGCGTGATCTTGCCCGCCTCCGCGAGACGTTCCAGGTCGCGGCGCAGGGTGGCCGGCGAAGCGTCGAGGCGCTTGTCCAGTTCCTGAAAGCCAATGAAGCCGCGGTCCTGCAGCATCTGCAATATCAGCTGCTCGCGTTCAGTGGCGTGCATGCGATCGTCCTACCCCAATTCCGACAGCCCGTTTCTCAAGGAGTTTCCGGGCGCTTGCAACTGTGACCCTTCAGAAATCGCGCATATAGCCGCGCGAACTCTATGTGTCGGGCGCCGGCGCCGGCGGCAAGACAATCGGGCGGCCGTGCGTTAAATCACGGGAAGAGAAGGACCGGGGCGATGAAGACATCCCATTGGCTAGTGAAGTCCGAACCGAACACCTACAGTTTCTCGGATCTTCAACGCGATGGCGGCACGGTGTGGGACGGCGTGCGTAACCACGCGGCCGCTCTGCATCTGAAGGCGATGCAGGAAGGCGACGAAGTCTTCTTCTACCATTCCCAGGAAGGACTGGCCGTGGTCGGCGTGGCCAAGGTCGTCCGCACAGCCTTCCCCGATGCGACGGATCCCGCCGGGCGGTTTGTCGCGGTCGAACTCGCCCCTGTGCGGCCGCTTGCGAGACCCGTCACCCTGGCGCAGATGAAGGCCGAGCCGGCCCTGTCGGATATGGCCATGCTTCGCCAGGGCCGGCTGTCGGTCTCGCCGGTCACGGACGCCGAATGGAAAACCGTTCTCAAGATGGCGGAGGCGGTGGACGCCCCCTAGCAAGGTATGATTGGCTGCGCGGACCATGACCGTGCAGCTGAACCACACCATCGTCTGGTGTCACGACAGCACCGCTTCGGCGGACTTCATCGCGCGCATCTTGGGCCGTCCGGAGCCAGTGAGCTTCATGCATTTCAAGGTCGTCGAGCTCGACAACGGCGCCTCGCTCGATTTCATGGACCGGCCGGGCGAAATTTCGCTGCAGCACTACGCCTTCCTGCTGGGCGACGACGAGTTCGACGCCGCCCTCGGCCGCGTCCGGGCCCAGGGTTTGACCTTCTGGGCCGACCCCGCGCGGTCGCAACCGGGCGAGATCAACCACCACTTCGGCGGTCGCGGCGTCTATTTCCAGGACCCCAACGGCCACTTGATGGAAATCATCACCAAGCCTTACGTGATCCGCTGACCTTGAGGCGCGAGGCGGGGTGGCGCTATAGCTTGGCGGCCCAGCCCTTCTTGCAAAAGAGACCCGATTGTCCGCTCAGCGTGAAGATAAGATCAAGCGGGTCACGGCTCGCGACATCACTGCGGCCAAGGGCAAGACGCCGGTGGTGTGCCTGACCGCCTATACGACGCCGATGGCCGAAATCCTCGACGAAGCCTGCGATCTCCTTCTGGTCGGCGACAGCCTGGGCATGGTGGTGCACGGCATGCCCAACACCGTCGGCGTGACGATGGAGATGATGATCCTGCATGGCCAGGCGGTGATGCGCGGCTCCAAGCGCGCTATGGTCATCGTCGACATGCCGTTCGGGTCTTACGAGGGCGCGCCGGAAGAGGCCTACGCCAACGCCGTGCGGATCATGAAAGAGACCGGCGCCCAAGGGGTGAAGGTCGAAAGCGGCCCCACCATCGCCGGGACCATCGAATATATGGTCAAGCGCGGCATACCGGTGATGGGACACGTCGGCCTGCGGCCTCAGGCCGTGCTGGTCGACGGCGCCTTCAAGGCCAAGGGGCGCACCGACGAGGAGCGCGTCCAGGCCCTGGCCGAGGCCAAGGCGACCGAAGCCGCCGGCGCCTTTTGCATTGTCGTCGAAGGGGTCGCCGAGGCGCTGGCGCGGGAGATCACCGCCGACGTTAACGTCCCGACCATCGGGATTGGCGCCTCCGCCGGCTGCGACGGGCAGATCCTGGTCACCGACGATATGCTCGGCCTCTTCGACTGGACGCCGAAATTCGTGCGCCGCTACGCGAACCTGCGCGAAGACATCGCCAAGGCCGCGCGCGGCTACGCCGACGACGTCCGCGCCCGGCGCTTTCCGGGAGAGGCCGAGACCTATTTCAACAAGCGTGACTGAGCGAGGCCAGCTTGCGTTGCAGGCGCGACCCTGACGCTATAGGTTCCGCCACCTTGAACGCCGCCTCCCGGAGCCTCCTCGCGTGGTCGATCTTTTTGAAGAAGTCGAAGAAGAGCTGCGGGTCGAGCAGTACAAGCGGTTCGCCCAACGCGTCCTGCCTTGGATTCTGGGCGCGGTCGTCATCGTTTTGGTGATTGGCGGCGGCTATCTGGGTTATACGAACTGGCGTCACAACGCCGCCGCCGACTCCGCGGAGAGCTTCGAAAAAGCGATGCGGATCGGCGCTTCGGGCGACGAGGAAGCGACCTTCAAGGCGTTCGGCGACATCGCGGCAAAAGCGCCCCCCGGTTACAAGGCCTTGGCCCTAATGCATCAGGCGGGCATCCGTCTGCAGCAAGGCAATGAGAAGCAGGCCGTCGCCCTGTTCGACGCGGCCGCCAAGGCCGCGCCCAGGGGGGAAGTCGGTGATCTGGTGGAAGACGCCGCTCGCCTCAAATCCGCCTTGGCTCTGCTGGATGACGCGCCCTATGCCGAGATCGAGGGCCGCTTGACACCATTGACGCAAGACGGCCGGCCCTACCGCGCCCTGGCCCAAGAAGCCCTGGCGATCGCCAAGCTCAAAGCGGGAAAGACCAAGGAAGCCCGTGATGACTTCGTCAAGCTGTCAGCGTCGCTTGATGGTTCGGCCCAAACGCCGCAACGGGCCCGCGCCGCGATCGGCATGATCGACGCCGGCACGGCCGGCGCCATTCCAGCGGCGGTGAAAACCGCCAAGGCGGCTCCGCCGCCGATGCAGATTCCGCCCGAGTTGCTTGAGCAGCTGCGGGCCCAAGGCACTCAAGCTCCCGGAGCCCCGGCGCAATGATTCGAACCGCACGCACCGTCGTCCTCTTGGCGGCAGCCCTGACGCTCGTCAGTTGCTCGACCGTCCAGCGCCTGAACCCCTTCAAGGGTCGCGGCGGCGCGAACGCGAGCCTTGAGGGCGCCGGCGCGCCGGAAGAGCGCAAACGCATCCCTTTGATCGCCCTCGACCAGCAGCTGCGCGTCAACGACGCTCTCAAGGGCGTCGGCTTCTATCTGCCGCCCCCCGCGCCGCAGGCCGACTGGCCGCTGCCCGGCGGGACCCTTGAGCAATCCGTCGAGCACGTCGACGCGGCGCCGGATTTTGCGATCGCCTGGAAGCGGGACATCGGCCGCGCCGGCGGCCGCGCACAGTTCATCACCGCCCCGCCGATCTCGGCCGAAGGCCGGATCTACACCATGGACGCCGGCGCTCAGGTGACGGCGACGGACGCGCGCACCGGACACGTCGTCTGGCGCGCCAACCTCGTTCCGAAGACCTTGCCGGACGGCACCCGGCCGCGGCGCCTCGTGCCGCCGATCTTCGCGCACAATGGCATTGTCGATCCCATCGCCTTTGGCGGCGGCCTTGCCTTCGCCGATGGCAAGATCTTCGTCACTTCGGGCTACCGGTTCGTCTCGGCGGTCGACGCCAACACGGGCGCCGTCCTTTGGACCACGCGCACGACCGCGCCGATCCATGCCGCCCCGACGGTGTCCGGCGGACGTGTCTTTGCGGTCAGCACTATCAATGAGCTGATGACCTTCGACGCGGGCACCGGCCAGATCGGCTGGGCGCACCAGGGTCTCGTCGAGCCTGCGCGCATCCTACAGGCCTCCAGCCCGGCGATTTCCGGCGACACCATCGTCGTCGCCTTTTCCTCCGGCGAACTGACCGCCTTGCGCACCACCAACGGCGCCGAACTTTGGTCCGGCAACCTGACGCGGGTGTCCCGCACAACCGCCTTGTCCGAAATCCGGGACATCCCTGGCCGCCCGATCATCTATCGCGGCGACGTCCTGGCCGGCAGCCACTCGGGCGTCTTCGCCGCCGTGGATTTCCGCACCGGGCAGTTGCGCTGGGAACTGCCGATCATCACGACGGCGAACCCCTGGGCCGCTGGCGACGTCGTCTACACCGTCTCCAAGTCCGGCGAGGTTGTTTGCATCGCGCGCGAGTCCGGGCAGGTCTATTGGATCCGCGACCTGAACGAAGGCCGCCGTAGCACGCGCGTTTCCAGGTTCCTCGGCCGCGAACGCAACGACCGCGCCTACTGGTCCGGCCCGATCCTGGCCTCCAACCGCCTGATCACTGTGTCCAGCGATGGCCGCGCGGCGGCGCTAGACCCGAAGACAGGGGAGGTGTTGAGCTACCTGAAGCTTGGCGCGCCGGCGCTGATTACGCCTATCGCTGCCGGCGGAATGCTCTATGTCGTCACCGACAAGGGCGACCTGATCGCCATTCGCTGACAGACCATAAGGGGCTGGCGCTCATATGGCGCTGAAACTCGCCATCGTCGGCCGGCCTAACGTCGGCAAATCGACCCTATTCAACCGGCTAGCGGGCAAGAAGCTCGCGATCGTCGACGATCGGCCGGGCGTGACCCGCGACCGGCGCTTCGGCACGGGCCGGATCGGCGACCTTGACCTCATCCTGATCGACACCGCCGGCTTCGAAGATGTCACCGACGAAAGCCTGGAAGCGCGGATGCGGGCCCAGACCGAACGGGCCGTGGCCGAGGCCGACGTCGCACTCTTCGTCATCGATTCCCGCGAAGGGGTGACGCCGGCGGACCGGACCTTCGGCGAGATCCTGCGCAAGAGCGGCAAGACG
>Ga0068862_100003566_pt1 | contig 13326 bp, 13 predicted proteins | sample KBSSwiS52_FD_66598 | JGI IMG/M metagenome (GOLD analysis project Ga0068862, IMG submission 66598) | Switchgrass rhizosphere microbial communities from Kellogg Biological Station, Michigan, USA - KBS Switchgrass S5-2 | ecosystem: Host-associated > Plants > Roots > Rhizosphere > Soil ... | reverse complement strand
AAGCGCATTTCCGACGCGCTCGGCACCGCGACCGAGCAGCGCGCCATGCGCAACTATGCGGGGCACCGGCTCGCGCCCTGGCTCGCGCACGTCATGGTCAGCCGTCAGGAGACCGCCCGCCAGCTTCTGACGCCGGGCGAGGTCATGCAGCTGTCACCCGACGAGGAGATCGTGCTCGTCGCCGGACTCGCGCCGATCCGGGCAAGCAAGCTGCGCTATTTCCGCGACCGCAACTTCGCCGCGCGCGTGGCGCCCGCACCGAAGCTGACGCAGGGCCGCTATCCCGATTGCCCGAAGCTGCGCGATGATGACTGGTCCGGCCAAGTGCGCGGCATCGATGTCCGGCTGCATCACGCCGAGGAAGCCGCGGGCGGCGAGGACGATGGCGGCATGCAGCAGCAGCGTCACCCGGGCCTTCCTGAGCAACCAGCCAAGAGCGCCGACACCGCCGAAACGCGCGATCCGCAACTCGTGCCCGACGACGACGATGTCGCCGCCGACAAGCGCGCCATGGACCAGGCGCAGGGCCTGAGCGCCGTTGCCCGGGGTTATGCGATCAACGAGGGCGCCCACCGCGACCTCGTGCCCGGCCTGTGAGGCGGCGATGAAGATCCGCCAGAACCTCTATCTGGGCCGCGAGATCGGCGACGCGCTCGAAGCGCTCGCAGCCAGCAACCGCGGCAACAAGAGCCACGTGGTCAACGATGCGGACCGGGACTGGCTGGCGCGCCAGGGCACCAGGAAAGTCGACGATCTCCTGAAAGTCCGCCTCGACCGGCTGTCGCGCGAGTTTGACGGCGCGCGCCTCGAGATCGACGTCCAGCTGGAAAGCTTGCCGCTGCTCGTCCGCTACCGGCTGATGGTGACGGCACCGCTGGCCGAGGCCGATGCCGTAGGCCGCGCCATCGGACGCGACGGATTCGAATCCTTCGTCGCCCAGGTCGGCCGCCAGATCGCGGCGGGCACGCGCACGCTGACGCCGCCCGAAGCAAAGGGAGGCAAGTCGTGATGCCAGCCGGAGCCAACACCGTATCCGCTGATCGTCGCCGCGCCATGCTGAGCACCGCGATGGGGCCAGCGATCGCCGCCGCGCTCTCCGATCCGCGCGTCATTGAAATCATGGTCAATCCCGACGGCGCGCTGCGCATCGACATTCTCGGCGAAGGCCGGGTCGATACCGACGTGAAGCTCGACGTGCCCCAGGTCGAGCGGATCATCCGGTTGGTGGCGTCGCATGCTCGTACCGAGGTCCATGGCGACAAGCCCATCGTCTCGGCCGAGCTGCCGCAGCATGGGCAAGGTGCGGGCGAACGTTTCGAAGGCATCCTGCCGCCGGTCTCGACCGCGCCTTGCTTCTCGATCCGTAAGCCCGCCGCGCGGGTCTACACGCTCATGGACTATGTCGCCGACGGCATCATGCCGGCGGAGGCCGCGCGGCTGCTTTCTCTCGCAGTGGTCGATCGCCGCAACATCCTGATCGCCGGCGGGACCAGTTCGGGCAAGACCACGTTCGCCAACGCGCTGCTCGCCGAGATGGCGCATCTCGACGAGCGCGTGATCCTGATCGAGGACACGCGCGAACTGCAGTCGCCTGCCCGCGACACGGTCGCGCTCAGGACAAGGGCAGGCGCCGTCACCATCGGCGACTTGGTGCGCTCGACGCTGCGCCTCCGGCCCGACCGCATCATCGTCGGCGAGGTCCGCGGCGGCGAAGCGCTCGACATGCTCAAGGCCTGGAACACCGGCCATCCCGGCGGAATCGCGACCGTTCACGCCAACAGCGCGTCTTCCGCGCTCTACCGGATCGAGCAGCTCATCCAGGAAGCCGTGGTCACCGTGCCGCGCCGCCTGGTCGCCGAGGCGATCGACATGATCGTCTTCATCGCAGGCCGCGGCACCGCGCGGCGCATCGAGACCATCGCCCGTGTCGCGGGCCTCGACCCCGATGGCGGCTACGCCGTCGTCGATCTCAACCCGACCCTCAATCCAGCCCCCCAAGGAGACTGACATGCGTAGCTTTCATACTCCCCGCCGCGACCGCTTTTTCCTGTCCGGCCTGATGCTCGGCCTCTCGTTCACTATGACCAGTGCGGCCCATGCGAGCGGTTCGGGCATGCCCTGGGAACAGCCGCTCCAGCAGGTGCTGGAATCGGTGCAGGGACCGGTCGCCAAGATCGTGGCGGTAATCATCATCATCACGACGGGCCTCACGCTGGCCTTCGGCGAGACGGCGGGCGGGTTCCGCCGGCTGATCCAGATCGTGTTCGGCCTGTCGATTGCGTTCGCCGCGTCGAGCTTCTTCCTGTCCTTCTTCAGCTTTGGCGGCGGGGCGCTCGTCGCATGAGTCACATCGACAACGGCCATGTTGCTGGCTTCGAGGCACCGATCCACGCCAGCCTGGGTTCGCCGATCCTGCTCGGCGGCGCGCCGCGCGGTATCGCGATCGTCAACGGCACGATCGCGGCGGCGGTCGGCCTGGGCCTTCAGCAGTGGCTGGTCGGGATCGTGCTATGGGCGGTTGGTCACAGCGTCGCGGTGTTCGCCGCGCGCCGCGACCCCGATTTCGCGCCCGTGCTGCTCCGCCACCTGCGCCAGAAGGGCTATCTGGCATGTTGAACCTCGCCGAATATCGGACGCGGGCCGACCGCCTCGCCGATCATCTCCCCTGGGCCGCGCTGCTGGCGCCCGGCGTCGTCCTAAATAAGGATGGCAGTTTTCAGCGGTCCTTCGCCTTTCGCGGTCCCGACCTGGAGAGCGCGACCGAAGCCGAACTCGTTTCGGCCTGCGCGCGCGCGAACAATGTGCTGAAGCGGCTTGGCACGGGTTGGGCGCTGTTCTTCGAGGCTGAGCGCCGCGGAAGCCAAGGCTATCCGGACAGCGCCTTTCCCGACGCCGCATCCTGGCTGGTCGATCAGGAACGGCGTGCCGGGTTCGAAGCCGAGGGCCAGCATTTCGAGAGCGTCTATCATGGCACCCTGGTCTGGCTGCCGCCCGCCGACAGCAGCGACGCTGCTGGACGGAGCCTGGTCGAACGGCCCGATGATGCGCAGGGCCGCGACTGGCGCACCAGCCTTGCCGGCTTCATCGCCGAAACCGACCGCATCCTCGATCTTCTCTCAGGCTTCATGCCGGAGGTGCGCGCACTCGCGGATGCCGAGACGCTGACCTATCTCCACGGCACGATTTCCGATCGCAGCCATGCGGTGGCGGCACCCGAGACGCCGATCTATCTCGACGCGCTGCTTGCGGACACACCATTGATCGGCGGGCTCGAGCCCAGGCTTGGACGAACCCATCTTCGCACCTTGACTGTGCTGGGCTTCCCGAACCTGAGCCGACCCGGCATCCTCGACGCGCTCAACCACCAGGATTTCGGCTACCGCTGGGTCACGCGCTTCATCGCGCTCGACAAGACCGACGCGACCAAGGCGCTGACCAAGATCAGGCGGCAATGGTTCAACAAGCGTAAGTCGATCACCGCTCTGCTGCGCGAGGTGATGTACAACCAGCCGGTCCAGCTTCTCGACACCGACGCCGACAACAAGGTGGTCGATGCTGATCTTGCGCTGCAAGCGCTCGGGGCAGACATGCTCGCCTTCGGTTACCTGACGACCACGATCACCGTCGCCGATACCGACCGGGCGCGGGTGGAAGACAAGGTCCGCGCGGTCGAGCGGATCGTTAATGGCCTCGGCTTCACCTGCGTTCGCGAGAGCCTGAACGCGGTCGAGGCATGGCTGTCCTCGCTGCCCGGCCAAACCTATGCCAACGTCCGCCAGCCGCTGGTCCATACATTGAACCTGGCCCATCTCATGCCGCTGTCCTCGGTCTGGGCCGGGTCGGCGGAGAACCGTCACCTCGGCGGGCCGCCGCTGCTCTATGCCCAGACTAGCGGATCGACGCCGTTCCGCGTCTCAACCCATGTCGGCGATGTCGGACACATGCTCGTCGTCGGGCCGACCGGCGCGGGCAAGTCGGTGCTGCTCGCCCTGATCGCGCTGCAGTTCCGGCGCTACGCCCGCTCGCAGGTCTATGTCTTCGACAAAGGGTTCTCGGCGCGCGCGGCAGTGCTGGCGATGGGCGGCGCGCACCATGCCCTTGGGCTCGGCGCGGACGGCGGCCCAAATGGCGAGGCTGCCCTGGCGTTCCAGCCGCTGCGCCGGATCGACGATGCCGGCGAACGCAGTTGGGCCGCCGAATGGATCGCGGCGCTGCTGGCGCACGAAAAGGTCCCGGTCACGCCCGAGGTCAAGGATGCGGTCTGGTCGGCGCTGAACAGCCTTGCATCGGCGCTGCCGCAGGAGCGCACGCTGACCGGGCTCGCGATGCTGCTCCAGTCGAACGCGCTTCGGACCGCGCTGACCGCCTATACGCTCGAGGGACCCTATGGCCGCCTGCTCGATGCCGCCGAGCAGGATCTCGCGCTGGCCGATGTCCAGTGCTTCGAGACCGAGGCGCTGATGGGGCAATCCGGGGTTGTCGCCCCAGTGCTGACCTATCTCTTCCACCGGCTCGAGGAACGCTTCGACGGCCGTCCGACGCTGCTGGTGCTCGATGAGGCCTGGATCCTCCTCGACCATCCGCTCTTTGCCGCGCGCATCCGCGAATGGCTGAAGACGCTGCGCAAGAAGAACGTCGCGGTGCTCTTCGCAACGCAGAGCCTCGCCGACATCGCCGACAGCAGCATCGCGCCCGCAATCATCGAGAGCTGCCCCCAGCGCATATTGCTGCCGAACGATCGCGCGATCGAGCCGCAGTCCCGTGCCGCCTACGAGCGGTTCGGCCTCAACGACCGGCAGATCGAACTGGTCAGCCGCGCCACCCCCAAGCGGCATTATTATCTGCAATCCGCACGCGGCAACCGCCTGTTCGAACTGGGCTTGGGTCCGATTGCGCTGGCCCTGTGCGGCGCCTCCGATCCGGCGACGCAGGCGCGCATCGACGCGCTGCTGGTCGAGCACGGCGCCGAGGATTTCGCGGCCCGCTTTCTTGATGGAGCCGGCCTCTGCTGGGCCGCCGGTCTCCTTGCCGATTTTTCCGCCCCCCACGCCAAGGAGTAAAATGTGATGCCCGTCCCCACCCGTAGACACCTGGTCGCGACCGTGCTGGGCTTGGGCGCCCTCGGCTCGCTCGTGGTCACGCTGGTCGTGCCGAGCACGCCCGCCCACGCGCAGTTCACCGTGTTCGATCCGAGCAACTATAGCCAGAACTTGCTCACCGCCGCGCGGACGCTGACCCAGATCAACAACCAGATCCAGTCGCTCCAGAACGAAGCGCAGATGCTGATCAACCAGGCGAAGAACTTGGAGACCATCAACTTCCCGCAGTTCCAGCAGCTTACGCAGAACTTGCAGGCGATCGACCGGCTGATGGCACAGGCCCAGGGAATCGATTTCCGGATCGACGGCCTCGACCAGCAATTCAGCCGCTTGTTTCCGGGTGACGTCAGCCAGGCGCTGACCACCAACAGCCAAGTGATCAACGCGTCGACCCGGGTCGATGCCGCAAAGGCAGCCTTCCGACAGACCATGGGCGTCCAGTCGCAGGTCGTCGCCAACGTACAGGCTGACGCTAGCACGCTGGGCGAAATCGTGGCGAAGAGCCAAGGTGCGGAAGGGACGCTCCAGGCGCAGCAGGCGACCAACCAGCTCCTTGCACTCACGGCCAAGCAGCAGTTCCAGATTCAGAATCTGATGGCTGCCCAGTATCGCGCCGAGGCCACGGAAGCGGCTCGCCGCGCACAGGCCGAGGCCGAAGGACGCGCTGCCACGAAGAAGTTCCTCGGTACCGGCACCGCCTACACACCCCAGTAGGCAGGCGCCGGCCAAGCGGCGGCGGCATCGCCTCTCGCCGCCGTCGCCGCGGGGCACGCGTAGCTCCCCCAGCGCGACCGGCGGCCCTCCTCCTAGCGGAAGAATCATGTGAACGACCTCAGCGTCATCGACCGGTTCATGCAGGCCTTCACCCGCTACATCGACAGCGGGTTCGGACTGCTGGGAGGCGACGTCCACTTCCTGACGACAACGCTGATCGGCATCGACATCACACTGGCCGGCCTGTTCTGGGCGATGGGCGGTGATGACAATATCATCGGCCGCTTCCTCAGGAAGATCCTCTACATCGGGGCGTTCGCGTTCATCCTGAACAGCTTCTCGACGCTCGCCGACATCATCTTCAAGTCTTTCGCGCAGGCAGGGCTCACCGCCGGCGGCGGAACTCTGTCCGCTGACGATCTGCTGAGGCCCGGCCGTGTCGCCTCGACCGGCTTCTCCGCCGCCTGGCCGCTGCTCGAACAGGCGTCCAGCATGATGGGGTTCGTCAGCTTCTTCGAGAATTTCCTGACGATCGTGGTGCTGTTGTTCGCTTGGGCGATCGTCATCCTCGCCTTCTTCATCCTCGCGGTGCAGATGTTCGTGACGATCATCGAGTTCAAATTGACCTCGCTGGCCGGATTCATCCTTGTGCCATTCGCGCTATGGAACCGGACGAGCTTCCTGGCCGAACGCGTGCTCGGCAACGTCGTCTCGTCGGGCATCAAGGTGATGGTGCTCGCCGTCATCGTCGGCATCGGCTCCAATTTCTTCGAAGAGTTCACGACCTCGATGCAGGGACAGGAGCCCGATCTCGGCGCCGCGATGAGCCTGGCGCTCGGCGCGCTCTCGCTGTTCGGTCTCGGCATTTTCTGTCCTGGGGTCGCGTCGGGGTTGGTTGCAGGCGCGCCCCAGCTCGGCGCCGGCGCCGCGATCGGTACGACAGTTGGCGCGGCAGGCGTCGCCATGCTTGCGGGCGGCGCCACAATGGGCGCTGCGCGTGCGATCGGTGGCGGTGCGCTGGGTGCAATCCGTGCCGGCACGTCGATGGGATCGGCTGGGTCGACCGCGGCGCAGCTCGGCCCGGAGACTGGCGACTCGAGCATCGGCATGGCTACCGCGGCCAAGGGCGCCGCCGCGCAGAAGAGCGAAGGCACCTTCGGCCTGGGGACCGCCGCCGAGCGAGGTCGCAGCGCGGCATGGTCCGCACTCGCTCGAACGTCGAGCTCGTCTTCCAATAGCGCCGGCGAGGCCGCCGACGGAACGCCAGCCTGGGCGCGGGCGATGCGCGCCCAGCAGAACGCTCGCCACCACCGCCAGAACGCATTGCACACGCTCCAGCAGGGCGACCGCGGCGGCGCCTCCGCCACTCCCGACATCAAGGAAAGGGACGACTGATGATCTTCAAGCGCGCCGTCCAGCGCTATGGACGGACACCACAGCCCCAAACCCCGTATCAACGCGCCGGCCAGCTCTGGGACGAACGCATCGGATCGGCGCGCATCCAGGCCCGCAACTGGCGGCTGATGGCGTTCGGCACGCTGGCGCTCACCTGCGCCATGTCCGGCGCGCTCATCTGGCAGTCGCTCCAGAGCCGGGTCACGCCCTATGTCGTCGAGGTCGATCGCCTCGGTGAAGCGCGGGCAGTGACCGAAGTGGAAACGGGATACAAACCCACCGATCCGCAGGTCGCGTGGCATCTGGCGAAGTTCATCGAAAATGTTCGCGGCATCCCACTCGATCCGGTGCTGATGCGCCGCGACTGGCTGTCGGCCTATGGCTTCGTGACGGATCGCGGCGCTCGCTTCCTCGACGATTATGCCCGCGCGGCCGATCCCTTCGCCCGGATCGGCGAGCGCACGGTGTCGGCTCAGGTGACCAGCGTGGTGCGCGCCTCCGACCGGTCGTTCCAGGTGAAGTGGACCGAAACCGTTTACGAGCGCGGCAGCGAGGCGGGGTCATCGCACTGGACCGGCATTCTGACCATCGTCATGAAATCCCCGGTTTCGGCCGAAACGCTCCGCAAGAATCCGCTCGGCATCTACATCGATGCGATCGACTGGAGTCGCGAACTCGAGCCCCCGGCAACGACCGTCGCCGCGCGCTCGCCAGCGCGGCCAAGCAACCTGCCGCTTGGTTCGCCGCTCGATCCGAACCTTGCCGCTCAACCTACCGTCAAACCGGAGACACAGCCATGATCCGCTCCCTTGCAGCACCAATGCTGCTTGCGCCCTGCCTTTTCCTCGCCACCCAACCTGCCTGGGCGTCGTCCCAGTCCGGCGGTACTGCGCGCCAGGCGACCGTTGCGACCGCCAACCGTCTGGCGACGATGGAACCGGCTGCGCAAGGTTTTCTGAATGCCGTGCAGGTCTATCCCTTCGCAGACGGCGCGATCTACCACGTCATCACTGCGCCCGTGCGGGTGACGGACATCGCGCTCCAGCCCGGCGAGACGCTCGTGGCCGTGGCGAGCGGCGACACCGTGCGCTGGGTGATCGGCGATACCACAAGCGGATCGGGCGCCGAGAAGCGGACGCATGTGCTGGTCAAGCCGTTCAGCGCCGGCCTCGCCACCAATCTTGTGATCACCACCGACCGGCGCAGCTACCACATCGCGCTGACCAGCGTCTCGCGAACGGCGATGGCCGCGTTGTCGTGGACCTATCCGCAGGAAACGCTGATCGCCTTGAAGCGCGCCGCTGCGGAGGCACAAGCGGTGCAAGCGGTAGCGGGAGGCATCGAGGTCGACCAGCTTCATTTCGATTACGCCGTGTCGGGCGACAAGCCCACCTGGCGACCGCTGCGTGTCTTCGACGACGGTCGGCAGACCTTCATCGAGTTTCCTGCGACGCTTGCTGTCGGCGAGGCGCCGCCGATCTTCCTGCTGGACCGCGAAGGCGAGGCCCAGCTTGTCAACTATCGGTTGAAGGGCCGCTTCTATGTCGTCGACCGCATCTTCGACGTTGCCGAACTTCGCCTCGGCACGAAGCACCAGCAGATCGTCCGCATCAGCCGGATCACAGACGGCGCACCCGCGCGGAGGGGATCATGAGTGGTGAGGAAGATCGGCCTGAGGCTGGCGTCCGCGCCACACAGGCTAAGGTGGACCCGGAAACGCTCGCACTGCGTGCCCAGCCAGTCCGGGCAATCAGGTTCAAGCGTGGAGCGATCGTCGGAATCGCGGCGCTCGGGTCTGCCGGTCTGATCGTGACTGCCTGGATCGCGTTGCGGCCCGCCGCGTTGCATCTGGCAGGCCAGTCCGACGACCAGACGATTGCAGCCAAGCCGCCCGCGGATACGCTCGGCGCGCTTCCCGGCAGCTATGCTGACGTGCCGAAGCTCGGTCCTGCGCTGCCAGGCGATCTTGGCCGACCGATCCTCGACCACCAACGGGCGATGGCGACGGAAACGACCGGAGGGGAAGCTGCTCGCGCCGATCAGACAGCGGCTACCGAACGCGACCGTAGGGCCGCGGAGCTGAGGGCGGCTCGAGAATCAGGTCTGCTCGTGCAGGCCGGCAATCGTGCCGCTCCAATGGCCGATGCAGAGACGCCGCAATCCTCTCCTTCAACGCCAGCCGCCGACGCGGCAAAGCTTGCCATCGACCCCGATCGCGACGCCAATGCGCAGCAGCGCAAGGCCGACTTCGTCGCTGAGCGCGACAAGGGCAGCGACGTCAGCGCCGGCCGGCTCAGCCCGCCCGCGTCGCCCGATATGCTGTCGGCTGGCAGTGTCATTGCCGCGAGCCTGATCACAGGCCTCAGATCCGACCTGCCGGGTCTTGTCATCGCCCAGGTGACCGAGCGCATATTCGACAGCGCCACGGGAAGGGTCCTGCTCATCCCGCAGGGCGCGCGGCTGGTCGGCAGCTATGACAGCGTGGTTGCGTTCGGACAGAAACGAGCACTGATCGTGTGGCAGCGCATCGTCATGCCCAACGGCAGTTCGATCCGGCTCGATAATGTGCCGGCCACCGATCCGTCGGGCTACACAGGCCTTGCCGACAAAGTCGATTTCCACACTTGGACGCTGCTCAAGGGCGCGGCGATCTCGACCCTGCTCGGTGTGGGCGCCAATCTCACCTTCTCCGGCGAAAGCGATCTCGTTGAGGCAATCCGGGAATCGACGCAGCAGAACGTCTCGCGCGCCGGTGACCAGATCACATCCCGCAATCTGCAGGTTCAGCCGACGATAACCATTCGTCCCGGCGCCCAGGTGCGTCTTGTCGTGCATCGCGACCTCATCCTAGCCCCTTGGAAGGAGTGACCAACCTCATGGCTGAGCTGAAACTCGCTCGCATTCCGGACCGAACTCCGGTGAAGCTTACGATAACGATGATGCCGGATTTGCATCAGGCGTTGATCGACTATGCGCGCATCTACGCCGAGACATACGGACGCGAAGAGCCGATTGCCGAACTGATCCCTGCAATCCTCGCCGCCTTTCTCGAAAGCGATCGTGGCTATACGCGAACGCGTGCGGCTCAAAGGCGTGAGAAGACGCCATGAGCCTGCCGACCCAGGAGGGCGACCGGCTCATCCGGCTCGAAGAGGTAAAACGCCGCGTCGGCCTGGGCAAGACGATGATCTATCGCCTTATCAAACGGGGGCAATTTCCGCAGCCCTACAAGCTCTCGCCCTTCATGGCGCGATGGAGTGAGCAAGAAGTGCGCCGATGGATTGACGAAGTTAAGAATGGCTTTGAAGGCAAAATGCGCAAATTATAGCCACTCGGCCGGCTTCTCCTCCCTTCCCTAGCTGAGCCTCCGAGCGACTCTGAAGGCACAGGTCGGGGATACCTTGATCACCCCCGCCAAGTGGCCTTGTTGATTGTTAGGGCGTCGTTGCTCCCGGCGCCATGGTTGGCCGCAGGTGAAGCGTAGCGGAACCAGAGGGCGGCCATGGCGACGTCGCCGTTTCCGGCTGTTGGGCGATACCCCTAGCGAGCTATGCGGCTTGGCGGCGTTGTGGCGTCTCCAGCCTTCGATCAAGGATGCGGGCTTCGGCCGGAGTGTAGAAGATCTCGCCATTGAGCAGTTTGTCGCGCTTCGACCCGTTGAAGGATTCGCATATGACGCGGATGCGGCGCTGAGCGGTCCATCGGATCCGACTGAACGAGCAGAAATCCCCCGAGTCATGCAGCCAGGGGCGATATCATCACGGCCGCGCCAATCCCGCGTTGAACTGATAATCCTTCGAGGCGTGGGCCTCAGCCGCGGGCTTGCAGTGTCTCGTTCGCGTATCTTGCATCAGAACATACTGAATACATCTGCCTGTGGGAACCGGACGACAGAAAAGCCAGTTTGTTGGGCGTTTTTGGAGGGCGCAGGCCACTTTGATGAGGAAAGCGTACCGGTTTCGAGGGGGTCCCAAGCAGTCTGGATCAGATCAACTCATCGCATAGGATTTGTGATGCGTAGACAAATGTGCCACATGGCCTATTTGGGCGGACAGGGGGCTGTATGCATAACGTGATGGATGGTCGCGGCGAGATTTTAGTCGTCAGGCGATTGCGCTGGTGCTGACGAAAATGTCGGCGACCGCGAAGAGGGTGTAGAGCTTAGGTGAGCGGAGAATCCTCCGACATTTAGGCGATTCCAGGCCTGCGAGTGAGCACGACTGCCGTGTTGCCTCCATTTTGCTCAGTGAGCACTTGTCTTGACCATCGATATCTTCAGCCGAGGCAAACTCGTGTTTGTCGCGCTTCTTCTCACACCCATTCAGTGTCTCCGAGCGGAACCTGAGGGCGGTGAAGATGCAAAGATTCCGTCGAGCCTACTTCCAGAATCTACCGCAGCGGGAAGGGCCGCCCCGGAGCCAGAGTCTCAAGACACTTTGGCTGCCGCTATCGTGCAAGCGTACGTTTCGAACCCGACACTTGCCGCAGCGCGCTACGATCTGCGAGCGACAGACGATGAGTTGGGATTAGCTCTGGCCCGCGCGCGGACAAACGTCGAGCTTCAGGTCTCGGGCCAATACGACCTGACCTTGCCTGGACGTACGACGCAAGCGTCGCGGCCTTTGACCGATCGCCTTAACGATCCGAACATCGAGCGAAACAACTTGGCTTCCAGCCTTGTAGCCGACCAGCCTCTTTATGCCGGAGGCCGCATTAGCCAAGGAGTTGCGAGTGCCCGGGCAGGCATCGCGGCCGGGCGCGAAGCCCTTCGCGGCAGTGAAGGCGACATGCTTGTAGACTTGATTAGCGCGTACAGCGACGTACGCCGTAACAGCCGCGTGGTCGCCATTCGCGAGACCAACGTCGGCGTACTGGCGAAAATGCTGGATGAGGTTGCAGCGAGGCGCGAGGCTGGAGAACTGACACGAACCGACATCGCCCAAGCGGAAACACAACTACAAGCGGCGCAGGTTCAGCTCGAAAGCGCTCGTGCCGAACTGGAGGCTAGTCGGGCGACGTTCTCAGCCATTGTCGGCCGCGAGCCCGGCGTCCTCGCAGAACCTCCTGCGCTCCCCGGCCTTCCCAGCACAATCGAGGATGCCTTTACCGTCGCTGAAGAAGCGAGCCCGGACGTGCGCGAGGCTCTTGCGCGCGACAGGGTGTCCCAAGCTCAGATTGCGCTTGCTCGAGCCGAGAGCCGACCCAGCCTCTCGGTTCAGGGTGTGGCCGGCACCAACGGCGAGGCGATACCGTTCCACCGGCGTGATCAGGACGTGACCTTTACCGGACGCGCGACCTTGACCATCCCTCTCATCGCGGGCGGCCGCATCCGATCGACGATTGCACAAGCCGAGAACCGCGAAAGTGCAGATCGACTTCGTGTGGAGGCAACACGTCGCCAAGTCGTTCAGACGATCATCAATGCCTGGAACCAGTGGATCGTCGCCGAACGCAACGTCGCGACGCAGAACGTCCAGTTGCAGGCAGCCCGGGTCTACTATGAAGGCTCCTTTGAGGAATACCGGGAGGGATTGCGATCGACCTTCGACGTGCTCTACGCTCAGAACTCGCTGCGTGAGACAGAGATCGCGGTGCTGACAAGCGAGCGCGACAGCTACGTCGCCCAAGCTTATCTTTTGCGACAAATCGGTCGGTTGGAGGCAGTCCACCTCGTTCACGGAGCAGGAACCTACGATCCTGCTGCCTACACCCACAAGGCGGAGAAGCGGAGCGCTGTGCCATGGGGCGGGTTGGTGCGAGCGATCGATCGCGTGGGCGCACCCAGCGGCAAGCCGCAGCGCATCTCACAACCTGCCGCGGTCGAGCCGATGCCGGCCATTGCGCCTCAGGTCTACGCCCGGGAACGTCCGCTCGCGACAAGGAGCCCAGCCCGCCCAGCCACCATCACCAACACCATCACCACCACCACATCGTACCCACGTGCGACCGGTGATTGACATGCACGATCCGAACATGAACGAAGAACATGCCAAGCGCGACGACAGCGGTCTGTTCGCCTATGCCACGGTTCTTGCCCTCCATAGGATTGCCGTCGATCCGCAGCAGTTGCGCCACGCTCTGGGTCACAGTCGTGGCATCGATGCAGACGATCTTAGAC
>Ga0068862_100003562_pt1 | contig 13329 bp, 9 predicted proteins | sample KBSSwiS52_FD_66598 | JGI IMG/M metagenome (GOLD analysis project Ga0068862, IMG submission 66598) | Switchgrass rhizosphere microbial communities from Kellogg Biological Station, Michigan, USA - KBS Switchgrass S5-2 | ecosystem: Host-associated > Plants > Roots > Rhizosphere > Soil ... | reverse complement strand
CGCCCGGTGTTGATCTGCGGCCTGACGGTCTACGGCATTGCCGCGCTCGCGTGCGCGCTCACCCGAAACTTCGAGATGCTGTTGGTTGCGCGTCTCGTCAACGGTCTGGCGGCGGCGTGTGCTGTCGTGGTTCGATCGGTCATACGTGACATGTACGCGGGCAGGTCGATGGCCCGGGTCATGTCATTGACGTTCATTGTGTTCATGATCGTCCCCATCGTCGCACCGACCCTCGGGCAGGGCATTCTGCTGATCTGGCCCTGGCGCGCGATCTTCATCCTGTTCGCCGTTTTCTCGACTGTCTGCATGGTCTGGGCGCTGTTGCGCCTGCCGGAGACACTTCCGGTGGAGCGCCGCCAATCATTGTCGCCGCGTCATCTGGTCGCCGCCGCAGGCATTGCGCTCGGTAACCGGATCTCCCTCGGCTACACGCTGGGCGTCGCCGTGAGTTTCGGCTCTGTGATTGCCTACGTCGCAATGGCACCCCAGATCTTCGGCACGGTGTTCGGACATCTGAGCTGGCTGCCCGGGATGTTTGCTCTGTGCGCGCTGGCGATGAGCGTGGCCTCGTATCTGAATTCGCGCCTGGTGGAGCGATTGGGCATGCGCTGCATCTCGCATTCCGCGTTGCTCGCCTCCATCGGCGTTGCTCTCTTGCATTGGCTGGTGGTGCTCGAAGGCTACGAGCAGCTGTGGACTTTTGTCATGTTCCAGGCGCTCGCCATGGGGTGCTTCGGGCTCATGGTGTCCAACTTCGGCGCGATGGCCATGGAGCCGGTGGGAGCGGTGGCCGGAGCGGGAGCCTCCCTGCAGGGATTTGTGACGACCTGCGGCGCGGCCCTCATCGGCGCCGCCATCGGCAAGACTTTCGACAACACGACCCTGCCGTTCACGGTGGGAGTGATGTGCTGTGCCGGGGCTTGCCTGGTGTTTGTGTTGGCGGCCGAAAAGGGGCGGCTGTTCCAGCCGCATGCCGCGTCTTTGCTTATCCCCCACAGCGAGGTATAGTTTGCCCGGCATGTAAAGCTTTACATGCAACCTTGGCGGAAGGAGGGGGCAGGCTGGTGGCAATTCTCGGGAGTAATGCACGGCGAGCAGCATTGGCGTTGCTGCTCACGGCACTGGCATGGGGTGTCCATCCGGCCGAGGAGCCGGGCTCGGCCGCCGGTAAGCGCAATCCCCTGGAGAGTCACGATTTCGAGCGCCCGCCGGACGATCCTGCCTCAATCGCCCGTGGCAAGCAGGTTTTCAGCGTCAACTGCTCATTCTGTCACGGCTCGGACGGCCGCGGCGGTGAGGGCGGCCCGAACCTGCTGCGCTCGCCCATGGTCCTGAACGACCAGAAGGGCGAAATCATTGCCGCGGTGGTGTTGAATGGCCGCATCGAGAAAGGCATGCCGAAATTCAACCTGCCGCGGGACAGCATTACTGACATCGCCGCTTACCTGCACAGTATCAAGGTAAGCAAAATGAGCAACTTCACCCCGCGGATGGTGCTCGTGGGCGACGCCGCTGCCGGTAGGGCCTACTTCAACGGCAAGGGGGGCTGCACCAGGTGCCACTCTGTGAAGAAGGATCTCGCGGGGATCGGTGCGATGGATCCCAAGACCCTGCAGGACAGGATTTTTGCAGGCGGTGAGACCGGGCTGCTCGGCGCGGCAGCTGCCGGTGCCAAACCCCGTAAAGTCACCGTTACGTTTCCGACAGGCGAGACAGTCAGAGGCGATCTCGTCAGCCTCGATGACTTCATTGTCGTGGTGAGCGATGCAGACGGTCACCGTCGTTCCATCCGACGCGACGGCGATACTCCCAAGGTTGATGTTGTCAATCCGAGGCAACCGCACCTCGACATGATCCGTCAATGGGAGGATCGCGATCTGCACAACGTCACGGCCTATCTGGAAACGCTCAAATGAATGTCGCATTGAAGCTGTTGTTCACGGGTCTGTGTGCGCTTCCCGTGGTGAGCACCGCCGCGGCTGCCTCGCTGCCGCCGCTCGCAGAATCCTGGCCGACGTACTCCGGCGACTACACGGGCAAACGTTTCAGCTCACTTACGCAGATAAATCAATCCAACGTCAAACATCTCACGCTGGCGTGGGTTAGCCGCTTGAAGGGCGGGATGGATGAGGGCGGCGGACTCCTGGCGCCGCCTCCGCCGCCGCAGATCATCGGCGGTGAGGCCAAGGAGCCCGTGGTCACGGGTGGAGTGTTTTCGTCGGACGCACCCATCAGTGTGCGCGGGGCGGTGTTGCAAGTAGACGGCGTGTTGTATGCAACAGCGCCTGATAACGCCTGGGCCATCGACGCACGCACCGGTAATGTTCTCTGGCATTTCTTCTGGAAGACCAAGGGCGGCACCCATACCGGTAACAAGGGCATGGGCCTGTACAAGAACTGGCTGTTCTTCGAGACCGCCGACGACTATCTCGTCTCCCTGGATGCTCGCACCGGCCAGGAGCGTTGGCACAAGGAGATTGAGAGCTTTCCGGAGCAATACTTCTCGGAAGCCGCGCCCATTGTCATCGGTAACCACGTGTTGGTAGGTGCAGGCAATGACTCGGATGAGCCGGGCTCCTTGCGCTCGGTCGATCCGGAAACGGGCGAAATACAGTGGCGATTTCACACCACGCCCATGAATCCAGGCGATCCCGGTGCCGACACGTGGCCGAACATTGAAGCTGCGCGTCATGGTGGCGGACACGTGTGGGTTACAGGCTCGTACGATGAAGAGACTCACCTCTATATCTTCGGAACGGGTAATCCGTCGCCTGCCTATAGTTCTCACAATCGCACGGGCGACAATCTGTTTACCTGCTCGCTGGTCGCAGTAGATGTGGAGACCGGCAAGCTGGCCTGGTACTACCAGACATCTCCCCATGACACGCATGACTGGGACTCTGCCCAGACGCCTGTACTGGTAGACGGCGACTTCGACGGCAAGCCGCGCAAGCTCGTGTTGCAAGCCGCCCGCAACGGTCATTTCTTCGTGCTCGATCGCGTAACCGGTGAGCATCTGCTGACATCCCGTTTCACTCCATGGGGCAAATGGGTGAAGGGCCTCAACAAGAACGGACAGCCGATCCGCGATCCGGCTCACGATCCCCAGGTGGGCGGTACCATCGCCAACCTGGATGGCTGGACCAACTGGCCGCCCCCGTCCTACAGTCCGCAGACCGGCCTGTTCTATGTCCGCGGCTATGAGAACTACGGTCTGTATTACTACACGGAGACAGATCCCCGGGGAGCCATGGGCATGGGCGGCGTTGCGCGCGGCGGTCAAGTATCACTGGGAACGTCGATTCGCGCGATCGACTACAAGACAGGCAGAATTGTTTGGGAGCATCCGTTTGAAAACGGTGTCGGTCTGCCCGGAATGATCGGCTCGGGATTGTTGACAACCGCCGGTAATCTTCTGTTCGCCGCAGATCAGGGTGACAACCTGGTTGCGTTCGATCCCGCCAACGGCAAGCCCCTCTGGAATACCCGTCTGCACGGCGTTTCCAACGCGCCGGAGACCTACATGCTCGATAACCATCAGTATGTGATGGTTGCGGCAGGGGATACGCTGTACGCGTTCACTCTGTATTGAGTGCTACTTCTGCCACTTCTGGGCGCGAGCGCTGGCTTCCTCCTTGGGATCCAGCGGCTCGCCTGAGATGGTGTTGGTGACAGCCTGAACGACCGCGGGCGGCAGGTTGGAGGCCGCGGGTCGATACTCCGAGTTTGCGGCGTGACTTTCGCGAGCCAGCACTTCGAGCTTCCAGTTGCCTGCTTCGTTGCAGGCGAGTCCGCCCAACTCGCGCATTTGGAACGTACGGCAGTAGTGACCGTTGCGGGATAAATAGCTGACACCGATCTGAACCGCCGAGTCCTGCGTTTGGGCAGCGACTAGTTGGTTGGAGAGCGCTGCGTGCAATTTGCCCGCGGCCAGCAGTTGTCCGTCGCGCTCCGTGATGGAGTCGGATCGAAGCAGGGTCCTTCCGAACTGCAAGGCCAGTGCTCCGAGAGCGAAGCTGGCCGCCAACGCAAACCACCGCGACTGCGGACGGACGGCCACTTTGTGGCCTCTCAAAGGCACCACGTTGGATTTAGAGCTTCCTGACTTGGAGCGTGCCGCCGTCAGAAGCCGGTCCGGGACCGGCTCCTGGAGAACTGGCTCGAAGCCTGCGCGCAAGGAGTCCTTGAGTGCCTGATGGGATGCCACCCGCCGGGCGATCTCGGGATCGCGACTCATGGCGTCCTGAATCTGCTGCCGCTTGGTGTCGTCGAGCTCGCCGTCGGCGTACGCCATGAGGTCTTCGTCAGAGAAAGTCATGCCAACGCTCCGAGCATCGCTTGAAGTGAGTCGCGGCCTCGTGCCAACCGACTGGTGATGGTTCCAACAGGGACCCCGATGATTTCGGCCGCTTCCTTGTAGGACAGGCCTTCCACCAGGACGAGGCCGACGACCTCACGCTGTTCACTTGGAAGGCGCGCCATCGCGTCCTGAACCGACAGGGCGTCTGCCTCCCCACTGGCGGCCGGGTCGGCAACATTCTCCCCCAGCTCCTCCGGCACGAACACCCGCGAGCGCCGGCCTCTCGACCGGGACTCGTCGATCCAGGCATTGCGCAGGATGCCGAACATCCAGCTCGACAACTGCGCGTCCGGACGAAGCTGTTCCGAGCGCGACAGGGCTCGCTCGATCGCCAGTTGGACCAGGTCGTCGGCGTCCTGGACATTGTTGACGAGAGAGCGTGCGAAGCGCCGGAGGCGGGGTAACAGCTGCACAATTTGCTCACCCAGGTCGTCTTTGACTACAGGCATATGGGCTATGTCAGTAATACGAACCGTGATGCAGGTTCCTTCCCGGTCGGGGCGCGGTCCAATACATTGGCTTCTATGAGACGGCTGACCTTCATTTTCTCCATGATACTGGTCTCGGCGGCCCGGGCGCAGATCACTGTGCCCAACGTGCGGCTTCCGGCGCTGCCTCAGGTTCCGCTGACGTCGGCGGTCGCGGACGATGCCAGGACGGATCTGCGGAGGCTCGAGGACGTTCGGCGGCTCGCCGTTAGGGATCTCATTCGACGCAACCGGACGGTCATTCAGGCCGACCGCAACGGGGCTGCGATTGTTCGGGGAGAGATCGTGGCCGTGTCCCCGGAGCAGACGGTGATTGATGCGGCCGTGGCTGCCGGGTTCACTGTGGTACGCACCCGGGTGCTGGAGGGGCTGGATGCTCAGTTGGTCGTTCTGGGTGTGCCGCACGGTATGGATACGTTGCGTGCCCTCGATGAATTGCGCTCGCTTGCGCCGTCGACCCAGTTTGATCTGAATCACATTTACACCAGCAGTGGTGGGGAAGTGCACTCCGCGCCGATGCAGACGAGAGCTCCATCTGCCGCTGGAAAGCTCGGATTGATCGATAGCGGAGTGGATGCGGCGCATCCCATATTCAAAGACGTCCTCCTGCACCAACACGGTTGCTCCGCTCCTGTGCCAGAGGCGCACGGAACCGCCGTGGCGTCTTTAATGGTGGCACCCGGGGCAGAGTTATATGCTGCCGATGTGTATTGCGGGCAGCCGACAGGTGGTGCGGCAGATGCCGTTGCTGACGCATTCTCGTGGCTCGCACACGAGCGTGTGCCGGTGATCAACGTGAGTTTGGTTGGCCCACCTGACGTCACCCTCGAGACTGTTGTTCGTTTGGTCATTGCGCGCGGACATCTGGTTGTCGCCGCTGTTGGCAACGATGGGCCGGCAGCGCCTCCGCTGTATCCGGCTTCTTATCCCGGAGTGGTGGGCGTCACTGGCGTAGATGCCCATCGACGCGTGCTGTTTGAAGCGGGGCGGGGGCCGCAGGTGCGATTTGCGGCGCCTGGGGCTGACATTTCCGCGGCGAAATCCGCTCATACTTACGAAGTAGTGCGGGGCACGTCGTTCGCTTCACCTATCGTGGCATCGCTATTGGCGGCGCGGCTGCCCGCGCCGGATCCAACAGGTGCACAGCGAGCCATCGAGGCGCTGGCGCAGGAAGCCATTGACCTGGGAGCCGCCGGCCCCGATCCCATTTACGGCTTCGGGCTGGTGGGCGCGGATTATGGAAAATCCAAATAATTTCTGGGGTGACGGAAGGAATCGAGGCGCCCCGTCGTAGTTCTCCCTGAAGGTCGCGGATAGGCCGCGGTCATCGGGAGAACACGATCATGAAGACGAATCATCTGATTGCGAGCGCCGTGGTGGCCGCCGGCTTGATTTTCAGCGCGTCCGCCCAGGCGGGCGGCCTCGTCGGTGGACTGGGCGGCGGCGTTGGCGGCGCCCTCGGTGGAGGCTTCAGCGGCATGCACGGCACCGGCATGGACGGCGCCTTCAGCGGCAATGCCATGGGCAATGGCGCCCTGAACGCCAGCTCCAACGGCCTGCTGAACCACAACGTCAACCGCGCCAAAGACGCCGTTGGTTCCGGCAAAGAAGCCGCCAGCTCGGGCAAGCAGGCCGCCGACAAGGGGGCCAGCAAGTCGACAAACGCAGCCGGCAATGCAGCCAACACCGCAGGCGCCGCCAACACATCTGTTGCGGCCGCCCCCTCACAGAATGCGACCGCCGCGGCCACCTCGGCGTCGAAGTCGGCGAACACGCAAGCCAATCGTGGGCCTGCCGCATCGGTACAAAGCAGCGCCGACACTTCTGCGAGCGCCACAGCGAATCACTAACGTGGCTGCCGACCCTGCCGGCAGTGACGCCGGCAGGGTCTTCAGATCGCTCAGCTTCCAACCGCCGCCTGGTAAGCCGGTGGTGAATCGTTCATCACAATCCGTCCCCGCCGCAACAAAGCTGCAGCTTCCTCCGCGCCCAGTGCGCGACTGAAATGAAACCCTTGCGCCTGAGCATGTTGATCCGTTTCGGCCAGCAGGGTGCGCTGTTCCTCCGTTTCGACTCCCTGCGCGATCACTCCCACACCCACATCCCGCGCAAAGTTGACAATGGCGCTGATGGTGGCTGCGCTCCCCGGGTCACTGCACGAACGATTCACAAAGGACTGCGCAATCTTCAAATGATTGACCCGGTATGCGCGCACGTAGTCGAACGACGAGTATTCGCTTCCAAAGTTGTCAATGGCGATCCCGACCCCCAGCTCCCGCAGCTTCGGCAGGATTTCGTTGTGACTCCATTTCAACTGGGCCAACGTGGCCTCGGTCACATCGAACTCCAGGTCCGAGGGCGACAATGACCACTTCTGCAAAGTGGCCGTGACGTCCCGGAGCAGCTCTTTACCCCGCTGCAGTTGCAGTAACGACACATTCACTGCCATGAGCGGGATCGACAATCCGGCATCCCGCCAGGCGCGCATCTGCCCACAGGCGCGATCCAGTACCCATTGTCCCAAGGCAACAATCGCACCGGACCGTTCCGCGATCGGCACGAACACACCTGCGGCCAGCAGGCCCCGGCGCGGATGATTCCAACGCACCAGGGCCTCCATGCCGACGACCGTGTTACCCGACAATTCAACCTGGGGTTGATATTGCAGTTCCAGCTCACCGCGTTGCAAAGCGCTGCGCAGCTCGTTCCCCAATGTCACACGCTCCTGGACCTCTTGGTCCAGGCCGTCCGAGTGGAAGTGATAACAACTGCGGCCCGCTTCCTTGGAGCGGTACAACGCCTGGTCTGCGTTAGCCAACATTTCGTCCGCGTCGGCCAGGTCCGCGTCATACGAACAGATCCCGATACTGGCAGAAATGCTCGCCTCGCCGCTCACCAACACATACGGCTGTGCCACTACACTCAGGATCTTTGTCGCCAGTTCGCCGGCATTGGCCGCTTCGCGGATCTCACCCTGCAAAATGGCAAACTCATCGCCGCCCAGCCGCGCTACGAGATCACTCTCACGAGTGCAGTCCCGCAGGCGCGCCGCGACCTGTTGCAGCAACGCATCTCCGGCCGGGTGGCCCATCGTATCGTTCACCGGTTTGAACTTATCCAGGTCGATATAAAGGATGGCAAACGGTTTGGCGCCGCGCCGGCAGGCGGCGAATGTCTGGCGCAGACGCTCCATGAGTGTCGATCGATTGGCCAATCCGGTGAGTCCGTCCGTCCTGGCCAGGCGCGCGATCTGGTCCTCGGCCGCCTTGCGCTCGGTAATATCGATAATGATGCCTTCGACCTCGACGAGGCGTCGATCCGGCGTCCGCACCGGCACATAGCGGTTCTCAACCCAACGCCAGTCTCCCACGGCCGTTCGCAATCGAAACTCGATGGAGGCACCTTGTGCGTCATGCTCCAGGACGCGCCCCATGGCTTCGCCCACTTTGGCCTGATCGTCCGGGTGAATCAACTTCTGCGCCCAGTCACTGGCGGCCAGTAACGCCTGCGGCTCATGTCCCAACTTGGTGATGTTGTGGGACACGTAAATGAGCGGGAACGAGGGCTCGCCCCGCAACCGATACAGGATCACCGGGCTGCTTTGCACGATGATGTTCGCATCAGCGAGCTGCCGGGTGCGCTCCTCCACTGCCTGCGCCAAGGTATCCATCTTGAATGCCGCCTGCCGCGTCATCTTCCACTTCGTGGTCAGCGCATTGGCAAATTGATATACCTCCACCGGATCGAACGGCTTCTTGAGAATCAGCAGCCGATCCCGCGCATCCAGGCGGGATAGCACTTCCATCCAGGAGTAGTCTGAATACGCGGTGCATAACACCACCTGCAGCTCGGGATCCTCCTGCCACAGACGCTCGGTCGTCTCCACGCCATCCAGTCCCGGCGGCATGCGCATGTCCACGAATGCCATTGCGAAAGGACGCTGCGCACGCACCGATGCTCGCACCTTCTCGATTCCCTCCGCGCCCTGCAGTGCCGAGTCCATCTCAAATCGGATGTTGGCGGCAGTAGTCTGCGGTGCATCACCAAACAGAATCGCTTCCGCTTCACTCAAGGCGGACTCGGCGCCCATGGACGTCAGTATCTTCCGGAAATCCTCGTGGATGGCCGGGGTATCATCAACCAGCAATACGCGCCGGTTCTCGAGCGTGTTCATGCGATTCCTTTTCGAGTTTCAGTGGCAGATCCAACGTAAACTCCGCGCCCCGACCGGGGCCTTCACTGTGCACCGTCAGCAGACCGCCCATCGCCTTGGCCGCGAGCGCGCTCCCGTGCAGCCCCAACCCTTGGCCTGACTGGCGTCTTGCGAATCCATGCCCAAACACTCGGGTGAGATTCTCCGACGCGATGCCATCACCCGTATCCGCAACCCGAATCTTCAGGCGCGGCTCACCTTGCATTTCCGACTGCGCCACCCCAATCGCAATGTGTCCGGCCCCGTCGCTGACCCGCTCCAATGCCTGCAGCGCGTTTGAAAACAGGTTGATCAGGATCTGTAGTGTGAGGTGCCGGTCGAGCAAAATCTGGGGTGTCGGTGCAAATTCCCTTACAATGGACACGTTCGGCCGAGGTGTCGCCGCGCAGCTCATTCGCAGTGCGTCTTCCACGAGATCTTCAACGCGAACGGGCTCGAGCACGCTGGTCGAACCCGCATAGGCCTGCTGTGTCGCGACGATGGTTTGAATGTGCTCGACACTGCGACACAGTGCGGACACCTCTTCGAGGAGCTCGCGCTGATCGGTCGCCAACGTGTCGGCGATCTTTCCGAGGTATTCGGGGAGCCTGCGGCCCCGCTCATCGCGCGCGAAGAAGTCCGCGAGGTCCGCGGAATTGTCATTCAACATGCGCACGAGCCGGCGCAGATTATCGGCGCGGGATGCCTGCAGCCGGGATCGAAGCACGCCGCTCGAGACCGTGACGCTATTCAACACATTGCCCACGTTGTGCAACACGTTGTTCGCGATCTCGGCCATCCCGGCCCGCCGCGCGGAGCTGACAAGCTCTGCCTGCGCCGCCCGCAGCGCCGCGTTGACTTTCTCGTTTTCCTGCAACGCGCTTTCCGCGGCGTCTTTCGCAACCTGTAAAGAGGCGGCCAAGCGCTCATTGCGCACCGCAAAATGAGCATCGATTGTAGCCAGGACAATGGTGAAACCGAGTATGCCCATGGCAACACAGCCGATATCCGTTGCCAGCGCGCTGTTCTGGAGACCGCCTGCACGCACGGCAAGACACATGCTTCCCGGCGCAAAGCGCGCCGCCGCCATACCGGTGTAATGCATCCCGGTGATGGCCAATCCCATGATCCCGGCGCTGCCCAACTTCGCGAGCACAGCGTACTTCGGTAATGTGGTTCGCAAGCGCAGCGCAATCCACAATGCAGCCAACGCGGCGAGAAACGCGATCGTGACTGACGTTACAAACAGCAGAGGGTCGTATTCAATAGCCGGTGACATCCGCATTGCGGCCATCCCCGTGTAGTGCATGCCCGAGATCCCGATTCCCATCAGCCCTGCGCCCAGGAACCAGCTTTGAGTCGATACCACTGGCTGGCGCAACACAAACAGCGCCACCGCCGATACGGCGATGGCAATCAACATGGACAGCAGCGTCAGGCCGAGGTCGTAGGCCAGGGGGATGGGCAGATGGAACGCGAGCATTCCAATGAAGTGCATCGCCCAGATGCCGGTTCCCATGGAGAGCGCCCCGGCGCCGAGCCAAGCCCATGCCTTGCGCGGGTTCGCGATACTGTGGCTGACCCGGTTGGCGAGATCGAGCGCCGTGTAGGAAGCAATCGCGGCAATCGCCAGTGACAGCGCGACGAGTCCCAGGTTGTAGTAACCGGTCATTTCCGGTCAACCCGAAGTGGACGCGGCTGACTCGGGCCGGACTCGCCCAGCAGGGCCGCCAATTCCCGGGTACGCTGCTCGAGCTGTTTTTCCAGCGCCGCGATGCGCAGTTGATTGATCTGTGCCAGGTGCCACTTCTCGGTCAGCATGCCGGCCAACTGCAGCACTTCGATGTTATCGAACGGCTTCTTGAGCACCACGAGTCGGTCACAATGTCCCAGTTTGCGCCGTACGTCATCCCAGGAGTGATCGGAGTACGCGGTGCAAATTACAACCTGCACTGACGGATCAACGTCCCATAGGCGGGCCGTCGTCTCGAGCCCATCCCACCCCGGCGGCATCCGCATGTCGACAAATGCGAGCGCGTAAGGCGCGTTCTGCTCTCGAGCTTTACACATGAGCGCCAGGCCTTCCGCGCCCTGCGATGCAAAATCCAACTCAAAGCGCGGCTCCGCTGCGTCGACCGTCGGCTCTCCAAACAGGGCGGCTTCAGAATCGAACACGGCTCGGGAGTCAACTCCGCTGGAATAGAAGATTTTGCGGAAGTCCTCGTGAATCTCCCGATTGTCATCAATGACGAGGATGCGCCGGGACAATCGCTCAGGCATTTGAGACACGAGCCACCTCCTCGTGGTGAACTGGCAGATCCAACGTGAATGTTGCTCCGTGGCCTACACCATCGCTGTGCACCGTCAGGGTACCGCCCAACTCTCGAGCCGCCAGCGCACCGCTGTGCAGGCCGAATCCATGCCCGGAGGCGCGGGTCGTGAAGCCATGATTGAAAATGCGAGTCATATTGTCCGCGGCAATTCCCACTCCATTGTCAATGACTGACAGTTGCACGCGGTGATCCAGACATTGCACACGCAGGACAATCCGCTTCTCGGAGCTCTGCGCCTCGTCACAAGCGTACTTGGCATTGCGCACCAGGTTCACCAGGATCTGCAGAACCTTGTGCTTGTCGACATTGACCCGGGGGTTATCGCGGTAGTCTCGCTCCACTTCGACGCCGTGTCGGGTTAGCGCGCCGGCATTCATCCGCAGGCTGTCTTCAACCAGGTCCACCGCGGCGATGATCTCCTTGACACCGGCGACTTTTGCGTAGTTCTGCTGCATGGCCACGATGTCCTTGATGTGTTCGATGTTCTTACGCAGCCCTCCCAACTCGGTAATCATCGTTGCCTGCTCTGCCTGCAGGTGCTCGGCCAGATTGTCCAGATGAGTCAGCAGGTGTTTGCCCCGCGGATCGGCCGTGATGAACGTGTTCAGGTCGGCCTCGTGCTCGCGCATCAGGGTGACCACCCGGGCCAGGCTCATTGCCTTGGACTTCTTCACCAGGTCGGCCACGAGCAGGGCAGAGACGTTTACGCTGTTGAGGACATTTCCCACGTTGTGCAACACGTTGGTGGCGATCTCCGCCATGCCCGCCTGGCGCGACGCATCCATCAACTGGCGGTGCACACGCTCCAGCTCCTCCTGGGCGCGCTTGTGCTCGATGACTTCGGTCTGCAATTCGCGCGTGCGCTCCTCGACGCGCTTTTCCAACTCGCCATGGGCGTGTTGCAGTGCGCTATCCTGCGCCTGGATCTGACCCAGCATCGCGTTGAATCCCTCTATGAGCTTGCCGAGCTCATCATCGCCGCTTTTGACCGCCCGAATTGCGTAGTTTTTCTGCGCCGTAACCGTTTCGACCACGCTGGCCAGATGGGAGACGGGTCCCGAGATGCTCGTCCGGAGCCACAACGCCACCATCATGGCCGCCGCCGAAGCGCCGACCATCACCACGATCATGATCCAGGCGTACCGTTGCACGCGGGCGTGCATTTCCTGCAGGTCTGACTCAATGTACAAGGTTCCCACCCGGTCACGGGCCACGACGATAGGACGGAAGACCTTCAGTGCCTCCCTCTCGAACCTCTGGCCATCCTGGCCGAGCGTCGGCACTTTGAAACGAGTTGCGGCGCCCAGCCTGCGATAGCTCGCAAATTCGTTGCCATGGGAGTCGTAGATAGCCGCGCCCACAATGTGCGGATCGGCGGCCAGAGTCTCCAAAGTCTGGCGCGCCGCGGCAGGGTCGCTGAATGTCAGGGCGGCAGCGCTGTTATCCGCCATGATCGAAGCAGTCATGGACAGCCGATCCTGCATTGCGCCGCGGAATGCAACCTGCTCGTAACCCATGAAGGCGAGCCCCGAGACAACCAGGGCGAGGGCGGTCGTCAACATCGAGATGATGGTGAGCTTGCGCGAGATGGGGGTATCCCGCAGCAGGCCGAGGACGTCTACTTTCAAGATTCCCTCCGCACGGCCATCGCGAGTTTCAACAGCTGTGAGCTCAGTTTGACACCGGAGTGTTCGGCCGAGCGCACGTTGATCTCGAAGCGCACCTTGTCATCCTGGCGCCGCAGCGTAATCGCTCCACCGCCGGAGGCGAACTCGGGTGACTCGCCTACGGTGACCAGCGGCAAACTGTCGATGCGGCCCGACCACGCCGTCAGGGCCTGCTCCTCGCCGGCGCCGACATAAAGCAATTGGACGGACAGCAACTCTTCGGCCGACCGCACCGGGTGAACCTCGATTCGTCGCTCTCCCACGCGCCGCTGCTCGACCATCGATTCCA
>Ga0068862_100003561_pt1 | contig 13330 bp, 8 predicted proteins | sample KBSSwiS52_FD_66598 | JGI IMG/M metagenome (GOLD analysis project Ga0068862, IMG submission 66598) | Switchgrass rhizosphere microbial communities from Kellogg Biological Station, Michigan, USA - KBS Switchgrass S5-2 | ecosystem: Host-associated > Plants > Roots > Rhizosphere > Soil ... | reverse complement strand
CAGCGGCAAAAGTTGTGTGAGTCTGCTGGAGGGTATATTAACCACTTCCACATTGTGCTAAACAGCGTTTTCGCACACGCTTGTGCGCTGGCCGCCAGAGCCGATCGGAGGGGCCGATCGGGGCCGGAATTCAAGATGGGGAGCAGCTCGACCTTGTCGGACGCGACCGCTCAACGAACCTCTTCGATAAAGCTCGCCTCGATCCCGGATCCGCGATTGATTCATCGTGTCGTCCAGTTCAAGGGCCGACGCTATTCCTTGAAGCTTGATTACAGTTCTTGGAACGCTCTAGAGCAGGCGGCCGCGCGGCGCAACATGCGCTTGAACCAGCTGGTCGATGAACTTGCTGTCGCGACCAATCACGAAGGCAATTTCTCGGCGACGGTCCGCGCGCAATGCCTCGCCGAGCTGAAGACCCAGATCGAAGAGCTCGAATCCAAGGTCCGCCTGACGCAGATGTCGGGCGAGGGTATCTCGGCGGCGCTGATCGCCGATGCATCTCCGGCGCCGTGCTTCGTGGTCGATGGCCGCAACGCGGTGCAAAAGGCCAATGGGCCGGCGCAGAAGTGGCTCGGCCTCGCGGAATCCGCCTTGGTCGGCCGGCCGGTCGATCAGTACTTCCAGGTGAAGTCGACCCTCTCGCTGGCGCAGATCGTCGAGCTGTTCGGCCAGGGCAAGTACCAGGTCTATCCGGCGCGCATCGTCTGTCTCCGCCCAGGGCGGCTGATCATGGCGAAGGCGACCATCTGCCCGGTCTTGCGACGCTCGGATACAGATCTCATTTACATCATCATGATCGACGTCGGCTGAGCGGATCGGGTGCTCGCATCGAACAGCGACGCCCGCGCCACCGGCGGATCTTGAAATCAACGCCCATTGCATTCAAAGGGGGAGCGCATGAGCGCTGGAGCCGGCTGGTCGCAGGGCTACGTTACCGACGTCAGCTACACCAACAGTTTCTTTCGTGAATTGTCGCCGGCCTGGCTGAACCACGTCGCCATGGCCAACGGCGCGCATCCGCGTCTGCTCGACGAGGGGTTCACACATATCGACCTCGGTTGCGGCCTCGGCCAGTCCGTCAACGTGCTGGCGGCTTGCTTCCCACGCGGCAGCTTCTACGGCGTCGATTTCAACCCCGCCCATATCGACACCGCGCAGCACCTCGCCAAGCAGCTCGGCATCGACAACGCACATTTCATCGAGCGCGCCTTCGAGGAGCTGCTCGAAGTCGATCTTCCCGATTTCGACTTCGTCACCCTGCACGGAATCTACTCCTGGATCGGCGACGAGACGCGGGCCGCGGTGCAGCGCTTCATCTATAAGAAGCTGAAGCCCGGCGGCATCGTCTACAACAGCTACAACTGCCTGCCCGGATGGACCAACGAGGCGCCGATCCGTCGCCTGCTCCTGGAGTTCGGCCAGACGCATCACGGCGACAGCGCTTTGCGGGTTGAGAAGGCGGCCAAGGATGCCGAGGAGATGGCGGCGCTGAAGCTCGGCTATTTCCGCGCCAACCCGACCGCCGCCGACCAGGTCGGGAAGCTGACCAAGCGCGCCACCAACTATCTCGCCCACGAATACCTCAACGCGAGCTGGACCACATTCTACTCGGCCGATGTGGCGGACGAGATGGAAGCGGCGAAGCTGACCTATTTGGGCTCGGCGACGCTGATGGAGAACCACCTCGAGCTGATGATGCCGGATCCGGCGGTCGCCTATTGCAAGAAGCAGCCGACTGACCGGCTGCGTCAGCTGGCCCAGGATTTCCTCGTCGGGCAGCGGTTCCGGCGCGATGTCTATGTGCGCGGTCATCCGCGTCTGGCCCGCAACGAGACCTCGCGCCATCTGCGGAACGCCTGCTTTGCTTTGCCGGGACCGGTCGAGGACTTCAGCGACAAGACCAAGGTGCCGCGCGGGGAAATCACCTTCGACCAGAAGTCCGCGCAAATGATCCGCGAGGCGCTGGCGAAAGGGTCCCTGACGCTGGACCAGATCATCGAGACCACCGGCGCCAAGCGGAACATCCCGGAGCTCGAGCGCACCGTGCTGTTGATGTCAGCGGTCGGTAAGCTCATTCCGGTTGGCTCAGCATTCCAGCCGGCCGATGTGTCGGCGAAGCCCGAGCGGATCCGCATTGTGGACAACATCAATCGTCGGCTCATCGATCTGGGGCGGCAGTCGGTTGCCCGCCAGTACCTGATCGCACCGCAAGTCGGCAGCGGCATTGCAATCGATGCACTCGATGCGGTGGCGCTGGGGTTGTTGGAGGAGGGCGCTCCGACCACGAAACTCGCCGCCGCCGTTGGCGAGGAACTGAAGAGTCGCGGTATTCGGGTCAACAAGGATGGCGCCCCGATCACCGATGAAAAAGAGGCGGCAGCCAAGACCGGCGAGATCGTCTATCGCTTCCTCAGTCGCGCGGTGCCCACGTTGATGCGTTACGGCGTGGTGGAGGCGGTTTAAGGGACAGCCCTTTCGTTTGGAATTGCCCGTTCCGCTGCTTTGGCTTCAGCGCGCGTTCTGTCACGCCGAATAAACGATCCCTGAAGCAGAGTGATGGCGTGCTGATGTGCGTCCGGTCACGAACCGGCACACATGGACGTGCGACCACCCGACGATCCTAAGGCAAATGTGATGCTGCCACACTGAAGTGTGTCGGATGTCATTTGTTAATCATTTGCCAAGGGTTTATATGATTAATGCTTTATCCTGCTGCTAGGGATAGGCCGATCGGTTGGGTTTCGCCGGTCCGTGGGAAAAGAGACGGGGAATATGGGTTTCAAATTCGGCAGCCGCCTGGATCCGAAAGCGGCTTCGGCGAAGGGATCGGACGAACCGGTCGCTGTGGAAGATACGCCCTTGAGCCGGCTGCGTGCTGGTTTGGGCTTGCAGCCCGCGGCACCGGCACTCTCTGCTTCCGCTGCGGTCGAGGCGAAGCGGGTTGAGCCGAAGATTTCGCGTCCGGCCGAAGCGCCCGCACCTGAAGTGCAGCAGCGCACCAACGTTTCCAACGAAGCCAAGCCGATGGACGTGCGGCCGCCGGAGATGAAGGCGCCCGAGATGAAAGCGCCCGAGGCGAAGCCCATTCAACCTGAGGCGAAGCCGACTTCCACCGAAGCGAAGCCGGTTCCGACCGAGGCGAAGCCGGTTCCGACCGAACCGAAGTCTGTCCCTGCCGAGGCGAAGCCGGTCGAGGCGAAGCCGGTCGAGGTGAAGCCAACCGAGACGAAAGTCTCCGAAGCACAATCGCCGGAGCCGAAGCCCACCGAACCCAAAGTGGCGCCAAGCATCACGACCGCGCCGCGTCAGCCGGCAGCGCCGCAGCCGCCGCGTCCGGCTGCACCCGCGCCGACACCCGCGCCGTCATCGAATTCCACCTATCCTCAGGCCGCAGAAAAGACTATGGATGCGCCGCGCCAGATGAGCACCAACGCACCTTCGTCGGAAGCTGCCACCGCCGGTCTGAGCCCTCGCGGCACCGGGGAAAGTGCTGCGCCCGTTGCCACCCCGCCCGCGCCGCGTCCCGCGGCTCCAGCGGCGGCATCCACACCATCGCCTGCGTCCGCGTCGCCCGCGTCTGCCGGTCGGCCCAGCTCTGCACCGCAAGGCGGGGCCGCACAGCAGAATATGCCGCAGGGCGGAACTCCGCCTGCCGGTGTGCCGCCGCGCGCACCGGCTGCAGCGACACCGCCTTTGCATGCCGCGGAGCTGGTGCGCACCGATGTGCCTTCGGTGCCGGTCGAGTATTCCGGTCCCACCATCCGCGATGATGCGTTGCTCTCCTGCCTTGTCATCATGACCCGCATCTTCGGGTCGCCGAAGTCGCCGGCCGCTTTGGCCGCCGGCTTGCCGATCGGCGATGAGGGCATGACGCCGGACCTCTTTATGCGCGCGGCCGATCGCTCGAGCCTCTCGGCGTCGCAGATCCGGCGCAAGCTCGACCAGGTCGACAAGATGAGCCTGCCGGCGGTTCTCTTGCTGAAGAACCGCAAGGCCTGCGTTCTGCTTTCGCCGCCGCGCGCCGGCATGGCGGAGATCGCCACGCCTGACAATCTCGACGGCAGCCACTCCTATCCGCTGGCCGAATTGGAAGCGGTCTACACCGGCGTCCAGATCGTGGTGCGCCCGAAGATCCGGCTCGACACCAGGTCGGCCGACCTTACCGAGGCCCGGCCGCGCAACTGGTTCTGGACCAACGTCGTCAAGTTCATGCCGGTCTACGGCGAGGTCGTCGTCGCGGCGCTGCTGATCAACATCTTCACCATCGCCACCTCGATCTTCTCGATGCAGGTCTACGACCGCGTCGTGCCGAACAAGGCGGAATCGACGATGTGGTACCTGGCGATCGGCGCCATCATCATCTTCGCCTTCGATTTCATTCTGCGCACGCTGCGCGCCTATTTCCTCGACAAGGCCGGCAAGTCGCTCGACCGCAAGGTCTCGTCCTCGCTGTTCGAGCATGTGCTCTCGATCCGCATGGCGTCCGGGCCGCAATCGGCCGGCGCGTTCGCCTCCAACATCCAGTCTTACGAAACGCTGCGCGATTTCTTCACCTCGGCGACGCTTTCGGCGGTGATCGATCTGCCGTTCGTGCTGATCTTCCTGGTCATCATCTTCATCATCGCCGGTCCGGTCGCGGTCGTGCCGGCGGTCCTGGTGCCGGCGGTGATCCTGGTCAGCATCCTGGTCCAGGGACCGATGCAGAAGGCGGTGGAGCGCTCCTATCGCGAGATGGCGCAGAAACATGCCATGCTGGTCGAGACCATCAATGGCCTGGACACGATCAAGGCGGCTTCCGCCGAAGGCCAGATGCAGCGCGACTGGGACGGCTATGTCGCCGCCTCATCGTCGTCGGCGGCGGAATCCCGGTTCTGGTCGACGATCGCGATCAACTTCGTGGTCATGGCTTCGAACCTCGCATTCGTCGGTGTGCTGATGGTCGGCTGCTACGAGATCTTCACCCATGACCCGACCAGTCCCTATCCGGCGCTGACCACCGGCGCCATGGTGGCGGCCTCGATGCTGACCAGCCGCGCGATGGCGCCGCTCGGCCAGATCGCCGGCCTGATCGTGCGCTTCCACCAGTCCTGGACCTCGCTGAAAGGTCTCAACCGCCTGATGGACCTGCCGGTCGAGCGGCCGCAGGGTAAGGTCTTCCTGCGTCGTCCGCGGATCGACGGCGGCATCGAGTTCCGCAACGTCGTCTTCAAGTATCCGAACGCGCAGACCCCGGCCCTGGACGGCGTCTCGTTCCGCATCCAGCCCGGCGAGCGCGTCGGCATCGTCGGTCGCATCGGTTCCGGCAAGACCACGATCGAACGCCTGGTGATGGGCCTGTTCGAGCCGACCGACGGCGCGGTGCTGGTGGACGGCACGGACATCCGCCAGCTCGACCCAACCGATCTTCGCCAGTCGATCGGCTGCGTGCTGCAGGATCCGCATCTCTTCTTCGGCTCGGTGAAGGACAACATCACCTTGGGCGCGCCCTACGTGGATGAGGATTCGTTCCTCCGCGCGGCCACGCTCGCCGGCGTCGATCAATTCGTGCGCCAGCATCCTTTGGGCTACGACATGCCGACCGGCGAGAACGGCCGCTACCTCTCCGGCGGTCAGCGGCAGTCGGTTGCTGTCGCGCGTGCGCTGCTGCTGAACCCGCCGATCCTAGTGCTCGACGAGCCCACCAGCTCGATGGACAACAGCACCGAGAACACGTTCAAGACCCGCCTCGGCGAGATCGTGCCGGGCAAGACGCTGCTGCTGGTGACGCACCGCAACTCGATGCTGAGCCTGGTCGATCGCCTGATCGTGCTCGACCGCGGCAAGGTCGTGGCCGACGGACCGAAAGCGGGCGTGCTCGACGCTCTGATGAAGGGCCGCATTAGGGCCAACGAGGGTTGAGGATCGCATCATGTCGCTGACCAACCGTGATCTCTGGATCGATCCTGCGGAAACCGAGCGCGAGAGCATTCAACGCTTCGGCCATATTCTGCTCGGCGCCATTCTGTTCGTGGTGTTCTCCTTCTTGGTCTGGGCCTACTTCGCCAACCTCGATCAGATCACGCGCGGCGAGGGCAAGGTCATTCCCTCCAGCCAGACCCAGGTGATCCAGAGCTTGGATGGCGGACAGCTGGCCGAGATGCGGATTCGCGAAGGCGACGTGGTCGAGAAGGACCAGGTCCTGCTGGTCATCGACAACACGACCGCCAAGTTCAGTCTTTCGGAATTGCGGCAGCGCTACTTCATCGCCTCGGCCGCGATCGCCCGTCTCCAGGCCGAGATCTCGGGCAAGGACAACCCCGACCAGATCGCTTTTCCCGAGGACATCGTGCGGGACGCGCCGGACAAGGTGGCGCAGGAGAAGGCGCAGTTCATGATCCGCCAGAGCCAGCTCTCCTCGCAGATGCGCACGTTGCAGGACCAGATCGAGGGCCGGCGGCAGGATATTCAGGCGATCAACACCAAGATCAGCTCGTCCGCCGCGGGACTCGATGTGGCGAACCAGCAGTTGGCGATCCTTATCCCGGCCGTCGCGGCCGGTGCCGCCTCCAGGGTCGATCTCCTGAAGGCGCAGCAGGAAGCCCAGAACTATAAGTCCGAGATGGCCAACGCCCGGGCCCAGCTCGGCAGCGCCAAGGCGGCGCTCCAGGAAGCCCAGAGCAAGCTGCAGGAGGCGGTCGCGACCTTCAGGGCGGAGTCCTCCGGCGAAATCGCCAAGCAGCAGAGCGACCTGGCATCCGTCAACGAATCCATGAAGGAGGCGAGTGCGAAGGTCGGCCGGACCGAACTGCGCTCCCCAGTTAAGGGTACGGTCAAGGAGATCAAGACCCGGACCATCGGCGGCGTCATTCAGCCCGCCCAGGATATTATGGAAATTGTTCCTATCGAGGATTCGCTGCTGATCGAGGCACAGATCCGGCCGCAGGACCGCGGTTTCATTGCCCCCAATCAGAAGGCAAAGGTTAAGATCACCGCCTATGACTACAGCATCTACGGTGGTCTGGATGCCACGCTGGAACAGATCAGCGCGGACGCGATCGAAAACGAGAAGAAAGAGCTGTTCTTCCGGGTGCGTCTCCGGACGGATAAGAACTTTCTGGTTGGAAAGCAGGGCGAGCAGCTGCCGATCATCCCGGGCATGACCGCCACTGTGGACATCCTGACCGGCAACAAGACCGTTCTGGAATACCTCCTGAAGCCGATCTTGAAGGCTCGGGAGACCGCGCTCACCGAACGATAGGAACTTCTTAATAAGTGTGCGGAAGGCCTGGAAAAAGGTGGTGCGTGTCTTTTCGGAAACTGGTAAAAAGCTGTCGGGTGGAATCGAAAGCCTTTTCGGTTAAACAATTGAATTACTAGGATTAGCAAGAGCGTTTGGATGGATGCTCCGAGCTGGTCCGGTCAGGTGTGGGGAGTTTTTTAGATGAAGACTGTGGTCTTAAAGCAACACTCGCGGAGTGCGTTGTTGCTCGGTGCGGCGCTGGGGCTCGTTCTCGGCGTCAGCGGTTCTGCACAGGCGATGTCGTTGAAAGACGCCATCCAGCTTGTGCTCACCACCAACCCGGAAGTGGGCGTGGTCGCCAAGGATCGGCGCGCGGTCGATCAGGAATTGCGGCAAGCGTGGGGTCTCTACTTCCCGCAGATCGACGTGAAGATCGACGGCGGTCCGGAATTCACCGAGAGCGGCAGCGTGGATACCCCGCCGGCCGAGCTCAACCAAGGCCCGCATGACAACGGCCGCTGGCTGGTCCGCACCGACGCGCAGATCACTCTGCAGCAGCGCTTGTTCGACGGCTTCGAAGCCGCCAGCGAAGTGCAGCGCCAGAAGGCCCGGGTGAACTCCGCGGCCGAACGCGTGCAGGATCAGTCGGAAGTTTCGGCCCTCGACGCAACCGAGCAGTACCTCAACGTGCTGCGCGATCAGATGCGTCTGAAGAACGCCGAAGAGAACATCAAGAAGCACGAGGAGACCTTGGGCCTCGTGCAGAAGCGCGCAGACTTGGGCGGCGGCAACGTCGCCGACGTCAGCCAGGCGGAAGCCCGCTTGCAGACCGCGCGTTCGACCTACACCGACATTCAAGGCCAGTTGCGCGAGACCCAGACCCTGTTCCTGCAGGTCGTCGGCGTTCCGGCAACCGACCTCGAGGACATCAAGGACGCGGACTTCACCCGCCTCTCCGAGAACGTCGATCTCTCGGTGCAGAAGGGCCTGGAGAACAACCCGAAGATCCGTCTCGCCAAGCATGACGTGGAGCGCGCCGAGGCTGAAGTCCGTCAGCAGAACTCGTCGCTCTATCCGAAGCTGAACTTCGAGGCCGTGGGCTCGGTCAACCGCTACAACAGCGGCCTCGAAGAGAAGGACCACAACGCGCAGTTCCTGCTCGTTCTGCGCTACAACATCTATCGCGGCGGCGCCGATATCGCCCGCATCAAGGAATTCAAGGAGCGTCGTTCCGAGAGCCTTGAGCAGCTCCGCGTCCGCGAGCGTGAAGTCGAGCAGGATGTCCGTAGCTCCTGGGCTGCGCGTCAGACCCAGCAGGACCGCATCCAGCTCCTCGAGAAGCAGGTCGCGGCCAACCAGCAGACCTACGAAGGCTACGTGCAGCAGTTCGACATCGGCCAGCGCGGCCTGCTCGACGTGTTGGACGCCGCCAACGAACTCTTCATCTCGCAGGATCAGCTGATCCAGGCCAACACCGAGGAGGAGTTTGCAAACTTCCGCATCCTCGCCTCGCAGGGCCAGCTGGTCGAATCCGCGGGCCTCACCTATCCGGTGGAAGGCACCGTCGGCGAGATCGAAGAAGCCAAGAAGAATCCCTGATCCTGAGGGATTGCCGTCAGCAAGGCCGTCGCCCGGAAGGGCGGCGGCCTTTTGCTTTTAGGGCTCAGCGTGCGGGCTGGATCGATCAGCGCCGCCGAGCTGGATGCATCACCGCTGCATGCCCCCATCCCGACCTTCCCCCTGAAGGGGGAAGGAGAAGAACGGAGTGACGGCACAACGCGAAGCCCTCCCTCCTTTAGGGGGAGGGTTGGGTGGGGGCACTGCAGCCGGAGCGCTCATGATCCAGCGCTGGGTGCTAATGAAGTCTGTCAGGAAATGATAAATGGAGGCCCGGGCCGGAATCGAACCGACATCAAAGGATTTGCAGTCCTCTGCATAACCACTCTGCCACCGGGCCGGTGGGAGCGGCACGTATAAGGCCCCGACCAGTCGGAATCAAGCCAAGTTGGCGGGAGTCCGCCCGGCAAAACAAGCCCTGCCAGCCGTGTTGTCTGGGGCCGAGCCACCGACTATAAACACTTCAATCGATTTAGCGTCCTCCCTGCCGGATGGCAGCCGCCCGAGGACCCTTGGAGCTGAGGATATCCATGGATTACGCCGCCGCCCGGCAGCACATGATCGACAGCCAGATCAAGACCAACAAGGTCACCGACCCGAGCGTGATCGAGGCGCTGGCCTCGGTGCCGCGCGAGGCCTTCGTGGCCGAGGCGCAGAAGAACCTTGCCTATACCGATCGTTCGGTCGCGATCGGCGCCGGCCGCCGCATGACCGAGCCGATGGTGCTGGCACGCCTGCTGCAGGTGGCGCAGCTGAAGCTCAGCGACACCGCCTTGGTGGTGGGGGCGGGGACCGGCTACAGCGCCGTCATTCTCGCGCGTCTGGTGAAGAAGGTGGTGGCGCTGGAAACCGTGCCGGAGCTCGCCGAGCGCGCCAAGGCGATCCTGGGTGCATTCGGCGTCGGCAATTGCAGCGTCGTTCCCGGCGATCTCACCGCAGGGCGGCCGGGTGATGGACCGTACGACTTCATCCTGGTGGATGGAGCGGCGGAAATCGTTCCGGAAGCGCTGACGGCCCAGCTCGCCGATCGCGGGCGGCTCGCGGTGGTGATCAAGGAACAAGGCGGCGTCGGTCGCGGAACGCTCTTCACGCGGGCCGACGGCGTGGTTTCGCAGCGTGCGATCTTCGATGCCGATGCCGAAGTCCTGCCGGGCTTCACGCGCCCGCAACGTTTCGTGTTCTAGCCTGCAATTGCTTTACCAACGCCGTGGTCCCTGGAGGGGAGAATCGATGAGACGCGTTGCGCAACTGGCGGCGGTTTCGATGCTCGCCCTGCTCGCCGCCGGCGTCACGGCGCAGGCCGAGGATCTGAGCGCCGCTTTGGGCCAGGCCTATCTCGGCAATCCAACCCTCGACGCCGCGCGGGCCCAGCTCCGTTCCACCGATGAAGGCGTGCCGCAGGCTTTGAGCGGCTGGCGTCCGACCGTCACCGGCCAGGTCAGTGCCGGCTCCGAATGGAGCCATGACGGCTCGAAAGCGGGTCCGAACCAGCTCATCGTCGACCGCAACCGGCAGTTCTATCCGCGCACCTACAGCCTCACCTTGACTCAGCCGCTGTTCAACGGCTTCGGCACGGTCGCCGGCACCAAGGCGGCGGAGAACCGGGTCAAGGCCGGCCGCGCCCAGCTGCTCGACACCGAGCAGCAGGTGCTGTTCGCGGCGGTCCAGGCCTATGTGTCGGTGGTGACCAACCAATCGATCCTGGAATTGAACCGCAACAACGTGAAGGTGCTGCAGGCGCAGCTGCAGGCGACCAACGACCGCTTCCAGGCCGGCGAAGTCACCAAGACCGACGTCAGCCAGGCGCAGGCCTCGCTGCAGGGCGCGATCGCGAGTCAGATCGCCGCCGAAGGCGATCTCACCGCTTCGATCGCGGTCTATCGGCAGGTGGTCGGCCAGGAGCCGGTGCAGCTTTCGATGCCGAACGTGCCGCCCAACCTGCCGCTGAAGCAGGAAGATGTGGTCGCCGGATCGCAGCAGACGCCGATCGTCATCTCCGCGCAGTTCATCGAAGCGGCGACCAAGGACGACATCGACACGCAGTTCTCCGAGCTGTTGCCTTCGGTCAGCCTGCAGGGCTCGGTCTCGCGCGCGGACGAGCAGGCGAGCGACCGCGATTCGACGACCGAAGGCACCATCCTCGGCGTGCTGTCGGTTCCGCTCTACCAGGCCGGCGCGCCGGATTCCCGCGTCCGTCAGGCGAAGCAGCTTTATCAGCAGGCGCGCCGCCAGCTCGACGAGGCGCGCCGCTCGGCAGCGCAGCAGGCGGTGCAGGCCTGGCAGGCGCTGGAGACCGCGCAGGCGCAGATCACCTCGTTCGAAGAGCAGGTGCGCGCCAACACGGTAGCCCTCGAAGGCGTGCGCCAGGAACAGACGGTGGGTGCCCGCACCGTGCTCGACGTGCTCGACGCCGAGCAGGCGCTGTTGAATTCCAAGGTCAATCTGGTCAACGCGCAGAGTAACCTGGTGATCGCGCGCTATCAGGTGCTGCAGGCGGTCGGTCTGCTGAATGCAAAGGCGCTCGCGCTCAACGTGCCGCTTTACGACCCTGCGCAGCACTACAACGACGTGCGCAACAAGTGGTGGGGCACTGGTCCCGCGGTGAAGTGAGATTCTGAAACCGCGAGTCGCGCGCACGCGACTCGGACTCACGACGCGCAACATGTTGTGGAATCGCGGGTTTCGCTTCCCATTCCTTGAGTAAATTACGAAGACTCATTAATATGACACCGCTGGAGCAATGGCTTTTGGCGCGCCGATTCTGCGTCATTGCACTGCGACTCGGCGAGGATCCGGAATGACCGAAGGCAAGACCACGCAAGAACCGACCATGGAGGAGATCCTCGCCTCCATCCGACGGATCATCTCCGAAGATGACAAGGAAGCCGCGCCGCCCGCCGCGAATGGCAAGGCGACGAACGGCAACGGCAAGCACGTCGCGCCGCCACCGCCCGCTGAGGAAGACGAAGACGATCTCGTCCTGACCGACATGGTGGTCGGCGACGGCAATGTCGTCGCCATCGATGAGGATGTGGAAGAGACGGGCGACGCGCCGGAAGAGATCACGCCCGAGTTGCCCGCTGAGCCCGAGCCCGAAGAAGAGCCGATGCCGATCGCGGAGCCGGAGCCGATCGTCGAGCCGGTGCGTGCGGCACCGCCGCCTCCGCCGCCTCCGCCACCACCTCCACCTCCACCGCCGCCGCCGCCGCCGCCACCTCCACCGCCGCCACCTCCACCTCCACCGCCGGAGCCGCCGCGGAGTGAACCGGAGCCCGAGCCGATGGAAACCGAACTGGTCTCGCCGTCCGTGGCGGAAGCTGCGGCCGCCACCATGGCGCAGCTTGCCGCGCGCAGAGCCTCGCATGCCGTCGAGCAGAACGGCGGCGACGGCCTGCTGGTCGAAACCTTGGTGCGCCAAGCGGTCGAGCCGATGCTGCGCGACTGGCTGGATGTCCATCTCCAGGGCATCGTCGAACGCCTGGTCCGCCGCGAGGTCGAGCGCATCGCCAGACGGGCTGAGCTCGGCTGAGCCCGCAGCGGCGCTCTTGCCAGCCCGTTTTCAGCCGCTATAACCAACAGCCAGAATCTGGCGGCTCAGCGCTGAGCCGCTGCAAATCCTCTATTTTCCGGTGGTTAGCGGATGACGTTGGAGAAGACCTTCCGGCCCGACGAGGTCGAGAAGCGGCAATACGAAGCCTGGGAGAAGTCGGGGGCCTTTGCCGGCCAGACCACCTCCAACAAGGTGCCCTATACGGTCATGATGCCGCCGCCGAACGTGACCGGCAGCCTGCATATGGGCCACGCCCTCAACATGACCCTGCAGGACGTGCTGATCCGGCATGAGCGCATGAAGGGCCGCGACGCGCTCTGGCAGCCCGGCACCGACCATGCCGGCATCGCCACCCAGATGGTGGTCGAGCGGCAATTGGGCCAGCAGGGCATCAAGCGCACCGAAATGGGGCGCGAGAAGTTCATCGAGAAGGTCTGGGCGTGGAAGGCGGAATCCGGCGGGATGATCACCAGCCAGCTCCGTCGCCTCGGCGCTTCGCCCGATTGGGCGAAGGAACGCTTCACCATGGACGAGGGCCTGAACAAGGCCGTCCGCAAGGCCTTCGTCGATCTCTATCGGCAGGGTCTCATCTACCGCGACAAGCGCCTGGTGAATTGGGACCCCAAGCTCCACACCGCGATCTCCGACCTCGAAGTCGTGCAGAAGGAGGAGAGGGGCAAGCTCTGGCACTTGAAGTATCCTGTGGAAGGCCAGCCGGACCGTTTCCTGATCGTCGCCACCACGCGGCCGGAGACCATGCTCGGCGACACCGGCGTCGCCGTGCATCCGGACGACGAACGCTACAAGGATCTGGTCGGCAAGAAGGTGGTGCTGCCGTTGGTCGGCCGGCACATTCCCGTCGTGGCCGATGAATACGCCGATCCCGAGACCGGATCCGGTGCGGTGAAGATGACGCCGGCGCATGACTTCAACGATTTCGAAGT
>Ga0068862_100003559_pt1 | contig 13333 bp, 13 predicted proteins | sample KBSSwiS52_FD_66598 | JGI IMG/M metagenome (GOLD analysis project Ga0068862, IMG submission 66598) | Switchgrass rhizosphere microbial communities from Kellogg Biological Station, Michigan, USA - KBS Switchgrass S5-2 | ecosystem: Host-associated > Plants > Roots > Rhizosphere > Soil ... | reverse complement strand
AGCTGCGCCATGAGTTGCCGCATCAATTCGAGCGACAAGGCGTTGCGTGCGTCTGGGCGATACAACGTCAATCGCACGATGCCCGGCTCGACCTCTTCGCGCAGCACGAGGTCGGTCCCGGGCTGGATCTTGGGCTGCTTGGCGGCGTGTGCAATGGCCATGGCGTTCTCCCGATGATTTTTATACTTGCGCGGCGATGAACAAATAGTCCCCGCCGACGTCTTCGTATTCGGCCGTCGTCTGCTCGAACCGATCCTGCGCCAGGTCGCGGCGCAAACGTTCGAGCCCTTCGCCCAACTCATCCGGGTCCGCCAGGTTGGCGAAGGCCGAAATGTTCGCCCGCACCCGCTGGTCAAGATAGAGATGGGGTTGATGCTTGCCGCTGTAAAGGAGCATGTCGACCGGCTGCAGCGGCATGAAGTACAGCTTCTGGGTCCAGGTACGGAACCCGGCACGGCGCAAGGAGATCTCGACCGTGTTCCAGTCCGGCATCGTCTCGGCCGCCTCCGCCATCATCTCGGGGAAATAGGCGCTGAGCCAGTAGCGTTTGATCTGCTCGGGCAGCGCGGTGAAGATCACCAGCCGGCCGCGATCCAGCACGCGCTTCGCTTCCGCGAACGAAGCTTCGAGATCGTCGAAGTGATGGATCGCGAGCGTGCAGATCGCGCCGTCGAAGCTGCGGTTGGGGAACGGCAGGTTGGCGGCGTCCGCGCCCACCAGGCGCAGCCCCGGCGCCTTCGCCCGCGCGGTGCGCAGCATCAGGCCGGAACGGTCGAGCCCCATCATCTCGTAGCCATGCTGGTCGCCGAGCGCCGTCGTGTAGTTGCCGGTGCCGCAGCCGATGTCGAGGACGTCGGCACCCTGTTTCAAGTCGAGCAGCTCCGACAGGACGCTGAGGATTTCGGGTTCGGCGCGCCGTGTCGCGTCATAGGTGGCGCCGATCTTGTCGTACAAAGGTTGGAAGGCAAGGTTGCTCATGGTGCTCATCGGTGAACCAGGTCAAGTATGGCGCGCGTCAGCGGCGCGTTTGAATCGGAAAGCGAGTGCGTGATGGAAAAATGGTGCAAGCCGGCGACGTCCATCAGTCGGACGTCGGCGCCCTTGGCGGAAAGCTTGGCGGCGAAGCGCTGTGACTGCTCGATCCACAAGGGCGGTTCGGCGGCGCCGGCCGCGACGATGGTCGGTACCCGGCAATGCAGCGGCAGGAACTGTGGGCTCAGTCCCAGCACGTCTTCGGGTGCGAGCCGCACGTCCTCGTTCACCTGGATGCGCAGGACGGCGCGCAGGTCATAGATGCCGGTGACCAGGATGGCGCCGGCGATCGGCGCGCGCGGCAGGCCGTGCCTGGTCCAATCCTCCGTCAGCATCATGGCGGCGAGGTGCGCGCCGGCCGAATTGCCCGCGACATAGATCCGATCCGGATCGCCATTGAGGCGTGCCGCCTGCTGCCGCGTCCACAGCAGGGCCTGCTTGGCTTGGTCGACGACGGTGCGCAGCGGCACCGAAGGGCAGAGGTCGTAGCCCGGCATCACCGCCGCCGCGCCGGCCTCGACCAGTGGGCCTGCAACAAAGCCGACATGGTCCTTGGACAGGGCGCGCCAGAATCCGCCGTGGAAGAAAAGGACGATCGGCCCGCCCGGCCGCGCCGCCGGATAAAGGTCGGCCAACTGCCGCGGTCCATCGCCATAGCGCTGGTCGCGGAGCACTGAAATGCGGTTCTTGAGGGCGTCGGAAAGGGCCAGATCCCTGGCCAGCCAGGACTCATGATCGGGCACCGCGATCCGCGGCATCATCTGCCGGGACAGGTCATCATCGCCGATCAGGTCATAGTCAGGGTCGGGCGACATGGTCGTCCATTTGCGTCAATGATTGCCAAACCCTGCGGAAATGTCGAGAACAGCGAGGTCGAGTCTTGTGGTATCATAATACCAAAATCATAATATCTTGATTATAAACGATTTAGTCTCATTGACGGGCGCGATCTGCTCCACTATACGATCCCCCGGCTGCCGGTGGGGCGGAAATCCCCCGGCCAACAGGAGCAGACAGCATGAAGACCTATTCCGCCAAGCCGAGCGAGGTGGTCAAGAAGTGGATCCTGATCGACGCCGAGGGCGTCGTGCTGGGCCGCCTCGCCTCGATTGTGGCGAACCGCCTGCGCGGTAAGCACAAGACCACCTTCACCCCGCACATCGATTGCGGCGACAACGTCATCATCATCAACGCCGCCAAGGTGAAGGTCACTGGCAACAAGCTCAGCGACAAGCTTTTCCACTGGCACACCGGCCATCCCGGCGGCATCAAGGAGATCAGCATCGGAAAGGTCCTCGGTGGCAAGTTTCCCGAGCGCGCGATCGTGAAGGCTGTGGAGCGCATGGTGCCGCGCGGTCCCCTGGGCCGCCAGCAGATGAAGAACCTGCGCGTGTTCGCCGGTACCGAGCATCCGCATGCCGCCCAGCAGCCCGAGACGCTGGATGTCGGCGCCATGAACCCGAAGAACAAGCGGAGCGCGTAACATGAGCAACGAAACCAGCCGCGTCACCGACCTGAAGGACCTGCGCGACCTCGGCACCGCCGTGCGCGGGACGCAGGCGCCGGCCGCCGCGCCCAGGTATGAGCGCAAGGTCGACGCCCAGGGCCGCTCCTACGCCACCGGCAAGCGCAAGGACGCCATCGCCCGCGTCTGGATCAAGCCGGGCAGCGGCAAGATCACCGTCAACGACCGCGACATCCTGGTGTATTTCGCGCGCCCGGTGCTGCGCATGATGATCAACCAGCCGTTCGGCGTGGTGAACCGCGCGGGCCAGTTCGACGTCGTCTGCACCGTAGTCGGCGGGGGCCTTTCCGGCCAGGCCGGCGCGGTCCGTCACGGCATCAGCCGCGCCCTGACCCTGTTCGAGCCGGAACTCCGGTCCGCGCTGAAGCAGGGCGGGTTCCTGACCCGTGACAGCCGCACGGTCGAGCGTAAGAAGTACGGCCGCGCCAAGGCGCGCCGCAGCTTCCAGTTCTCGAAGCGCTAAGCGCTTCCGGAGCCAAGAGCACAGCAAAGGCCGGGCATTGTCCCGGCCTTTCGCTTTTCAGCGGTCACCTTTCCTCCGGCGGCTTCACGTGCCGGAACTGAATCAGCAGCAGCAGGTCGTAGGCGATCTTGAGGCCGCCGCAGATCACCAGCGGCCAGGCACGAAACGAGGCGGCCATAAGCGTGCCGGCCAGCATCGGGCTGACCGCGGCGGCAAGGCTGCGCGGCACGGAAGTCACGCTGGCGGCCGCCGCCCGCTCGGCCTCGGTGACGACCGCCATGACGTAGGAGGAGCGCGTCGGCACATCCATCTGCGACAACGCCGCGCGCACAAGCAGCAGGAACAGCGCAATGGTCAGCGTGGGTGCAAACGCCGCGAGGATCAACGCGATGCTCGCCGGGATGTGGGTGAACACCATCGTGTTGACGAGGCCAATGCGCCGTGAAAGCCAGGCAGCCACCGGAAAGGAAAAGGCGGAGAGGACGCCCGACCAGAAAAAGAATATTCCGGCTTGCGTCAGCGACAGGTCGAAGCGCTCGAACAGCCAGAGCGCCAGCAGCGATTGGACCACGAACCCGCCGGCGAAGGCATCGAGGCTGAACAGCGCGGCTAGCCTATAGACGATCTGGCGGGATGGTCCGAGCGCGGTGTGGCCGCGCTGATCCGCAGTCGGCTGCCGCTTTGGGATGCGGCCGTAGAACAGGCCGCCGATCACTCCGAGCGCGGCATACAGGATGAACATGATCCTGAGCGCTGTGAGTTGGCTAAGCCCCAAGGGCGCCATCAGCTCCGGAGCGCCGGCGGCGAGTGAGCCCGCCGCTCCGGCCAGCGCGCCGATCAGGCTGTACCGGGCGAAGACCTTGGTGCGTTGGTCGCTCGCGGCTTCGTGCGCCAGCACCGCGTGCTCCAGCGGGACGAACACGCTGACACTGCCCGCCGACGGATTTGCTGTGCCGGCAAACGCCACGACCAGGAGGATGGCGTAGTCGTCGATGGCAGCGAATGCCACGCCGGTGGCGACCATCAGGCTGGCGGCGGCGAGCAGGAGGTGCCGGTGGTCATGTCGGGCGCCGAGGAAGCCGACGGCCAGGGTCAGCAATGCCGAACCAAGCAGCGCCGCAGTCGCCACCATGCCCACTTGAATCGGTCCCAACCCCAAGCCAAGCAGATAGACCGGCAGCAAGACGGCGACAAAGCCATCCCCGAAGTCGCGCAACGCCCGCGCGCACATCAAGTGTCTTACGCCGATCGCCGATTGGTTGGTTGAGTTGAACGCACCCATGCTACCTTGCTCGCCTCCTCGGCGCGGCCGGTAGCAGAGCTTGGACGCAAGGCGTCTTGGGAGGCGGGGAGTCTGCTAGTGCCCCCGCACCAACAAGACTAACAGCACCGCGCTAGGCGTAGCAACCGAGCGCCCCGGCTTTTGTCATTTTGCGGCGATCCGCGCAAAGAGGCTTTGCAATAAACATTTCGCGAGCTAGATTCTGGTGCAATAAATATTCCATTTAGGCTTGAGACTGGCGGCAAAGCCATTGGATTTGGAGCATCATTGCACGATGGAACCCGCACGCATCTGGATCAGCGACGCTGATTGCCGCCTGGAGGATTTCCGGCGGCTGGTCGAGCGCCACGCGCGCCTCGCCGATTACCCGCTGGCGAGCGCCGTTCACCACAACGTTCTGACCTATCAGGGCGATGACATCCGCCGCGCTGCCGCCGATCCCGAGCGCCGCAAGGCGCTGATGGCGGAGTGGGCGCGTGCGCTCAACGACGGGCCAGGCATCTTGCTATTGGAGGATGCATTCGCCGACCTCGCGGTGGTCGATGCCGCCACCGACAGCTTCTTCGCCATGATCGCGGAGCAGCGCGCCAGCAACGCCAACGCCGGCGATCATTTCGCCAAGCCCGGCGCTAACGACCGCATCTGGAACGCGCTGGAAAAGCTCTGCCTGCGCGACCCGCAGCTGTTCGCGCGCTACTACGGCAACCCGGCGGTCGCGCTGGCGAGCGAGGCCTGGCTCGGACCCTGCTATCAGATCACCTCGCAGATCAATGTCGTCAATCCCGGCGGCGCGGCGCAGTCGCCGCATCGCGACTATCACATGGGATTCCAGACGGCGGAGGTGCTGGCGCGCTTCCCCGCGCACGCGCATCGGCTGTCGCCCGTCTTGACGCTGCAAGGCGCCGTCGCTCATTGCGACATGCCGATCGAGACCGGCCCGACGCTCTACCTGCCGTTCTCGCAAACCTACGAGCTCGGCTATCTGGCCTGGCGCCGGCCGGAGTTCATCGACTATTTCGACAAGCACCGCATCCAGCTGCCGCTCTGCAAGGGCGATGCGGTGTTCTTCAATCCGGCCCTGTTCCACGCCGCCGGCAGCAACCGCACCGGCGACGTGAAGCGCATCGCCAACCTGCTGCAGGTCTCCTCCGCCTATGGCCGCGCGATGGAAAGCGTCGACCGCACGCGCATGAGCGCGGCGCTCTATCCCGCGCTGCTGGCGCTCGGCAACGAGCTCAGCGCGCAGGAATGCGCCAACGCCGTCGCCGCGTGCGCGGAAGGCTATTCCTTCCCCACCAATCTTGATCGTGACCCGCCGCTCGAAGGCCTCGCGCCCGAGACGCAGGCTCAGCTCATGCTGAAGGCATTGGCTGGGAAGTGGCCGGCTGCCGAGTTCAACACCGCGCTCGAGAAACAGGCGGAGCGGCGTCTGGCCTAGCGCCCGAGCTTCCTGGCGGCCTTGACCAGCTTGCGCAGCAGTCCGCGAAGCCCGCGCTTGCGGCGTTGCTTCTTAGCCTTGCGCCGCTGCTGTTCCGCCAGCTTTGCCTGCCGCAAGGTTTTCGCATGGCGCCGGCGGTGTGCGACCGTCGCTGGGGTGTGGAACTCGAACACCAGATAGGTCGCCGGCACCGTTCCGACATTCCGCATGCCGTGCAATTCACCGGCGGAATAGTAGATGACGCCAAGGGGTTTGACCCGTTCGCCCACCGTCTCGACTTCGCCGGAGAACAGGATGATCGCGACATCATACGGATCGGCATGCGCCTCGTAGCCGGCGCCCGGCTGCAACGTCGTCAGGTGCGCATGCAGCTTGGGGAGTTGATCGGTCGCCTGCTGGAACAGCAGCTTCGTCGCCATCGGCACCGGCTTGTCCGGCACGACCAGTTGCCCGTGTTCGAAGATGCTGGCCGGCAGCGGCGTTTCGCCGCCGCTGGCGGCGCTCCGCCACTTGAACATCAGGTACGTTGCCGGCTGCGCACTGGTGTTGTGGATCGTGTGGTGCTGTGTCGCCGGATAGTAGCTGAACATCCCCGGCTTCATCGGACACCGCCGGCTGTTGGCGCCGCCGGGATCATCCGCCAGCTCGATCTCCATCGCGCCATCCAGCACGATCAGCAGTTCCTCCTCGCCATGGATGTGCGGCCGGTGCGGCGAATGGCCGGCACTCAGCACGGAGATGTGGCACGACATTCCGGCAAGCGTGTTGGTCGGTCCACGGAACTGGTGGAATGGGCGCCAGCGCTTGACCGGATCCTCGGCGAGCGGGAGTTCCACGGTGCGAGCGAAGGTCGTGATCGTTGGCTTGTTCATCGGCTGTGGCGGCGGTGGCACCAGGCGATTGGCCGACCCTTGCCCTTTACCGCTGACCAGGATCGTGGGGACCCGCTGGCTGGTCGAGAAACGGAAAGGCCAGCGATGGCCCCCGTCGGCCGGCATCGGGATCGAGCAGTCGGCCGAGGCATATTGCAGCAGCAGCGCGATCCGAGTCTCGCTCGCGCTTTCGTGGCGGCCGGAGTGCCAGACGCGGCCGTCGAACAGCAACGCCGCGCCGTCCTGCGCGTCGGGTTGGACGATGATGGCGGCCGGGTCGATCGTCCGCGCGATCTCGAGCATGCGGGCGTCGGCGATGGTGTCGCGGTTCTCGCCCAACCCAGCCAGCACCTCCTGCACCGAGCGGCCGAAATGCTGCGAGCCTGCAATGAACAGCAGGCCGGACTCCCGGGATGCATTCCGGATGCCGATCCAGACCGAGATCACGCGCGCGTCCGGCGCCGCGCTCTCGACGTCGGTGTGCCACGGATGTCTGGTACCCCGTTCGCGGCGAATGACCTGCGCGCCCCACAGGACGATTTCCTCGCCAAGGTGCGGGTGAAGCAAGGCGATCAGATCAGGCTTGGCCGCGATGTCATAGATCAGCCGGTCGGTCACCGCGCAGCCCTTGGCCCAATCGAGCGGCGCCGGCCGGTCCGGTTCGCCGAGATGCTGGCATAGTGCGGCGCACTCGTCGTGCGACAACATCGGAACCGGCGCTGCGCATCCGGATTGCGCGATCTCCGCGGCCATCCCGGCCTCGGCTGCACTCGGCCATCGTTGCGCAAGGACTGTCATGGTCACACCGCTTCGATGCCGAACAAGGCGGCATGAAAATGCCAGATCAGCCAGAAGGCGAGCAGGCCCACGACCGCACCAATCAGATCGAATGCAGGGTTGCCGGGCTTGCCGCCGGCGACGGCCGGGCGCTTGCCGCGATATTCCGCCGACAGGATTGCGAACACCGTCCACAAGGCGAAGGCGCCGAACAGCAGGTTCGAGGCCAGATCGCCGTTGGCGAGCAGATGCAGGACCGACCAGATCAGAACGCCGGCCAGCATCGGATGGCGCAGCCCCTTCCGAACGCGGCCCGGCACGTTGGCCACCGCGACCAGGACGAAGGCAATCGCCATGGCGGTCGGTAGCAAGGTGCGCGCGGTCTGGGACGGCTCGAAAATCTGCTCCTGCGGCGCCTGGCCATAGCCGACGGCGGTCAGGACCAGACCCACGGCCGACACCAGCGAAAACAGGATCTTGTAGCCATTCTCGCCCAGCCTGGCGGCCAGGGCGGCGCGCAGGCGGGCGGAGGTCGGCACGACATGAATGCCGATGAACAGAATGAGGCCCCCAATCAGCAGCGCCACGCAAACCCTCTCAGTAACCCGGTGATTCGTCCCGCCAGAGTAGGGGGCCGGCGCCCGGTTGCCAATTGGCCTGCAACAATGATTTCTGTTGTCGGAGGCGCTTGCTTTCGTTAGCACTCCCCCGGGCCGTGCACTTGGCGGCACACACATCGAGGTCGGGCAATGGCGAGCAACAAGCTTCGGGTCGCGATCCTGGGCGCCAGCGGCTATACGGGCGCCGAACTGGTGCGCCTGCTGTCGCGCCATCCGCAGGTCGCCATCGTCGCGCTGACCGCCGACCGCCAGGCCGGCAAGCCGGCCGCCGAGGTGTTCCCACAGCTGGTGCTGCAGGAGCTGCCGACCCTGACCAAGATCGACGACGTCGAGTGGAGCGGGGTGGATTTCGTGTTCTGCTGCCTGCCGCATGGCCTGACGCAGGAAGTGATTGCCAAGCTGCCGCGGCATCTCAAGATCGTCGACCTCTCGGCCGATTTCCGCCTGGCCGACGTGGATGCGTACGCGACCTGGTATGGTCATGCGCATCACGCGCCCGACCTGCAGAAAGAAGCGGTCTACGGCCTGACCGAGATCAAGCGCGAAGCGGTGCGCACGGCGCGGCTGGTGGCCAATCCCGGCTGCTATCCGACCGCGGCGCAACTGCCGCTGATCCCGCTGATCGAGAAGAAGCTGATCGATGCCGGCGACATCATCATCGACGCCAAGTCGGGCGTGACCGGCGCCGGCCGCGACGCCAAGCAAGGCAGCCTCTACTCGGAGGTGACGGAAGGCATCCACGCCTACGGCGTTGCCAGCCACCGCCACGCGCCGGAGATCGAGCAGGGCCTGGCCGAGGCGGCCGGCAAGCCGATCCTGGTCAACTTCACGCCGCACCTGGTGCCGATGAGCCGCGGCATCCTCGCTACCATCTATGTGAAGATGGCGCCGGGCGTGACCGCCGACCAGCTGCGCGCCGCGCTCACCGAGCGCTATCGCAAGGAGTATTTCGTGCGCGTGCTGCCGAACGGCAGCGCGCCTGCGACGCGCCACGTGCGCGGCAGCAATTTCGTGCTGATGTCGGTGCATGCCGACCGGGTGCCGAACCGCGCGATCATCATGGCGGTCGAGGACAACCTGGTGAAGGGTGCGTCTGGCCAGGCGGTGCAGAACATGAACGTGATGGCCGGCTTCCCGGAGGAGACGGCGCTCGAGCAACTGCCGCTGTTCCCGTAAGGCCATGCCGGCCCTTATCCGCCCGCATCACGGCGTCACGCCCACCATCGCGGCCAGTGCCTTCGTCGCCGAAACGGCGGTGGTGATCGGCGATGTGACGATCGGCGAGCAGGCCTCGATCTGGTACGGCTGCGTGCTGCGCGGCGACAGCAACGCCATCCGCGTCGGCGCGCGCACCAATATCCAGGACGGCACCATCATCCACGTCAATCATGAGCGGGAAGGGGCCGCCGGCACCAGGACCACCATCGGCGCCGACATCACCGTCGGCCATGCGGCGCTGCTGCACGCCTGCACGCTGGAGGATGGCTGCTTCATCGGCATGAAGGCCTGCGTGATGGACGGCGTGGTGGTGGAATCCGGCGCCATGGTGGCGGCGGGCGCGCTGGTGACGCCCGGCAAGCGCGTGAAGCGCGGCGAGCTGTGGGCCGGCAGCCCGGCCAAGCTCATGCGCATGCTCTCGGAGGCGGAGCTGAAGTATTTCGGCTACTCGGCCCAGCATTACGCCGAGCTGGCGGCGAGCTACCGCAACGGCTGACCGGCGCCGTCGGCGTTGAGCACGATCTCGGTCACGAACTTTCGCGCCAGCACCTCGACCAGCATTTCCGGATCGTCCGCCATCAGCGCGAAGGATTCCGGTCCGCCGATGACGTCGCGCTTGAGATATCCGAAGAGTGTGCGGTCACGGCCGAGGGCGACAGCATTGATCGTTATACCCTCCGCCACCAGGCGGTCCCGTGCCGGCCGGGCACCTTCGCCGACATTGTCGATACCGTTGCCGATGATGTTGATGATCCGGTGATTGGTGGTGAACGGCGCGGCGCGCAGCAGCTCGCCGCCATAGTCCAGCGCACCTGAGAGATCCGTGAGCGCGCCAAGCTTCACCAGCGCATCCGAGCCGATGAGGGCGTGCAGTCCGGTCGAAACCTCGTCCGCGACGGCTGCAGCTTCCTCGGCCGTGCTGATCTGGCGCCAGATTACCAGGATCGGGTAGTTGCCGCTGGCCCACACGAACAGCGCGAACCCGATGCGTCCATGATTGCCGTTCTTGATGGCGGCGATGATCTGCGGCGAGCGGATCGCCATGGTGATGCCGTCGATCTGGACTTGCGCATCGCGCGGTTCGATCGAGCCGGAAAAGTCAAGGCCGGTGACGATGTTGGCGTCCGTCCAAACGCTGTCCGCGCACGCGAGCCGGCCGGAGAGCAGGGCCCAAGCCACTAGCAAAAGGGCGATCAGATGGCGCACGGCTCATAGCATTCGCCCCGCCGTCCGGGGCGTCAAGCCGAATCAATGCGCGGCTGGGTTACAGCCGGTCTGGGCGTACCGCCGGCTGAACGTGCATCGCGATCTCCGAGACGAACTTGAGCGCGAACACCTGCACCAGCGTCTCGGCCTTGTCGGCCGGCAGCACGAAGGCGGTGCGGCCGCCGATCACCTGGTGGCGATAGTAGTTCAGCACCGCCGGATCGCCGCCGACCACCACGCCGTTGATGGTGGCGCCGCGTGCGAGCAAATCGGCGCGCGCCCGCTGCGGGTCCTCGCCGACGTTGTCCTCGCCGTTGCCGACGATGTTGACGACGGCGCGGTTGCTGGCGTACGGAGCCTGACGAAGCATGTCGGTAGCGTGGTCAATCGCGCCGGAGAGATTGGTCAGCGTGCCAACTGAGCGCGAGGACGAGTCGATCAGCGATTGCAGACGGGCGGTGATCTCCTGGGAGGTCGCCTCCGCATCCTCGGCGGTGCCGATCATGCGCCAGGAAACCAATTCCGGATAGTCGCCGTCCGCCCAGATGAACACCGCGAAGCCGATTCGGCCGTGGCGTCCGTGCTGGATCGCCGCGAGAATCGCGGGCGAGCGGATAGCCTGGGCCATCCCCTCGATCTGGAGCATCGTCTCTTGTGCATTGATGGAGCTGGAGACATCGAGGCCGGTGATTATATTGGCATCGGTGCTCAATTCTTCAGCGGCGGCCTGATACGAGATCAGCGTGCCGAAGAGGGCAAGGCAGGTGAGTCGTAAGCAACGCATCATGTCGACCTCCAGTCGCCGACTGGCCGGCGACCACCGAAGCAACGATTGCTTACCTCCCTTTCAGCAAAGCTTATGCCAAACAGCCTTAAAGAGCCGTTAAGCCGCAATCCAGGCCGCCAGCGGCCCGGTTACGACACAACCACCGACCGTCCTGCTGGTTCCGGATGCGAAATGATCCATTAACCGTCGAATCGGATCACGCACCAAGCTTGCCGAAGGGTGCGTGTTCCGCGCGGCGCTGGCAACTGTTTCCGTGCGCGGCGCGCTAGGCGCTGCGGATTTCGCGCAGGAATTCGCTGACCTTGCCCTGGACCTGGGTTGACCGTTCGGCCAATTTGGCAACGGCGTTCAGCATCGCCTTGGCCGCGCCACCGGTCTGGGTTGCCGCCTCGGACACATGCCCGATGCTGGTGCTCACCGATTGCGTGCCGGCCGATGCGCCCTCGACGTTGCGGGCGATCTCGCGCGTGGCAGAACCCTGCTGCTCGATCGCGGCGGCAATCGCCGAGGCGATCTGGTTGATCTCGCCGACGATGGTGGAGATGCCCTGGATCGCGGCGACCGCGGTCTTGGTCTCGGTCTGGATGGTGGCGACCTGCTGGGCGATTTCCTCGGTTGCGTGCGCGGTCTGGTTGGCGAGATTCTTCACCTCGCTCGCGACCACCGCAAAGCCCTTGCCGGCTTCACCGGCGCGCGCCGCTTCGATGGTGGCGTTGAGCGCGAGCAGGTTGGTCTGTTCAGCGATGTCGGTGATGAGCTTGACCACATCGCCGACTTTCTGCGCGGCGTCCGCCAGGCCCTGGATCTGCTTGTCGGTCTCGCCGGCGCGCGCAGCAGCTCGGCCGGCGATCTCCGATGAACGCTCGGTCTGCCGGCCGATTTCGCCCACCGACGCGACCAGCTCCTCGGTCGCACCGGCGACGGAATTGACGTTGCTGCCGGCCGACCGCGACGCCGTGTTGGCGGCCTTGGCCTCCGCTTCCGTCTGGCGCGCGGCCTCCGACATGGTCTGCGCCGACTGGCGCAGCTCGCTCATGACATCCTCGACACCCTTGAGCAGGCCGGTGATGGCCTGGTCGAAGCCGAGGCAGACCGCCTCCATGCGCTCGCCGCGCTTGGCGCGGACCTCGGCCTCTGCCTGCTCCTGTTCGGCGAGGCGATCGGCCCGGGTCAGTCCCTCCTTGAAGGAGGCGAGGGCGGCGTACATCTGGCCGATCTCATCGGCACGGTTCATCGTCGGCACGTCGATCGCGCGCTCGCCGCCTGCCATCCGGCCCATGATCTGGGTAACCAGCGCCACCGGCCGCGATACCGAGCGCGCGACGACAATGTTGAAAGCCAGCAAGCCGCCGACAGCCACCAGGATGACGGCGATCATCGCCATCATCAGGGTTTCCTTGAGGCTCGCCGTCTCTTTGGCGGTCGCCGCATTGACCGCTTCCAGCCGGTCGCTCAGTTGCGCCATGCGCTGCGTGAGGTTCTTGGACAAGGTCAGGAAATCTTCGAGGCCCATGTTGGCCTTGTAATTGTCGGCGAACGCCAGCTCGACCAGCTTGCTGGCCTCGCCGGCGAATCCCTTCATCGCGGCGTGGGCGTCGACCATCTCTTGGCCCGCGTCTGCCGGCAGCGCAGCCGGCAGCTGATCGGTGAGATTGCCCAGCATCGCGTCGACGTCGACCTTCACGCCTTCGATGGTGGCGGGGCCTTCGCTGCGATTCATGCGGCCGACGCGGATGGCGCGCTCGACCTGGTTGACCAGCTTGGCGCGGCCGAGATCGGCGGCCATATGCTGCTTCAGGAGAGAGCCGACTCCGACCTGGGTATCGATCGCATTGTCGATCCTCTCCATGCCGAAAAGGCCAACCGCGCCGACCAGCATCGTCGCCACCACGGCGCCGCCGGCCGATATCATCAACTTGCCCCAAATATTCATCGAGAATTGCCCCGTGAGACCTAAGCGTGTTTGGCGCCAAGGCTACGGCGGAGCGGTAAATAGAGTCCTAAGATCAATTGTATACTGGTCGTTCTATACCCTCTGAGGTTAGGCGAGTGCCTGCGCAAGGTCGGCCAGAAGCTCCTCGGCGCTCTCGATGCCTGCCGACAGCCGCAGCAG
>Ga0068862_100003558_pt1 | contig 13336 bp, 14 predicted proteins | sample KBSSwiS52_FD_66598 | JGI IMG/M metagenome (GOLD analysis project Ga0068862, IMG submission 66598) | Switchgrass rhizosphere microbial communities from Kellogg Biological Station, Michigan, USA - KBS Switchgrass S5-2 | ecosystem: Host-associated > Plants > Roots > Rhizosphere > Soil ... | reverse complement strand
TTCGCGGATACGGAGGGCAGGGTGGTCCTGTTCTCGCCCGATACCCCGGTACCAAACGGCTCGCGCCTGTTCTGATGGGGCTTCCGGGGGGCGCCACGTTCGTCCCTGGGGCGGGCTCCGCCGTGGCAATATGCGGCGTTGACCGAGCGGTCGTCCTACGGCTGACCGTTCAGCACGCGGCCGAATGTCAGTTTGAGCACCGTGAAGGCGATCAGGCCCACGGCAGCCGCGCCGACGTGGAGCAGCCAGAACTGCACCGTATCCATACTGGAATACCATCCCCCGACGATGCCGACGACTTTGTTGGCGACGAAGAAGGCCAGGTAATAGAGGCCCACCACCGTCGCCGTCAGTGCTTTCGGCGCGACCTTGGTGAACAGCGCGAGGGCGACGGGCAGAGTATGGCCGAAGCCGATGCTGTTGAGCAGGTGGAACATCAGCGGCCAGAACAGCCCGATCTTGCCACCCCCCGAAGTCGCCGCGGCGATCACCAAGCATAATGCGCCGGCGACGCTGAACAGGCTGCCGATGATCATCTTGCCAAGTTCGTCGGGTTCTTTGCCATAACGGTCGGCGAACCACTTCCAGAAAGCCGTGACGGCGATCAGCAAGGTGAAACTGGCGGTGGCGTCGATGGTGATCATCCAGCTGGTCGGCATGGTGCGGCCAAGGAACGTGAGCTGGAATTTCTCGTCCGCCCAGACGAGGTAGGCGTTGAAGATCTCCTGGTTCACCAGCAGCGACACGCCAAGGATGGGGATCAGGGCCAGCAGAACGCCGAGGCGCGGCACATCGCCGCGGCTGAGCTTGGCCGGATTTGCCTTCTCCCCCTTGGAGCCACGCCGGTCGGCGGGAAGAAACGGCTTCGCGTAGACGTACAGCGCCAGCCCCGCGACCATCACCACACCCGCGCAGCCGAAGCCGTAGTGCCAGCCTACGTCCTCGCCCAGTGTGCCCGATACCAGCGGGGCCGCGATCACGCTGACCTGAATGGCGATGTAGAAGATCTGAAACGCCATCGCGCGGCGCAAGTCGGCTGGGCCGTAGAGTTCGCCCACCTGGCTGGCGATATTGCCTTTGAACAGCCCCACGCCCACGACCAGCGATAGCAGCGCGAACAGAAAGGCACTCTCGATCGCCATGAGGAAGTGGCCCAGCGCCATCACCGCGCCGCCGAGGATGAGAGTAGCCCTGCGCCCCAGCCAGCGGTCGGCGATCACGCCGCCCAGGATGGGGGTAAGGTAGACCAGCGCGGTGTAGTCCCCGAAGATCACGGAGGCGAGCGGCTGCCCCTGAAGCCCGTGGTACCAACCGGCCTGAAGGGCGCTGAGCCCGGCAACTTTCCCGATGTTTTCGGGCAGGAGCAGGTACTTGACCATGTACAGTACCAGCAGGGTCTGCATCGAATAGTACGAGAAGCGCTCGCAGCCTTCGACAAACGAGAGGAAGCCCAGCCCCTTGGGATGGCCGAGGAACGCGCGGTCGGTGCGATCCAGTACCTCGGGATCGATCGGCGGCGTGGCTTCGGCAGCGGTCATGGGCGGTCCCGGTTGTGCATTGTTGTGGGAAGAGGACTAAGCGCGGGGACACGCGCTGTCACTCCGCCGCCTTGTCCCGCAGTTGCGCGGCGAGCGGCATAATAAAGGCGGCAGGTCCCGATGAACCTGCCGCCCCGTGCGCCTCGTGGGAGGCGCAACGCCACCCCCGGCGACAATCCTATGTCCGGCCGATCAGAAGATCGGGTAGGGCATTCCGTAATATCCATAGACCTGTCGGGCGTAGACTTCGTCCCACAGTGGATCCCGGTCGCGATAGCGCGGTGCGCCTTCCAGCTTGTCCTTGTCGATATCGACGACGTAGCCGCCTTGTCCTTCGTCGTAGGTCAGCAGCTCCCACGGCAAGGGGTAGTATTCGTTTCCGATGCCGAGGATGCCGCCGAATTCCATCACGGCATACTCCACACGGCCGCTCCGTTTCCCGACCATGAAGTTATGCACCGTGCCGAGGCGCTCGCCCTGGCGGTTGTACACACGGGTGCCCTCGACCTTGTTCGAGGCAATGAGCCGATCCGTTTCACTGATCGCGACAGGCTGGGTCATCTCTCATGTTCTCCGTTTCAAGGTGAACGCCGATCCCCGTAGAGAAGTTGTGCCTCTCGTTTCGCTTCGTCGCGCGAAGGCGGCGGTCAGCCGTGCACGAGCTCGCTGTCGAGGAATACGGCGACATCGCCAAGGTCGACCTCGCGGTCGAGGAACGCCTTGCCGATGCCGCGCATCAGCACGAAGGGCAGAGTGCCCGCATCCATCTTCTTGTCGTGCAGCATGTGCCGGACAAGGGTGCCGCCATCGCATTGCAGCCCAAGTTTCGGCAGAGAGGCGGGCAGGCCGATCGCAGCGATGTGGTCGGCCGCCCGCTCCGCCGAGGCACGCGGCATCAGGCCCTTTCGGGCCGAATAGCGCGCCGCCAGCACCATGCCCAGCGCCACCGCCTCACCGTGCAGCAGGCGCGTGGAAAACCCGGTTTCCGCCTCCAGCGCATGCCCGAACGTGTGTCCCAGGTTCAGGAGGGCACGGGTACCCGTGCGCTCGAACTCGTCCTCCGCCACCGTCCTCGCCTTGGCCGCGACGCTGTGGCCCACGGCGTACTCCCGCAACGCGCCGTCACCGCCCAGCATTGCCGCGCCGTTCGTCTCGCACCACGCGAAGAAGTCGGCATCGCCCAGCAGGCCGTACTTGACCACCTCGGCATAGCCCGCGCGCAACTCGCGCTCGGGCAGGGTGTCCAGCACGGCGAGATCCGCCAGCACCAGCGAGGGCTGGTGAAACGCGCCAACCAGGTTCTTGCCGGCCGGAGTGTTGATCGCGGTCTTCCCGCCCACGCTGGAATCGACTTGCGCCAGCAACGTCGTCGGGATCTGGATGAAATGGCACCCGCGCTTCAGCACCGAGGCGCAGAAGCCGGTAAGATCGCCGATCACCCCGCCTCCAAGGGCGACCACATGATCGCCGCGCTCCACCTCCAGCGCCAGCATCCAGTTGACCGTCGCGGCGAGCTCGTCCCAGCTCTTGGTCTGCTCGCCGGGCGGCAGGATACGCCAATGCGGCTCGTGGCCACCTTCACGCAGTGCGGCCTCGACGATATCTCCCCACGAGGCATGGACATTGCTGTCGGTGACGATCGGCACGCCTCGCTTGCGCAGTCGTCCTCGGCAGTGATCCACCAGTTCGGGCAGGAGGCCCGCGCCCACGCGCACCTCATAAGGGCGGCCTGCGATATCGACCGGAATTACAGCCACTGCGAAATTCCCTGCAGTACGCGGTTGACGGTCTGCGTATGCGGACCGGCGGCGCTGACCACATGAATCGGCGCCTCGGAATAGAACGGCGCGCGCTCGTCGCGCAGCCGCGTCAGGATTTCGCGAGGGTCGCCCTCGCGCAGCAAGGGCCGATTGTCCTTCCGCGCAGTGCGCTCGACAAGGGTGTCAACATCGCTGTCGAGCCAGACCGCCAGTGCTCCATCGAGGATGAGCTGCCGCGTCGCCGCGTTGCAAAAGGCGCCGCCCCCGGTGGCGATGACACTGCGCTTGCGGTCGTCGCCCAGCAGACGGGCGATCACCCGGCGCTCGCCATCGCGAAAATAGGGCTCGCCGAAGGCTTCGAAGATTTCGGGAATGGTGCGCTGCGCCGACTTCTCGATCTCGTCGTCGGCGTCGTGGAATGGCCAGTGCAGCAGCGTTGCGAGGCGCTTGCCGACGCTGGACTTGCCCACGCCCATCATGCCCACCAGCACGACTGGCCTGTCGAGCCGGCGCGCGTTCTGCGCGATCTCCTGATCGGAGAAGCGGGCCTGCGGAACCTCCATTGCAGCCGCCCCTATAGTTGCGCTAGGTCGGCGCGCAAGCATGCAAGAGGTAGGCGAGTTGGCGGGTCGAAAGCGGGCACGGCGTAGGCGGATGGGCCCGGTGCTCACCGGGTTGACCGTGCTGGTCGTGGCAGTGCTGGGATATGCCTGGACCGACGGCGGGCGCCAGCCGGTGCGCGACATCGACGTGTCGCTGCCGATTCCGCAGCATGAAGGCGTGACGCGGCCGTGAGGCGCGGATGGCTGCTCGGGGGTGTGGTTCTCACGCTCAGCTCGGCAATCGCGCTGGCGCAAGGCGCGCCCGAATCGCTGCTTCCACCCGGCTTCAACGATCCATCTCCGGCGCCCGCCCCTTCGCCGCCCCGCGCCTCCCCGGCGCCCACGGCAGGAGCGCCGCGTACCGTGTCCGTGCCGGTCACGCAGGCCCTGCCGGGGGAGGCCGGTGGTGATGTGCAAACGGTCGCACCGGACGCTTCGGTTGCAGGCGAACCGGTCCTGAAGCGACTGCCCTCGCTCGACGAACTGGCTCGCATGTCGCCGGAGGATTTCCAGAACCTCCTCGGCCTCAGGCCGGACTTCGACATGCCCGCCGGAGCGCGCCGCGCGATGGCGCAGGTCGGCCTGATCGACGAGCACGAAGGCGGCCTTTCCGCCAATTCGCTGTCAGGGCAGAACGCTAGGCTCGTCCGCCTGGCGCTGGCGGCAGACCGGGGGAGCCTGGTGTCGCGCTGGGGGCACATTCTGCTGCGCCGCGCGCTGGCCTCTCGGCTCGACGCCCCGCCGGGGATGAGCCCGCAGGAATTTCTCGCGCTTCGTGTCGGCCTGCTCGTTCGGATGGGAGAGCCGGAGGCGGCTCGGGCCGTGCTGCAGGACATCGACCCGGGCAATTACACGCCCGATGTCGCCTCCGTCGCACTGGACGCCTACGCCGATACCGCCGACTTCACGGGCGCCTGCCCGATGCTGGCGGTGCTGCCGGACGTCCGCGACGATCCGCAGTGGAACGTGGCCAAGGCCATCTGCAGCGCTTTTCGCGGTAACGGCTCGGGAGCGCTCGCCACGCTCGATCGCTATCGCTTTCGCGGTACGATGCCGCGCATCGACCTGCTTCTGGCGCAGAAATACGTCGGAGCCGCCGGGCGCGCACGCCGCGCCGTCACCGTCGAGTGGGACGGGGTGGAGGATATGACGCCCTGGCGTTACGGCCTCACCAACGCGGTCGGCCTTTCGCCGCCGGACAAGTTGGCCGCGAAGCTCGGCCCCGAATATGCCGCCATGGGTGCCCTCGCGCCGATGGCGGGCCTGACCCGCAGGGCCGATGCGGCGGATCGGGCCGCCGGCCTCGGCGTCCTGTCGAGCGCGGCGATGGTCGATCTCTATGGGCAGCTCTACGCCGATCCCGACGTCACCGGCGCATGGTCCGACCGTGCGGAGAAGCTGCGCGATGCCTATACCCTTGAGGATCCGGCCGACCGGCTAGCGGCGATCAGAACCTTGTGGGACGAGGCGAAACCGGCGCCCGAAGCCTACTCGCGCAAGGTCCTGACAGCCTACGCGGCGGCGCGTCTGCCGCCCGCCGCGGATATGGCGGACAGTGCGGCGCCGCTGATCGCCTCGATGCTGACGGCCGGGCTCGATGCCAATGCCATGCGCTGGGCCAGTATCGTTCCCTCGGGCAGCGAAGGCTGGGCGCTGCTGGTTCTGGCGACGCCCAACCTCTCGTCCGCCGCGGACACCGGAGCGATCGACACGTTCGTCTCGGCGGACCTGAGCGAACACCAGCGCAAGTCGGGCTTCCTCGTAGCGGGACTTGCCGGTCTTGGCCGGCTCGATTCGGGCAGCGCCGGGCGATATTCGGCGGACCTCAAGCTGGGGCTGGGCAGCGAAACGCGCTGGACCCGCGCGATCGAGGCGGCCGCGCGCGGAAACGACCCTGCCAGCGTCGCGTTCCTGGTGGGCCTCGGCATGCAGGGGACCAACTGGTCGCAGATGACGCCGCGCTATCTTTACCACATCGTTTCGGCCCTGCGCGCCGTCGGCCTCGATGCGGAAGCCCGCATGATCGCCGCCGAGGCGGTCGCCCGGGCCTGACGGGATGGACGGCGGCGCGCGGGGCGGTCGCCAGCAGGATGCAGTTGCTCTCTTCCTGGAGGCGATGGCCGCCGAGCGAGGCTCCTCGCGCAATACCCTGCAGGCGTACGGCCGAGATCTTGAGGCCACGCGCGCGATAATCGGCGATCCGGCTGCCGCAGACGCCGAGGCACTCGGCAGGCTTGCTGCAGCGTGGAGCGATCTTGCCGCCTCCAGCCTGGCCCGACGCTGCTCCGCGCTGCGCCAGTTTTACGGCTTTCTCGTCGACGAGGGGCTGCGCGACGACGATCCGTCGCCCGCGTTGCCGCGTCCCCGTTCGCAGCGCCCGCTTCCTCGCATCCTGAGCCGAGAAGACGTTCGCAGTTTCCTCGCCCGCGCGGAGGCGGAGGCGGCGGGCGATCGGCCCGACGCCGTCCGCCTTCTGACCATGGTGGAGCTGCTCTACGGCTCGGGCTTGCGCGCCAGCGAGCTTGTCGGCCTGCCGCTCAACGCCGTGCCGCGCGACGCGCCGTTTCTTCACGTGCAGGGGAAGGGTGGGCAGCAGCGCCTGGTGCCGGTGAGCACGCGCGCGCGCCAGGCGCTTTCCCGGTGGCTTGCGTTACGGTCGTCTGGCTCCCGCTTCCTGTTTCCGTCGCGAGGCGAGAGCGGTCATGTCACACGCGTTCGGCTGTTCCAGCTTCTGCGGGCGCTGGCGGCTCGGGCGGGGTTGGATCCGACGCGCGTCTCCCCCCACGTCCTGCGGCACGCCTTCGCGACGCATCTGCTGGAAGGAGGAGCCGACTTGCGGGTGCTGCAAAGCCTGCTTGGTCATGCCGACATCTCAACAACGCAGATTTACACCCATGTCGACAGTGCGCGACTGGTGGAACTGGTGAATGCCCGCCACCCTTTGGCGCATCTGTAAGATATTCCGACGATCTACGTCCCGCCGCTCCGGGAAGGGCGAGGCATCAACCCGCAGACCGGCCGTGCCCCATGCAGAAAGGGCGGCAGGTTTCCCTGCCGCCCTTTCCAGTAGTGTTTAAATAGTGAAAAGATCAGGGCTTGCCGTTGGCGAGCGTCGTCGAGGTCTTGTTGAAGGTCGACTGCAGCTGCGAGCCAAGGCCAGCCATGGCGGTGATGGCGGCGACGGCGATAAGGGCGGCGATGAGGCCGTATTCGATGGCGGTAGCGCCCTTTTCGTTGCGACCGATATTTTTGATGAACTTCATATGCTGTCTCCTGGATTTACCCGATTCAAGTCTTTACCCGATCCTTGGGACGATGCCTTCCGGACGGCTTGGTAACTAGGGCAGAAAACTTGCAATATGTTTAATTCGTGCCGTGAGCTTTGGCCGATTCCTGCTGCACATGAGTCCACATAAGCAGCGTTTCTCGCGCAACTCCGCCAACGGCAGCGATCAAGCCGATCACGATCAAGCTTAATATCAATCCGTACTCGATACCTGTGGCCCCTTGCGAATTTCGCCACAACCGCTTGAAAAACAGACACCCCTGCATGATGGTCTCGCGCTTGCCCCTGTGGGCTCAGGGTTCCATAACAGCATGAAGAAAACCTTAAGTCCGCCAAATGGAGTGGAAACGAACCCGACACCGATCTGGGTATCTGCAGTTGCTCTTTTGGACGGAACCGACCGTGTTCTGATGCAGCAACGACCTTCAGGAGTGATGCACGCGGACTTATGGGAGTTTCCGGGAGGTAAGCTGGAGCCGCGCGAATCGCCCATTAACGCCGCCGTGCGAGAGCTGCGGGAGGAACTCGCGGTGGAGGTCGCGCCTGGCGACCTGATGCCGGCAGCCTTCGCGTCGCGAGAACACGATGCTCACTCGCCCGCTATCGTCATCCTGCTGTTCGCTTGCCGACGCTGGCAGGGCGAGCCCATGGCTCTGGCGGCGTCGCGGCTGCAGTGGGAAGCGGCCGACAGGCTTGGCGCCCTGGCTATGCCACCGCTCGACTACCCCCTCGCGGCAGCCTTGCTGACAATGCTGCGATCGAATGCGTTTTAGCGCTTGCCAGACTCAAAGACCCTTTCTATTGGCAGCCCTCCAACGCGCCCGTAGCTCAGCTGGATAGAGCATCAGACTACGAATCTGAGGGTCGGACGTTCGAATCGTTCCGGGCGCACCATTTTCCCTTAGGGGAAAGAATGGGATACAGGGGCCGGCGCAAGCCGCCCCTTTTTCTTTGCCAGCGACGTGTTAGCTCGGTGCATCTTGGCGAGCGGCCGTAGCGACCTCGACACCCGTAGGTGCAGGGTGCCGGCAGCTTCAGAGCGAATGGGAAGCCCCCCGCTGCCGGTCCCGATCGATTGACGTGGTCCGGTGGCCTTGACCTCGGCGCGGGCGAAGCATGACCCTGCACATCACTGTATCGCCACCTGAGTCCTGCGGCTCGGCTCTCTCTCTCTCTTCAAATTCGTAAGTCTCCATCGGAACGGTAGCTGTTCTTGCGCAACGACGGCCGGTGCCTTGCCTCATTTCGGCTGTAGATCGTCGTTTCCGAGACGGGTCTTCCGTTGGTGTGTTCGGCCATCCGTCCACGCCGATCTGGTATCGCACCATCGCCAAGCCGCTTCGACAAATCCGCGCGGCCAGGACGGCGAGCTTCAGGGCTGGCGATTGAAGGTCTCTCGTAGCATCTCGATCGCGGCACGCACCCCCTGGTTGGTGCGACGGCTTTCGGGCCAGATCGCGGTGATGCTGCTTCGCTCCACCGCGAAGTCGCCGAGCACCGGGACCAGTTCGCCGCGAGCGACATAGGGCGCCGTGACGAACGGCGCAGCCATGCCGATGCCCGCCCCTGCGGCGAGCATCGCCACGAGAGCCTCGCTTGTATCGGTCGTAATCGCGGACGCCGGCAAGACCTCGAGGACCTTCCCCCCGATCCCGAATGGCCAGTGCAACGGCTGCCCGGTGCTCTGGTAGTGAAGGGTCACTACGTCATGCCCGGCAAGGTCGTCCGGGTGCGCAGGCGTTCCTCGCGCCGCCAGATAGGCGGGGGCGGCAAAGCAGCAGAGCCGCAGTGGCGCCAGCTTGCTCGACAGGAGCCGGGAGTCCGCAAGCTCGCCGATGCGGACAGCGATATCGACGCCTTCGTCGACCAGGTCGACGAAGCGATCGCTTAGCCGCAGATCGATCGACAGCCTGGGATATCGGCGACGGAATGCCGGTAGCGCGGGCGCGATCACATGCACCCCGATCGGCAGCGATGCCGCGATCCGCAAGCTGCCCGACGGTTCGGAGCGCGCGGAAGCCGCGACCTGGGCGATCTCGTCAGCATCGCGCAGCAGCCGAACCGCGCGTTCGTGGAGTTCGCGCCCCTCCGCGGTGAGCGCCAGCGACCGCGTCGTCCGCGTGAACAGCACGACGCCGAGCTGCTTTTCAAGCCGCTGAACGCTCTTGCTGATCGCTGAGGGGGTGATCGACAGCGACCGCGCTGCGGCGGTGTAGCTTCCCAGCGTCCCGGCGCGCGCAAAGGCGATGAGGCCGCTCAGCCGTTCCAGCACCATTTGTTCCTTCATGGCATCACTGAAGCGAACTCCACGAACATTATCAACCCGGTTACACCGCCATATCTTGCGACAGATGGACGAAGCGATTGGAGGTTGCCGTGAGTGAGACGATGAAGGCCGTGCGACTGCATGCGTTCGGCGGACCCGAGGTGCTGCGTTACGAGGAGGCGCCGCGGCCGGCGATCGGCCCGGGAGAGGTGCTGCTCCGCGTTCACGCGGCGGGCATCAATCCGCCCGACCTGTACCTGCGCGACGGATATCGGGCGCTGCCGCCGGAGTGGCATCCGCATCCCGTATTTCCGATCGTCATCGGCACCGATGTCTCGGGCGTCGTCGAGGCGGTAGCGGACGACGTGACGGGGTTTGCGAACGGGGACGAGGTGTTCTCGATGGTCCGCTTCCCCGCAGACATGATGAAGGGCAGCGGCGCCTACGCCGAATATGTCAGGGTGGCCGCCACGGAGCTGGCGCACAAGCCCGCGAACGTCGATTACCTCCACGCCGCCGCGGCGCCAATGTCGCTGCTGACGGCCTGGCAGTTCCTCATCGACGTGGGACACGATGCAGCCAATCCGTTCCAGCCGTTCCGCCACGAGCCCGTGCCGCTCCGTGGCAGGACGGTGGTGGTCAACGGCGCGGGCGGCGGGGTCGGGCACCTCCTTGTCCAACTCGCCAAATGGCAAGGGGCGCAGGTCGTCGCCGTGGCATCGGGCAAGAACGAGAGGCTGATGCGCGAGCTGAATGTAGATCGCTTCGTCGATTACACGAAGGCGGCGGCCGAGGATGAGATCCGCGAGGCGGACCTTGTGGTCGACGCGGTGGGCGGCGCGAACATGGAGCGCTTGTTGCGCATCCTGAAGCCGGGCGGCGCGCTGTTTCTGGTCAACCCGCTCGGCTTCGCCGGCCATGACGAGGCGCACCGATGCGGCATCGTCGTGTCGTCCACGCAGGTCCGTTCGAACGGCGCGCAGCTCGCCGAGGCGGGACGCCTGCTGGATGACGGGACGGTGCGGGTCGCGATCGACAGCCAATTCCCCCTGATGGACGCGGTGGGCGCCCACGCGAGGGCCATGAAGGGCGGCATTCGAGGCAAGATCCTCCTAGCGGTCGGGCGACCGTGAACGCCGAAAGGAAATCGTCCGCCATGCTGATCGTCACCGGCACCTTGACCGTCCCCTCCGAGGAGCTGTCCCGCTTTGTCGGGGAGTTCGCGGCCGTTTAGAGGCGGCGCCGCCTGCGTGGCGTGAATTGCCGTCGCGTTCGCCGACCCATCCGTATCTCCAGCCTTGCCGGCGCGTGCCTATTTCGTGCTGTTCAAGGCATTGTGCGGAGACGAGGTCGTCTTGGCTTCGGCGGTTCGCGCGATAGCCACCTGATATCTGGTGGCGGACCCGGAATTCGCCTTTCCTGTCGTTGGCCGCCGGTTAAATGGATGCAACGAAAAACCAAGGAGAGATTTGCCATGGCAACCGGACCGCTCTCAGGAAGAAGCGCGTTCATCACCGGCGGCAGCATGGGCATGGGATTCAACACTGCCCGGCTGTGCGTGGGCGATGGCGCGGCAGTCACGATCATGGGTCGGCGCGCGGACGTGCTGGAGCAGGCCCGCGAGCGCCTGATCGCCGAGTGGCCGGACGCGGTAGTGGCGACGGTCGTGGGCGACGCGCTTGACGAAGCCGCCGTTCGCGCCGGCCTCAAGCTCGCTTACGAGTTGCAGGGCCGTCTCGACATGGTCGCGGCGACGATCGGTACCTCCCATTTTCGCCCCTTACTGATGCATGATGTCTCGACCATGCGAGAGGATTTCGATCGCAATGTCCTGAGCGCCTTCCTTGCAATCCGGCATGGCGCGCCGCTGATGACGGAAGGGGGGGCCATTGTCTGCGTTTCGTCGAGCGCGGCGGTACTCCCGATGAGATATCTGGCGTCCTACTGCACCGCCAAAGGCGGACTGGAGCAGTTGGCCCGCACCGCGGCGCTGGAGCTTGCGCCCGCCAAAATCAGGGTAAATGTCATCCGGCCCGGTCTCACCCGGTCAGAAGCCACCGAGAAGGCGTTTTTCGGCGACGACGAGATCATGCGGCGGTTTCTCGACCGCGTACCGTTTGGCCGACCCGGAGAATCGCACGAAGTGGCAGCAGGGATTCGCTTCCTCATGGGGCCGGAAAGCGCCTTCGTCACCGGGCAGAGCTTCGCAGTGGACGGCGGGCTCGAGTTGTCGTCCCAGCCCGATTTGAGCAACATCGTCGAAAGCGCTTTCGGGCCAGAGGTGCTCAAGGCCGCGCTGGCTGGCCGTGAGCCGCCGCAATAAATGCCTGCGGGCGGCAAGGGGTGCGGAGCGCTGTCTTCAAGGCTGCCCGATGTCGGCCGGAAGGCTGAGCGCGACGCGCAAACCGCCCAGCGACATCGACTGGCTCAGCGCTAGATGACCGCCACTCAACTCGGCCAGCTCCTGCGCGATCGAGAGGCCGAACCCGTGCCCGTCGCCGGTCTCGTCCAGCCTGCGACCCCGGACGAGCGCCTGTCCGATCTCCTCTTCCGATAGTCCGGGTCCGTCGTCCTCGATCGCAAGTTGGATGCTCGCCGGACGAACAGTGGCCTCGACGCTTACTACCGATCGTGAGTGCCGCCACGCGTTGTCGAGGAGGTTGCCTACCATCTCGTCGAGGTCCTGCGGATCGATTGCCACGGCGATCTCCGGCGCAATCCGGGTCGACACGTCGATCGCGCGGTCGGCGTGGATACGGCGCATCACGTCGGTGAGGTCCGCGACCGCGGGGGCAAGCATAGTGCGCGCGCGCCGACCGCCACCCGGCGCCACCGCCCTCGCGCGGCCGAGATGGTGGCGCACGCGCTCGTCGATCTGGGCTACGGCCGCACCCAGGCTGCCGTCCGGATCTCGCCCGCTCTCAGCCAGCCTGAGGGCGAGCGCGGCAAGCGGGGTCTTCAGGCCATGAGCGAGATCGGCGACATGGCGGCGCGCGTGTTCCAGCTGCGCTTCGCTCTGGTCGAGCAAGGTGTTCAGCTCGGCCACCAGCGGGGCCAGTTCGTCCGGCTGGTCGTCGGGCACGCGGCGTGCGCGGCCCATCCGCACGTCCGCCAGCGCCGCGCGAAGTTGCCGCAGCGGATGCAGCCCGAACCGAAGCTGCACCGCTGTCGCGGCCGCGAGCGCAACCCCCAGCAGCGCGAGCGAGCCGAGCAGGGGCAGCATGACCTCGCGCAACGGGGCGAGTGCGACGAGGCGCGGGCCGCTCGCGATTGCCGTCACAGGTCCGGTGGCGGTCGGAACGACAAGCTGCCGGAAGTGGACGCGCTCGCCCGAGGCCGCAATCCCGTCGCCTGGGCGCGGCTCCGGCTCAGTCGGGCCATGCGTCCCGGGCGGCAGAGGAGGAGGAGGGGGCAGCAAGTCGAGTGCCAGCGATGCGTCGACGGCATCGCCGCCCTTCCAGCCTCCGCGAGCGCCCTCGACGCTCCATCCCCAACCCCTGCCGGCCGTGTCGAACGCGGGAAGGTGCACGATCCGCCGTTGGTCGAGCACGCCGTCCGGCCGCACCGCGCGCGCAAGCATCCGCACCTCGGCGTCGAGTTGCTGGTCGAGGCTGTGGATCACGAAGCGTTCGAGGACATGGCCGATCGTGAGCGCGGCGAAGGCCAGCGCCGCGAGCGTGGTCAAGGCCGAGATGCCAAGCAGCCGTCCGGCCAGGGATCGGGGCCAGAGCCTCATCCGCCGTCAGCGGTGAGGCGATAGCCCCGTCCGCGCACCGTCTCTATCATGGTCGCCCCGATCTTCTTGCGCAGCCTGCCGACGATCACCTCGATCGAGTTGGAGTCGACCTCTGCGTCACCCTCGTAAACGCGTTCGTTCAACTCGC
>Ga0068862_100003557_pt1 | contig 13336 bp, 5 predicted proteins | sample KBSSwiS52_FD_66598 | JGI IMG/M metagenome (GOLD analysis project Ga0068862, IMG submission 66598) | Switchgrass rhizosphere microbial communities from Kellogg Biological Station, Michigan, USA - KBS Switchgrass S5-2 | ecosystem: Host-associated > Plants > Roots > Rhizosphere > Soil ... | reverse complement strand
GTCTCATCCGCTGGGCGCACAATCGGCGCTGGTGCCTGCGGGAAGCACCTGGCACTACCGTGACGATGGCAGCGACCAGAGCACGGCGTGGCGTGGGGCGGCGTTTGACGACGCCGGCTGGGCCGCTGGTCCCGCGCAGCTTGGCTACGGAGACGGCGACGAGGCGACGGCCGTCAGCTTCGGCGGCAACGCGGCCTCGAAGCACATCACCACGTACTTCCGGCGCACGTTTGCCGTCGGCAACCCTGCGGATTTCAGCAGCCTCGGCCTCCGTATCCTCCGCGATGACGGTGCCGTGGTGTACCTGAACGGCGCCGAGGTCTTTCGCACCAACCTGCCGGCCGGCACGATCACCAGCACGACCCTCGCATCGACGGCAATCGGAGGGACGGATGAATCGGCATTCGTGTCCGCCGGGATTGCTCCGTCGCTGCTCGTCGCCGGCTCGAACGTGATCGCCGTCGAAGTGCATCAGTCGGACCCGGCCAGCAGCGATCTCAGCTTCGACCTGGAGCTGCTCGGCGGCTCGGCGGTGACGCTGACGCGCGGTCCGTACCTGCAGATGGGCACGCCGACGAGCATCGTGGTGCGGTGGAGAACCAGCGCCGCGGTGGTCGGCCGCGTGCAGTTCGGACAATCTCCAGGCGTTGTGTCGGGCTCGGCCCAGGACGCGTCGGCGCGGACGGAGCACGAAGTGCGGCTGACCGGGCTCGTGCCGGACACGACCTACTACTACTCGGTCGGAACGCCTGCGGCACAAACGATCGGGGATGCCACGTTCCACTTCAGGACGCCGCCGATCGCGGGCACCGAGCGGCCGGTGCGCATCTGGGCGATCGGTGACTCCGGAACAGGCGGCGCGGACGCGCGGGCAGTGCGCGACGCATATGCGGCCTTCACCGGTTCGCGCGGCACCGATCTGTGGCTGATGCTGGGGGACAACGCCTACGACAACGGATTGGACCAGGAGTACCAGGCGGCCCTGTTCGATACCTATCCGGCGATGCTGCGCAGCACGGTCCTCTGGCCGGCCTACGGCAACCACGATGGATCCTCCGCCGATGCCGCGACGAATACCGGGCCGTACTACGACATGTTCACGCTCCCGAAGCAGGGCGAGGCAGGAGGCGTGGCGTCGGGCACCGAGGCGTACTACTCGTTCGACCACGCCAACATCCACTTCGTGGAGCTCGAGTCGTTCGAGACGGATCGTTCGCCCGCCGGGCCGATGCTCACGTGGCTGCAGCGCGATCTCGCGGCCAACACGCAGCCGTGGGTCATCGTCTACTTTCATCACCCTCCGTACTCGAAAGGCTCGCACGACTCCGACACGGAGATCGAGCTCGTCCAGATGCGAGAGAACGCGCTGCCGATTCTCGAGAACTTCGGCGTCGACCTCGTGCTCTCGGGCCACAGCCACGCCTACGAGCGGTCGTTCCTGATCGACGGGCACTACGGCGTCTCGACGACCTTCATGCCGGCGATGAAGAAGGACGGCGGTAACGGCCGTGTGGATTCGTCGGGCGCCTACACGAAATCCGTCTATTCGATGAGCCCGCATTCCGGTGCGGTCTATGTGGTCGCCGGCACGGCGGCGAAGCTCGGCGGCGGCACGTTGAACCATCCCGCGATGTACTGGTCGCAAAGTGTGCTCGGGTCGCTCGTCCTCGACATCCAGGGCAACCGGCTCGACGCGACGTTCCTCGACAGCACCGGCGCGCGCCGCGACTATTTCTCGATGGTGAAGGGCGCAGCTGCCGGCGCGCCTCCCTCTGCAGCGCCCTACGGGGGGACGCCGCGCGCGATACCGGGCATTATCGAGGCCGAAGAATTCGACAACGGTGGAGCGGGCGTCGCCTACAACGACGTGACGCCCGGGAACAAGGGTGGCGGCTTCCGGAATACGGACGTCGACATCGAGAGCACCGCCGATGCCGGCGGCGGTTTCGACGTGGGCTGGACGCGCCCGGGCGAATGGCTGCAGTACACCGTCAACGTCACTGCAGACGGCCAGTACGATTTGATGCTCAGGCTCGCTTCGAGCGGATCCGGCGGCGTATTGCACGTCGAGGTGGACGGCGTGAACGCGACCGGCGCCGTGCCGGTGCCGAACAGCGGCGGATGGCAGGCGTGGAGCACGGTGACAGTACGCCAGCTGCCGCTGCAGGCCGGGACGCGCAGGCTGCGGCTCGCGTTCGACGCCAACGGATCGACCGGAGGCGTCGCCAATGTGAACCGGATGGAGCTGAGTCGATCGAGCGGCGCAGGTCCGTTCGGCGGCGCGCCGAGGGTGCTGCCCGGCATCATCCAGGCGGAGGATTTCGACGACGGCGGACCGTCGGTCGCCTACTTCGACACGACGTCCGGCAACCGCGGCGGCGCGTATCGACAGACCGACGTCGACATCGAAGCCACGTCCGATGCGGGTGGCGGCTTCGATATCGGGTGGGCCCGCGCCGGCGAGTGGCTGCAGTACACCGCAAACGTGAGCGCGACAGGCACCTACGCGCTGGAGCTGCGGGTGGCCAGCGCCAGCGCCGGTGGCACGGTACGCGTCGAGGTGGACGGCGTTGACGGCACGGGACCGATCACCATACCGAACACGGGCGGCTGGCAGGTGTGGACGACCATCCGCAAGGCCGGCCTCGTCCTGCAATCGGGACCGCACCGCATCCGCCTCGTTTTCGTCTCGGCCGGACCGGAGGGCATCGGCAACGTGAATTTCCTCAGAGTGATCCCTTAGGCGGCGGACCGAACGGCGCGGGGCCGGCGGCAGGCAGCTCTGAGGCGGCGCGCATCAACCACGGACACGGCAGCGTGCGGCTGGGCCGCGTGTCCCGGCGTTTTTGACTGTGTGTCGCGGTCGAGCCTGGCCGCGGGCGTAACTTTTACAAAACAGACGAGTCGTCTCTCGCGACAGTTGCGGCGCTTCGAAGGTGATGCGTTCAAAACGCCTGCATTCCAGCAGTAATCCAGTCTGGCGCCGTCCTTGCGGCTGTTCGAGTCTCGACACTTCAACCCAATACCAGGAGAGATGATGCGACGAGTCGTGTGCTCCGTCTGTTTGTCTGCAGCCTTGATGATGGGTGGACACCAATCGGCGGCTGCCGCGTCGACGCCATGGACCGGAACGCCTGCGGCGATCCCGGGGACGATCAAGGCCTCCGACTTCGACAACGGCGGCGAGGGCGTCGCGTACCACGACACCACGGCTGGCAACAAGGGCGGCGTCTACCGCCAGAGCGACGTGGATCTCGAGGCGAGCGCGGCGGGCGGTTACGACCTCGGGTGGACACGGGCCGGCGAGTGGCTCAACTATACCGTGAGCGTCGCGAGCCCCGGCACCTTCAATGTGACGTTCCGCGTCGCATCGTTGGGTCAAGGCGGAACCTTCCACGTCGAGTTCAACGGTTCGAACGTCACCGGCTCAATCGCGGTTCCGGACACAGGCGGCTGGCAGGCGTGGCAGAACGTCACGAAGACCGTCACGCTCGCGGGTGGGGTGCAGATCGCACGCGTCGTGATGGATTCTGCGGGTGCCTCCGGGAACATCGGCAACCTCGTGTCGATGACGTTGGCTTCCGCGGCGACCACGCCGACCCTGACGCCATACACCGGGGCCGCGGTGTCGCTGCCGGGGACGGTGCAGGCGGAGAATTTCGACAACGGCGGCGAAGGGATCGCCTACCACGACACCACCGGCGGCAATGCACTCGGCGCGTTCAGGTCGACTGACGTCGACATCGAGGCCGCCGCCTCCGGCGGCTACGACGTGGGCAAGACCAAGCCCGGCGAGTGGCTGAAGTACAGCGTCAATGTCACGACCGGCGGCCCGTACCGCGTCGACGTCCGGGTCGCCTCATCCGGACAGGGCGGCACCTTTCACCTCGAGATGAACGGCGTCGATGTCACCGGCAGCCTCACCGTGCCCAACACCGGCGGATGGCAGAACTGGCAGACCGTCAGCGCGACGGTGTCGCTCACCGCCGGACCTCAGATCGCACGGCTCGTCATGGACTCGATCGCCACCTCGGTCGGCAATTTCGATTCGATCGCGTTCGTGGCGGGATCGACGCCCATCCCCACTGGCGGCACGATCAACGTTCCTGCCGGCGGCAACCTGCAGGCGGCCATCGACGCAGCCCTGCCCGGCGACACCATCGTGCTCGCCGCCGGCGCGGTCTACCGCGGCAGCTTCATGCTCAGGGCCAAGGACGGCGGCAGCTTCATCACCATCCGGTCGTCGGCGCCCGCGTCGGCGGTGCCCGCCGACGGCGTGCGCGTCACGCCCGCCAACGCGGGACAACTGGCGAAGGTGCAGGGCGGCGTCGCCGGGATGGCGGCCTTCATCACCGAACCCGGCGCCCATCACTACCGGCTCCTGCTGCTCGAGATCGTCAGCAGCTACGCCGAGAACCAGATCGTCGAGATCGGCGGCTTCGGGACGCTGCAGGACACGCTCGCCGAGGTCCCGCACGACATCATCATCGATCGCTGCTACATCCACGGCGATCCGGTGAACGGCCAGAAGCGCGGCATTCTTCTGAACGCCGCGGCGTCTTCGGTGATCAACTCGCATGTCTCGGACATCAAGTCCGCCGTCAGCGATACGCAGGCCATCGGGGTCTCGAACGGGCCCGGCCCGCTGACGATCACCAACAATTACCTGGAGGCGACCGGGGAGAACATCATGATCGGCGGCTCGGATCCGTCGATTCCGAACCTGGTGCCGTCCGACATCAACATCTCCCGGAATACCATTCGCAAGCAGCCCGGCTGGCGCGGCCTGGGCTACACGATCAAGAACCTGATCGAGGTGAAGAACGCGCAACGCATCGTCATCGACAGCAACTTGATGGAGTACTGCTGGGCGCAGGCGCAACAGGGATACGCGTTGATGATCACGCCGGTGAACCAGGACGGCGGCGCGCCATGGACGGTGGTTCAGCACCTGCAGATCACCAACAACGTGATCCGTCACGTCGCCTCGGTCGCCAACGTGCGCGGCCTGGCCACGAATACGTCGATCGTCACCAACGACATCGTCTTCCGCAACAACCTCTTTCTCGACGTCAGCAAGGCGAACTGGGGCGGCGCCGGCGTGATGCTGACTTCGTCCGGCGGCCAGAACATCGTGTTCGACCACAACACGTTGTTTACCGACGGCACCTCCGTGGTGTTCGCGGACAGCCCTCCGGTCACCGGCTTCGTCTTCACCAACAACATCGTCCCGGATAACGCGTGGGCGATCATGGGATCCGGTGCCAGCCCCGGCAACGGGACGCTGGCGATGTATTTCCCGGGCGCGATCGTCAAGGCCAACGTATTCATCAAGGGCAGCGCCGGCGGCTACCCCGCCGGAAACTTTTTTCCGCCGACCGTGACCGACGTCGGGTTCGTCAATATCGCGGGCGGGGACTACCGGCTGTCGGCATCGAGCCCGTACGTGGCGGCGGCAACCGACGGGAAGCCGATCGGCTACTCGGGCCCGATCGTACAGTGACATCGCTGGGGCTGCGCTCGTAACGCGCAGTTTCGGCCGCATGTTCTGGCCGGCAGGGGTGGCGGTGCCTTTGCTTGCGCCACGTCCGGTGTTCCCGTCGCCTCGATGTCCGACTTCGTCACGGCCCTGATCTCGATTGACGGTCTGCTCGTCGGCCTCTGCTGCGCCGTCGTCTGGCTGTGGATTGCGCCGGGATCGCGTCGTGCCCGGTGGTGGCTGACCGGGCTGCTGGCTCTCTACCTCGCCGCGAGCGTTCATGGCATCGCCCGGGTGATCGGCGCGCCGCTGCGACGTGGCTTTCACATCTTCTCCGTCGATGACGCGCCGCCGCTGCCGCGGGCGATTGTGCTGCTCGGCGCCGGCGCGCGGACGGTGCACGGCCGTTCACAGCGGATCGGCGTCCTGACTCTCGGCGGCGCGGATCGCGTCCTCGAAGCCGCTCGCGTCTACCATCTGCTCGGCGGCCCCTGGATCGTCAGTTCGGGCGGTCCACCCGATGGCCGCGACATGTTGCCGGAATCCGAAATCATGCGGCGCGCGCTCCTGGAGCTCGGCGTTCCCGATTCGATGATCCTGCTCGAATCGGAATCGAGGGTGACACGCGACGAAGCGACCTCGAGTGCCCGGATTCTTCGACAACACGGCATCACGTCGTGCATCGTGGTCACCTCGGACACTCACATGCGGCGTGCGCTGGCAACCTTCAGGCGCGCGGGGTTGAACGCGGTCCCGGCGATTGCCATCGACCCCATCTCGCAGCAACGCCCGACCAGGACGTGGGTGCCGACGCAGCAGGCGCTGGAGTTCTCGCAGCAAGTCATACACGAATACCTCGGCCTGGCGTGGTATCGCGTCCGCGGCTGGTTGTGACCACTTCGTAGCCCCCTCCCACGTCGACGCGTGGCCGTCCAAGGACGATACGCCCGGCGACATGGCTTACGCAGCCTTTTGGACAGTGCGAGTTCATGATTTTTGGCCGGGCAATACATTTCCCTTCGTGGGGTCTGACGTGCCCAAAAGCGGGCCTGCCAGTGTGTCAGACACGTGGGCACTAGGAGATCTGGCTGGTCCATAAGTTGCAGCGGCGGAGCTTGAGTGGGGGAACCTCATCAGTTAGACGTGTCTGTGGTCATCAGCACGCACAACCGATGTGCGTTGCTCGAGCGCGCGCTGGAGGCCCTCATCCGCCAGCGCGTTCCCGCCGATTTCCAGTACGAAGTGATCGTGGTCGACAACGCGTCGACGGACGACACTCGCACCACCGTTGAAGCGTTCCGCGCCGTCTCGGGAAACGTGCGATATGTGCACGAGCCGCAGCTCGGGGTGTCGTATGGACGCAACACCGGCATCCGCAGCGCGGGCGCGCCGATCATCGCGTTCACCGACGACGACAATGTCGTCGGCGAGGACTGGGTCGCGACGATCAAGGCCCTCCTGGACGCGCACCCGGACGCGTCGGCGGTGGGCGGCCCGATCCGCGCGGAATGGCCGGCGGACGTGCCGGCGTGGCTCGATCACCGGCACTGGGGTCCGCTCGCGATTCTCGACTACGGCAAGGAGAAGTTCTACACCAGCACACGCGATCCGCGGTGTCTGCTCACGGCCAACCTCGCATGCCGTCGCGAGGTCTTCGACCGCATTGGCGACTTCTCGGCCGAGTTCCCCCGCTGCCAGGATCATGAACTGCTGGTTCGCCTGTGGCGGGCGGGTGGCCGCGCGTTGTACGTGCCCGAGCTCGTCGTGGCCGCGGCCATCCCGGCCGCGCGGCTCACCAGGCGCTACCATCGCAATTGGCACCGGGGGCACGGCCGGTTCTCGGCGCGGATGCGAAACGAGGAGTTGCTGGGGCGGGACGGTGGCCTCCGTCCGGAGCCGTTGACGGGGACCTACCTCTACGGGGTGCCGTCACACGTCTATGCCGAGTTGGGCCGCACCCTTTGGAACGCGGTGACCTCGCTCGGCCGGCGCAAACATTCAGTCGCCCTGGTCAACTGGTATCACGGCGTCTACCTGGCTGCATATATTCGGGAAAGCATCGCGCGGCATCGCCCGGGGGCGCGGCAGATGATCGCCGAACCACTGCGCTTCGCTGCCGCGCACCTGCGCCGTCATGCCGCCGGTGTCCGCATGTCGCCCGCCAGAGTGATCTTCATCTATCTCCTTCTCGCGGTGCTCGTCGGCGGATCGTTCTACGACATTTACACCGGCCGCGAACACTGGCCCTTGTCGCCGTACCCGATGTTCTCGGTGGTGGAACCGGAGCCGTCGGTGCAGTGCCTGCGGATTGTCGGCGTCTCGGACGGGCGGGAGGTCACCCTGCTCGACACCGAGCTCATCTTTCCGTTCGATCAATGCCGCCTGACCAGTGCCTTGTCACGAGCCTACAGCGATCCGGCTCGGCGCGCCAACATCCACGAGCAGCTCCGCGATTGTTTCGACCGCTACGAGCAGCGCCGGCGCGCCGGGCTGCACGACGGCGCGCCGCTCGACAGCGTCCGGTTGTACGAGATGCGCTGGACACTCCAACCCGATGCGGCCAACGTCGCCACACCGGACTCTCGCGAATTGATCGACACTGTTTCCCGCACGCCGGCCCTTCCGGCTTTCTGACGAGCTGAATGTGATTTCGCGCTGGTCGGATTTCTGGTTCACGCCGACCTCGCCAATCGACCTTGGCGTCTCGCGCTTTTTCTTCTTCGGCGGCGTATTCGCGTTCTACGCCAGGGAGGACTTCCGCGCGTGGGGCGCGGTGTCGGACGCCTTCTGGTTGCCGATGCCGCTGTTCACGGTCCTTCACCTGACACCGCTCTCGCCAGACCTGCTCGGCGTGCTGCAGGTCGTCTGGCGGATCGCCCTGGTGTTGAGCGCGGTCGGCTTTTTCACGCGCACGAGCACGATTGTCGCGAGCCTGCTCGGCGTCTACCTGCTCGGACTGCCGCACAACTTCGGGCAGACCTACCACTTCGACGCGCTGCTCGTGATTGCGATGCTGGTACTGGCGTGTTCGCGAGCCGGCGATGCCTTCTCGGTTGACGCGTGGCTGAACGGTGATCCTGGACCGGAGCGGAGCGGCGAGTACACGTGGCCGATTCGCGCGATCTGGGTCGCGATGTCGCTGGTGTTCTTCGCGGCCGGACTGGCGAAGCTGCGCTACGGCGGTCTCGAATGGATTACCTCGAGCAACATGAGCATCCTCTTGACGCGCGCGCTCTACCACGTCTCCGACGCCGATCCCGTCACACGCGCCGGTCTGTGGATCGCCGGCCATCCCTGGCTTGCGAGTGCCGTGGCAGCTGCCGCCGTCGTGACGGAGGTGGCCTTTCCGGCGGCGCTGTTCAGCCGCCGTGCGCGGCTGGTGCTGGTGCCGGCAGCGGTCGCGATGCTGGTCGGCATTCGTTTGTTGATGGGTCCCACCTTCGGCGGGTTCCTGATCGCCAATGTGTTCTGGGTGCCGTGGCACGCCCTTGCCGCTCGCGTCGAGGCGTGGGTGGCCGCCCGCCGGCATACCGCGAACCGTGCCGCCATCGACAGCGGTTCGCGCCGCTAAAGCGCTTCGAAGATCTCCAGGCGATCACGAGCGCCCTGTTGGAGCGCGCGGGACGGCGGGCTGAACTACTGCGGCAGTTTCGTCACATCCGCGCCGACGAGGACCGAGCCGCCTTCAGTGGCGACATACGACGCGTCGATGATGGCGTACTGCGCGTTCATGTTGCTCCCGTAGGTACCGGGCGCAATCACGTAGTTGCCGGACGGAAACGCGATGAAGCGCTCGCTCGACTGCTCGATCATGTTGTTCGTGAACGTGTAGCCCGCTGCGACCTGCGCCTCGAGCGACGGCAGCCCGGTTGCGGTGCCGTTGCCAGTGATCCCGTACGATCCCGCCTGCACCGCGTTGTCGCGGAAAATGAAGCCGTTGACGACGCTCCCGGTCTCGATGTTCCCGAGCGCGAGGAACTTGCTCTTGATGTTCACGAAGGTGTTGTGTGACACCTCCGTCGTGTTCAGCGGACTCTGAATCAGCGCGCCGCTGTTGGCGTCGAGAATCAGGTTGTTCTTGATGACCAGATTCGACGCCACACCCGAGGGATAGTTGTTATCGGTCCCGAGGATGCTGAAGGCGAAGTTGGCGACGTTCTTGACGACGTTGTTCGTGAATGTGACGTCCTTGACCACGCACCATGTGCACTGGCCGCCCTGATTGCGGATGGTGAACAGAATCGCGCTGCCCGCCTGTCCGTCAACCCAGACGTTCTCGAAGACGTTGTGGTCGACGAGTACGCGCTGTGCGTTCTTCAATTCGAACAGGTTTTTGACGCTGCCCGGATGCGCGGTTTTCCACGACAACGGCTTGAAGAAGTAGTTGTCCTTGACGGTAATGTCAGCCGGAATCATCCCGGGGATGCTCGGATCGGAGCCACCGACGAGCATGTTCTCGCCGCTCGCTTCGAGGTAGTTGTTCTGCACCAGCACCGGTCCTGCGCCCTGAATCATCCCCACTGCCTGCGAGTCCTGGCCGGACAACCAGAAGCCCGAGATATAGGAGTTCAGCACCTTGATGTTGACGCCGTCGGTGAGGATGCCCTGTCGCCCGCCGGTCGACTCCGCGTGCTCGTAGACCCGATCGAACGTGATGTTCGATGGCTGCTGAGCCACCGTCGTCGCCGCCGCCCACGAGGTTGGATGATTGCCGATGTTGATGGTCGGACGATCCGGATGTGACGGATTGCCGATCACTTCCACGCCGATGATGTTCACGTCGTGCGAGCCGAACTCGAAGCCAATCGTCGGCAAGAAGCAGTCCGAGCAGACGATCTTCGCCATCGTCGGCGCATCGGATGGAGCCACGCGGGTGCCTGCCGGAACGGCGAAGCCCTGTGTAGTCAGCGTGACCGAGCCGCGCTGACGGAAGACCAGGTTCTGGGTGTAGGTCGCACCAGCGGTCAGGTAGACGGTGGCGCCTGCCGGAGCCGCGTCGAGCGCTGCCTGCACGTCGCCGCCCGCTGGGACCGCGTGCGTCGATGCCGGAGTTGGATCGGGAGGCGGCGGGACACTCTGCGGCACGCCGATCGCGACGTTGTCGAACGTCGCCGTATTCAGCAACGTCACGTCGTGGCTGTTGACGACGAGGCCAGCGAGCAGCGTGCTCGCCTTGAACGTGGCGGTGGCGACCGTCGTCCAGGTGGTCCCGTCGATCGACACGGCGCCGGTGACGGTGCTGCCACTCCGCGTCAGCCGCACATACGCGGGTGCGCCGTTCGCGTTGGTTCCCAGCTTCACCGTCGACGCGCCCGTCGCCGTACGCATCAGGAATTCGGCGCCGCCGGTTGGCTTCACGTCGAGAGTCACATGGGCGGCATCCGGAGCGTTCGATTCGCGCAGCATCACGCCGGCCTTCGCTTTGCCATGCGTGTTCTGCAGCGAGCGGACGCGCGCGACAATCTGCGTGTCGCCGCTGACCGTCTGCGACACGAACTGGAGTGCGTCAACGCTGCCCCAGATGTCAGCGCCTGCGCCGACGACGGTGAACGTGCCACCGTCGTAAGACGCGCCCCCTGACAGTCCGACCGCGCCGATATCCTGACTTGTCCATGGGACCGGCAGTCCGCCGGTCGTGAACGACCATACGGATCCGCCGGTTGCGCCGCCGTCATTGATTGCGGTTATCTGCCAGTAGTACGTCGTCGCCGGTAGCAGTGCGACCGGCGTGTAGGACGCCGCGGTGACTCCGGATGCGGCCACCGGTGGGTTCGTCGAGCCCAGGCGGACGTTGTAACTGGTTGCGCCGGCCGCACTCCACGTCAGCAGCGCGGTTCGCGCGACGTCGCGCACGCCGTCCGCCGGTGACCCAGCGATCGGGACAGACGGCGGCACCGCGATCGTGGTGAACGACCAGATAGCGCTCGAGGTCGTGCCGCCGGAATTCCGTGCCGTTACCTGCCAGTAGTACGTCGCGCTATTGGCTAACGACGCAGGTGTGTAGGAAGCGCTCACGAGCCCGGTCGCGGCGACCGGTGGCGGGTTCGTCGTTCCGAACTTCACGTCGTAACTGGTCGCGCCGCTCGCGCTCCATGAGAACGATGCGTTCACCGCGACGCCGGTGGCCGCGTTCGAAGGCGCGATCAGGGCGAGTTCAGCCGGTGCCGGCGGAAGCACCACAGCGGGCGCGCCCACGGTCACGTTGTCGAACACGCTCGTGTTCAGCACCGCCGAATGGCTGTTCACCGCCATGCCGACCAGCCCGAGCGTTGCCGTCGCGGTGGTGGTTCCGATCTGCTTCCACGTGCGTCCGTCGGCCGAGACCGAACCGACGAGGGTCGTGCCTGTACGCGACAGCTTCAGCCAGGTGGGCACGGTGACCTGCGTGCCGGCGAGATACGTCGTCGGGCCGCCCTTGGATCGGCGTGTCATGAATTCGACGTTGCCCGACGGCCCAACGTCCAGGATGACGTGCGCCGCGTCACTCGCCGTCGATTCGCGCAGGATTACGGCGGCCTTCGCGCTCGGGTTCGTGTTCTGCACGGACGTGACGCGAGCGACGATCTGCGCGTCGCCCGCGGCCGGTTGCGAGACGAACTGGAAAGCGTCGGCCGTGCCCCAGATGTCCGCGCCGGCGCCCGAGACGGTGTACGCGTTGTTCGCGAAGCTCGCCGATCCCGCCGGTGACGGCTGGCCGATGTCACCACTGATCCATGGAGACGGCACGATCGTCGACGGTACCACTTTGAGGAAGTTCACGTTGGCGATGCCGTCGGTTCCCGCGGTGAGGAAAGCGAGGCGGATGCGCCGCTGTCCTGATTGCAGCACGATCCCGTCCTTGCGGACCGTCGCCCACGTCTGCCACCCCCCGGTGTTCGGCATTGTGAGTGGGCCGGTCACGTCAACGCCGTCTACTTCGACGCGCATCGTGCCGCCGCTGCTGACGCTCGCCACTCGTAGTTCGACGGCATACATGCCGGTCGCGCTCACGTTCGCCGTGTACTGTAACCACTCTCCAGGGCGCGTCCAGCCGACGTCATACCCAGCGCCGATGTCCGATGTCGCCTCGATGTCCACGTCGGTTTGTCGATATTGACCGCCGCGGTTGCCTGCCGACGTATCGAAATAACCGATCGAGCTGCCGGCGTCGTCGAAGTTCTCCGCCTCGATTGTTCCGGGGAGGACGACAACTGTCCCGCCAAACGGTGTCGCGGCAGTCGCGGCTGCGAGGTGCAGCGAACCGAGCGTGACGCAGACACACGTCGACCACGCAGCCAGAGTGGCTTTTCGAAAAATCATCCCGTCCCCTTGATGGTTGAAAGTTGCGGTTCTTGTGGAACCAGGGACGTCTTGGGCAATCACTGTGCCACGCCTGCAGTACGGGGCGATGGACCGCAGCGGTGGTTCTTCCGCAATGAAATCGAGAGGTTCGCTTTGCGGCTCTCGCAGCGCGCGCGGCGGCTGGCAACCAGTTGATTACCGTTATGTGCGGGGCACGACGATCTTGGTGAGAAGGCCGCGATCCTGTGGTGGCGGGTGGGCTTGTACTGTGATGCGTTTACGGTTTCGCGAGAGATCGACAGAATTGCAAGCGGTCGACAGGATTTTACGACGCGTCAGATTTGCACGACGTTTCGCACCCGGCGACGCGGTCTGGCGTCATCGGATCGGACTGATCGCCCCGGCGCGCTCGTTACCGAACAGGCGCCGACAGCGTCGTCGTTGGGACGCGCGTCTCGATCATCCGGGCGGGCATTCTCTCGAAACGTTCCTTCAACCGGAGGAACGGCTGTTCCACGAACCGATACGACAATGCCGCGCACAGGAAGGCCATCGCCAGGTTCAAGGGGAAGGCCA
>Ga0068862_100003549_pt1 | contig 13363 bp, 15 predicted proteins | sample KBSSwiS52_FD_66598 | JGI IMG/M metagenome (GOLD analysis project Ga0068862, IMG submission 66598) | Switchgrass rhizosphere microbial communities from Kellogg Biological Station, Michigan, USA - KBS Switchgrass S5-2 | ecosystem: Host-associated > Plants > Roots > Rhizosphere > Soil ... | reverse complement strand
GGGCACCTTTACTAAGCCGGTAAGCGCGTGGATTGCGCCGCATCTGTCGAAGTCGTGCTGGATGACATGGTGCTTTGCCCGCGGTGGAGCCAGGAATGCTCGACGGGGCGGGTCTCGTCGCGATCGGCGCGCTGTCGCTCGGCGGCGGCGGCGATGAAGGCTTCCAGCCCGGGTCGCGCCTCCTCGCTGACGAAAGGCTCGACCGCGTGCCGGAGCACCTCGTCCACAGCGATCCGATCGCCCCGCAACAGGCAAGCGGTCATCGGCTCGAAACTGGCTGCGGCGGACAGGCAATATGCGACGCTCTCGGGGCTTGCGCGGCGCAACATTCCGGCCCGCATGGCCGCCGCCGCCACATCGACGAGGCGGTGGATCTGGAGACGATCCTCTTCGATGTCGCGCGCCAGCCGATGGGTGCGATCGCCCTGTGCGGCGAGGGCGAGGAGCCCTTGGCGGCTGCGCCCGTCATTCAGGAACAGAATGCGCCGCTCGAGATAATCAAGCAGCCGGTCGAACGCCGCATCATCGTCCGCGGGCAGCGCGACGTTCGGCGATTGCCGCCGACGCTGCGCGTAGGCGATCGCCTGATAACAAAGCTCGTCCTTGGATTCGAAGGCGTCGTAGATTGTCGAGGTTGAGCAGCGGGCGATCCGCGCAACCTCCGAGACGGACATGTTGTGGATGCCGCGCTCGACCAGCATGTCCGCCGCGACCGACAGGGTCCGGTCGAGCGACAGGGCCTTGTTCCTCGTCTGCACGCGCCTCGCCTCTTCCTCTCCGGCGATGTGTCAGGCACCGCTGCGCCGGTCGGCGGGGCCATTTTCCGCCTTCGCGGAAGTTGCGTGATCATCCGCGCTGCGACCGGCGCCGGACCTGCCGCGCGGCAGGGTGCCTGTGTTACAGGCTGAAGCCGCCGTCGACGATCAAGGTCTGCCCGGTGATGTAGCGGGCGCGATCGGAGGCCAGGAAGGCAACCGCTTCGGCAATCTCCTCGGCGCTCCCGAACCGCCGCAGCGCGATACGGCGGCGCTGTGCCTCCCAGATTTCGGGGCTGTACAGATCCTTGAGGAACTGCGCGCCCAACCCGGCATCGATGATGCCGGGCGCAACGGCGTTGGCGCGAATGCCGGCACGGCCCTCCTCCTTGGCCACGGCGCGGCAGAGCGATTCTATCGCGGCCTTGGGCACGGAGGAAAGGGCGTCGCCCGGCGGATAGCTGTAGTTCGCGACCGACGACACCGCCACCAGCGCCCCGCCGCCGGACCGGCGCAGATGGGGGAGGGCGGCGGCGACGACGCGGGTGAAGCCGACCAGCTCCGTCTCGATGACCTCGCGCCAGGCGGGCTCGCCGATGGTGGAGACGAAGGGCTGGCCGATCTTCACGCCGCCGGCGAACACCACCGCTCCCAACGGACCGAGGCGCCCGGCGACATCGTCGAAGCTGGCGGCGATCCCCGCCGCATCACCCAAATCGCAGCGCGCGGTGTGGGCGGTCGGGCCGATCCCGGCGGCGATGCGCGCCGCCTTCTCCGCGCCCGAGCGATAGCCGATGACGACGGCGTCCCACTCGTCGGCAAGCCGCCGGCAGATCGCGCTGCCGAGACCGCCGCTCCCGCCGACGACGAAAACGGCGCGACCGTTCAAGCGGCCACCGGATCCGACCGGGCGAGATAGGTCAGCAGCGTGTCGGCAAAGGCATCGTTGCGATCACCTGTGAACATGTGGCCGACGTTGCGCGCGACGACCACCTCCAGTTGCGGGGTCAGCCGGCGGAACAGGGCGACGCTCTCGTCGGTGACGATGGTCGACAGTTCGGCGCGGACGAGCACGACCGGATCGCGCACCCGCGCTGCCGCTTGCTCGATCGCCTCGCCTTCCGAAGGCGGGTTGAGGAATTCCGGCGAAACCGTTCGCGGATCCCAGTGCCAGAAGTAGCGACCCCCGGCATCGCGGCGCATCGCTTTGGCCAGACCTGCCGGATCCGCCATCCGGGCGGTGCCGAGATGATCGGCGAGCGCGTCGGCGGCCGCGTCGAGTGTTTCGAACCCATTCGCGCTCGCTCGGAAAAAGCCGCGGATCGCATCCACGCCCTCGTCGCGCAGCAGCGGCGCGACATCGGCCAGCATGATCAGCCGCACGCGGCCCGGCCGGCGCGAACCGCCGACGAGTGCCGCTTGCCCCCCGCGCGAGGCGCCGACCAGTGCCACCGGCCCGTCGAAGCCGTCGATCAGCGCCTCCACGTCGCGCGCAAAGGCGTCGAGCAGATAATCACCCTCGGCCGCCCAGCCGCTCTCGCCGTGGCCGCGCAGATCCACCGTGATGCCGCGATAGCCCGACGCCGCTACCCGCTTGGCCGCGCCCTGCCATGATCGCCGGCTCTGCCCGCCGCCGTGAAAGAACAGCACGGGCGGCGCGTCCGCCGGGCCATAAGCGTCCGCCGCCAGGATTACGCCGTCGCCCTGGAGACGCAGCGACACCGCCTCGCCGCTCATGCCGCAGCGCACCCGCCGACCGCCCCGGCGCCGTGGCCGGCTTGGCAGTGCGGGACGTGCAATCCGACGACCCTGCGCCAACGGCACGAGCCCGGCGCCTTTGCGTGTCGGCGGACGGGGAGCCGCACCGGTCCGTGCTCCCTACTTGGTGCTCGGCACCGCCTCCTCGAACGAAGGATGCTCGCCCGGGCCGTCATAGGCGAACTTGCCGGGGGCGTGGTGCCAGCGCCCGTCATTGTGGCTCTCATAGGGTGAGGCGACCTCGATCAGCGCGCCGTGCGTGCTCTTGTGGCCGACCCAGCTCCACTTCTGCCAGGTCATGTCGGGATCGTTGAAGGTCTGGCCGCCGCCGGGCAGGTGCAACCCCTCGGCCTTCAGCTTCTCCATCGCGCCGGGCACGTCATCCGTGGTGAAGCAAAGGTGGTGGACATGCTCGCCCACCTTTTCCAGTCGTTCGCCCATCGGCGTACCGGGCGCGGGCTGAATGAACTGGATCTCGGTGGAATGCTCGTTGACGAAGGTCGCCCACCTCATCCCTGCGTCCGCCCCGGACGAGAATTCGTCATAGCGCACGATGCGCTTTTCCAGCGACTGCGGATCGAGCACGCGCAGGATCTTGGTCCAGTCTTCGACTGCCTTGTCGAGATCGCGCACCACCATGCAGACGTGGGCGAATGGGCCGCTCGGCATTTCGATAACTCCTTGGTTCAGATCTGGACGGTGGCGGTGCCGGCATTCACGGTCCCGCGGCCTTCGACGTCAAGGCTGATGTCGCACGAGACACGCCGGCCATCGACCGCGGTGACGCGCCCGCTGGCGGTCACTGTATCCCCGCCATAGACGTTGTCGAGAAAGCGGGTGTCCATGCTCTCGATGCGACCGCCGGGGAACGCGGCGAGCAGCATGTTCATGAGATAGGCGACGTTGATCGGCCCCTGATTGATGACGCGATCGCCGAGCCCCTTGGCCTTGACCACCTCCACATCGAGGTGGATGGGGTTGGGATCGGCGAGGAACACCGCCCATTCCTTCATCGCGGCGGGACTGACGCTGTTGATGACGAAGGGAGGAAGCGAATCGCCCACGGCGTAGCTCATGCCAGTTCCTTTCGGGGCAGGACCCAGACATTGTCGGTTTCCACCGCGACCTGCCCGCCCGTCTCGTGCAGACGCAGGCGATAGGTGAGGACGTCCATCACGCCCAGCTTGCGGCTACGCTTGCGCACCACGCTCAGGATCTCGCCGGAAACGCGATACTCGCCGCCGGTACGGAGCGCCACCGCGAAGCGCGCGGTGCTGCTGCCCATCATCGGGCCGTCCTCCACGTCGAAATCGCAGACGGCGCACAGACCCGCGACGGTCTGGCCCATCGCGACTTGGGTCGCGATGTAATAATAGATCGGGTGGGCGGTGCCGTCGCGTGCGGGCTCGACCCCGGTGGAGCGGCACAGCGCCGCATTCTCGACCGCGGAAATCGTGAAGGTCCCTGCTCCGTCGAGCTTGAAGCCGGCGACGTCGGGTGCGGGGGGGAGTTCGGCTAATTCGCTCATCATGTCCTCAGAAAGAGCGGGGCAGGCCCAGGCTCTCGGCAATGGTGTTGCGCACCATCTCGTTCGAGATCGGGGTCATCCGGAGGATGCGGTGATCGCGCCAGTAGCGCTGCATATCGGTCTCGGCCGAATAGCCCATGCCGCCCAGGATCTGAATGCCGAGATCGGCAGCCTTCACCGCGTTTTCGGTCGCGACCATCTTCAGCATGTTCGCCTCGGTGCCGCACGGCCTGCCTTCGGCCTGCAGCGTGGCGACGTAGTAGAGCAGCAGCTCGGTCGTCTTCTGCCAGGTGGCGATGTCGGCGACATAATGCTGAAGCACCTGAAAGCGGCCGATGATGCCGCCGAAGGCCTTGCGCTGCTTCATGTAGTCGAGCGCATCTTCCAGCACGCCGTCGATCGCGCCCAGGCACTGCGCGCCCACCATGATCCGCTCGTTGTTGAGCGTCGGCAGCATCATGTACCAGGCCTGCCCCGGCTGGCCGAGGACGTCCTCGTCGGGCACGAACACGTCGTCATATGTGACCGAGCAGCTGCCCATCGCGCGCATGCCGAGCTTGGGCAGCAGCGACGCGGTCACGCCCTTCGCCTTGGCGTCGACGAAGAAGAGGGTGAGGCCCTGGTGCCGCTTCTCGACATCCTTGTCGGTGCGGGCGAGGACCAGCAGGCGGTCGGCGGCCTTGGCACCCGTCGTCCACATCTTCGCGCCGTTCAGGATCCAGCCGCCATCGACCCGCTCGGCATGTGTCTTCATCGCGCCGAGCACGTCGGTCCCGCCGTCGGGCTCGGTCATCGACAGCGCGACGCGGAGCTTGCCGGCGGCCATCGGGCGCAGCCAACGCTCCTTCTGCTCGGGCGTGCCATAGATGCCGATCGACTTGGCCCCGCCGAACGAGGTGAGGCCCCATGTCCACAACAGCCCGCCGGCCGTTCGTGCGAACTCGCGGGCGAAGATCATCTGCATCATGATGTCGCCGCCGAGGCCGCCATATTCCTCGTCGATGCCGATGCCGAAGAAACCCTGCTCGGCCAGCTTGTCCCAGAGCGGATAGGGATAGTTCTCCTCGTCCGCCTCGAGCTGGCGCATCCAGTCCTTCGGCGCCTCCGTCTCGACCCAACGACGCACCACGTCACGAAAGGCCTGCTGCTCGTCGGAAAGCGAGAAATCCATCGTACCGCCCAAATATGCTGATAATCCCGGCTATACTCCGGCACCCTTCGCCCAAACCTATCCTTCTATAGGTCGGGCCGGACGCGGCTTGCGGCATGGCAGGTGGTGCCATGTTGCATCGGGCCCGTATTTGCGGCCTGGAGGCACCGGCTGGAGGACGAGAACAGAATGAGCAGTCTTTTCTCGGTGGCGGGCAAGGTCGCGCTCGTCACCGGCGGTGGCAGCGGCATCGGCCGCATGATCGCGGGCGCGCTGGTGGAGGCGGGGGCCAGGACCTACATCGTCGGGCGGAACGCGCAGGCGCTGGACAGTGCGGTCGCGGATCTGTCGTCCAAGGGTGCCTGCCTGCCGCTGCCCGGCGATCTCTCGACGGTCGAGGGCGCGCGTGCCGTGGCCGCGGCGCTCGCGGCGCGCGAGGATCGGCTCGACATCCTCGTCAACAATGCCGGCACGATGTATGACGCGCCCATCGACAGCTTCACCGAAGAGGGGTGGGATGCGGTCGTCGACCTCAACCTCAAGTCGGTCTTCTTCCTGACCCAGGCGCTGCTGCCGCTGCTGCGCGCCGCGGCGACGGCGGAGGCACATGCCTCGGTGGTCAATATCGGCTCGATCGGCGGGCTGCGGATCGGCCCCAAGGAGAATTACTCCTATCAGGCTGCGAAGGCGGCGATTCATCACATGAGCGGCGGCCTGGCCAAGCGGCTGGCGGCGGAGAACATCACGGTCAATGCGATCGCGCCCGGCTTCTTCCCGTCCGCGCTGACTCCGGTCGACGATCCGAAGGTCCTCGACATGATGGTCGGGCTGGTGCCGCGCCGCCGGGTCGGCACGCCCGAGGATATCGGCGGGACGGTCATCTATCTCGCATCGCGTGCGGCCGGTTTCGTGACAGGGGCGGTGATCCCGCTCGAAGGCGGCATGGCGCTCTGAGACGCCAACCGGAGAGGATGAGGGACGCGCAATGACGGACATGGTCATCACGCCATTCACGGTCACGGTCGACGAGGCCGACGTGGCCGATCTGCGCCGCAGGCTCGCGGCCACCCGCTGGCCAGACTGGCTGCCGGGTTCGGGCTGGGGGTACGGTGTCGACGAGACCTATCTGAAGCGGCTCTGCGCCTATTGGCAGGACGGCTACGACTTCGCCGGCTATGCCGCGCGGCTGAACGCATGGCCTCAGTTCCTGGGCACGCTCGATGGCGAGCAGATCCAGTTCTATCACGTCCGGTCGCCGGTGCCGACCGCGCGCCCGCTGGTGCTCATTCACGGCTGGCCGGGTTCGGTCGTCGAGTTCCTCGATCTCATCGGGCCGCTCACCGATCCCGAGGCCCATGGCGGTCGGGCGGAGGATGCGTTCCACGTCGTCGTGCCGTCATTGCCGGGCTACGGCTATGCCGGGCCGACGCGCGGGCAGGGTGTCGACGTCGTCGCCGCGGCCCGGCTGACCGACGCGGCGATGCGGGCAATCGGCTATGACCGCTATTTCGCGCAGGGCGGCGACTGGGGCTCGATCGTCGCCAGCCGCATGGCCGAAAACTATCCGGAGCGCGTCGCCGCTCTGCACATGAACATGGCGCCGGGCGGCCCCGACAACCCGTTCGATCCGGTCGATGGACTGAGCGAGGAGGAGGCGGCGGAACGGGCCAGGCTCCAGCAGTTCATGCTGGGCGACAGCGCCTATGCGCAGATCCAGGGTTCGCGCCCGCAGACGCTGGCGGTGGCGATGAACGACTCTCCCGCCGGACTCGCCGCCTGGATCATCGACAAGTTCTACGCGTGGACGGATCATGGCGGCGACCTCGACAGCGCGTTCGACTTCGATCATCTGCTCGACAATCTGACGCTCTACTGGCTGACCGGCACCGCCGGATCGAGCTTCCGCCTCTACCACGAGAACAACTTCCGCGGCCGCTATCGCAAGGCCCGGGTGAAGGTCCCGATGGGCGTCGCGCGTTGGGCGGGCGAGCCTTTCCGCTGGCCGCGCCGGCTGGTCGAGGAGAGCTTCCCGACGATCGTCGACTGGCGGGAATTTGCCGGCGGCGGCCATTTTGCGGCCTTCCAGCGCAAGGACGAGTTCCTGGGCGCGGTGCGGGGCTTCTTCGGCACGCAGGCGCTTTGAGAGGGGTGCCATGACCGCCGAACTGATGACCCTGGTACGGACCGACGATCGGGGAGACGTTTCTCGACCGCGACCGCATCGTCACGCTGCTGGTCGAAGAGGAGGAACTGGTGGCAGGCGCCGCCCGGGCCTAGAGGTAGACGGCGCCTGCATCATGGATCGGGCGGCCGGCCCGGGACCGGCACTCCCACGGATCAAGTAAAAGGAAGGACGAAAATGCGGCTTCTCGCCTATGCTAAGGACGGTCGAAACGGTGTCGCCATCGCGACGGAGAATGGCGAGTGGCGCGGCGCCCTGGCCGGCGAGGCTCACCATCCCGGCACCATCGCCGAACTGGTCGCGACCGGCACGCTCGAAAAGGCGAAGTCGCTCCTGAATGCCGGGCCGGTGTCGCTGGATGAGGTCGCGGTGCTGCCCCCGCTGCCGAACCCGGGCAAGATCGTCTGCCTTGGCCTCAACTATTCGGATCATGCGACCGAATCCGGCTTCGAGGCCCCGCCTTTCCCGACCGTCTTCGCGCGTTTTCCGTCCAGCCTGATCGGCGCCTATGATCCGATCGTGAAGCCGTCGGTTTCGGACGCTCTCGACTGGGAGGCGGAGCTGGTGGCCGTGATCGGCAAGGGCGGCCGCCACATCAGCAAGGCCGACGCGCTGTCCCACGTCATCGGCTATTCGGTGTTCAACGACGGTTCGGTGCGCGATTATCAGCGCATGACGCCGCAGTGGACGGTCGGCAAGAATTTCGACCGGACGGGCGCCTTCGGTCCGGCGCTGGTCTCCGCGGACGAACTGCCGGCGGGCGCCACGGGCCTCAAGATCGAGTGCCGCGTCAACGGCGAAGTCATGCAGAGCGACACCACCGACCACATGATCTTCGACGTCGCCACCACGATCGAGCTGCTCAGCAAATGCTTCGCGCTGGAGGCGGGCGACGTGCTGGTGATGGGGACACCGGCGGGGGTCGGCCTCGCGCGGACGCCGCCGCTTTTCATGAAGGTCGGCGACGTCTGCGAAGTCGAGATCGAAAAGGTCGGACTTCTGCGCAACCGCATCGTCGCGGAATAAGCGCCGGTCTGGCGCATCGGGAGAGATCAGGATGGCTGTCGAGCAGAAGCATGTGTTGCGGCGCCCGGATGTTTTGGGCATCCACTCGCTGGATCATTTCGCCTTTTCGGTACCGGACCTGGAAGAGGCACGCTTCTTCTACACGGAGTTCGGGCTCGAGGTCCGCGATGCCGGCGATACGCTCGAGCTTTATACTCGCGGCCATCCGCACCGCTGGGGCATCATCCGGCAAGGCCCGCGCAAGAAACTGGATTATCTCTCCTTCGGTATCTTCGAGGATGACTTGCCGCGCTTCCGCGATCATTTCGCGGCGAAGGGCATCGCATGTGTCGATGCCCCTGCCGGTGTCCAGAGCAACGGCATCTGGATCCGCAACCCCGACGGCATTCCGCTTGAGGTTCGCGTCGCCGAAAAAAGCTCGCCCGATGCCAAGAGCCAGTTCGACGTGACCTCGGTCGGGCCGGGCGAGTGTGCAGCGGTGTCGCGCAGCAAGGCGCCGCGGGTCCATCCGCGCCGGCTCTCGCACTTCCTCATCTTCTCGACGGACGTGCTGCGCGACATCGACTTCTATCGCGACGTGCTGGGCCTGCGCCTGTCCGACCATTCGGGCGGAATCGTCGCCTTCCTGCACGGCGCGCATGGCAGCGATCACCATCTGATCGCCCTGGCCAAGTCCGATGCGCCCGGCATGCACCATTCCAGCTGGGACGTCGGCACGATCCAGGAGGTCGGGCTGGGCGCGGCGCACATGGAGTCCAAGGGCTTCGCAAAAGGCTGGGGCCTCGGCCGCCATGTGCTCGGCGCGAACTATTTCCATTATGTCCGCGACCCGTGGGGCAGCTATGCCGAATATAGCTGCGACATCGACTATATTCCGCCGACGCACGACTGGCCGGCGGGCGACCACGATCCGGCGGATTCGCTCTACCTCTGGGGGCCGCCGGTGCCGGAAGACTTTATCCGCAACTATGAAGGCGAGACGGCCTGACCCGGCCTCCCGCGGCGAGATCATCTAACGAAAGGACGACAATGGCGACCATCCTGTTCCTCCACGGCGGCGGCATGGGCGGCTGGGTTTGGAAGGAGGTGGCGGAGACGCTGCGGCGCGAAGGTCATGAGGTGCTGACGCCGACCTTCACCGGCTTCGGCGAGCGATCGCATCTGATCGGCCGCGACGTGACCCACGACGTCCATGTCCAGGACATCCTGAACGTCCTGAAGTTCGAGGACGCACAGGACGTCGTACTGGTCGCCTTCAGCTATGGCGGCTCCGTGGCCCCCGGCGTCGTGGCGCAGGCCCGCGGGCGCATCCGGAAGGTCATCTATCTGGACGGCATCGTGCCGGACGCGGGCAAAAGCGTCATGGAGGCGATGGGCTATATGGCAGGCGAAGAGGCGGTGGGCCTCAACGCGCTGCTGGCCTCTGGCGAAGGCCCGGTCGGCACCGGGGTGGATCAGATGCAGCGCCAGAGCGCGGCCGAAAAGCCCTACAAGATGACGCCCGAGCGCCAGGAGTGGCTCCTCGCGCGGATGAGCGACATGCCGATGCGTGGCATGGTGAGCCCGGTCACCCATGGCGGCGACGCCATCGACGCGCCGGTGCAGTATCTCGCGGTGGTCGGCGACGTCATGGAGCCGCAGCACGCAAAGGCGCGCGCGCTGGGCTGGTCGGTCGACGAGATCGGACCCGATGTGGACCATGCCTTTATTGTCGGTGCGCCGGAGCGCGTGCTGGACTACTTGCGTCCGCGCCTTTGAGCGTCGATGGTCGGGCATCGATCGCCAGGAGAGCAAGTGCGCGAATGCCGGAAGACTCGAGCCTGACCAATCGTGCGTATGTGGAAATTCGCCAGGCGTTGATCTCGTGCCGGCTCGCGCCGGGATCGCGGCTCAGTATAGCGCAGCTTCAGCGGGATGTCGGCGTCAGTCAGGCGGCGGTGCGCGAGGCGCTGTCCCGGCTGACATCCGAAGGGCTCGCGACGATCGAGCGCAACAGCGGGTTCCGCGCGGCGCCGGTCTCCGCCGAAGGCTATCGCGAGCTCGCCGATGCCGTGATCACGATCGAGGTGCCGTTGCTGCGCGCCTCGATTCAGAACGGCGACTATGCCTGGGAAGGGGCGCTCCTCTCCGCCTACCACGTCGCCAGCCGGGTTCTGTCCCAGCTGGACGAGGGCGCGGGGATGGAAGCCTATGTGGCGAACCGGGAGGATTTCCACCGCCGGCTCTTCTCCGCCTGCAACAACCAGTGGCTGCTCTGGTCCTGGTCGCTGCTCTACGCCCAGCAGCTCCGCTACCGCCAGACCTTTGCCGACCTGGCGCGGTTCGAACGTGGACTCCATGACGACTATCGCTCGTTTCTCGATGTGGTCATCAAGCGGGACGTCGACGAAGCGGAGCGGCTCTGGCGAGAAAATCATGAAAAGGTCGCCGATTTCCTCGAATCGCAGCTGACCCCACGGGCGATCGGCGGCGCGGCGGCGAAGGTCGGCTGACGGAGCGGGCCGGGTGCTCGCGCCGATCTCGGCTGACCGCGTGTCGCCTCCGCTCGCGGCCGCTGCTGCCCCACCGCGGTAACCAGCCCGCGCCCCTACCGCCGGCCTTTTCACCGTCGCAGCCCTATCGGTCCGACGGCGAATGAACAAAATCGTGCGGGTTCGGTTTGGCTGCCGCGGCAGAGCCCGTTCGTGGCCGGCCCGGAGTTTACCATGATCGGAACCCTTGTCGTATCGACCACGTGGGTGACCGCGCGGGCGGCGGCGCCGGTGTCGTCTTGCGGCCGTTGCACCGGCCCGAACCGGCGCGGCCGGCGCCCGCCGCAGCGCTGCCGGGTGTGGACGGCACGTTGATCGCCCCCTTCTAGAAAGGCCAGCATGGCAACGGCCGTCCTCCCCGCCGGTAAGGCGCCGCCGCACGGACCGACACCCGGCCGCGTGCTCGATTACCTCAACTTCTTCCTGGCCGACGTCCGCGATGGCCTGGGACCTTATCTGGCGATCTACCTCATCGCGGTGCGCGGGCCGGCGCATGGCTGGAACGAGGCGACCGTCGGGTCGGTGCTGACCATCGCGGGGATCGTCGGGCTGCTCTGTCAGACGCCGGCCGGATCGCTGATCGACCGCGTCACCAACAAGCCGCGCCTGGTGATGATCGCGGCGCTCCTGGTGACGCTCAGCAGCGTCTCGCTGCCGATCGTTTCAGGCTACACCATGGTCGCGATCACCCAGTCCGTCGCGGCGGCCGCCGGCGCCGTCTTCGCGCCTGCGATCTCGGCGATCACGCTCGGCCTCGTCGGCCCCAAGCTCTTCGCCAGGCGCGTCGGCCGGAACGAGGCGTTCAATCATGGCGGTAATGCAGCCTCGGCGGGACTGGCGGGGGTGCTCGCCTGGATGTTCGGGCCGGTCGTGGTGTTCTGGCTGATGGCGGGCCTGACGGTGGCGAGCATCCTCACCGCAGCGCGCATCCGCAACGCCGACATCGACAACGACGTCGCGCGCGGCCTCGACTGCGCGCCCGACGAGGATTGCGAGCAGCCGAGCGCGTGGCGGTGCCTGATCGACAACCGGCCGCTGCTGCTGTTCGCGGTCATCGCCTTCACCTTCCACCTCGCCAACGCGGCGATGCTGACCTCGGTCAGCCAGTTGCTCGCCAAGACTGTGGGCAAGGGGCAGGCGACCTCGCTCACCGCCGCCTGCATCGTGGCAGCCCAACTCGTCATGGTGCCGGTGGCGCTTGTCGCCGGCCGGAACGCAGAACGCTGGGGCACCAAGCGGATCTTCCTCGTCGGTTTCGGCTTCCTCGCCGCGCGCGGCGGGCTCTACACGCTGTCGAACGATCCGTTGTGGCTCGTCGGGGTCCAGGCGCTGGACGGCATCGGGGCCGGCATCTTCGGCGCGCTGTTCCCGATCGTCATCGCCGACCTGACGAAGGGATCGGGCCGCTTCAACGTCAGCCAGGGCGCCGTCGCCACCGCGCAGGGGCTTGGCGCGGCGCTGTCCGCCAGCCTCGCCGGCGTGATCATCGTCGCCGCCGGCTACAGTGTCGGCTTCCTTACCCTGGCGTCCATCGCGGCGCTGGGGTCCGTCCTCTACCTCGTTGCAATGCCCGACACGAAAGCCTGAATACTTTGGTGCTGGCTCACGATCTCGTCAGGATCGACCGGGGACCTTTAGCCAAGGAAATGACCATGCCCGCAAATCACCCGGCCGGAATGACTCCGATCGAGCCGGATTATGATCATCTGCTCCGTTCCAATCTGCAGCGCGTCTTCAACGAACGCGATCCCGCCCGATGCGCGCTGGCCATAGCCGATCTCTTCGTCGAACAACCGACCATGTACGAACCCGACGGCATCGTGGAGGGCCGGGACGCGATCTCTACGGTCGCTGGCAAGCTGCTCGACAAGTTCGGGCCGAACTTCGCTTTCGTCCCGGAGAAGACCGCCATCGGCCATCACGGCATGGCTTCGCTGCGCTGGCATGCCGGTCCGCGCGATGGTCCGGCCACCGTCACCGGAATCGACACGGCCGCCATCGTGGACGGGTTGATCGAACGGCTCTGGGTCTTCCTCGATCGCGAATGACCACGGCAAGGTCGGCTGAAGCGCGGCAAGGCGTCCCGAACGCGGCGCTGCTTGCGAGACCTTGCAAGCGCCGCCGGCCATCGCCAAAGCGTGAGGGTCGCGCTAAGGCTGCCCCGCGGACTAAGCAAGTCAATGCAGCGGCGTTGACAATTTGCGTAATATATCCAACTTAGGCTTACGCATCCCGCCGGTGGCTACGTGAGTGCGGGGAAGAGGAGACGGCATGAACGTGATGAGCGCAGCTCTTTCGGTGTCGGGTGACGAGCCCGCCACCATTCCCACCCACGACGAGCTGGTCGCGCGCGCCCGTGCGATGGTGCCTGTGCTGAAGGAGCGTGCGCGCCGGACCACGGCGGAGCGCCGCATCCCGGACGAGACGATCGCC
>Ga0068862_100003548_pt1 | contig 13365 bp, 11 predicted proteins | sample KBSSwiS52_FD_66598 | JGI IMG/M metagenome (GOLD analysis project Ga0068862, IMG submission 66598) | Switchgrass rhizosphere microbial communities from Kellogg Biological Station, Michigan, USA - KBS Switchgrass S5-2 | ecosystem: Host-associated > Plants > Roots > Rhizosphere > Soil ... | reverse complement strand
GACGAGCTGGAGCTGGGCAACTTCTTCGGCACCATCCTCGACACCCGCAGCATCAACGACCGCGAGCTGCCGCAGGAGCTGACGGCGTACAACTACTCCGGCGTCGTGACGGAGAACTTCTTCGTCGAGGCGCAGTACTCGGAGCGCCAGTTCACGTTCGAGAACTCGGGCTCGAGGTTCACCGACCGGATCAACGGCACGCTGCTGGTGGACACGGTCACCGGCGACCGCTGGTGGAGCCCCACCTTCTGCGGCGTCTGCCGGCCGGAGGAGCGCGACAACGAGAACCTGCTCGCCAAGGCCTCGTGGTTCCTGCCGACCGACAGCATCGGCTCGCATGACATCTCGTTCGGCTACGACACCTTCAGCGACGTGCGGGCCGCCGACAACCACCAGTCGGGGAGCGACTACCGCATCCTGATCTCCAGCACGATCATCAAGAACGGCCAGCTCTTCCCGCAGCTCATCAGCGGCAACACTTCCACCTTCATCCAGTGGAACCCGATCCTGCAGAGCAGCCTGGGCACGGACTTCGTCACCAACTCCTACTACGTCAACGACCGCTGGCGTCTGAACGACAACCTGAGCTTCAACGTCGGCGTGCGCTACGACGAGAACGACGGCGAGGACGCCTCGAAACAGAAGGTCGCCAACGACAGCAAGATCAGCCCCCGCCTCGCGGCCACCTGGGACCCGAAGGCCAACGGCAACTGGGTCTTCAACGCGAGCTACGGCGAGTACGTGGCCGCCATCGCCAGCACCCAGGCCAACGGCACGGCCCAGGGCGGCAACCCGGCGACGATCACCTGGTTCTGGCGCGGCCCGTCGATCAATGCCGACCCGAACGCGGCCAACCTGATCGGACCCGAAGCGGCTCTGAACCTCATCTTCAACTGGTTCGACTCGCAGGGCGGCACGAACAACACCAGCAACCTGCGCTCGGTGAACATCCCCGGCGCCACCGTGCGGATCATCGGCTCGCTCGATTCGCCGAGCACCACCGAGTACGTGCTGGGCGCCGCCAAGCGCCTGGGCAGCAAGGGCATCTTCCGCGCCGACTACGTGCACCGCGAGGGGCATGACTTCTACGTCAACCGGACCGACCTGTCGACCGGCAGCACCACCACCCCCTCCGGCCAGCGCGCCAACGTCACGTTCATCGAGAACGAGGACAGCCTGCTGGAGCGCGTCTACGACGGCCTGCACACGCAGTTCCAGCTCCGCCCGTCCGACCGCCTCTTCTTCGGCGGCAACTACACCTGGTCCCACTCGCGGGGCAACTTCGACGGCGAGACCGCGGCCAACGGGCCGGTGGCCTCCGCCATCCTGTCCTTCCCCGAGTACAAGGACCTGGCCTGGAACAACCCGCGCGGCGACCTGAGCATCGACCAGCGCCACCGCGCCCGCCTCTGGGCGGTCTACAACATCCTCACCGGCGGCAAGCACACCCTCAACGTCAGCGTGCTCCAGAACTACGCCTCGGGCGTGCCCTACGGCGCCGTCGGCGCAGTGGACACCCGGCCATACGTGACGAACCCCGGCTATGCCATCCCGCCGGCCACCGTCGGCTACTTCTTCACCAACCGCGATGCGTTCCACACCGACGACATCACGGCCACCGACCTCTCGTTCAACTACGGCTTCAACTTCAGCACCTTCGGCAAGGAGATCGAGGTCTATCTCGAGCCCGAGGTCCTCAACGTGTTCGACGAGCACGGTGTCGGTTTCGTGAACCAGGCGGTCCAGGATGCCACCAACACCACCGGCCTGCAGCGGTTCAACCCGTTCACCACGCAGCCGATCGAAGGCGTGCACTGGCGCCGCGGCGCGAACTTCGGCAAGCCGACGAACGAGCTGCACTACCAGCAGCCCCGCACCTACCGGTTGTCGCTCGGCTTCCGGTTCTAGGAAGAGCCTCTTCGGAGGCAGGAAAGGCCCCGGTGTTCACCGGGGCCTTTTGTTTTTCAGGTGACGGGCACGGCCACCTCGGCAAGCCGGCTCAAGGCGTCGCGCCAGCGGCGGCGGTAGGTCTCCCAGATGGTCAGGCAGGCCGAGAGGGGGAGCCGCTGGAAGCCGTCCTGGAGCACGTCGACCTCGCTGCCTGCGGGGAGAGCATGAACGCGCAGGGTCAGCCGGGTGGTGGCGTTCCAGCCGGAGTCGAGGCGCTCGAAGGCGAGCACCCAGAGCTTCGGCTCGACGATCTCGACCGTCCTCCCCCGCTCCCGGAAGCCCTCTCCGGTCAGCAGGAGCTCCCCTTCCGACATCCCTTCCGTCATCTGGGCCTGCCCGGCGAGCCACTGGGCCAGCCGGTCCGGCTCGGAGAGCCAGCGCCAGGCCTCCGCCGGCGGGACCGCGAGCGCCTGCCGGCGGCGGAGCTGGACGCCCGGGATGTCCCCCTGGCGGATCGCTTCGGTCATCTCTAATCCCTGTAAAGGTCCCGCAACGCCGACTCCACGTCGGGGAAGCGGAACGGGTAGCCGAGCTGGAGCAGGCGCGACGGGAGCACGCGCTGGCTGTCGAGCACGGCGTCGGCCATCTCGCCGAGCATGACCCGGAACACCGGCTCCGGCACTCCCAGCCCGAGCGCCTGCAGCGGGCTCGGCCGCCGCAGCACCCGTCCCAGCACGTCGCCGAGCTCGCGGTTGGTCACCGGCTTCGGCGCGACCAGGTTGAACGGACCCTGCGCGTCATCCTTCTCCAGGAGGAAGCGGATGGCCCCGACCTCGTCGGCCATGTGGATCCAGGGGAGCCACTGGCGCCCGCTGCCCAGGGGAGCGCCGGCCATCAGCTTGAACGGCAGCGCCATGCGCGGCAGGGCACCGCCCTCCCGCGCCAGCACCACGCCCGTGCGCAGGATCACCCGGCGCACCCCCAGGGCTTCGACCTCGGCCGTGGACGCCTCCCAGGCGACCGAGACGTCGGCCAGGAACCCCCGGCCCGGAGGCTGCCCCTCCAGGATCTCCTCGTCGCCGCGCGGGCCGTAGTAGCCGACCGCCGAGGCCTGGAGCAAAGCCCGCGGCTTCTTCGTCGCTTCCCGGATCGCTTCCTGTATCGCCTCCGATACGGCCTTGCCGGAGAGCACCCGGCTCTCGCGGATGCGGCGCTTCCGGTCGTCGGTCCAGCGCCCGTCGGCGATGCCCTCGCCGGCCAGGTGGACGATCGAGGTCTCCTCGTCGAGGAGCTGGACCCAACCCTTGGAGGTGAGGCCGTCCCACTCCTGAGCGCGCACGCCCGGGGGCAGAGGCCCCACCCGGCTCATGCTGCGGGTCAGGACGACCGCGTCATAGCCCGCCGCGCCCAGATTCCGGGCGAGCGCCCGTCCGATCAGACCCGAACCACCGGTGATCACTGCTCGCATGGCTTTTCTCCGTCAAACCGCAGCCAATTCTTCCTCCAGGAGCTGCCGCTGGTGCAGGTCGGCGTAGAGCCCGCCGTGGGCGATGAGCTGCTCGTGGCTCCCGCGCTCGACGATCCGCCCGTCGTCCAGGACGAGGATCAGGTCGGCGTCCTTGACCGTCGAGATCCGGTGCGAGACCAGGAACACCGTGCGGCCTTCGAACACCGTGCGCAGGTTGTGGAGGATCTGCTCCTCCGTGTGCGTGTCGACCGCGGACAGGCAGTCGTCCAGGAGCAGGATGCGCGACGCGCGCAGCAGGGCGCGGGCCAGCGCCACCCGCTGCTTCTGCCCCCCGGACAGCGTAATACCGCGCTCCCCCACCATCGTCTCCAGCCCCTTCGGGAAGAGCGCCAGGTCAGGCTCCAGGCTGGCGAGCCGCGCGGCCTCGCGTACCTGCTCGTCCGTGGCGTCCGGCCGGCCGAACGCAATGTTTTCCCGGATCGTGGCCGAGAACAGAAAGGTTTCCTGCGGCACCATGCCGATCGCCGAGCGCAACCGGGCGAGCGGCAGGCGCCGGACGTCGATCCCGTCCACGAACAGCGTCCCCTCCGGCGGATCGTTCAGCCGCGGGATCAGCGACAGCACCGTGCTCTTGCCCGAGCCGGTGCGCCCGACCAGCGCCACGGTCTGCCCGGCCGCGACCTGGAAGTCCACCCCCGCGAGCACCGGCGCCATCCCCTCGCGATAGGCGAACGTGAGATGTGCGAAACGCACAGCCCCTCGAATCTCGCCGGGATCGATCAGCGGCTCCTCGTCGCGGATCGTGGGCGGCGTCTCCACGATGCTCCGGATGCGCACGAGGGACGCCGTGCCGCGCTGGGCCAGATTGATCACCCAGCCGATCGCGATCATCGGCCAGACCAGCTTGCCGAGGAAGAAGTTGAAAGTGACGAACTCGCCCACCGTGATCGTACGGCGCAGCACCAGGTTGCCGCCGTACCAGAGCACGGCCACGAAGCCGAGACCGATCAGCCCCTGGAGCACGGGATGGAAGGCGACCGTCCAGCCGATCAGCCGGCGGTTGCCTTCGAGGTAGGCCTCGTTGACGCGCTCGAAGTCGTTCCTCTCGCGCTCCTCCTGGGCATAGGCCCGCACCACCCGCGCGCCGGCCAGGTTCTCCTGCACCCGCGCCGAGATGTTCGAGAATTTCTCCTGGACCGTGGTGAAGAGCGCGTGGATGCGCTGGCCGAAGAGCTGCGTGGCCCCGGCGGTCAGCGGCATGGTACAGAGCGCGAGCAGCGTCAGGCCGCCATGGATGCGCGCCATGAAGAACAGCGCGCCGGCCCCGGCGCACACGGTGTTGAAGCTGTACATGATGGCCGGGCCGCAGAGCATCCGCACGGCCTGCATGTCGTTCGTGGCCCGCGCCATGAGATCGCCCGTGGAGCGCTCGTGGAAAAAGCCCGGCGGCTGTTGCTCCAGATGGGCGAAGTACTCGTTGCGGATCTCGAATTCGACGTCCCGGCTCATGCCCACCAGGATCATGCGCTGGAGATAGCTGAAGTAGCCCTGGACCATGGCGACGCCGAGGATCAGGCCGCCATAGGCGAGCAGGGCCCGCCAGGTCACCTCCTCCTGGAGCGAGTCGATCGCCTGGCCGACCAGCAGCGGGTTGGCCATGCCGACCGCCACCGACGCGAGGATCGAGAGGAGTCCCAGCACGAGCTTGCGCTTGTGAGGGCGGAGATAGGGCCAGAGGGAGGCGAGGCGCTTCAGCACGGGGGGAGCCTATCGCAAGTGTGGAGGCCCTCACCCCCCGACCCCCTCTCCCGGTCCACCCGAGCACACCCTCCCCGGGAGAGGGGGAGACTTACATCCGATGAGCTGCTTGCCGGGTGCGCGGGAGGGTCCCGGGTCCCTCCCCCCGTTTCCGCAGATTGCCGTAGAGACGCCCCAGTCCTCTACCATGGCGCTGCCGGGTCCACCAGGGCCGGGGCGTCTCATGGCCTCAGCTGCCACCAGTGCGCCGGCAGCCGTGGGGAAGAGACGCCCCGACCCTGTTCACCCGGCAGGTTCGTGCCAGCGTACTGGGGCGTCTCTACGGTCCCGCCGTGGGGGAACGGAGAACCGGCGATGTGCTTCCCGAACCTCCGCGGTATCCGGCCCAACGGGCCGGCAGAATGGAGCCCAGGGCTGAAGGCCGAAGGCCGATGCCCTGGGTCAAGGACAAAACAAGGCGGTGCGGCCTGAAGGGCCGCGAGAGCTCTGCTTGCGAGGCGATGCCGCCCGGGGAGCCCCCCTCCTGACCCCCCAGAGCCAACTCTTCCCGGGGGAGGAACCCCCGCCCGCGGTCGTCTACCCGAGTCGCAAATACTGTTGCCCGAGGCGCTCGGGCGTCTACCCGAGTTGCAAGTACTGTTGCCCGAGGCACTCGGGCGGCTGCCCGAGCCGTCCGGGCGCTTGCCCGAGCCGTCCGGGCAACTGCCCGAGAGGCTCGGGCGTTTACCCGAGTCGCAAATACTCTTGCCCGAGCCGTCCGGGCTTCTGCCCGAACCGTCCGGGAAGCTGCCCGAACCGTCCGGGCGAGCGCCCGAGGCGCTCGGGTCGCTGCCCGCGGCCCTCGGGGGCTTGCCCGAGACGCTCGGGCTCCTGCCCGCGGCTCTCGGGCGCTTGCCCGGACGGTTGGGGTAACTGCCCGAGGCTCTCGGGTCACCGCCCGAGGCTCTCGGGGAGCTGCCCGAGGCTCTCGGGGAGCTGCCTGAAGCTCTCGGAGGTCTTCCCGAGCGCCTCGGGCGCTTGCCCTGGCGGTTCGGTCCGGGATCACCGGCTCGGCGCCTTCAGATACTTGTCCAGGAACGTCAGCGTGGCCTCGTAGGCCCTCTTCTGGCTCTCTTTGCGCCGGAAGCCGTGACCCTCGTTCTCGAAGACGAGGTACTCCACCGGCACCCCGTTCTTCTTCACCGCCTCGACGATCGAGTCCGACTCCTGTTTGAGGACGCGCGGGTCGTTCTCCCCCTGGAGGACGAGGAGCGGCCTTTCGATCTTGTCGGCGTGGAAGAGCGGCGACTTGCGCAGCAGGGCGTCGGCGTCCTTCTCGGGGTCACCGATCTCCCGGATGAGGCCGTCGCGCTCGGCGCCCCACCAAGCCGGGATGCTCTCCATGGTCCGCTTCCAGTTGGAGATGCCGTAGACGTCGACGCCCACGGCGAACTCCTTCGGGCGGAAGGCGAGCGCGGCGAGCACCATGTAGCCGCCGTAGCTGCCGCCGTAGATGCCGATCCGCTCCGCATCGATCCAGCCGGCCGCGGCGAGCATCTTCTTGCTCGCCACGCAGTCGTCCAGGTCGACATCGCCGTGCTTGCGGTCGTCCAGGGAGTGGAAGGTCTTGCCGTAGCCGCTGCTGCCCCGGTTGTTGATGTCGAAAACGGCATAGCCATGGTTCACGAGGTACTGGATCATGGCGCTGTAGCCGGGCGTGGCCTGGCCGCCGGGTCCGCCGTGCACCTTGACGAGGGCCGGCACCCGGTTGCCGGGCGAGGCCTGGTGCGGCCTGTAGAGGATGCCGGGGACCTCGAGCCCGTCGTAGGACTTGAAGCGCACGATCTCGCCGGAGACCAGGTCGGCCGGATCGATCTGATCCCCGAGGCTGCGCGTGAGCTGCCGGTCCTTGCCCGTCTTCAAGTCGCGGACGTACAGGTTGGGCGGCGTGTTGCCGGCCTCGGCGTAGTAGGCCAGCCAGCGGCCGTCGGGGGAGAATTCGACGTCGGTCACGAGCTGGTCCGGGACCCGCGGCAGCTCGACCGGGCGCATGCCCGCGGCCTCGAACGCGCTGACCCGGGTGCGGGCATCGTCGTTGACGGCGACCACCAGGTGCTTGCCGGAGCGCGAGAAGCCGGCGGCGACCACGTCCCAGCTCGGACGCAGAACCTCCTCCTGCTTGCCGGTGACCATGTCGTAGCGCATCAGGCGCTTGAACTCCGCCCCCTGGTCGGTCGTGTAGTAGAGGCTCGCGCCGTCCGGGCTGAAGGCCTGGAAGCCGTTGTCCACCTCCGCGCCGGGCGGATCGTCGGGGGTGAGGAGCACCGTCCTGCCGGTCGTCCGGTCGTGCAGAAGGAGGTCGTTGTCGGACGTGCCCTGCGACTTCCCGAGCGCCACGTGGCGACGGTCGGGCGAGACGCCCTGCGGCAGGAAGCCGCCCGGGTTGGTGAACAGGAGCTTGCGCTCGTACCCGTCGAGGGCCATCTCGTAGACGTCGAAGAGGCCCGGATCGCGCTCGTTGGTGGTGAAGAAGAAGGAGCGCCCGTCGGGCGCCCAGTCCAGGAACTCGGCTCTGACCTTCTCGCCCGGCGTCAGGTCGCGGACCTGGCCGTCCGGCGACTGCACGTACAGGTGCGTCAGCTCGTTGCCCCCCTGGTCGCTCAGATAGAGGAAGCGCTCGTCCCGGGGGAACCAGCCGATGACCTGGACGGCGTTCACCTTGGAATCGGTGAGTTGGACCGGCGCGCCGCCGTCGACCGGGATGGCGAAGGCGTTGAAGACCCCGGTCCGGTTGCTGCTCACCAGGATCTTGCTGCCGTCCGGGGAGAACGTGTCGGCATAGCCGCCCATGGGCAGCGCGGCATTGGGGGAGCCGGCGTAGCTCGTGGTCGAGAGGAGCTGGTCGATCGTGTACTGGCGCACCTGCCGGGGCGCCGGGCTCTCCCCCAGGATAGGGAGGGCGAGCAACAGCGCGAGAGGGAGGATCCGGTTCATGGAAGTCTCACTTTCTGGTCATGGCCATCAGCCGGTGCGCGAGCGCGGCGCAGCCCGCGACCAGCAGCACGAGCCCCACGATCACCCAGATGCGCCGGCCTTCGATGCCGGCGATCCAGGCCACGTAGAGCGGACCGGCGAGGATGCCGAGGATCAGTGTCAAGCGCGAGCCCCAGCTCATCCGGGGACGGGAGGTATCAGGTTCGGAGGGTTCCATCAATCCTGCTCATGAAACGTTGCGGCGAGCACGCCCGGCGCGCCCTGCGGATGAAGGGAGACCGCGTCCATGTCCCGGGTGATCTCCAGGCGGAGGATCGGCCGGCCCTCGGCGATGTACTTGGCTTCATAGTGGGTGCGCGGCCCCTCGTCCCAGACGCGGTCGCGGTGCTCCACCCGGATGCCAGGATAGCCCTCCAGGATTCCGCGCACCAGCTCGCCGTATTCCAGGAAGTCGGTGGCGAAGAGCAGCCGTCCGCCCGGCCGCACCAGCCCGATCACCAGGTCGAGCGTCTCGGGATCGAACAGCCGCCGCTTGTGATGGCGGCTCTTGGGCCAGGGATCGGGGAAGTAGACGTGCACCGCCGCGGCGAAGCCGGCCGGCAGCACGGTCGAGACCAGGTAGAGGGCCTCCCCCCGGATCGCCACCCAGTTCGAGAGCCCGCGCTTGCGCGCCCGCTCCACGAAGTGGCGCCAGTACTCCGCGGCCAGCTCGATGCCCAGGAAACGGCGGCCGGGATCCTCCTGGCAGCGGCGCAGGAGGTACTTTCCCTTGCCGAAGCCGATCTCGACCTCCCAGTCTCCGGCACCGGGGACGAGCCGGTCGAGAGGGAGCGGCGCCCCCAGGTCGGCGAGCCCCTGGTCGCCGGCCAGGGTCGCCACCACGGCGGGCTGGATCACAGCAGGTCCTCGCGGCCCCGCGACGCCAGCTCCTGGACGAGTTTCTTGACCTCCTGCGAGCGCTCCTTGGGGATCACCAGCACGGAGTCGCCGGTGCGGACCACCACCAGGCCGCTCACCCCCAGCACCGCGATCGTTCCCGCGTCGGAGAACAGCAGGTTCCCCTCCGACTCCAGGGCGAGCACGTCGCCCCTCCCCGTGTTGCCCTGCTCGTCGCGGGCGAGCACCTCGTCGAGCGCGGCCCAGGAGCCGAGATCGCTCCAGCCGCAATCCAGGGGGAGGGTCGCGATCGAGTCGAGCTTCTCCATGACGGCGTAGTCGATCGAGTCGGCGGGCAGCCTGGGGTAGAGCTCGGCGACCCGCCCGGGAGCGGCGGCGATCGCCTCCAGACCCTGGTGCAGCGCGGGCTGGAGGCGCGCCAGGACGTCGAGCAGGGTGGTGCCGCGGAAGACGAAGATGCCGGCGTTCCAGAGGTGGTTGCCCGAGGCTACGTAGCGCTCGGCCGTCGCAAGGTCGGGCTTCTCCACGAAACGGCGCACCCGGCGCACGCCATCCTCCTCCATCCCTTCCTCCAGCTCCAGATAGCCGTACCCGGTCTCGGGCCAGCGCGGGGTGACGCCGAGCGTCATGATCCGGTCTTCCCGCTTGACGGCGCGGGCGGCGCGGGCGAGCGAGTCGCGGAAGGCCGCGGGATCGCCCACCCTGTGGTCCGAGGGGAGGACGACCACCACGTCGCGCCGCGCCTCCTCGGGCATGGAGCGCACCGACCAGCCGATGGCCGGAGCGGTGTTGCGCCCCTCGGGCTCGAGGAGGATCTGCTGCGGCGGCACGTCGGGCAGGTCGCGGCGGACGTCCTCGGCGAGCGCGCGGGTGGTGCAGACCCAGACCGCGCCGGGCTCGACGAGCGGGCGCAGGCGGTCCACCGTGTCGCGCAGCAGGCTGCGCTCGCCTTCCAGGGCCAGGAGCTGCTTGGGACGGCGCTTGCGCGACAGCGGCCAGAAGCGGGTTCCGCTCCCGCCGGCGAGGATCAGCGCCTGCATCCGGCTACGCGGAATCCTCCCCGAGCTCCATGCCCATGACATGGTAGCCGGCATCCACGTACACGGTCTCGCCGGTGATGCCGCTGGAGAGCGGGGAGAGGAGGAAGAGGCCGAGGTTGCCGACCTCCTCGTGGGTGACGTTGCGGCCCAGGGGCGCCATGCCTCCGACCTTGCTGTACATCTTCACGAACCCGGGGATGCTGCGCGCCGCGACCGTGCGCACCGGGCCGGCCGACACGGCGTTGACCCGCACCTGCTTCTTGCCCATCTCGTAGGCCAGGTAGCGGACGCTCGCCTCCAGCGCGCTCTTGGCGATGCCCATGACGTTGTACTTGGGCACCACCTTCTCGGAGGCGTAGTAGGTGAGCGTCACCAGCGCGCCCCCCTCGGCGAGGAGCGGCTCGGCATGGCGGGCGACTGCGACCAGCGAGTAGGCGGAGATGTCGAGCGCGGTGAGCCAGTCCTGGCGGGTGGTCTCGATGTAGCGCCCGTCCATGGCGGCCCGCGGGGCGAAGGCGATGGAGTGGACCACGAAGTCGAGCCCGCCCCAGGCATCCCGGAGGTCGCCGAAGGTGGCTTCCAGGTCCTCCTCGCGGGTGACGTCGCACTGGGAGAGCCGGGTGCCCGGCCGGTCCCTGGTGAGCTTCTCCAGCTCTTCCTTGAGGCGCTCGCCCTGGTAGCTGAACGCGAGCTCCGCGCCCGCGGCATGGAGCCGCTCGGCGATGGCCCAGCCGAGGCTCCGGGCGTTGGCGACACCCATGACCAGCCCGCGCTTGCCCTTCAAATCGATCTCGATCATGGCCGCGTATCTTACTCGAAGCCGGAAGGCAGGGTCGAAACCGGCTAAGATCCGGCGCATGCGCAGCCTTCGAATGATCCTCCTGCCGGCCCTTCTCGGGCTTCTCCTCGCCTGCTCGGCCAGCGCCGGCCCGGGCCAGGCTCCGAGCGAGCCCCAGCCGGGGCCGACCCAGCCCGCCGGCGCGACGCCCAAGCTCGGCACCCACGCTCCGGCCGAGACCGCGGTGGACATCCGCGGCAAGATCACGCAGTTCCACCGCGCCGTCTATGGCGAGCCGCCGCTCGCGACCATCCTCGTCGAGGGCTCTCTCGGCGGCGACACCCGCTACGACCTCGCGAAGGTCCGGATCACCCGCGACACGAAGGTGTACCAGACCCGCGGCGGCAGGCGCCTGCCGTACAGCCGCCTGCTGATCGGGGACCTCGTCGAGGTGACCTTCGAGGGTCCGGTGACGGAGTCCGACCCGGTCGAGGGCATCGCGGCCGAGATCGTGCGCCTGGCGTCAGAGCCCGTCGAGCAGTGAGCCGAGAATGAGCAGGGCGCCGGCGATCACCAGCGCCCAGATTTCGTAGTCGCCGGGGACGGCGACCATGCCCAGAACTCCGAGCAGGCCGATCAGCCAGAGAACGATCGCGATGATCAGGGTCACCTGCTTGGGGGCCTGCGTCTTGAAACCTCTGCCTGCCATGAGATCCTCCCTCCGGATCCAAGGTCCGTGCGTTGCAACAGGTTCGCGGTGCAGCGGGTGAAGAGTACACCCAAACCGGCCGGCAGTGAGGCAGACCCAGAGGACACCGTGGCTGAAGTTACCCGCTCAGCTCGTCCAGGAGCTGACGGGCCTCGCGCAGGTCCCGGGTCGCGAAGCCCTCCTGAAACCTGCCGTACAGGGGCGCGAGGAGCTGCCGGGCCTCGGCGGCCCGGTCCTGATCGCGGAGCAGGCGGGCCAGGCTCGTGGCCGTGCGCAGCTCGAACAGGAGGGCGCCCTGCCGGCGGGCGATCTCCAGCGCCTGCCGGAAAGCCGCTTCGGCCCCTTCCGCCTCGGGGACCCGGAGCAGCAGCTCGGCTCGTATGCGATACAGCTCCGCGTCGTGGTGGACGTCGATCTGCGCCGCGGTCATCGCCAGAGCCTCCGCGATGGTTGCCAGGCCCTCCGCGATCCTGCCGGCACTGAGATACGCCTCGGCGAGATAGCTGAGCCAGTAGGACCGCACGAGCTTCGTGCCGATCGCGTCGTGGTTGCGCAGCCCCTCCTGCATCAGCGCGATCCCGCGCTCGGGCTCTCCCTGGTGCACCAGCGTCGATCCGTAGACGCACGTCGCCACCGCCAGGAAGTAGGGGTACCGCTGCTCGCGGGAGATCTCGATCAGGCTCTCCGCCGCCCGCTGCAGCTCTTCGGGCTGCCGCAGCTCGTGCCACCAGGTCATCTCGAAGAAGCGGCCCATGGCGACGGCGTACGGCGAGGAGAGCGACGCGAGGATCCGCAAGGATTCCTCTCTCTTGCGAGCGCTTTCGTCCAGCTGGCCGCAGAGCCGCAGGCACAGGAAGCCGTACAAGTGCGGCAGGACGCCGATGTCCTCGCCGAACGTCTGCGCAAGCCGGGCGTGGAGGTCCGGGCGATAGATCGAGACCGCCTTCTCCAGAAGCTCCCTGGCTTTCTGGAAGGCGCCGCTGAAGAAGGCCGTGACCCCCCGCACCGTGAGACCGACGAAGGCGTGCTCCTCTCCGTCCACCGCCAGCCGGCCGATCTCCTCGGCCAGGTCCAGGGTGGGCTGCCGATGGCCCATGAGGCGATGGTAGACCCAGAGGCCGTAGAGGGACGGAATCAGCCGCGGGGAGCCTCCGAACTCGCGGCAGAGCACCTCGATGCGGGCGGCATTCTCCCCCACCTCCTGCGCGGCATGGCCCTTGACCGGAAAGAGGGCGATGCCCATCGTGGACCGCAGCGCGAGCTCCTGCTCCAGCGTCCGCGGCGACACCGGCAGGCCCGCCAGCAGATCGATGCCCTTGCGGCAGTGGCTGAGCGCCTCGCTGTAGGCCGAGCGCCGCAGGGCGCGCAGGGCCGCCTGCTGGAGGTGGCCGGCGGCGTCCGCGGCCAGGCCGGCCTTCTCGCAATGGTGGGCCAGGATCTCCGGCTCGACCTCCTGCGCCTGCGCGAGCGCCTCCCGCAGGGCCTCGACGATCCTGGCGTGGATCTGCTGCCGCTGGCTGTGCAGGAGCGAGAGGTAGGCGGCGTCCTGGATCAAGGCGTGCTTGAACACGTAGCGCGTCCGCGGGGCCAGTCCGCGGTGGTGGACGAGCTCGGCCTGGAGCAGCTCGTCGAGCCCGCGTTGCAGCACCTCCGGCGTGAAGCGGGAGACGGCCGCCAGCAGCTCGAAGGAGAAGACCCGTCCGATCACGGCGGCGAGCTGCGCGATCTCCTTGGCGTCTCCCAGGCGGTCCAGCCGCGCCATGAGGGACCCGTCCAGCGTCGAGGGGATGTCCAGCTCCTCCCCGCTCCGCCCCGACTCGAGCACGGCCTTGGTCAGCTCCTCGACGAACAG
>Ga0068862_100003546_pt1 | contig 13378 bp, 7 predicted proteins | sample KBSSwiS52_FD_66598 | JGI IMG/M metagenome (GOLD analysis project Ga0068862, IMG submission 66598) | Switchgrass rhizosphere microbial communities from Kellogg Biological Station, Michigan, USA - KBS Switchgrass S5-2 | ecosystem: Host-associated > Plants > Roots > Rhizosphere > Soil ... | reverse complement strand
GCCCTCGACCTCGACCATCTTGCCGCCCTGCCACTCGACCCGGACGCACTCCAGGCCCTTGACGTCGTTGTCGCCGACGACGCGCTTGGTCAACACGGCCCACTCGCGGGCGGCGCCTTCCTCGTGGCTGGAGGACGTGCGCAGCTTGAGCGGCCAGAACGGCCAGCTCAGCGCCTTGTTCTCCTTCTCCGGTGGCCTGGGCATGATTTCCAGCTGCGTGACGGAGGCCGCGCCCTGGCGGTTGGAGGTGCCGACGCAGTCCGATCCGGTGTCGCCGCCGCCGATCACGATCACGTGCTTGCCGGTCGCGGTCAGCGATCCGCGCGGGGCGGCGCGAAGCTCGTCGTCTCCGGCATTGCGTTTGTTCTGCTGGGTCAGGAACTCCATCGCCAGGCGCACGCCCGGCAACTCGGCGCCCGGAATGTCGAGCTTGCGCGCTTCCTCGGCGCCGCCGGCGAACACCACCGCGTCGAAGTTCTCCTTCAGCGCCGCGACCGATACGGTGACGCCGACCTCGGTGCTGGTCTTGAAGGTCACGCCCTCGGCTTCCATCTGCACGGCCCGCCGATTGATGAGGTGCTTCTCCATCTTGAAGTCGGGAATGCCGTAGCGCAGCAGGCCGCCGAGACGGTCGTTCTTCTCGAACACCGTCACCGAGTGCCCGGCGCGCGCGAGTTGCTGCGCGGCGGCGAGGCCAGACGGGCCGGACCCGACCACGGCAACGGTCTTGCCGGTGCGCTCGGCCGGGACCTGCGGGGCGATCCAGCCCTCTTGCCACCCCTTGTCGACGATCGCGCATTCGATCGACTTGATGGTCACCGGCTGGTCGATGATGTTCAGCGTGCACGCCGCTTCGCAGGGCGCGGGGCAGATGCGGCCGGTGAATTCCGGGAAGTTGTTGGTCGAGTGCAGGATCTCGAGCGCGTTCTTCCAGTCGGCCTCGTAGACGAGGTGGTTCCAGTCCGGGATGATGTTGTTGACCGGGCAGCCGGTGTGGCAGTGCGGCACGCCGCAGTTCATGCAGCGCGAGGCCTGCGCCTTCAGATCGGCCTCGGACAGCGGGACGACGAACTCGTTGTAGTTCTTCAGCCGCTCGGACGGCGCTTCGTACGTCCGGTCATGCCGATCCAGCTCGAGAAACCCGGTTTCCTTACCCATCTTCGAGATACTCCCCGCGAATGCCGATCCCCTCGGCACTCCCGCACCATCACTTGTGCCAGAAAAGGCGGGCCCCGGCGAGCCGGGGCCGCCGGACTGCGTTATTCCGCCGCAACCGAGGCCGCCTCCAGCCGCTCTGCCTCGAGGGCCTTGAGCGCCTTGGCGTAATCGCGCGGCATCACCTTGACGAACTTGGACAGGGCGTTGTCCCAATCGTCGAGCAGAGCGCGTGCGCGCTTCGACCCGGTGTGCAGGTGGTGGCGTTCCAGCAGCACCCGCAGACGCTCCGAGTCGTGGCGCAGCGGATCGCCCATCCCTGCGTCGTTCACACCGTTCGTGCGCTGCTGGGGCCGGCCCGCGCCGTCCGCCTCGTCGCGCTCGGCCGAGATGGGCAGAAGGTCGACCATGGCCATGTTGGCAAGCTGGTCGAACACGCCGTCCTCGTCGTAGACATAGGCGATGCCGCCCGACATGCCCGCCGCGAAGTTGCGGCCGGTCCTGCCCAGAACCGCGACGACGCCGCCGGTCATGTACTCGCAGCCATGGTCGCCGCAACCCTCGACCACCGCGACCGCGCCCGAGTTGCGCACCGCGAAGCGCTCGCCCGCGACGCCGTTGAAGAACGCCTCGCCCGCGATCGCGCCATAGAGCACGGTGTTGCCGACGATGATGTTCTGCGTCGGTTCGCGGTTCACATGGCCGGGCTGGCGCACGATCACGCGGCCGCCCGACAAGCCCTTGCCGACGTAGTCGTTGCCGTCGCCCGTCAGGTCGAGCGTGACGCCGTGGGCGAGCCAGGCGGCGAAGCTCTGGCCGGCGACGCCGGTGAGCTTCACGTTGATCGTGTTGTCGGGCAGGCCGGCATGGCCGTAGCGCTTGGCGACTTCGCCGGAGAGCATGGCGCCGACGGTGCGGTTGACGTTGATCACCGACTTTTCGATGCGGACCGGCTGGCGGTTTTCCAGCGCGTCCTTCGAAGCGGCGATCAGTTCGTTGTCGAGCGCGTTCTCCAGCCCGTGGTCCTGCGTCTGCGACCAGTTCAGCGTCGGGCTCTCGCCCTTGCCGGGGTTGTAGAGGATACGGCTGAGATCGACGCCGCGGGCCTTCCAGTTGGTGATCGCCTTGCGCGTGTCGAGCCGGTCGACGCGGCCGGTCATCTCCGCGATGGTGCGGAAGCCGAGCTCGGCCATGATCGCACGCAGTTCTTCCGCCACGAAGAAGAAGTAGTTGACCACATGCTCGGGCTGGCCGGTGAAGCGCGCTCGCAGGACCGGGTCCTGCGTGGCGACGCCGACCGGGCAGGTGTTGAGGTGGCACTTGCGCATCATGATGCAGCCCGCCGCGATCAGCGGGGCGGTGGCGAAGCCGAACTCGTCGGCGCCTAGCAGCGCGGCGATGGCGACGTCGCGGCCGGTGCGGATGCCGCCGTCGGCCTGCACCACGATGCGGCTGCGCAAGTTGTTGAGCAGCAGCGTCTGCTGCGTCTCGGCCAGGCCGATCTCCCAGGGCGATCCCGCGTGCGTCAGCGAGGTCAGCGGCGAGGCGCCGGTGCCGCCCTCGTAGCCCGAGATCGTCACATGGTCGGCCCGCGCCTTGGAGACGCCGGCGGCCACGGTGCCGACGCCCACTTCGGACACCAGCTTGACCGAGATGCGCGCGCCCGGGTTCACGTTCTTGAGATCGTGAATGAGCTGGGCGAGATCCTCGATCGAGTAGATGTCGTGATGCGGCGGCGGGCTGATGAGGCCGACGCCCGGCGTCGAGTGGCGCACTTTGCCGATGGTCTTGTCGACCTTGTCGCCCGGCAGCTGTCCGCCCTCGCCGGGCTTGGCGCCTTGGGCCATCTTGATCTGGATGTCGTCGGCGTTGACGAGGTATTCGGTGGTCACGCCGAAGCGGCCGGAAGCCACCTGCTTGATCGCGGAACGCATCGAATCGCCGTTCGCCAGCGGCGTGAAGCGGTCCACTTCCTCGCCGCCCTCGCCGGTGTTCGACTTGCCGCCGATGCGGTTCATGGCGAGCGCCAGCGTGGTATGCGCCTCGCGGCTGATCGAGCCGAAGCTCATCGCGCCGGTCACGAAGCGCTTGACGATCTCGCTCGCCGGCTCGACCTCGTCGATCGGCACCGGGGTTCCGGGCACGAACTCCATCAGGCCGCGGATCGTCAGCATCCGCTCCGACTGGTCATTGATCGAGGCGGCGAAGGCCGCGTACTTCTCGGGCACGTTGCCGCGAACGGCATGCTGGAGGTTGCCGATGTTCTCGGACGTCCAGGCGTGCTCTTCGCCCCGCACGCGCACCCCGTAGATGCCGCCCACGTCCAGCATGTGCTTGTAGATCGGGTTGTCGCCATAAGCGGCAGCGTGGCGCGCCACCGTCTCGGCCGCGATCTCGGCCAGGCCGGCACCCTCGATGGTGGTGGCGGTGCCGGTGAAGTACTTGCCGACGAACGCGCTGGACAAGCCGACCGCGTCGAAGATCTGCGCGCCGCAGTACGACTGGTAAGTCGAGATGCCCATCTTGGACATCACCTTACGGATGCCCTTGCCGATGGCGTAGACGTAGTTCTTCTGCGCCTGCTTCGGGTCGACCGGCAGTTCCTTGCGGATCCGGATCGCCTCGATCGTCTCGAACGCGAGGTAGGGGTTGATCGCCTCCGCGCCGTAGCCGGCCAGCGCGCAGAAGTGGTGCACTTCGCGCGCCTCGCCGGTTTCCACCACAAGGCCGGTCTGCATGCGCAGGCCCTGGCGGACGAGGTGGTGGTGCACCGCCGCCGTCGCCAGCAGCGCGGGCATCGGGATGCGATCCGGGCCTTGCGCGCGGTCGGACAGGATCAGGATGTTCTTGTCCGCCAGCACCGCCTCGGTCGCGGTCCAGCACATTTCCTTGATCGCCTGCTCCAGGCCATCGGCGCCGGAGCTGGCATCCCAGGTCATGTCGATGGTGGCGGTGCGGAAGGCGCCGTCCAGCGCCGCCTCGACCGAGCGGATCTTGGCGAGATCCTCGTCAGTGAGGATCGGCTGGCTGACTTCCAGCCGCTTGTGCGTGCCGGCGACATGACCGAGCAGGTTGGGGCGCGGTCCGATCATCGAGACCAGGCTCATCACCAGCTCCTCGCGGATCGGGTCGATGGGCGGGTTGGTGACCTGCGCGAAGTTCTGCTTGAAGTAGTCGTACAGCAGCCGGCCCTTGCGCGAGAGCACCGGGATCGGCGTATCGGTGCCCATCGATCCGATCGGATCGTCGGCGCTGAGCGCCATCGGCTCCAGGAAGCGGCTGGTGTCTTCCTGCGTATAGCCGAACGCCTGCTGGCGATCGAGCAGGGTACCGGCCCGTTGTTCGGGGGTCTGGGGCAGATCGGCCAGTTCGGGCTCGATCACGTCGAGGTCGGCCAGCTTGTACTGCGCCTGGTCGAGCCACTTCTGGTAGGGCGCCTCGGACGCGAGCCGGGTCTTCAGCTCCTCGTCCTCGATGATGCGGCCCTGCTCGAAGTCGATCAGCAGCATGCGGCCCGGCTGGAGGCGCCACTTGCGCACGATGTTGTCTTCCTTGATCGGCAGCACGCCGCTTTCGGAAGCCATGACGCAGATGTCGTCGTCGGTGACGAGGAAGCGCGCGGGGCGCAGCCCGTTACGATCCAGGGTGGCGCCGATCTGGCGCCCGTCGGTGAAGGCGACGGCGGCGGGGCCGTCCCACGGCTCCATCAGCGCGGCATGATATTCGTAGAACGCGCGGCGCTCGGGCGACATCAGCGGATTGCCGGCCCACGCCTCGGGGATCAGCATCATCATCGCGTGGACGAGGCTGTAGCCGCCCGCGAGCAGCAGTTCGAAGGCGTTGTCGAGGCAGGCGGTGTCAGACTGGCCGTGCGGGATCAGCGGCCACATCTTGTCGAGATCGGCGCCCAGCAGGTCGGATTCCAGCGTGCGGCGGCGGGCGTTCATCCAGTTCACGTTGCCCCGAACGGTGTTGATCTCGCCGTTGTGGGCCATGAAGCGGTAGGGGTGCGCCAGCTTCCAGCTCGGGAAGGTGTTGGTGCTGAACCGCTGGTGGACAAGGCCCAGCGCCGAAACGCAGTCCGGATCGCGCAGGTCGTCGTAGAACGAGCCCACCTGGGTCGCCAGCAGCAGACCCTTGTAGACGATCGTCCGGGTGGAGAAGCTGGGCATGTAGAGCTCGGTCAGCCCGGGCAGCCCGTGCTTGCGCGCCAGTTCTTCCAACGGGTTCTGCGTCTGCTTGCGGATCGCCAGCAGCTTGCGCTCGAACGCGTCCTGATCGGCGCAGTGCGGGCCGCGCGCCACGAAGCACTGGCGGATCACCGGCATCGAGGCCAGCACCGACTTGCCCAGTCCGTCGAGCGTGACGGGAACGTCGCGCCAGCCGATCAGGCTCTGGCCTTCCTTGCGGATGAACTTCTCGAACGTCTGCGTGATGAGGTCGCGGCTGGCCTCGTCCTGCGGCATGAAGCACATGGCGACGCCGTAATCGCCCGGCTGCGGCAGGGTGAGGCCTTCGGCATCGGCCCACTTGCGAAACAGCGCATCGGGCATCTGGATCAGGATGCCGGCGCCGTCGCCCATCAGCGGATCGGCACCCACCGCGCCGCGATGGTCGAGGTTTTTCAGAATCTCCAGTGCCTGGCTGACGATCGCATGCGATTTGACGCCCTTGATATGGGCGACGAAGCCCACGCCGCAGGCATCGTGTTCGTTACGCGCATCGTAGAGGCCCTGGGGCTCCGGAAATCCCATCGATATACCCATCCTGTCGTTTGCACGAGCCTGCCCAGCCGTGCCGAACGATGCCCGGCCCGAGCGGACGGCTAGACCGCCCGATCTGGCCGGGCCTCTCGAATCGCGCGAACGCGATGCGCAGCGAGGCAGCCCGAGCTTCTCCCATGACGATTGCAGGGCGAATTTGCAACTGCGAAGCCGGGAGGCGCGCACGATCCGCGCCATATGGCGCCTCTAACGGGAACATTTGTTGCGGCCGCGCCACGCCTGAGGCGGTCTCGCCCCGGCGGGAGAGGAGCCTCAGGCCGCTCCGCTCATCCTCTGAAGCGTGGCGAGCGCGGCGCGCAGCGCCTTCTCGGTGTCCTCGGAGACGCGCGGCTCGACCGGACGAGGAGCCTCGAACGGGTGCAGCGTGGCGGCCAGCGTGCCGGTCTGCGGATGCGGCGCCGGGCGCAGCGTGCCGACTTTCGCCGTCTCAGGGCCGCTGGAAGCGGGACGGCTGAGGTTCAAGAGCGAGGAGTAGCCGGTCGCCAGGATGTCCGCCTCGTCGTCGGCCGCGTTGCGCGCGGGATCGAAGCGTGGCGCCGCCATATGACGGGGCGGGACATAGCCCGGCGCGACGGTTTCGTCGCCGACCTCATCGAAAGCGACCGGCCGCAGCGCGGCGGGCCGCTCAAAGGCTTCCGGTGCGACGGCTTGTGGGGAGGGGGCTTGCGGCGCGGCGGTCTGCGCCGCCGCTGCCGCTGCTTCGGCCTCCATCCTGGCATGCGCCTCGGCCGCCTCCCGCGCAGCGACGCGGCGGCGTTCGATGGTGAGCGCGAGACGCTCCAGGAGCTCTACGTGGGACAGCGCGTCGAGCGGAGCCGAGGCGATTCGTTCGGCGGCGGTCGCCTGCTCGACCGAAGGTTCCAGGGCGCTGGCGGAAGTCACTTCGGCAGTCTCCGGTTCGGGGCGAGGGGCAGGCGGTAAAGTCGCCGTAAATTCGGGCTCTGCGGGTTCGGCCTCCGGCTGCGGCGGCACCATTGCGCCGGAAAGGTCAAAGCGCGGCAACGAGGCGAAGCCCGGCTTGGGCACCTCGCCCGGCATGCGGGCGGGGGCAGCCGCCACGGGCTCGCGGAAGGCGCGGACATATTCTCCGGCGTCGGCATCAGCGTCGTGCATCCCGGCGTCGGACCAGTCGCGGCCGTCGTTATCCGAATCGAGCCAGGCGTCCTCGGCCACCTCAGCTTCCTCGGCTTGCGCCGGGAGCTTGCCGGGGCTCGGCTCGAACCCGTCGAGGTCGAACTCGGCGATGCTCAGGATCTGGGATCGGGCCTGCTCGCCCGCAGCCTGCGCCTCGTCGGTCTCGTCCGCGATATAGCGGCGCAGGCGGCCGGCGGGGCCGGAGGGGGGCAATTCGTCCGCATCGTGATCGACCGCCAGGCCCGCTTCGCGCGCGCCGAAGGGGACGAAGCCTGCGTGTTCCTGATCGTCGTCAAAGTCGTCGGGCTCGTCGTGCAAGGGCGCGGCGGCGCTTGGGCGTTCGCGGATGCGGCCGACGGCGGGAGCCGATTCGCGCGCCAGTCGGCGGGCCAGCAGGAAGCCGACGCCGGCGCCCAACGCGGTCAGCATCATCGCCAGCAGGATCCGCATCGTGCCGCCCAGCGGCGGCGCGGCCATCGGGATCACGCGGTCGATCCCGCCGGCTGTGACCAGCCCCTCGATCAGCTCGGTGCGAATCACCAGGCTGGTCAGGCCGAACAGCGCGCCGAACCACAAGGCGACGATCGCGGGGAACATCGGGTGTCCGGTGATCGGCTGCTGGGCCGCGGAAGTCCTGCGCTTTTGGTCGGCCAAGATCTTTACCTGCTAGCTGTTCCCGAACCGGCGGAGCCCTGACGTCGCGCCTTAGGCGGCGGCGCCCAGCTCCACTGGAGAGGACTGGCCTAAGAGTCCTTGGTAAACAACTTGATAACGGCGCGCGTTGCGGGCCCAGTCGTGAGCCGCTTCGACATGGCGGCGGCCATTGGCGCGCAGGTCGTCCCAGCGCTCGCGCTCGCGCAGCAGCGTCGAAAGCGCGGCCGCGCAGGCCGCTGCATCGTCCGGCGCGAAGAGGCGGCCGGTAACGCCGTCCTCCACCAGTTCGCGGTGCCCGCCGACGTCAGAGGCGCACACCAGCTTGCCCTGCGCCATCGCCTCCAGCGGCTTGAGCGGTGTGACGAGGTCGGTCAGCCGGCTCAGCTTGCGGGGATAGGCCATGATATCGGCAAGCGCGTAGTAGCGCTCCACCTCGGCATGGGGAACGCGGCCGACGAAGCGGATCGCATCGGCGACGGGCGAGGCGAGCGCCCGCTCGCGCAAGGCGGCTTCGCACGGACCGCCGCCCACCATCAGCAGCCGCGCCTCGGGCCGTTCGCGCACCAGCAGCGCCATCGCGTCGATCAAGGTGTCGAGGCCCTCGTAGTCGTAGAAGCTGCCGATGAAGCCGATCACCGGGCAGGGCGCGCCGCTCGCGTCGGTCAGGCCCAGTTCGCGCGCCAGCTCCGGTTCGGGCGCGGGAGGCGTGCCGAACAGCGTGAGGTCGACGCCGTTGGGAACGACGGTGATCCGCTCCGCATCGTTGCCTCTTGCGATCAGGTCCGAGCGCAGGCCCTGGCAGATCGTCACCAGCGCCTGCGCGTTGGCGACGACGTGGTTCTCGAGCTGGCGCGTCAGCCGATAGCGCAGCGATCCGGCGCGGGCGATGCCGTTGCCGACGGCCGCGTCCTCCCAGAAGGCGCGAATCTCGTAGACCAGCGGAATACCGTGGCGCCGCGCCACCCGCAGCGCCGCTTCGCCGCACAGCGCGGGCGAGTGCGCGTGGATCACGTCGGGCCGCCACTGGGCGACCACCTTCTCGATCGCATCGGCGAAGAGACCGATCTCGCGCCATTCGCGAAGGCCCGCGACGCCGCTCGCCTGGCCGGCGGTGCGGTGGAACAGCAGGCCGTCCGCTTCCTCGGCCGGAGGGCCTTCCTGCGTGTGGCGCAAGCCGGTGACGCCGCGCACGTCGATCCCCAGCGCCTGCTGCGCCTTCAGGATCGCGCGCGTGCGAAAGGTATAGCCGCTGTGCATCGGCAGCGAGTGGTCGAGAACGTGGAGCACGCGGGTCATGGCGCTTTCTCTATGTTCGCAAGGCTTAACGCGCCGTCAACCGGGCGCCGTTATCGCGGGAGGCCATGGTCGATATCTTCGCCCTGTCCGTGGCCCATGGTCTGCTCGTGCTCGCCGCGATCCGGCTGTTCGCGCGCGACGACCTCGATCACGAGGGCGGCGAACCGCGGCGATTCGGCGCGCGTCGAAGGCCGGGTCCGGCCGACGACGCACAAAATGGCGGGCCGCGCGCGTGATCGACCTGTGCCTCACCGCCTTTCTGGGCTTCTACCTGCTGCTCGGTGCCAAGCGGCCGTTCCTGTGGGTGCTGGCGTATCTCTATGTCGACATCGTCGCGCCGCAGATCATCTCGTGGGGCATCCTCTCCCACCTGCCGACATCGCTGATCTTCTTCACCGCGGCGTTCGCCGGATGGCTGCTGTTCGACGACAAGAGCGATTCGCGCTTCACCGTCCGGCAGGGGCTGCTGCTGCTGCTGCTGCTCTACTGCGGTTATACGACGATCACCGCGCAGTTCCCGGTGGAGGCGGCGGAGAAATGGTCGTGGGTGTGGAAGGCGCTGGTCTTTGCGATCTTCCTGCCGCTGACGCTGCGCACCCGGCTGCGGATCGAGGCGGCGATCCTGGTGATGGTCCTGTCGGCCAGCGCGATCATCATCGACGGCGCGATCAAGACGGCGGCTGGCGGCGGCGGCTACGGCGCGCTGCGCTTCTTCGTCGACAACAATACCGGGCTCTACGAAGGCTCGATCATCAGTTGCGTCGCCATCGCGATCATCCCGCTGATCCTGTGGCTCGCGCGGCACGGCACCGTCTTCCCCAGCGACTGGCGGGTGTGGGTGTTCGCCTGGGCGCTGGTGTTCGCTTGCGCGCTCATCCCGGTGGGGACCCAGGCGCGCACCGGGCTGGTATGCCTGGGCATCCTCTGCCTGCTGTACCTGCGCACCGCGAAGCACCGCGTCCTGATCGGCGCGACGATGGCGGGCGCGGCGATGATCGCGATCCCGTTCCTGCCCTCGTCCTACACCCAGCGCATGGGCACGATCGAGAACAGCCAGGCCGACCAGTCCGCCAGCACGCGCATTGCGGTGTGGAACTGGACGCTGGGCTATGTGCGCGACCATCCCTTCGGCGGTGGCTTTGAAGTCTACCTCGCCAACACCTTGCGCTTCGAGACGGTGCAGACGCAGACGACCGGCAACACCACCACGGTGACCAAACAGGTCGTCCAGGACGGTGCCCGCGCGTTCCACTCCAGCTATTTCGAAATGCTGGGCGAGCAGGGCTTCCCTGGCCTCGCGCTGTGGCTGATCATCCAGTTCTCGGGCCTGATCCAGATGGAGCTGCTGCGCCGCCGATGGAAGGCGCGGAGCGGCCCGCAGGAGCAGTGGCAGGCGCCGCTCGCCGTGGCGTTGCAACTCGCGCAGGTGATCTACATGATCGGCTCGCTGTTCGTCGGCATCGCCTTCCAACCCTTCATCCTGATGCTGATCGGCGTCCAGTGCGGGCTGTGGAGCTATCTGCGGCGCACCGATTCGCGAGTGGTTACCCGCCTGGCGGAACGGCGCAGGCTTGCCGCCAAGGTGCCGATTGCGGCCGCTTCGGCGGCCTCGGGCGGCTGACGGCGGTTCCGGGCACGTACGGGTCGGTCTGCCGTTTACGTCGAATTAACCTTTAATCTTCATAGCACGTATGGTTAATTCGCGGCGTGCTCCTGCGGGGCAGGGCAAGCGCGCTGCCGTACCTGAGGCTACCAAGGGGGATGCCCATGCGTGTGCTGTTGATCGAGGACGAACCTACCACTGCAAGAGCGATCGAGCTCATGCTGACGGCCGAGGGGTTCAACGTCTACTCGACCGATCTGGGCGAAGAGGGCCTCGATCTCGGGAAGCTCTACGATTACGATATCATCCTGCTCGATCTTAACCTGCCCGACATGCATGGTTACGACGTGCTCAAGAAGCTGCGCGTCGCCAAGGTGCAGACGCCCGTGCTGATCCTGTCCGGGATTTCCGAGATGGACAGCAAGGTGCGCAGCTTCGGTTTCGGCGCGGACGACTACGTCACCAAGCCGTTCCACCGCGAAGAGCTGATCGCCCGGATCCACGCCGTGGTGCGCCGGTCCAAGGGCCACTCGCAGTCGGTCATCAAGACCGGCAAGCTGGTCGTGAACCTCGACGCCAAGACCGTCGAGGTCGACAGTGCGCGGGTGCACCTGACCGGCAAGGAATACGCGATGCTGGAGCTGCTTTCGCTGCGCAAGGGCACCACGCTGACCAAGGAGATGTTCCTCAACCATCTCTACGGCGGGATGGACGAGCCCGAGCTCAAGATCATCGACGTGTTCATCTGCAAGCTGCGCAAGAAGCTGGCTCACGCGTGCGGCGGCAACAACTATATCGAGACCGTCTGGGGCCGCGGATATGTCCTGCGCGATCCCGACGAGGTGGTCGAGGCGGCCTGACCGGCGAGCCGGATTAAGATTTACCCGAGCGAATCCCCGACGCAAGGGAAACGCGAGCGGCCCGTTCCATCCTGGGGAGCGGGCCGCTTTCGTGTTTTCAGGCGAGGTTTCCGGCCACAGGCCAAGACTTTGCGCAGATTTCCGGTGACTCGTCGCAGACGAGCTTGGGTTTCCCGATCCTGACAGTCCCGGATGGGCGCGGGCGATGCGCCTGCGGTCTGGTCGGCGGGGCCGTGATCGGCGATCAGCCGTCCAGGCGGGGCAAGGGCGACCATTCGCAACCCGGGGGCAGCGGGGCGAACAGGCTGTCGATCAACGCATCGCTGACCTCCTCCGGGGTGGCGGGGCTCCAGCGGGGAGCGTGGTCCTTCTCGACGATGACCGCCCTCACGCCCTCCACGAAGTCGGGGCGGCGGATCACGTGGCAGGCGATTCGGAATTCGTTTCGCATGTTGTCGGCGAAGTCGGTGAAGGCAGCGCCCTCGCGCATCTGCCGCAGCGCGACCTTGATCGCCTGCGGAGACTTCGTCGCCAGGATGTCCAGCTGCTTGCGCGCCCACTCGCCGCCATCCGCCCGAAGCGCAGCCAGGATATCCTCGTAGCGGTCCGACGCGAACAGGCGATCGATCTGCTCGCGCTGTGCAAGCCACGCGGAGGGCGGCGGTTCCTGCGCCGCTTCGCTCAGGATCGCGGCCATCGCTACAGGATCGGCCACGATGGCGGCCTTGACGTCCTCCAGAACGCCAGAGGGCATGTAATGGGTGGCGATGCCGATCGCGGCGCAGTCCGCCCCGTCGATCCTGCTGCCCGTGGCAGCCAGCCAGGCGCCCGTGCGGCCCGGTAGCCGCGGCAGGAACCAGCCGCCGCCGACATCGGGAAACAGGCCGATGCCGCTCTCCGGCATGGCGTAGATCGTGCGCTCGGTCGCGATGCGATAGCGGGCAGGGTCCGATATGCCGACCCCGCCGCCCATGACGATGCCGTCGACGAAGGCCGCGATCGGCTTTTCGTAGACGAACAGCAGGTGGTTGAGCCGGTACTCGCTGAAGAAGAAGCGCTCCGCCTCGCGACAATCGGCTTGCGCGCTGGCGGCAAGCACCGCGATATCGCCGCCCGCGCAGAACCCGCGCGACAACTTGGGGTCGCCGTCCGGCGCGGTAGCGTGGTCGATGACGACTGCCGTCACAGCTTCGTCCTTCCGCCAGGCCAGCAGGGCCTCGGTCATCGCCTCGCACATATCGAGCGTCAGCGCATGGATCGCCCGCGGCCGGTTGAGCCTGATGCGGCCGATACCGTTCTGCGTGAAGGTGAGCACCTCGTCCGTCATCAACACATTCCTCAAGAGCCGTGCCCGACAAGGCCATGCCCGATCCGACAGAAAAGCACTTGATGCAAGCCGATCGAACGCCGATAGAACCCCAACCTCCGGACGCGGCTATCGGCCAGCGTCGGTTGCGGGTGTAGCTCAATGGCAGAGCAGAAGCTTCCCAAGCTTACGACGAGGGTTCGATTCCCTTCACCCGCTCCAGCCGCCCTCCCAAAATATTCCAAAGAATGGTTCGAACGCGCCATAGCGCATCCGGGAAGCTGATGAGCACATCCCTAATGTTGGGACCATCCGATGCTTTTGCAGGTAGCGGGCGTCTTGGCGTGGCGCATGCCAGCGAGGGCGGTCGTCTGAGCTGAGGCGTAGGGCGGATGTCTAGGAGAGGTTCCATACGCCACTATCGTCAGGTCCTGCTCTTGCACTTTCGCCTCAGGACCTGATCGGCACTTGCGCGAGGAGGTCGAAGCCGCCACCCGCTCCCACATCCGAGCGCAGTCCTAATTGCCTCGCTTTACACCCCGGCCGATCTGTTCGGCGATGTAGCGTCGGCCGTCTGCTCCACGAT
>Ga0068862_100003543_pt1 | contig 13385 bp, 13 predicted proteins | sample KBSSwiS52_FD_66598 | JGI IMG/M metagenome (GOLD analysis project Ga0068862, IMG submission 66598) | Switchgrass rhizosphere microbial communities from Kellogg Biological Station, Michigan, USA - KBS Switchgrass S5-2 | ecosystem: Host-associated > Plants > Roots > Rhizosphere > Soil ... | reverse complement strand
GCCTTCGAAGTCGGCGCCCATGGCGGCGCCGTGGACGTGCCGCAGCACCTTGCGGGCGCCGAGCACGGTCTCGGCATCGAGCAGCCCGAGGCCCGCGGCATGACGCGTTTCCCCCTCGATCCCGAGCGGATCGGCGATCGTGCGGCCCAGCATCTGGTATCCGGCGCAAATGCCCAGCACCGTGCCCCCGCGGCGATGATGCGACAGGATGTCGATGTCCCACCCTTGCGCACGGACGAACTCCATGTCGGCGATCGTCGCCTTGGAGCCGGGGATGACGATCAGTGCGGCTTCGGCGGGGATCGGCGTACCCGGCGGGATCATCGCCAGCTCGACCTCCGGCTCCGTCCTCAGCGGATCGAGATCGTCGAAATTGGCGATGCGAGGCAGCATCGGGCACGCCACCAGCGTTCGGCCGCCTGCCGTCGTCCTGCCGCGTTCCAGTACCACGGCGTCCTCGCTCGGCAGGCGCGCCACGGCGGACAGCCAGGGCACCAGCCCGAAGCCACGCCAGCCGGTCCGTTCCTCGATCGCGGCATAGCCATCCGCGAAGAGCGCGGGGTCGCCCCTGAACTTGTTGACGATGAAGCCGCGTACCATTGCCGCATCCTCGGGCGCGAGAACGGCGCGGGTTCCCACCAGCGCGGCGATCACGCCGCCGCGATCGATGTCGCCCACCAGCACCACCGGCACCCCGGCAGCACGCGCGAAGCCCATGTTGGCGATGTCGCCCGCGCGCAGGTTGATCTCGGCCGGAGAGCCAGCGCCCTCCACCACCACGACGTCGCAGCGCTGCCGGAGACGGTGCCAGCTTGCCAGCACGTCGGGCAGAAGATCGCGCCGCGCCTTGCGGAAGTTGGCGGAGCCGAGTGTTCCGCGCACTTTCCCATGGACGATCAACTGCGAGGTGCGGTCCGCTTGCGGCTTCAGCAGTACGGGGTTCATGTCGGTATGCGCCTCGGCGCGCGCGGCAAGCGCCTGCAGCGCCTGCGCCCGGCCGATCTCGCCGCCGTCCACCGTCACCGCGGCGTTGTTGGACATGTTCTGCGGCTTGAACGGAAGGACGCGCAGGCCGCGGTTCGCCAAGGCCCGGCACACCCCCGCGACCAGCACCGATTTGCCGACGTCGGACCCGGTTCCTTGCAGCATCACGGCAGCCATTGCATTCCTCCAGCGAGTAACCAGCCCATTGCGCAGGCGCGCAAGTAGATCGCGCGCGCCCGGCCCATCGCGCGCACGTCGGCATCGCCTCCATCGCCGATCCACGGCTTGGGCGCGAGCACGCCGTCGTAGCGGATCGGGCCGGCGAGGCGAATGGCGAGGGCGCCCGCCATGGCCGCTTCCGGCCAGCCCGCATTGGGCGAGGCATGTCGGGCATGGTCGCGCCACAGCACGCGCCAGCCGCCGCCTCCGGCCAGGCAGATCAGCACCGCCGAGAGCCGTGAGGGGATCAGGTTGGCTAGGTCGTCACAGCGGGCGCTGGCCCAGCCGAAGGCGCGCAACGGCTCCTCGGGGTGGCCGATCAGGCTGTCGGCGGTGTTGACCGCCTTGTACGCCCAGGCGCCGGGCAGGCCGAGCACGACCAGCCAGAAGAGTGGAGCGATGACGCCGTCGCAGAAGCTTTCGGCCAGGCTTTCGATCGCCGCGCGCGCCACGCCGCGCTCGTCGAGCCGGGCGGTATCGCGGCCGACGATCAGGCCTACGGCGGTGCGGGCGCGGGGCAGGTCGCCGCTCGCTAGTGCGGCTTCGACCGGCCGATAGTGATCGTAAAGGCTGCGCTGAGCGAGCGCCGGCCATGCCAGCAGCGCGATCGCAGGCCAGGCCCAGGCGCCGGCGAGCGCCCGGACCGCACGTTCGACGAGAAAGGCCGCGCCACCGCTCGCGGCGAGCAGCAGCACAAGCGTGGCGACGCCGAACGCGCGGCGGGCGGGCGCGGCCCGCGCGGGCAGATTCCAGCGGCGCTCGCAGGCCGAGACAATCCACGCGAATCCGCCGACCGGGTGCCCGACGCGGCGATACAGGCGCTGCGGCCAGCCGAACGCCCCGTCGAGCGCGAGGGCGAGCAGGGCGATCGGCTCAGCCATCGCGGGTCGTCGATCCCAGCGCTTCGTCCAGCCGCGCGAGGTCGGCGGCGCAGCCGGGTAGTCCGAAGCGCAGGAGGTGGGGGTGATCCGCGAAGGGGCGCGTCAGGATCTGCCGCCGCGCCAGCCCCGCGAACAAGCTTCCAGCGGTCGAACTCTCGACCAGCCTGAACAGCGGGCAGCGGCCGCGCGCGGTCAGGTCGTGGCGCGCCAGCACCGCGTCGAGCCGCGCCGCCGCTTGCGGAAGCCGCGCGCGAGCTTCGGCAATCCACCCGGCATCGGCATAGGCGGCGCGTCCGAAGGCCAGGGCGGCAGCGCAGACCGGCCACTCGCCCGTCAGATGCCGCAAGCGCGCCAGCAGCGGCGCGGGCGCAAGAACGAACCCGAGCCGCGCACCGGCAAGGCCGAAGAACTTGCCGAACGAACGCGTCACGATCAGCCGTCGGCCCTCCGCGACGAGGTCGGCCACGCTGCACTCCGGCATGACGTCGGCGAAGGCCTCGTCGACGATCAGCCAGCCGCCGGCGCGCTCTTGGCGGTCGAGATGGGCACGGAGGGCATCGCGCGTCAGCACGATGCCGTCCGGGTTGTTGGGGTTGGCGAGCACCAGCACGCATGGTTGCGCATCGCTCGCCGCCGGCGCGAACGCATCGGCATGGGTGCCGTAGCACAAGGCCGCGTGTCGGCCCGGCAGGCGCAGCAGATGGGCGAGCGCGCGCAAGCCTGCCTCGCTTCCCGGCACGGCGGCGCACAGGCCGGGGTCCGCGCCGAACATGGCGGCGGCGATGCGTTCGAGGTCGGCCAGCGCTGCCGGGTCGGGCAGGGTCCGCCAGTCGAGTGAGAGGTCGGAAGGGGGAGACCAAGCGTTCGGATTGATGCCGGTCGACAAGTCGAGCCACGCTTCGGCCGCCCCTCCGTAACGCAGCCGGGCGTCGGTCAGCCTGCCGCCATGCTGCCTCAGGGCATCGCTCATGACGCCAGCACCACGGCTGCGAGGGTGGCGGTCTCGACCAGTTCGATCCCGCCCCCGTGCCCGTCGCCCGAGATGCCGCCGATGTTTCGGCGCAGCCATCGCCGCCACAGCATCGCCGCCGGCAGCGCCGCTAGGAGCGCGGGCGTCAGGGCGGCTGCTGCTGCTGCCAGAACCGCCAGCCAGGCCACGAGCGCGGGCAGGCTCGCCCCCGCGCGGAACATGGTTCCCAGCCCTTCGTGCAACGGCGGCAGGGTCCGCGCCCAGAAGAGGGGGGCGATGCGCGCGGTCACCGGGATGGCGGCGAGGGCCGCGAACGCGGAGGTGTCGATGGCGAGCCGCAGCAGCACGAGCTTGCAGGCAAGCTGCAGCGCGATCGCGACCACCCCGAAGCTGCCGATATGCGGATCTGCCAGCACTTGCGAGATACGCCCGCGATCCCTGTGCCCGGCTCCGGCGGCATCGGCGATGTCGCCCAGCCCGTCGAGATGGAGGGCGCCTGTCACGCCGACCCAGGCGAGCAGTGCCAGCAGGGCACCGAGCCAGGGTTCGCGCTGCGCTCCCAGCCACGCCCCGCCGCACAGGCAGGCGCCGACGAGCAGGCCCGCGACGGGAAACCAGCGGATCGCGGCGGCGATGTCGCGGCTGTCCGCCTGAACTGCCCGGAGCGGGAGGCGCGTCATGAACTGAAGGGCGAGGAACACCGGCTTCACCGCGCCTCCCCCGTCGCAAGGCCGACGATCTGGCCGGTCATCGGCGGTCCCGGCCAGATGTGCAGGCTCAGCATCGCGCGATAGGGCAGGTCGAACGCCCACACGCCGCGCGCATCCAGTCCGGTCAGCACCGAGATCGCCGCCCGCATCGCACCCGCGTGCGTCACCACGAGGGTGCGTGTCTCCAGCGCGGCGAGCGCGGCACCGATGCGGGTGCGCAAGTCCGACCAGCGTTCTCCCCCTGGTGGCGCGTGGCGCTCCGGATCGTCCCAGAACCGCGAGAGGGCCGGCGGATCGAGGCTTTCGGGCGCCATGCCGTCCCACGCGCCGAAATCGAGCTCGCGCCACCGGCGATCGAGGGTGAGGGGCACGCCCAGGTTTCGGGCGAGGTGCCCGGCCTGGACGGCGCAGCGCGCCAGGTCCGATGCGACCACGCGGTCGACCGTCACCCGGCGCGCGCGGTCGCGCATTTGCGGGCAGTCCGGGTTCAGCGCGGGCACGTCGGTATGCCCCAGCAGCAGGCCCGGCCGCTCGGGCGGTCCGTGGCGCAGCAGGTGGATCACGCGCGCGGTCACTGCCCTTGCGCCACCGCCGCCTCGGCGAAAGTCGCCATCTCGTTGTGGGTCGCGATGGCGGCGCGCACCAGCGGCACGGCCAGCGCGGCGCCGCTCCCTTCGCCCAGCCGCATCTCGAGGCGCAGCAGCGGATCGAGGCCCAGGCAGTCGAGCAGCATCTGGTGCGCCGCCTCCGCCGAACAATGCGCGGCGATGCAGTGGCGGGTGAACTCCGGGTGCCGGGCGGCGAGCGGGGCGATCGCGGCGCAGGCGATGAAGCCGTCCAGCAGCACCGGCACGCGGCGGAGCCGGGCCGCCAGGATCGCGCCCGCCATCGCGGCTATTTCACGCCCGCCCAACCGCTGCAGCGTCTCGAACGGGTCGGTGCACGCGGCGCCATGCAGGGCGAGCGCCTGCTCCACCGCCACGATCTTGCGCGCGAACGCGGCGCTGTCGATGCCGGTGCCGCGTCCGCACCATTGCGATGCCCGTCCTCCGAATGCGGCGGCGCACAGCGCGGCGGCCGGCGTCGTGTTGCCGATGCCCATCTCGCCCACCAGCAGCAGATCGGTTTCCGGCGGGACGGCGGCGGCACCGGCGTTGAGCGCGGCCAGGCACTCCGTATCGCTCATGGCCGCTTCGCGCGCGATGTCGCCGGTGGGACTGTCGAGGTCGAGCGGGACGATCGCCAGTCGCGCGCCGCAACCCCGTGCCAGCACGTTGATCGCCGCGCCGCCGGCCTGGAAGTTCGCGACCATCTGCGCGGTGACCTCGACCGGAAACGCGCTCACCCCACGGGCGGCGACGCCGTGGTTGCCGGCAAACACGACCGCGCGGACATGATCGAGCCGGGGCCGCGGATCGTCCTGCCAGCCCGCCATGAACGCCGCGATCTCCTCCAGGCGACCCAGCGCACCCGCCGGCTTCGTGAGCGTGGCCTGTCGTTCCCGCGCCGCCGCGACGGCGGCGGCCGAGGCGGCGGGCAGGTCGGCCGCCGCAGCGGCGAACGCGGCGCGATCGGCGAAGGCGGTCACGTGCATACGAACCCCTCGGGCGGGGTCCGCACGATGAAGTGGCCCTTCACGCCGTCCGGCCATTCGGCATAGCGCACCACGCCTTCCTCGCTTGCCGCGTGGCGGACGGCGTACGTCAGGATCGCGCGGGCGCTCTCGCGGTCGGGCGCGAAATCGCCCAGGACATAGCCGACCTTGCCAGGCGCGCGGACGTGGACCGAGCAGTGACGCGTGCACGAGAACAGGCACGGCATCTCCTGAACCGCGACGCCTGCCAGCTCCGGCTCCTCCTGCTGCACCGTGCGCATCGCCGCGGCGAGCAGCGCGCCGCCGCGCCGCCCGCTCGCGTCCTCCCGCGCTTCGGCGGAGTGGCGGCAGGTGGAGCAGACCACCACCGCCGCGCCGCTCGCCACCGCCCGCAGCATCAGAACCGGCTCCTGAGGCCGACATAGACGGTGCGGCCGAGCGAGCCGTATCCGCCGGTCGTCTGGTACGACGTGTCGGCCACGTTCTCGACCCGCGCCTGCAGGATCAGCTCCGGGGCCACGCGCCACTGCGCGCGCAAGTCGATCAGCCAGTAATCGTCGAGCACTTCGGCGGTGCCGCTGCTGTTGAAGCTGCGGCCCGCGTATCGCGCCGCGACGCTGGCGCGCAGGCCGGACGGCAGTTCTATCCCGCCTTCGACGTTGGCAAGGTGGCGCGGCACGCGCGCGAGCTGGCGTCCGAAGAAGGCGGCATCGTCGCTGCGGTCCACCGCCTTGATCCAGCTGTAATTGCCCTCGACGAAAAACACCTGCCACTGCGCCGATCCGGTGAGTTCGAGGCCGCGCGCGCGGGCCTTGCGGACGTTGGCGTAGTAGCCGAAGCGGGTCGTGGTGGTGCCGGGGATGTAGCAGACCGCCGGCAGTGCTCCGCTGGTCGGGCAATAGGCGAAGTCGATCAGGTTGTCGGTATCGCGCTGGAACCATGTCGCCGAGGCATGGAGGATCTGACCGAAGCGGTGCTCGGCCCCCACTTCCCAGCCCTTCGCCTTCTCCGGGCCGAGGTCGGCGACGCCATAGGCGCTGAACAGCTGGTAGAGCGAGGGCGCCTTGTAGCCTTCGTCGTAGCTGGCGCGGACCACGGTGGCGCCGGCGTCGGGGGTGTAGGCGGCTCCGGCGCTGATGACGGTATTGCCGCCAAAGCGCGACTGGTGATCGTAACGCGCGCCCGCGTTCAGCGTCAGGCCGGTCAGCGGCGTCACGCGGGCCTGGCCATAGACGCTGTTCGTGTCCGCCTTGTACGGCACCAGGGTATAGGGCTTCAGGGTGTTGGCGGGAGAGGCGGTGGACATCCGCTGTTCCTCGCGCTCCGCCCCGAAGACGAGGCTCAGCATGTCGGCGACGCGGTAGGTGCCTTGATACTCATAGCGGCGGACGCGGCCGTGGGCATCGAAGTTGATCTGACGGATGCGACGGGCGGGGTCGAAGTTCTGCCGGTCGGTTTCGGTCTGGAGCACGGCCACGCGATTGAGCAGCTTGCCGTCGAGCAGGCCGAAGTTGAGCCCGGCATAGGCGGACCACTCCCGCGTGGTTCCGTATGCCTGGGAATCGCCGCTGGTGCCGTCGAAGTCGTTCTTGGCGTCGGACCAGTAGCCGCGCAGGTCCAGGCTGACGCTGGGCGCCATCCGCACGGTCGCGGTTCCGCTGGCGGCGCGGCGGGTATAGCCGTCGTCCTCGGTACCGTTGGCCCGCGCCGAGATGCCGTCGGTGGTGAAGGCCGAACCGGCGATCCGCCAGTCGAGGCTCTCGCTGGTGCCGCCGATGCCGGCGCGGCCCGAGACGGTGTCCCGCGAGCCGACTTCCACCGCCATGCTGCCTTCGAGCGGCCTTTCGGGCTTGCGGGTCGAGACGTTGACGACCCCGCCGATGGCGTCGCTGCCCCACAGGATCGACTGCGGCCCGCGCAGGATCTCGATCCGCTCGATATCGTCGATCATCAGGTTGGAGAAAGCATAGCCGCCGGCCGTCGAGGAAGGATCGGCCAGGCGCATGCCGTCGATCACCATCACCGTCTGCCCCGCGTCGGCGCCGCGGATGCGCAACGAGGTGGCAGTGCCGTAGCCGCCGTTGCGCGACAGCGAGATGCCGGGCGTGCGTAGCAGGATGTCGCTCACGGCGATGGGCTGGGCTTGGACGATCGCCCGTTCGTCGAGCACCGTGACGGTTGCCGAGTTGCGGTCCTGGGCAACCGGCGCGCGCAGCGCGGTGACGACGATGCTCGTGTCGGGGGCGGTACCGGGGCCGTTGGCGGGCGCCTCGTCGGCATGGGCGGCAGCGGCGATCGGGAGGGTGCAGGCCCAGAGGGCGGCCGAGGCGGAGGTGCGAAGTGCGATGATGCGAAGCGTGGTCGTGCGGGGCAAGTGGAAGTCCCTTCTTTGCAAACGGCGTCGGACCCGCCGGCCGATTCCGTGCAAGAAGAGCGTGCGCGCATTGCCCCGAGCGCACAGGCGGGGGGCACGACATGACACGCCCCTGCACGGGATCACCCGGCAAGGCGGTTGCTGTCGTTGCGCGAGGGATGACCCCTGCCTGGAGCAAGGGACCTCGAACACCCGGTGCACCCTGCCCGGATGAAGAACGACTGCGTCAGGCAGGTCTCCTGGCTTGCGGGTCAGCGCCGTTCCGGCCGCCTTCTCAGGACTGATGGTCCCAATGGCGAATTGGCCGGATGGCTCGCCGCTTACAGTTGCAGGGGCAGCCCGGGGCTTTCACCCGAGTTCCCTTTTGATCCCCTCGCGGGGAACCTGTCGCGGCGCGGCCCCTAGAGCGGTGGTCGACGGAACGCAAGCGTCTCGCTTGCGATGTGGCGGAACATCGCTTATCGCCGCGCCTGTATCGGGTGCTCGAAAGAGCTTAATCGGGAAGTCCGGGCCTGGCGGTCTGATCCGCCACAAGCCGGCACTGCTCCCGCAACTGTAACCGGTGAGCGCATCGCCACGATGCCATTGGGAGCCTCGCTCCCGAGAAGGCGGCGACCAGCGCGTTCGATCCGGAAAGTCAGGAAACCGGCCCGATGCCGTCGTTCCTCTGCGCGGGCGGGATGCACCGGGCGGACGAGGGGCCCGCGCCGTGCGGGCGGCACCCTTGGCGGACGACATTCGTGTGTCGCGTCGGAGGGAGTTGCAAGCATGAGCAAAGCATAGATTTCTGCCGCCCAGCGGGTGTCGCGGTCATCGTGCCACGACCCGATCGGACGCCCCGGAGGCGGCGACCACCAACATCGTCGATGCCCGCGAACGCGCGAATCCATGTCCACCGCATTTCCGATGATGCGTGTCCGGCGCCGGATTCCCGTGCTCGCGGGAGACCGAAGCGGAAGCTGGCGCCTTGGGGTGCCGGTGACGCTTCACCGTCCTATCCCGGAGACTCTCAATGGACCGTTCCGTCATCCACTCGCCTCGCTTCGAAATTGCCGTGTTGGCCGCTCTGTCCCTGGTGATGCTGATCACCCGCACCCATTCGCTGAGCCAGGTGGTGCACTTGCCCGATACCAGCCTCGCCAGCTTCTTCCTGCTCGGCTATCTGGTCCGCCGGGCCGCCGCCTTCGCCGCCCTGTTCGCGCTCGGCTTCGCGATCGATGTCTGGGTGATCTACGTCATGGGCGGTTCGGGCTTTTGCTTTACGCCGGCCTACGCGATGCTGCTGCCCGCTTACGGCGTGATGTGGATTGCCGGTCGCGCCGTCGCCGATCGTCTGGCGGAGCGGCTCTCTGCATTGCTGCCGGCGGCGGCGGTGCTGCTGGTCGCCACGATCGTCTCGGAGATGTTCTCCAGCGGCGGGTTCTACTTCCTGGGCGGCCGCTTTGCCGATCCCACTCTTGCCGAGTTCCTCCCGCGGCTGCGCAAGTACATGCCCGGAACCCTGCTGGCGACGCTGCTGTGGTCGGGCGTCGGCGCGGCCGCCTATGCCGCGTTGCTCGTCGCGCGGCCGGACCTGCGCCGGACTTCGGCACGGTGAGCGAGGCACCGACCGAACAGGAACGCCGCCACAAGGAGCGCACCGCGAAGCACAAGAAGGTGGTCGATGCACGCATCGCCGCGGCCACCGTCGACAAGGGGCTGGTGCTGGTGCTCACCGGCAACGGCAAGGGCAAGTCGTCGAGCGCGTTCGGCATGGTCGCGCGCTCGCTCGGCTACGGCCGCACCGCGGCGGTGTTCCAGTTCATCAAGGGCAAGCAGGACGTGGGCGAGCGGGCGTTCCTCTCGCGCCAGCCCGGCGTCACCTGGGAGAACTGCGGCGAGGGCTTTACCTGGGAGACGCAGGACCTTCGCCGTGACATCGCCACGGCCCAGGCGGGGTGGGAGAAGGCCAAGCTCGCGCTTGCCGACCCGGCGGTCTCGCTGGTGGTGCTGGACGAGCTGACCTACCTCATCACCTACCGCTATCTCTCGCTCGAAGAAGTTCTCCCGCCGATCCGAGAGCGCCCGCCGATGCAGCACGTCGTCATCACCGGGCGCGCCGCGCACGAGGAACTGATCGCGCTGGCCGACACGGTCAGCGCGATCCGCGACGAGAAGCACGCCTTCCGTGCAGGCGTGAAGGCGCAAGTCGGGATCGACTTGTGAGCGCGGCTGCCGCGTGTCCGGCGTTCATGGTCGCCGCCCCGTCCTCTGGCCAGGGCAAGACCCTGGTCACGGCGGCGCTCGCCCGGTTGCACAGCGACGCGGGGCGGCGGGTTCGCGTGTTCAAGTGCGGGCCGGATTTCCTCGATCCGATGATCCTGGAGCGCGCCTGCGGATCGCCGGTTTACCAGCTCGACCTGTTCATGGTCGGCGAGGAGGGGTGCCGCAAGCTTCTGCACGAGGCGGCGTGCGAGGCGGATCTGATCCTGGTCGAAGGTGTGATGGGCCTGTTCGACGGTGCCCCCAGCGCCGCCGACCTGGCCGCGCGCTTCGGCTTGCCGGTGCTCGCGGTGATCGACGGTTCGGCGATGGCGCAGACGTTCGGCGCGCTGGTGCAGGGCCTCGCGAGCTACCGCGCCGGGGTGAACCTTGCCGCCGTGCTCGCGAATAAGGTGGGCGGCGCGCGCCATGCCGCGATGCTGCAGGAGAGCGTACCCGCCGGCGTGCAATGGCTGGGCGCGTTGCCCCGCGATGCCGATGCCGCCTTTCCCGAGCGGCATCTGGGTCTGGTGCAGGCGCGCGAGATCGACGATCTGGAGGCCCGCATCGCGCGCGCCGCCGCAAACCTGCCCGGGGACGCCGCGTGGCTCCCCCGTCCGGTCCGCTTCGACGCGCCGCAAGGCGGCACCGGCGTGCCCGGTCTCCTGCGCGGAACCCGGATCGCCATCGCGCGCGACGCCGCCCTCGGCTTCATCTATCCGGCCAACCTCACCTGCCTGGAGGCGCTGGGCGCGGAGCCGGTGTTCTTCTCTCCGCTCGCGGATGCCCAGGTGCCGGCCTGCGATGCGATATGGCTGCCGGGAGGTTATCCCGAGCTTCATCTTGCGGCGCTGGCGCGCAACCGCTCGATGATCGCCGGGATACGCGCCCACCACGCGGCGGGGACTCCGATCCTCGCCGAGTGCGGCGGGATGCTCTATTGTCTGGACAAGCTGGACGACGGTCGCGGGAATGTCGCGGAACTGGCCGGGATTCTGCCCGGAGCGGCGGTGATGCAGCCGCGGCTGGCGGCGCTCGGCTTGCAGCAGGTCGACCTGCCCGGCGGTACTCTGCGCGGCCACACCTTCCACTATTCCGAGGCGCGGGTGGATGCGGAGCTCTGCGCGTCGGCCCGGCAGCCCGACGGCAGGGCCGGCGAGGCGGTCTACCGCCTGAAGCGCCTCACGGCCACTTACGCGCACTTCTATTTTGCGTCCGGCCCGGAGGTGGTCGCCGAAATATTCGCGCGGGATCCGGATGCCGCCGCCGCTTGAGCCGTCGCCGCGAGGCAGCCGGGCAGCGTCTCAGCATTCCACCTCGTATTCCAGCAGGTCGCCGGGCTGGCACTCCAGTTCGCGGCACACCGCTTCCAGGGTCGAGAAGCGGATTGCCTTGGCCTTGCCGGTCTTGAGGATCGAGAGGTTGGCGAGCGTGATGCCGATCCGCTCGGCCAGTTCGGTCAACGTCATGCGGCGTTGGTAGAGCACTTCGTCCAGCTTCACCACGATCCGGGTCCCCTCGCTCTCCGCGTCGTCTTCGGTCTTCGTCTTGGGGGGCATCACACGGTGCCTTCCAGTTCGGCGCGCATCGCGGCGCCCTGGCGGAACACGCGGGCCAGGATGAACAGGATCAGCATCAGCAGCAGACCGTTGCTGGAAAAGCCGATGTCGATCGCACCGATGTTGGTGTGGACCTTGGGACTGTCGCCCACGACCTTGTCGATCCAGTGGGCGATGCCCTCGATCGGCAGCGTCACCACCTGCACGGCCAGCGTCAGCCATGCCATGCGCGTCAGCCGGCCGGCGTTTTCGGGCACGAAGGGGTCGCCCTGGCCAACGGTATCGACGATCCGCTTGAGCAGCTGGAACATGCGGAACAGGATGGCCATCAGCCCGATCACGCAAGCCAGGATCGCCGTCGCCGCCCACAGGAACGCGGGCATCGGCACTTGCGGCACGTCCTTCGCCAGTTCCAGCGTCATGTTGTGCTGAAACACGTGCATGAAGGCGATCCCGCACAGGCTTGCGACGCCGCCGAGCAGCATCACGGCCATCAGGAACCAGAGGATGCCCTTGGCGATGGCCAGCAGCGGGTCGCGGGTGATCGAGGTCATGGCCGACGTCATGGCAGGTCTCCCGTAAAGGCGCTTACATCAGCACGACGGACGGGGGCGTCGCCACCACGTAGGGGCGTGCCGTCCGCGCCTGGGCAGGGGTCTCCGCCAGAGTGGGGAGCCAGCAGGCCGCGGTGAGCGCCAGGGCCATGATCGTGGCCGCGGGGCGGTGTGTCTGGAGGGTCATGTTCGTTCTCCGATATGCTCGATATCGAAAATCAATAAGCCCGATTCGGCTTATCGTCAATCGATAATATCGAAAAACGATACGACCCATATTGTTTTGCGGACGTGTGGTTCGCTGGGTGGCCGCATGGACACTACGGCAAAAGAAAGGGGCGGCTCCGCGAGGGAGCCGCCCCAAGGGGGCCCGTCGTCAGGGACGGGCAGCGTTCAGGCCGTGACCAGCGGAGGGCTTGCAGGGGTGGTGGGCTTGGTCGACGGCCTGTAATCTCGCCAATCGAACGGCGCGTCGGCCTTCTGGTGCTGTTGGTATTCCGCTCTCTGGAGCAACAGGCGCGCACGCTTGCGGCGTGCCTTGCGCGAAACGAAGGGATTGGCTTCGTCCGGCTCGGCCTCGACCATGCGGTCAAGCAGTTGCGTGCGCTCGTCGAACGAAAGTTCCTCGGCGGGAATGGCCGGAGCGGCGGTAGTGGAGGTCCGCTCGCGGCGCAGCTCGGACATCACCGGAGCGGCCATGACCGGCGGGCGATCCATGACCTGCGTATCGCGGATGGTGGCGGCCGGAGCGGCCTCGACCGCGTAGCCGACCGGCTGAGCGGGCGGCGCCACCTCCGGATCGCGTGCTAGTGCGGGAGCGGCCGCAGCAGCCTCCAGCGCCGGTTCGTCGTCCACGTAGTCTTCGCGGCGGCGGCGTGAGCGGAGCGCCGCAAAGCCTATGGCGCCGAGGCCAAGCGCGGCGAGCACGCCGGCAATCGCCTCGCCGGGAATCCCGTCGCCGGCCGGTGCAGGCTGGGTCGCCCTAGCCTGGGTCACCGGAGCAGGTTGGCTGATCGGATTGCGGGCCTCGGGCTTAACCGGCGCGGCGTCAGGCGCGACAGCGTTGTCGCGCGGCGCCGGAGCAGAGTCCCTCGCGGCCGTAGCCTCGGTGGCCGGACGGCTCGAAACGCTGGCCTTCTGAGCTTGGGCCGGAGTTTGGGCAGCCGCCCTTGCCTTCGGCTGCGCCGCCTCGGCCCTGGAAGCCGGTTCGGCGCTGGCGACCGGCTGGGGAGCCGGTGCGGCGGTCACGTCAGGAAGCACGACAGTGGGCTTCGCGGCGGGAGTCGCCTGCGGCACGAT
>Ga0068862_100003540_pt1 | contig 13402 bp, 10 predicted proteins | sample KBSSwiS52_FD_66598 | JGI IMG/M metagenome (GOLD analysis project Ga0068862, IMG submission 66598) | Switchgrass rhizosphere microbial communities from Kellogg Biological Station, Michigan, USA - KBS Switchgrass S5-2 | ecosystem: Host-associated > Plants > Roots > Rhizosphere > Soil ... | reverse complement strand
AGGACATCTGTCCGTTCGGCGTTGAGGTGCGCGCGCTACTTCCGTGTTCCCCACATCATCCGGCTGATCCGCCACGACCCATCGGTCTGGCGCCTGAGCACCGCGAGCGACATCGACCGGCTCGTGAGCTGGCTCGTCGTCCCGCCCTTCGCGTACGTGAACGTAAGCGAATCCGTGCCCCGCATCCACGCGATGTTCGCGTCGCCTTCCACCTCGTCGATCGTTCGCTGGAAGGTGAGGATGCGGGTGTGCGAGCTGTCGGATGGCCACCAGAACGTGCGGATGGCGTTAGGCGAAGGCAGGATGCGCTGACCCGTCGGCATGAGCACGGCGTCGGGCGCGAGGGTGTTCATCACGCCGGTGGTGTCGTCGCGCAGCCAGGCGGCCACGTACGCACTGTCGACTGCTCGAACCGCGCGCTCGTCGGCGGCGGTGAACTGGGGGGCGGGGGAGGCCGTCGTACAGCCAGCGATGGCAAGGGCGGCGCCTGACAGGACACGAGAGCACGACATGGGAGTCCTCAGCGGGGGTCGACACGAACCACGTTGACTGACTCGACGTTTTCGTCGCGCACGCCACGATGCTACGTCACCGCGGTCAGCGAACTGCAAGTGGTGACGAACCGAGCAAGCCACGCGTTCGTCAGTGCAGCCGGCGGTGCGCTGAGTACTACTCGACGGTCATCCCGAGGAGCGACAGCGACGAGGGATCTCGTCTGCAGTGCTCGTAGCCGCTCACGACTGACGCCGGCAAGATCCCTCGTCGCCTTCGGCTCCTCGGGATGACATCGACTGACGTAGCACCCCGTGGGTTCCGTGGGAGCAACTGCCCCCGCAGCACTCATACTGGTCACTGCTACTGCAGACTCTTGCCTGATGACTGACTGGCTACTGCGAGTCTTCCGTCCGCACCCCCCCGCCTTCGAGCGACGCCGGCACCCGGTGCAGCCACTCGCGCGAGAACGCCGATCCCGCCTGGACCGGATGCTCAGGCGAATCGACGACCTCGAAGGCGGTCGGCGAGAGGATGGCTGGAGGCAAACACGATCGGCAGCCCCACGAACGGGAAGTGCCCGATGAGCTGGATCCACCACCGGTACGTGATCGCCGGCGGTCGATGCGTCAGCGACGGAATCACCACGAGCGACATCACGAGCCACACGAACGGCCCGTACACCGCCGCCACTTTCACCACGCCGAGCGGCGTTTCGAGCTGCCGGCGAATCCACCCGAACCGCATCACGATGAACTGGAACACGGCCGACCATCCGAACGCGACACCAATGTGCATCAGCACACCGATGGCGGCCGTGTGCGTGCCACCCTCGAGCGCCCTCGGCCCCATCAACGTCGACGCGACACCCTGAAACAGCCGCGTGACCGTGGAGCCGTAGAAGAACGCGGCGAGGCAGCCCGAGAACGTTCCGTCGACCAGCGCGGTCAGCAGTCCGGCGCGGACGAGTCGCCGCATCAGACTTTGTTCAGGCCGTTCAGCGCCGCCACCTTGTACGCCTCGGCCAGCGTTGGATAGTTGAACACCGTGTCGCGGAAGTAGTCGATCGTCCCACCCAGCGCCAACACCGCCTGACCGATGTGAATGATCTCGGTCGCGCTCTCGCCCATCACGTGGACGCCTAACAAGCGCAGCGTGTCCGGGTCGAACAGGAGCTTGAGCAGTCCGCGCTCGTCACCGATCATCTGGGCCCGCGCCAGCTCACTGAACCGCGAGATCCCGACTTCGTACCGCACCTTCGCCGCTGTCAGCTCGCGCTCCGTGCGCCCGACCATCGAAATCTCGGGAATCGTGTAGATGCCGAACGGCAGCAGGAGCGTCGACGTCTTCACTGGAAAGCCTAACGAATGCAGAACCGCGAGCCGGCCCTGCTCCATCGATGTCGCCGCGAGTGCCGGAAAGCCGATCACGTCGCCCGCCGCGTAGATGTGCGGCACCGACGTCTGGTAGTTCTCGTCGACCGCGATGCGACCGCGCGCGTCGGCCACGATCCCCGCGGCCTCGAGACGCAACCGGTCGCTGTTCGCCTGTCGCCCCACGGCATACAGCAGCGCGTCCCCGCGCACGGTCTTGCCGCTCTCCAGGTGCGCGATCACGCGCTCATCCTTCTCGGTCGTCACCGACGTCACCTGTTCACCGAGCCGGAAGATCACCCCTTCCTCGCGCAGGTGATGACACAGCGACTCGATGATCTCGTGGTCCGCGAACTCAAGAAGCGTCGGCCGCTGGTCGATCAGCGTCACGCGCGTGTTCAGCGCGGTCATCATCGCCGCGTACTCGAGCCCGATCACGCCGCCGCCCACAACGATGAGCTCGCGCGGGATCAGGGGCAGATGCAGGAGCTGGTCGGAGTTGAACACCCGCTTGGCATCGGTGACGATCAGCGGATTCTCCGCCGGCCGAGTCCCGCACGCAACGAGAATCGTGTCGGCGGTGATCGTTGCCATGTGGCCATTACCGTCCGAGATCTCGAGGGTGTGCGCGTCCGCGAAACGGGCCATGCCGTTGATGGTCGCGACGCCGTTTCGTTTGAGCTGTGCGCGCACCACATCGCTCTCCCGCTGGAGCACCACGTCCACACGGCTCGACAGATCCTCCGCGGAGATGTCTTCCTTCGCCCGATAATCCCCGCCGTAGAACGTCCGCTGGCGCATCCCGCTGAGATATAGGATCGCCTCGCGCATGGTCTTGCTCGGAATCGTCCCAAGGTGCAGGGAGCAGCCGCCGACCATGTCCAGGCGGTCGATGACGGCCACGCGCTTCCTCAGCTTCGCCGCGGCGATCGCACCCTTCTGCCCCGCGGGTCCGCTGCCAATGACGGCGAGGTCGTAGTGGGGGATTGGCATGAGAGGCTTAGGATACGGAGCCGGAGTCACCACCGCGAGACCTCGCCGGACTCGGCCTTCATGCACTCGATCGCCCGGATCGTATCGCTGGGGCCCCCGAACACGTCGTTGTGTGAGATGATGGCCTGACCGGTGCGGTTTGTATCGGCTCGCCCCTGCCGAAACTCGACTCCCAGCCCGTATCATCCGAACGTGAACCGTCTTCTGTCACGCTCCGGTGTCGTCGTCGCGCTGTTCTCGATGACGTTGTTCGTGAACGCCGCGCTGCTCTTCGCGGTGCAGCCGATGTTCTCGAAGATGGTGCTGCCCATGTTCGGCGGCACGCCGTCGGTGTGGAACACGTGCATGCTGTTCTTCCAGACGGCGCTGCTCGGCGGCTATCTGTACGCCCACGTCACCACGCGATGGCTCGACGTGCGCAAGCAGTTGATCCTCCAGCTCGTCCTGTTCGCGTTGACGTTCCTGACGCTGCCGGTGGCAGTCGCGTCGGGTTGGCAGCCCACGGGTTCCGAGATGCCGGTCTGGTGGCTCGCCGCGCTGCTGACGGTGTCGCTCGGCGCCCCCTTCTTCATGCTGTCGACGGGAGCGCCGCTGCTGCAGCGATGGTTCGCGGAATCCGGCCATCCCGCCGCCGCGAATCCGTACTTTCTGTACGCCGCGAGCAATCTCGGAAGCATGGTCGCGCTGGTCGCGTATCCAGTGCTGCTCGAGCCGCACCTCCGCCTGGCGCAACAGAGCCGCCTCTGGACCGGCGCGTATGTTGGGCTCGTCGCGCTGATCGCGACGTGCGCGTTCATCACCCGCCGCGGCGTGTCGAGCGCATCGGCGACCGCTCGCGACGGGGGGCGGCGCTCGGTCGCCGCGGACGCCACGGCGGCCGACGTCGACGCGTTCAACGCGCTCCCCGTCGCCGACACGACCGTCGCGGCGGAACGGCTCACCGTGTGGCGTCGTGCGCGCTGGATCCTGCTCTCGTTCGTGCCCTCGAGCATGCTGCTCGCCGTCACGACCTACCTCGCCACCGATGTGGCGTCCATCCCGCTGCTGTGGATCGGCCCGCTCGCGCTCTACCTGCTGACGTTCGTCATCGTGTTCGCGCGGAACAACGTGATCTTCCGCCACGCGTTCGCGGTCTGGCTGCAGCCGCCGTTCCTGCTCATCCTCGCCGTGGCGATCGCGCTCATGATGCAGCGGAGCGTCACCGCGCTGGCGCCGACGCACCTGGCGGCCTTTTTCCTCACCGCGCTCGTGTGTCACGGCGAGCTGGCGAAGGACCGGCCTTCGGTCGCGCATCTGACCGAGTTCTACCTCTGGCTGTCCGTCGGCGGCATGCTGGGCGGGATCTTCAACGTGATCGTCGCGCCGCAGATCTTCGATTCGGTGCTCGAGTACCCGATCGCGATCGTGCTGGCGGCGCTGCTGCGCCCGACGCTCGCGACGCGCCGTCCGTCCGACCGGGTGCTGGACGTGCTCCTGCCGGTGGCGCTCTGTGTGTTGATGGTCGTCCTGATGCGCTCGGGCTTCCCGCCGTCGAAGTGGGGCCCGAAGGCTCCGGTGTGGGTATTCGGCGGGTACGCGCTCCTCATTCTCTGCTTCCAGCGCCACGCGCTGCGCTTCGCGCTCGGCGTCGCTGCGATCTTCGTCGGCTCCACGTTAGGCCGAGGAACGGACAAGTCGCTGCTGTTCCGGGGGCGGAGCTTCTTCGGCGTGTACCGCGTGAAGGCGTATCCGAAGCATCACGCGCTGGAGAACGGCACGACGACGCATGGTGGGCAGAGCAGCTACCCACAGTTCGCGCGCGAGCCACTGACCTACTACCACCGCGACGGGCCGCTCGGCCAATCGTTCGCGTGGCTCATGCGCCGCAACGCCGATCGCCGCGTCGCCATCGTCGGGCTCGGGACGGGCACCATCGCGTGCTACGGGCGCCCGAACGAGACGTGGACGTTCTACGAGATCGATCCGCTGATCGAGCGCATCGCGTTCAATCCGAAGTATTTCACCTATCTCCGCGACTGCCCGCCGACGAAGCGCATCGTGCTCGGCGACGCGCGCCTGTCGCTCGTGCAGGCGCCAGATAGCGCGTACGACTTCATCATCCTCGATGCGTTCAGCTCCGACGCCATCCCGGTGCACCTGATGACCCGAGAGGCGCTGCAGCTCTATCTGCGGAAGCTGGCGCCGGGCGGTTCCGTCGCATTTCACATCAGTAATCGCTATCTCAACCTCGAGCCGGTGCTGGTCGAGTTGGCGCGCGACGCGCGGATGGCGGGTCTCGTTGGCGCCGACATCGCGATCACGTCCTCGCAGAGGATGTCGTTCAAGATGAACTCGAAATGGGTCGTCCTGTCGCGACGCGCGCAGGACCATATGCTGCTGGCACTCCAGCCCGGCTGGCGAGTCCTCGCCCCGCAGTCGGACGTTGCCCTGTGGACGGACGACTTCTCGAACGTGATCAGCGTGTTCCGCTGGCGATGACGGCGTCGCTCCACGCGCTGCGCCGCTCGACGCTCCGACGATAGGGCGCGAGGCCAGCACCTAACAAGCCAGCGGCGGCGCCCAGCCCGAGGATCGTGACGGTGAGCAGCGAGTAGCGCACCGCAGCGTCGCTGCCGAACGCGCGATCGGTCAGGAGGCCGACGATGCTCGGCCCGAGGCCGAGACCGATGAGCGTCATCGCCGAGACGAACACGGCGCCGACCTGCGCGCGCATCCGGTTCGGGGTGATCTCCTGGACGGCTGCGACCGCGGCACCGAACGCGAACGAGGCGAAGAAGTTGTAGGGCACGAGCGCTGCGACGGAGAGCGCCGCGGTGGGGGCAAGTGTATACGCCGTGCCGCACGCGAGATTGCCGAGGGCCGCAATGAGCCCGACGCGAAGCTTCGCGTCCGTGCGGCCCCGGGCAAGCATGGCGTCCGCGACCCTGCCGCCCACCACCACGCCGGCCACGCCGACGGTGACGGTGAGCGTCCCCAGGGTGAGGCCGGCCTGCGCGGCCGACCAGCCGTACGTCCGGATCAGGTGCGTGGGCAGCCAGGCCGCGGTCGCGAAGTTCACCATCGCGAACAGCGCGTAGCCCAGGTTGTGACAGAGGAACGCGGCGCGGTTGCCGCGGAGATGACGGAGCACCTCGATGACGGAGAACGCTAGGGCGTCGTTAGGCTGACCGGTCTCACGGCGACGAGGCTCCCGGACGGTCGCCATGAGCATCGCGACGATCAATCCGGGCAGCCCGACGATGACGAACACGCTCTGCCACGGGCGAATCGTGCCGACGATCGGCCACTGGAGCACGGCGTGTCCGTCCAGCCGGGCGAGCACTGCCGCGCCCGCGAGGTTCGCGAGGCCGGCGCCAAGATAGATGCCGAGCGAGTAGACGCTGAGCGCCGTCGCGCGGCGGCTCGGGGCGAAGTAGTCGGCGATGAGCGACAGTGCCGGCGCGGCGAGCGCCGCTTCGCCAATGGCGACGCCGAAGCGAGCGAGGAGCAGCTGCTCGTAGGTCCGCGCGACCCCGCACAGCACCGTCATGACGCTCCACGCCGCGATCCCCATCGCGACGATGGCTCGTCGGCTCCCACGATCGGCCAGCCGGCCGAGCGGAATGCCCAGCAGCGTGTAGAACAGCGCGAACGCGAGCCCGTACAGCACACCCATCTGCGTATCCGTGATGCCGAGGTCGCGGCGAATCGGCGCGACGAGCAGCCCGAGTACCTGCCGGTCGACGAACGCGGACGCGTTGGCGAGCGTGAGGATCCCGACGACATACCACGCGTACCCGGCCCGCGGGAACGGATCGCTTCCGTCGGCGCCCGCGAGGGCGGGAGGGATCACGGGACGGTGGCCGACGGTGACCGCGACACGCCAACGGAGGTTGGGCCTACGAAGGCACTATTGCTCGCGGGCGCAGATAGTGCCAATGATGGCCCTTCCGGCGCGAGCACGTCGCCGACGCGAAGGACGATGATGAGCGCCATGGCCGGTGCTCCTGCGAGCGCTGCGTATGTAGAAGCGAGCGTGAGAGGCGAGGGGCGCCGTGCGTATGGGACTGCGAGGGGCGAAATCCACGCAGGTTCCTGCGGCGTAGAGTAGGGTAGAGGCCCGAAACTGCCGCGGCAACCCGGGCGTATGGGCTCAAAGACGGAATGTTGGTGTAGTACCTGTCAGACGAGATCGACGTGGCTTCGCCCGACCGGTGGTGCAGGGAAAGGGCTCCAACGACTCGTCTATCAACCGCGTGGGCTTCCGCGCGTTTTCATATAGACCTCCGGCGAAGGAGGATGTTCACATGACGCGTTTCGAGTTTGCCCTCAAGAGCCCGGACGAGGTTCGTCAGGCGGGCGTGGTTCAGAGCGAGTCGTTCAATGACGCTCTCTCGCTCGTGAGCAAGAATGTGACGGTACAGGACGGCGACACGCTGGAGATCGGCGTCGCGGGCTTCCCGCCGGCGCGATATGCCTTCGTCGCGTCGGATGCCATTGATGCGGTCAACTGGCGGCCGATTGGGCTTGCCGCCTAGCGGACGACTGCAGTAGCAGCGCGACCGCAGTAACGACGCTGGTTACTGTTAACTGGAACTGGTTGCTGCAGGACAAAGCCAGAACCCTCGGGACGCTTCTCTCGGTAGAGAGGCATCCCGAGGGTTCGCTTTTCACCCTGCAGTAACCAGTTCCAGCTAACAGTAACCAGTGTGTTTCGCCTGCTTTAGACTGCGTCCGACAAGCTCGTAAAGTTGAAGTCTCTGACCTTGATAGCCGGCACGACGACGGCACCACCGGCCTCCGTCCCCGCGAGCCGGACCGGGCGTCCGAGTGTCTCCAGGTTGTTCAGCATGAACAGCGGCGACTCGTTGAAACGGAAGTTCTTGAGCGCCTTCGTGATCTTGCCGTTCTCGATCAGGAACGTGCCGTCGCGCGTCAGGCCCGTGTAGAGCATCGTCCGCGGATCCACTTCGCGCAGATACCACAGCCGCGTCACCAGCACACCGCGCTCGGTGGACTTGACCATGTCCTCCACGGACGCGTCTCCCCCGTTCATGATGAACGACGTCGGTGCCCCGGTCGCCGTCTTGCCTTGCTTCTGCGCCCAGAACCGCGAGTAGAAGAGCTGCTTCAGCACGCCGTTCTCGACGAACACCTGCCTGCCTAACGGGAACCCCTGGCCATCGAACGGCTGGGCCAGGATACGCGGATCGAAGGGGTCGGCGAGCAGGCTCACGCGCTCGTTCACGATCTTCTCACCGGTCTTGTTCCCGCCACCCTGCTTCGAGAACGGGCTCCGTCCCTCGTCGGCCGAGCGGGCGTCGGCGTATCCGCCGAAGAGCTGCACGAGGTCGCCGACGGCCTGCGGCTCGAGGATCACGGTGTAGCGGCCCGGCTCGATCGCGACCGGATTCCGCGACAGCTTCGCCTTCTCGAGCGCCCGCTGACTGATCGCGGCGATGTCGACCTGGCTCCAGTCGTTATGCTCGCCACCGGCCCAGCCCGACCCGGTCCCGTCCTTCGTGCGAACGGTGACGGTGTAGTTCGCGTTCGTCGAGCGATAGTACGCGAACATCCCCTTGTCGTTGCCAAGCGCGCTGGACGACGCGTTGGTGATGAGGAACCCGGCCGTCGCGAGATCGCCGGCCTTCCGCGCCGGCTCGAGCGCCGTGAGCGCTGCCTTCGCGCGATCGGCGGGCGTGAGATTCGCGACGCTGTCGAAGTACGCATTCACGTCCTGGTACTGCTGCGCCGGGAGCGCTGGCATCGCCTCGGGATCGTCGGGCGCGAGCTTCGCGAGCGCCTCCGCCTGCGCGACCGCGCGCCGCAGCGCCTCATCGGAGATGTCGTTGAGCGACACCACCGAATGCTTCTTCCCGAACGAGCTCTGGATGACGACGGTGAAGTTCGTGATCCCGCCCGCGGTGGACATCTGATTGTCGGCGAATCGTACGTTGGCCGAGTACCCGCCACCGATGTTCACCTGGATGCTGTCGGCCTTGGACATCTTCACGACGCGCTCGATCAGGGCCTTGGCTTCCTCGCGAGAAAGAACGGCGCCGTCAGGCACGTTCACGGATTCGAGAAGACGTTTCGGGTAGCTCATTGTCTATGTCTGCGAGTAAGATCGGACTCTCATCAGTCGTGAAAAACGCTGCTAACAGTAAGCAGCGCTGTTCATGCCTTTCTGCCTGTGTTGATGACGTTGATCTGCTTGAACCTCGCCGGCACCGATCCGTGCGACACCGCATTGACCTGTCCCGGCTGTCCCTTCCCATCGAAGAAGCTCCCCCCGAGCATGTAGCTCGATTTGCCGCCGATCATGTCCATCGCGTTCCAGAAATCCGGTGTCCGCATCTGATACGCGACGTCCTTCAGCATCCCCACGATCTTCCCGCCGCGGATCTCGTGGAACACCTGCCCGCCGAACTGCGCGTTGAAGCGCTGCTGATCGATCGAGAACGAGCCATCCCCCACGATCGCGATCCCGCGGTCCGTCGCCGCGATCAGATCCTCGTACTTGAGATCACGCTCGCCCGGCATCAGTGACACGTTAGGCATGCGCTGGAACTGCACGCTCGACCACGAGTCCGCATACGAGCAGCCGTGCGAGCGGATCGGCGCCTTCTGCTGGTCATACCACGATTTGAGCCAGCTCGCCTGCTCACGCGTCGTCTGGTAGTCGTTCACGACGCCGTTCTTGATGATCAGGAAATCATCCGGCTTCACGCCCTCGTCGTCATACCCGATCGTCGCCAGCGCACCCGCCTGCGTCCGGTCGCCGCGAATGTTCATGAACGACGGCCCGTACTTGAACTTGCCGAGGAACTGCTCCGGCGGCGCGACGAAGCTCGTCCCGGCGTAGTTCGCCTCGTAGCCCATCGCGCGGTCGAGCTCCGTCGGGTGCGCGATCGACTCGTGGATTGTCAGCCACAGATGCGTCGGATGCAGCACGAGGTCGTAGCGGCCCACCTCCACCGGCTTCGCCTTGAGCTTCTGCGCCGCCTCCTCTCCCCACTTGCCGGCATTCCCCACGAGGTCGCACTCCGTCACGTACTCGAAGCCGCGGCCCGCCGGCGCTGCCACGTTCCCACGATTCTGGAAGTCCGAGAAGTCCGGTGCGACCGCCGTGATCTGCATGAGCGGCCAGCTCTGCAGCACGGTCTGGTTGATCACCGACCCGTCGCTGTTCGCGTAGTTGCGCTCCTGCTTCCGGAAGAACAGTCCGCTGAACACGAACTTCACACCCGGCACCTTCATCGCCTCGGCGTTCGCCTTGAGCAGCAGCTCGGCCTTCTGCTCCACGGGCACCGTGAAGGGATCGGTCGTGTGCGGCGTCTCCCACGACGCGTTCGGGTACGATGGCGACGGCGCGAGCTGCACCGCGCGATCGCGCGCCACCCGGTTCGCCTTCGCGATACCAGCCGCCTCACGCGCGGCCGCGGCCACAGCCGCCTTCGTCAGCGTGCGCGTCGCGGCGAAACCCCAGGTCCCATCGACGAGCGCACGGACACCGCACCCGATCGAGTCCTGGTCCACGACGTTGATGATCTGCTGCTCGCGCGTGAGGACCTGGTTGTCCCGGTACCGCGCGATACGGGCATCCGCGTAGCTCGCACCCGCAAGCTTCGCCGCGTTGAGCGCCTCCATGAGCAGCTCTTTCGTGGCGGCGTCCATGGGCCCGGCGGAGGAGGCCGAACGGGCCGGCGCCAGCACACTGGCGGCCGCGTCGGCCTGCCGCAGCGCGCTCGTCGCGGCAATCGCGCTGGCGGCGATGCCTGTCTGCTTGAGAAACTCTCGGCGATCGGACATGGTGGAAGAAAACGGGAAAGAGACGATGGCTATCCGAGCAAACTACCATGCGGAAACCACGGGGCGCCAACCAGTTTCGACTGTGACGAAGAGCCATTCACTGACATCTCGCGCACGCCGCGCCCACCGCCCGCTCCCGCTTGGCCCGATCGACGCCATCTTCCGGAAATGGCGCAGCGCAAGAGCGCGCAGGACCTGACCGGCCGACTCACTCGGCCACTCGACGTCGCCGCGCGAAACGTGCGCGCGGCCACTGCCGTGGCCCAGGCGCGTCCGGCCTATGCCGCCGGCCTTCGCGCCGCGCTCGCCACGGTCGTCCCGTTGCTCGCCGCGCAGATGTTCAACCTCTCGGGCGCGACATGGATGAGCGTCGCCGGGTTCAGCGGTGCGCTCGCTGACAGGGGCGGATCGTACCGCTCTCGAGCAGGCACGATCGCGTGTGTGACGGGGTTCGGAACCATCGTCGTTCTGCTGGGCGCCATTGTGTCGCATCAGCTGGTCGTCGCCGTCGTACTGACGTTCGCCGTCGCTGTCGTGTGTGGGCTCGGACGTGCGTGGGGCAATTCCGGCGCGGCCGTCGGCGTTTCGGTGCTGAACATGTTCGTCATCTCGCTCGCGTGGCCGGCACGCGGTCCGAGTGACGCGGTCAGCCGTGTCGCGTATACGCTGCTCGGCGGGGCGTGGGCAGCGCTGCTGGCGCTGGTCCTCTGGCCGATTCGACCCTACCGACCTGCGCGCCTCGCAATGGGCGAGTGCTACCGCACACTCGCGGACTATGTCACGCAGGTCGTGCGTGCGCTCGAGCCCACGGCCCCATCGGACGACAGCCTTCCCGCGGGGAGTCTCGTCGTGCGCGCCGCGCTCGAAAACGTGCGCGCGACACTCGCGACGATCCGCCGCGGTCGCGGCGAGATGAGCCGCGGGGACCGGTTGCTCGTACTGCACACGACCGCGGACCAGATGTTCGGCAACCTCATCGCGCTCGTCGAGACGATAGAAGCCATCCCCCCAGGCGCCCGTAACCCGCGGCAGCAGACGCTGATCGTCACCGCCCTGCGCGAGGTGGACCTCGTCCTCCGCGAGCTCGCCACGCGTGTGGAGGAGGAAAAGCAGACTGGTGTTACCTCCGTTCACCTGTCCGGGGCGCTGCTGTCGGCGAGCCTAACGCCGGTCCCCGCGGCCGGCGTGGCGGGCGCCGATGACTCCGTGAACGAGCTGCACTACGCGGACGCCCAGTACACACACGCCGCGGCACTGATCGACCGCATCGCGACGTTCGCCGGCGTCGCCGCCGCAACCATCGCCGCGCTCGACGGCGCGACCGTCCCGACGCCCATGACGGCTCCAGAGGCGGAAGAGCTGACGGAGCGACGGCCGTTGCTCGCGCCCCTGCGCTCGGTGTTCGGGCACGACTCGCTCGTGCTGCGACACGCGCTGCGTCTGGGAACGGTGACGGCAGCTGCCGTGCTCGTCGCAGGCTTGGCCGGCCTCCCGCGCGGATACTGGGTGACCATTACCGTCGTCATCATCCTTCAGCCCTACACAGGCGCCACGACGCTCAAGGCCGTGCAGCGCGTCATCGGCACCGTCGTTGGCGGGATCCTCACCGCCGCGCTCGGCGCCGCGTTTCACGATGCGCGAGCGATTCTCGTGATGTCGTTCGTCTTCGCCGCCGTCAGCGTGGCGCTCCTGCCCATCAACTACACGGCATTCTCGGTCTTTCTCACGCCGACGTTCGTGCTGTTGGCCGAAGCCAGCGCCGGCGACTGGCACCTGGCGGGCGTTCGCGTGCTCGACACCGTCGTGGGTGGAGCGCTTGCGCTGATAGGCGCACAGCTCCTGTGGCCGGCGCCGGAGTGGAAGCGTCTCCCCACGTACATGGCTGCCGCGCTGCGAGCCAATCGCGACTACCTGCGAACGGTGGTGAGCAACTTCGCCGACCGCAGCGACGCGGCTGGTCGCCAGATGCGCGATCGGCGTCGCGATGCCGCGCTCGCCACCCTCAACGCCGAAGAGTCCTTCCAGCGATTGCTCGCCGAGCATGGCGATTCAGCCGACGCTCTCGCACCCGTAATGACGTTTCTGACGTACGTGCGGCGACTTTCGGTGTCGATCGCCGCGCTGGCGGTGAGCCGCCACGCCCTGGATGCGTCATCGGCGACGACGCTCGAACAGTTCGTCGAGCGTGCGTCTCATCGCCTTGACGCAGCGGCTGCCCGACTGAATGACGATGCGCCCGATGAAACGGGCGAGATCCCGGTTCCAGCGGATCTGCAGGACAATCTTCGGCTGGCCGACCCGATCCTGCAGGCACGCCTCGCTCGACTGACTCGCCAGCTGGACACGCTCGTATCCGCCGTCGACGACGTCGTCGCACTCGGGGCGACGTCGCGGTCACGTTAGGCTCGGTTCCCTCGAGCCCGAGTGGGTCACCGTGATGGCGACACGCGCGTCCAGCGCATGCCGTCACCTTCGTTCGTCAGCGACTCCGCGGCGAGCCGGCGACGACCGGAGCCGTCCCCTGATGGAGGTCCGTGTAGTCAGGGAAGAACGCCTGCAGCGACAGATTCGTTCGGTTCCTCGAGTAGCCGGCCACGAGCTGCTTGTTGTACTCGGCGAGAAACAGATCGAATGGATCTGATGGGTCGAGATCGAGAATCTGCAGCTCCGTATCGCGCATCTCGAGCCGCCCGAAGCGCAGCCGCCCACCCCGAAAGAACAGGTAGTTCGGAGCCGCCGAGTCGGCGCGCGCA
>Ga0068862_100003523_pt1 | contig 13425 bp, 14 predicted proteins | sample KBSSwiS52_FD_66598 | JGI IMG/M metagenome (GOLD analysis project Ga0068862, IMG submission 66598) | Switchgrass rhizosphere microbial communities from Kellogg Biological Station, Michigan, USA - KBS Switchgrass S5-2 | ecosystem: Host-associated > Plants > Roots > Rhizosphere > Soil ... | reverse complement strand
GAATACCTCGGTGGTGCTGGCAAAGCCGTGGTCGGGTGTGCGTCGGCAGCGACATTGTGCGGCGCTGAGGAGCGCAGAGCGCATGGCCGCGCGCGCGCTGCGCGCGCTTCAACATCTGACTCGCGTCGACTGTTCGAGCACAGCGAACGAAGTGAGCGGAGCGAGTTTCGACGCGGGCCATGCGATCGAGCACCGCAAGGGAGTCGGCCCGCAGGGCCGACCGCCGCACACGAGCGCCGGCGCATACCCGGCCACGGCTTTGCCTCGCTCGGTCTGCGCGCAGTAGCAGCAATGGAACACATCGTCTTCTTAACGGGACGCTTGGCGCAGCCGCAACTCGAGCGCGTGTTGGGCGGAATCACGCCTGCGCCGTTCACATGGGAGGTGCGTGAGATCGGTTTGCAGGTGGCGGCACTGATGACGGCCGATCTGATCCGCCGCCGCGTGCCGCTGCCCGTGCAGGCGCAGCGCATCATCGTGCCGGGGCGTTGCCGCGGCGATGTCGATGCGTTGAGCGCGCACTTCGGCGTGCCGGTGCAGCGCGGCCCGGAAGAGCTGAAGGACTTGCCGCAGTTCTTCGACCGTGCCGCGCAGCCGGTGGATCTGAGCGAGCACGAGGTTGCGATCTTTGCCGAGATCGTCGACGCGCCGCAGCTCAGCATCGACGCGATCGTCGCGCGCGCGCAGGCGTTCCAGCGCGACGGCGCCGACGTGATCGATCTCGGTTGCCTGCCGGAGACGGCATTCGATCACCTCGAAGATAGCGTGCGCGCCCTCAAGGCCGCCGGCTTTGCCGTGAGTGTCGATTCGATGGACCCGCAGGAGCTGCTGCGCGGCGGGCGTGCGGGCGCTGACTACCTGCTGAGCTTGACGCAGGAGACCTTGTGGATCGCCGACGAGGTGGCCGCCACGCCGGTGTTGGTGCCGCAGCGCGGCGATGAAGCCTCGCTGCACGCCGCGATCGACGCGCTGTCGGCGCGCGGCCGCGCCTTTCTTGCGGATTCGATCCTCGACCCGATCCCGTTCGGGTTCACCGCATCGATCGTGCGCTACCAGCGCCTGCGCGAGCGCTTTCCCGAGGCGCCGATTCTGATGGGCGTGGGCAATCTGACCGAGCTGACCGAGGCCGACACCAGTGGCATCAACGCGCTGCTGTTCGGCATCGCCGCCGAGCTGCAAGTGGCCGCGGTGCTCACCACGCAGGTCAGCGCGCATGCGCGGCGCGCGGTGCGCGAGGCCGATTGGGCGCGCCGCATCATGCACGCCGCGGCGCTTCAGCGCACCCTGCCCAAGGGCTTGAGCGATGCGCTGATGACGGTGCATGCCCGCCGTCCGTTCCCCGACTCGGCCGAGGAGATCGCGGCCACCGCGGCGCTCGTGCGCGACCCCAACTTTCGCGTCCAGGTGTCGGCTGCCGGGTTGCACGTCTACAACCGCGACGGCCTGCGACTGGGCCAGGGCGCGTTCGAGCTGTGGCCGCAGCTCGGCCTGGACAACGACGCGGCGCACGCGTTCTACATGGGCGTGGAACTTGCAAATGCAGAGATCGCCTGGCGCCTCGGCAAGCGTTACGTGCAGGACCAGCCGCTCGACTGGGGCTGCGCGGTCGAGCGTGCGGCGGAGAACCTCGACGCCTGGTGTGCGCCCGGCACGACGATGAAACGCTGACGATGAACCGAATCCGTTGACGATGAACGACCCGATCTACGAAACCGTGATCACCACCGTGGCCCCTGACGGCCGCGTGCACGTGGCACCGATGGGCGTGCGCTACGCCGGCGAGCTGGTGGTGCTGATGCCGTTCAAGCCCTCGACCACGCTCGACAACGTGCTCGCCGGCGGCCACGCGGTGCTCAATGTCGTGACCGACACGCGCGTGTTCGCCGGCTGCGTCACCGGGCGGCGCGCCTGGCCCACGGTGGCGGCGGAGTGCATCGCCGGCCAGCGCCTGGCTTGCGCGCTCAACCACGTGGAACTCGAGCTGGTTGAACACCGCGACGACGCGCAACGACCGGTGCTGCGCCTGGCGCGCGTGCATGCCGCCACGCACGCGCCGTTCATCGGCCTGAATCGCGCGCAGGCGGCGGTGGTCGAGGGCGCGGTGCTGGTGAGCCGGCTGCACATGCTGCCCGTGGACAAGATCGAGACCGAGATGAAGTACTTGCAGATTGCGATCGACAAGACTGCCGCAGCCCCGGAGCATGAAGCCTGGGGCTGGCTGCGCGAGGCGGTGGATGCGCACCGGGTCAAGGTGGAGGCCGTCGCTGGCAAGGGGGCACGATGATGCGGCTCTTGGTCAGCGTGCGCGATGCCTCCGAGGCGCTGGTCGCGGCGCATGGCGGTGCCGACTTCATCGACGCCAAGGAGCCGGGGCGCGGCGCGCTCGGCGACCTGCCGCTGCCGACCATTCGCGCCATCGTCGATCGATTGCGCGACGCGGGAATCGCTCAGCCGGTGAGTGCCACGATCGGCGATCTGCCGATGCGGGAGCTTGCGCAGATCCTACGGCGCGTCGATGCGGTCGCGGAATGTGGTGTCGACTACGTCAAGGTGGGCATCGAGGCGCAGCCCGACGCGCATGACGTGCTCGATGCGCTGGCGCGCAGCGCCGCATCGGTGGTGCCGGTGTTCATCGCCGATCGCGGGCTCGAGCCCGAGTTGATCGCGCATGCGCTGGGCCTGGGCTTCGCCGGCGTGATGGCCGACACCGCCGACAAGCGCGCGGGCAGCCTCTTCGACGCGGTGACGCGCGTCGCGCTGGCGCGCTTTGTCGCACGCGCACGAGCCGCGCACGTGATGGTCGGGCTCGCCGGCGCGCTGCAGCCGGCGCATGCGCACGTGCTGGCCGAGCTGGCGCCGGACTTCGCCGGCTTTCGCAGCGCGGTGTGCGAGGGTGATCGAAGCGGTGCGCTCGATGCGGTGCGGCTGCGTGAGCTCGCGGTGGCTGTACGCGAGGCTCAAGCCTCGCTGACGCGCGTCTCGCCGAGCAGCAGCACGCGCATGCGCGCCAGTTCGGCGCGCTGAATCACATCGATCGGAAACGCCGCGCTCTGTGCGAGGCCGATGAAGCGGCGATCGAGGATGCCGGCCGCGGCCAGCCCGGGCAGTCCGGCGCTGGGCTCGATCGCGCACGACTTCACCACCACCATGCGCTCGGCGTTGAGCGAGCGTGCAAGGTCGAGTGCGATGCTGTCGGCGCTGTTGTCCCAATTGGCGTCGCGGTCGGGCTGGGTGCGCAGCCATTCACTGGGCAGCCACAGCGCGGTGTGGCCGCCGTGCAGCACCTTGCGGATCTCTGCCTCGGTGGTGGCGAGCTGCAGCTTGGGGTTCAAGCCCCAGGCCATGTAGGCCGATTGCGCCATCGCCAGCACCGCCATGTTGTGTGCGGCCAGGTCGTCGAAGCGCCAGTGCGCCTGCGCGCGCCGCACTTCGTCGGCGAAGCCGCCGCCCCCGCACACCAGCGTGACGCGGCCGCCACCGAGCTGCACCAGCAGCTCGAGCCACTCGGGCAACAGCGGGTCGGTGTTGAGGCTGCCGCCGATCTTGACGACCCACATGTCAGCCCCGCCCGGCCGCCCGAAGGCGATGACGGCCTTGCAGGCCGCGCCGGTCCTCGCGGACCAGCCGTTCGCAAAGGGGCAGTGAACGAAGTGAGGCGCCATCGGGTCGTCTCATCAGCGCTGCTCCCGCTCGTACAGAGACGCCACCGCGACTGCGGGCGCGCCGACGCGTGCCCAGGCCGCGACCGTCGGCGCGGCATTGGGCGCGACCGATGCCACGTCGCCGCCGTAGTCGAGGCAATGCCAGCCCTTGGGCACCAGCTCCGGGACCAGAAAGGCGCCGCAGCCGGCGCCCACCACGATCGCCTCGGGGCCCAGCGCGTGCGCCGCGGCCACGCGGGCCACCTGCGAGCGCAGCTCGTGGCATTGCCGGGCGCGCCAGTCGCGCGCCAACGCCAGCCATTCGTCGGCATCGGCGTCGCGCCCGTCGAGGCCGATCAAACGCGCCAGCCGCGCGCAGGTGTGCGCCGGGTCCTTGGGCGCGTTGTCGGCGCTCGGATGCTGATCGTGCTCGGGGTCGAGCTCGCCGGTCAGCCGGTAGACATCGGCGGTGGTGGCAAAGAACTCGTTCATCACATTCGAGTGGACACCGCGCCAGAGGATGCGCTGCGCCAGAACGCACAACGGCGTGCGCACCACACCCTGGTACACCAGCTCGCCGCATTGCAGGCGCTGCGCATCGCCGCGGCTGGCTGAACGCACGCGCCCGCGCCCGAACGCGATCAGGTCGGTGGTGGTGCTGCCGATATCGATCAGCAGTCCTTCCCGGTCGTGACACACCAGCGCTGCATGGCGGGCCGTGGCCAGCCAGTTGGCCGATGCGATCGCCTGCCAATGGGCCAGCGCGTCGGTGGCCGGGAACCACGCCTGTTCACCGCCGAAGAACTGCGGCGCGGGCAGCCTGTGCGCGAGCACCCGCGCCAGCCGCGCAACGCCCTCTTCACGGTGCTCGAACAGATCGACCATCTCGCCGCTCATGGTGACCGCGTGCGCGTGGCGCTGCAGATCGGGCCAGCGCGCCTGTGCCGTGTCGAGCGCCGCGTCGAGCTTGTCGATGCCCAGCCACAGCGGGCAGGGCCACTGCGCCGCATCGATCACCTGGCCGCGCCGCAGCAGCGCCGCCTTGACGTGCGCGCCGCCGATATCCCATCCGACCACCGTGCGTTCAGGCATCATGCGCGCCTTCTTCGAGTGCACGACTGATGCTGCTGATTCCAGTGATCGACCTGATGCGGGGGCAGGTCGTGCGCGCCGTGCGCGGCGATCGACAGTCGTACCGGCCGATCGTCTCCACACTGTGTGCCGGCAGCGACCCGGTTGAGATGGCGCGTGCGCTGTGCCGCCATTGCGCCTCCAGTCGGCTGTATGTGGCCGACCTCGATGCATTGACCGGCGGCAGTGCGCAGACCGATGTGCTGCGCGCGCTGCTGCAAGCGCTGCCCACGCTCGAGCTGTGGCTCGATGCCGGGTTTGCCGACGCCGCGGCCGCCGCCGCATTGCGCGAGCGCATCGGCGCGCTGGCCGATGGCGTGATGCCTGGCGCAGCGGCTGCGCGCGTGGTGCCTGTCCTCGCGAGCGAATCGCTGCGTTCGTTGGGCGCCCTGCGCGATGCATTCGCGCAGCCGGGCACGGGTGTGCTGTCGCTCGACCGCCGCGATGGCCACCGGCTCGACCCCGCTGGTTGCTGGGACCACCCGGAGCTGTGGCCGGGCCGCGTGATCGTGATGACGCTCGAGCGCGTGGGCGCCGACGCCGGCCCCGACCTCGACACGCTGCGCGAGGTGCGCACACGCGCGCCCGCGGCCCAGGTGGTGGGCGCCGGCGGCATCCGCAATGCCGACGACCTGGCGCGCGCGCAAGCGGCCGGCGCATACGCCTGGCTGGTGGCCAGCGCGCTGCACGACGGCCGGCTGGCGGCGGCCGGTTCGGAGGCCTTGGGAACGGCGCCGCACCCGCCAAGGAGGCCATGAGTCCGGGATCACGGACACAATCGCATCACGATTCGTGCCATGCCCCAGGCGGCGCCGGCGCGGCCGATTTTGCGACACAGTGTGGCAGTTTTGGCTTCGGCCGGCGCTCCGCGCCTTCACATCGCTGCGCGATATGAGCCTACGCCGCAATCGCCTGCGGCGGTTGTGGCCGCTGTGCTCCGTCGCAGCGCGTGGCACATCGCTTGCGTCATGAACGCTCATGAGCGAGGTTTCGGCGCCGGTCGCGGGTTGGGTCTGTCCGTTCTGCGCCCTGGCATGCGATCACCTCGACGTGCAGATCGGCCAGGACGACGAGCCGTTGGCGCTGCGCGGCGGCGATTGCCCGCGCGCGCGCAGCGGCCTGCAGACGTTCGCCAGCCGCAGTGCCGACGTGTCGCCCACGATCGATGGCCGCAACGCGTCGCTCGACGATGCGGTCGCCGCGGCGGCGCGCCAACTGGCCGCCAGCCGCCAACCGCTGTTCGCCGGACTGGGTACCGATGTGGCGGGTGCGCGCGCGCTGTACCGATTGGCCTGCGCCTGCGGTGCCATCTGCGACGGCGCCGGCGGCGACGCGGCGATGCACGTCTTGCGCGCGCTGCAGGACCGCGGGCAATTCACCACCACGTTGGCCGAGGTGCGCACGCGCGCCGACCTGATCGTTTTCGTGGGCAGCTTGCCGACCGACCTGGCGCCGCTGCTGGCACAGCGCTGCGGCATCGGCGAGGCCCAGCTGGCGACGCGCCATCTGGTCGTGCTGCACCCGCGTGCGGGCGACGCGGCGGCCCTGGCGGCCATGGCGCGCAATGGCGTGAGCGTCGAATCGATCGCGCCCGACGGCGATCTCTTCACGACGCTGGCGCAACTCAATGCCACGTTGGCGCGGCCTGCGTCGAGTGCGGTGCCAGCGCAGCCGTCCGCAGCGGGCGCGGCATTGCACGCGCTGGCCGAGCGCCTGCGCCGTGCGAGCTATGCCGTCTTCATTGGTGCGCCGTTGCACCTGCCGGCACACGGTGCGTTGATCGTCGAGGCGGTGCATCGGTTGATCGGCCGGCTCAACGCCGGCACACGCGCCGCCGCGCTGTGGCTCGACGGCGGCAACGGCGCGGCCACGGTCAACCAGGTGTTCGCGTGGCTGTCGGGGCTGCCGCTGCGCTCGCGTGCCGGGCCACGCGGGCTCGAGCACGAGCCGTTTGCTTTCGGCGCTGCGCGGCTGCTCGAGGGCGCCGCGGTCGATCTGCTGATGTGGGTTTCGTCGTTCGATGCCGCCGCGTTGCCGCCGCCGTGCACGCAGCCGCTGCTGGTGCTCGGCCATCCAGCGCAAGCGTCTGCTTGCGCGCGCCGCGACGCGGTCTTCATCCCGGTCGCCACACCGGGCATCGGCGTTGACGGCCACGTGTTCCGCACCGACGGCACCGTGCTGATGCCGCTGCGCACCGTGCGGCCCGACGCGTTGCCCGGCGTGGCCGAGGTGGCGCAATGGCTGCTGCGTGCACGGCGTGGACTGTCTCAGCCATGAGCGCTCGCGGGACCCGGGGGGCGAGATGAGCAGCGTCCTGCTGCGCGGCGCGCGCATCATCGATCCGGCCAACCCGGGCGCTCCATCGCCGCGCGATCTCGGCGTGCGCGATGGCCGCATCGTGGAGCCGGTTCCGGGCGAACGCTGGGACCAAGTCATCGGTGCGAGCGGCTGCATTGCGATGGCCGGCGGCATCGATCTGCACACCCACATCGGCGGCGGCAAGGTCAACCTGGCGCGCATGCTGATGGTGGAAGACCATCGCGCCGTCAATAACCCGCATGCGTTGCCGGCGGCCAACGCGCTCGAGCTGCCGTCGTGCGGGCGCTGCGCGCCGGGCACGTTGGCCACCGGCTACCGCTATGTCGAGATGGGCTACACCGCGGCGTTCGAGCCGGCGATGGTGGCCAGCAACGCGCGCCACGCCCACATGGAGATGGGTGACGTGCCGGTGCTCGACCATGGCGCCTATGTGATGCTGGGCAACGACGAGCTGTTTCTGCAGCTGCTGGCCGAGGGCGGGCCCGATGCGCACAACTTCGCGCAACTGCGCGACTACACCGCGTGGACGATGCGTGCCAGCAAGGCGATGGGCGTGAAGGTGGTCAACCCGGGCGGCATCTCGGCCTTCAAGTTCAACCAGCGCAAGCTCGACGTGAACGAGGCGCACGTGCGCTGGCAGGTCACGCCGCGGCAGGTGGTGCACACGCTGGCGCGCGCACTGCACGAGCTCGGCGTGCCGCACCCGCTGCACATCCACGGCAGCAACCTCGGCGTGGCCGGCAACATCGACTCCACGCTGCAGACCATCGCCGCGCTCGAGGGCCTGCCGGCGCACCTCACGCACGTGCAGTTCCACAGCTACGGCACCGAAGGGCCGAAGAAGTTCTCGTCCGCAGCGCAGCAGCTCGCCGAGGCGGTGAACGCCAACCCGCAGATCAGCATCGATGTCGGCCAGATCATGTTCGGACAGACCGTTACCGCGTCGGGCGACACGATGCGCCAGCACGCGCAATCGGCGCTGGCGAGCCCGCGCAAATGGGTCGGCGCCGACATCGAATGCACGGCCGGATGCGGCGTGGTGCCGTTTCGCTATCGCGAGCAGAGCTACGTCAACGCGCTGCAATGGGCGATCGGGCTGGAGATCTTCCTGCTGGTGAACAACCCGTGGCAGGTGGTGCTGACCACCGATCATCCCAACGGCGGCCCGTTCACCAGCTACCCGCACCTGATCCGCCTGCTGATGGACCGCTCCTTCCGCGACGAGCAGCTCGCACGGCTGCACCCCGAGGTGGCGGCCCACTGTGCGTTGCGCTCGATCGCGCGCGAGCTCACGCTCGACGAGATCGCGGTGATGACGCGCGCCGCGCCGGCCCGGTTGCTCGGGCTGCGCGACCGGGGCCACCTCGGCGTGGGCGCGGCCGCCGACATCGCGCTGTACCACGACGAGCCCAACCGCGAGACGATGTTCGCGACGCCGCTCGTTGTTTTGAAGGATGGCACGCTCGTCGCGCGCGCCGGTCGCATCACCGCCACGCCGGTGGGCGGCACGCATTTCGTCGAGCCGGGCTATGACAGCGCGATCGAGAAGACCTTGCGCCGCCACTGGAGCGAGCACGGGTCGATCGGCTTCGATCGCGTGGCGATCGATCGCGACGAGTTGTGCCGCTGCTGCAACGGCGGCCGCCTGCTGCCGGCAGCGTGTTTCGAAGGTTCTTCATGAGGCGCCGGGCCGCTCCCAAGGCGAATTCCGGAGTGCGAAGCACGAAGGTCTCCCAATGAACCGCAACGGCGTCGCCATCGACGACACCTTCGCCGAAGCCTTTCCGATGAAGGCCACGCGCCTGCTGATCACCGCGCACACCCTGGAGTGGGCACACCACGCGGCGGCTGCGGCCACCGGCTTCGCCACCTCGGTGATCGGCTGCGGCTGCGAGGCCGGCATCGAGCGCGAGCTCGCGCCGGATCGCACGCCCGACGGCCGGCCGGGCATCGCGCTGCTGCTGTTCGCGATGTCGGGCAAGGAGCTCGCCAAGCAGATCGAGCGCCGCGTCGGCCAGTGCGTGCTGACGTGCCCAACGACGGCGGTGTTCGCTGGGATCGCGGACGGCGAAGCGGTGGCCTTGGGCAAGAACCTGCGCTTCTTCGGTGATGGCTGGCAGATCTCCAAGGTGATCGGCGGCGTGCGCTACTGGCGCGTGCCGGTGATGGACGGCGAGTTCGTCGCCGAGGAAACCACCGCGGTGGTCAAGGGCGTCGGCGGCGGCAACCTGCTGCTGCTGGCGCGCGACACCGACAGCGCGCTCGCCGCGGCCAGCGCCGCAGTGGCGGCAATGAAGAAGTTGCCCAACGTGATCATGCCGTTCCCCGGTGGCGTGGTGCGCTCGGGCTCCAAGGTCGGCAGCAAGTACGCCTCGCTCGGCGCGTCAACCAACCACGCTTTCTGTCCCGGCTTGTACGGCCTGGTCGACAGCGAACTCACGGCCGAGACGCGTTGCGTGCTCGAGATCGTGATCGATGGGCTGAGCGAAACCGACGTCGCCGCGGCGATGCGCGTCGGCCTGCACGCCGGCATCGCGCTCGGCGCTGAAGGCGGATTGATGCGCATCTCGGCCGGCAACTACGGCGGCAAGCTCGGGCCGTTCCACTTTCACTTGCACACGCTGCTTGGGGTTAGGCAGTGACCGGCTGGACGTTGCGTTTGCGGCAGGCACCCGTGCTGCGGCTCGATCTGCGCGGCCTCACGCCGACGGCGCTCGGCGCGTTGACCGTGGCCGAGGTCGAGCGCGCGCCGGTCGGCCACGGCAACCAGCTGCTGCCGCTGGCTGAGTTCTTCAGCGTTGTCGCGCGCAACGACGACAGCCTGGTGTTCGAAGGCGATCTCGCACGCTGCGACCGCGTGGGCTGGCAGATGGACGGCGGCCGCCTGGTCGTCGACGGTGCGGCCGGCGACTATGCCGGCGCCTGCATGACGGCGGGCGAGATCACGGTGTGGGGCGATGCCGGCGCGCTGGTGGCCTGCGAGCTGGCCGGCGGCATGCTCACGATCGAAGGCAACGTCGGCGATTTCGCCGCCAGCACATTGCCCGGCAGCATTGACGGCATGCGCGGCGGCCGGTTGGTGGTGCGAGGCCACGCCGGTGCTCGCCTGGCCGACCGCATGCGCCGCGGCACGGTGGTCGTGTTCGGCGATGTCGGCGATTTCGTCGCCTCGCGGCTGGTGGCCGGAACCATCGCGGTCGGTGGACACTGTGGTGCGCACGGGGGCCACGCGATGCGCCGCGGCAGCGTGGTGTTCGCCGGCAGCGCACCCGAGCCGCAGCCCACCTTCGTGCCGGCGATCGCCGAGGTGCCGGTGTTCTGGCAACTGCTGGCGCGCGACCTGGCGCGCCATGGCGGGCCGTTCAGCAGCCTGCCGGCGCGCCGCATCGAGCGCCACCTGGGCGATCTGGCTGCCGACGGCAAGGGCGAGTGGATCGTCGCGCACTGACCCATTCGCCATCAAATCGCGCGGCACATGGGCTCGGCGGCCCGAATGCGCTGCGCAGGTGGCGCTTATCGATCGATCTCCCGGGGCGGCCGGCCGATAAGGTCCGGTGCTGGGCGAGGTCTGCCATTCAGACCGCGATGGAGTGATTTTCGATGGCCTGGATCCGCAATTTCAGTCTGGTGCGCCAGCTGGTGACCTTGTGCTGCGCGATGGCGGCGGCGTTCGCTGCGCTGGGGGCTTGGGCCACCACTGCACTGGTGAGCGCAGGCTCCGGAGCGCCGCCGGAGTCGGTGACGCTGGCGGCCTGGGGCGTGGGAATCGGTGCCGCATCGGCTTGCGCGATCGCGCTGCTGTCGGCCTGGGTCATGCGCTCGAGCATCAAGGCATCGGTCGAGTCGACGGTGGAATGCGTGGTGCGCGTGGCGGCCGGCGATCTCGAGACCAAGATCGCATCGCCGGGGCGCGACGAGATCGCCTGGCTGCGCAGCGAGCTCAACACCATGCGCAAGAAGCTGCGTGCGATGGTGCTGGAGGTGCGCGACACGGTGGCCAGCGTCAACAGCGCATCGGAAGAGATCGCCAGCGGCAATGGCGATCTCTCGTCACGCACCGAAAGCCAGGCCAGCGCGTTGCAGCAGACCAGCGGCTCGATGCAGCAGCTCGCCAACTCGGTACAGACCAATGCGCAAAGCGCGCAGCAGGCGCGTGAAGTGGTCGCGCAGTCGAGCGCGGTGGCCACGCGCGGCGCGCAGACCATGCAGGAGGTGGTGTCGACGATGGGCGACATCAACGCCAGCGCCACCCGCATCGGAGAGATCGTCGGCGTGATCGATGGCATTGCCTTCCAGACCAACATCCTGGCGCTCAACGCGGCGGTGGAAGCCGCACGCGCCGGTGACCACGGCCGCGGCTTCGCGGTGGTGGCCTCCGAGGTGCGTGCGCTGGCGCTGCGCAGCTCGACGGCGGCGCGCGAGATCAAGGCGCTGATCGGCGACTCCGCCGCCAAGGTGCAGGCCGGCACCCAGCTCGTGGACGATGCGGGCCGCACGATGCAGGAGATCCTCGACAGCGTCTCGCGCGTGTCGCAGATCATCGGCGACATCGCGCAGGCCGGCGGCGCTCAGAGCGCCGACATCGGTAGCGTGTCGCAGGCGATCGCACAGATCGATGCGATGACGCAGCAGAACTCCGCGCTGGTCGAACAATTGGGCGCCGCCGCGCAGACGCTGAAGGGCCAGTCCGGCCGCCTCAGCACGGCGATGGGGTCATTTCGAGTCGTTGGCTGAAAGAGCCCACGCTCGCCAAAGTGCTCGCTGCCCCCGAGGGAGCTTCAGTCGGCTTGGGAGCGACCCGGCGCCTCTTGATCGCCGGCCTCGGCGGCGCGCAACGACGCGAGCCGCTTGCGCGTGGCCGGATGGGTCGGGCTGTCGTGTTGCATGCCCTGATGGCGGATCGCCGCGAACGCGTCGTCCGGCGTGCGGCCGAGCGTGCGCAGCGCCTTGAGCGCGAACGCATCGGCCTCGAACTCGTGCCGGTGCGACTGTTCCGATGCGGCGCGGCCCAATGACCCCGCCACGTGATCGGTGTTCTGCGGTACCACCTCGCCCGGCACGAAGCGCTTGTACAGATCGCCCACCTGACGCCAGTGGCCTTGATGCACGTGGCCCAGCTCATGCGCCAGCACGAACAGGCGCACCCCTTCGGGTGCGTCGGCGAGCGATTCGTTGGCGACGATCACACGCCCGTCCAGGGTCTCGGCCACCGTCGGGCCGGTGACCACGCGCAACTCCACCACGGTATCGGGTGCGAGCGCGCGCAGCAGTTGCTCGAAGCTGCTGCGCACCAGCTGGGCGCGCGGGCCGTCGGGGGCAGGGAGCATCCCGTTGAGGCGGCGCTGCGCCGACTCGTGCAGGACGTGGATGATGTCGTTGGCCTGCGCCGCCGTGGCGGCACAAGTCGCGACCAATACTGCCAGCCGTAGCCACCGCATCGCGCACCCCGCTGTGTGATGTTGCAGCAACAGGTGCCATGGGACCGCCGCCGTCGCTGTACGTCTGCACTATCGGCAGGGCGGTTCAGGAATAAGCGTGCAAATGCTAGGGATATGGCCGCTAGATCTGGATCAGCCCCCACTGCAACGCCACCAGCGTGAGTTCCGACTGATTGCTGGCGCCCAGCTTCTGCTTCACGTGGTAAAGGTGGGTGCCCACTGTGCTGGGGGAGAGCTTCAGGTTATCCGCGATCTGGTTCACGCTTTGGCCGCGTGCGAGTTGGATGAAGACCGAGAACTCGCGTTCGCTCAGGCTGTCGGCCGGGTTGGTGGCGCCTTTGACCTGCGCCATCGCGAGCCGCTGCGCGGTCTGGCTGTCGACATAGGCCTGGTGGGCCGCCACCGCAGTCACCGCGGCAATCAACGCATCGGGCGCGCTGCGCTTGGTCAGATAGCCCAAGGCGCCGGCGCGCAGCACGCGCTGCGGATGGGCTGTGTCTTCGTGCGCCGACAGCGCCAGGATGCGCGCCTTCGGATCCTGCGCGAGCAAACGGCGCACCGCTTCGAGGCCGCCCATGCCCGGCATCGACAGATCCATCACCACCACATCGGGCTTGATGCGCGCGTATTCGGCGCAGGCCTGCTCGCCATCATCGAACTCGGCCACCACCTCGACCCGCGCGTCGGCCAGCAGCATCCGAAAGCCCATGCGCACCAGTGCATGGTCATCGACCAGCATGACGCGGATCATTGGACCCCCTTGGCCCGCCGGGCCTTCACCCCAAGGGGGACCAATCGCCTTCGGAGCGGCCGTGCGGCGATCATGGGCTCACCGCCGCTGCGCTCACCAAGGGCACGCTCACGCACAGGCTGGCGCCGCGCGGCGGCGTGGCCTG
>Ga0068862_100003519_pt1 | contig 13441 bp, 15 predicted proteins | sample KBSSwiS52_FD_66598 | JGI IMG/M metagenome (GOLD analysis project Ga0068862, IMG submission 66598) | Switchgrass rhizosphere microbial communities from Kellogg Biological Station, Michigan, USA - KBS Switchgrass S5-2 | ecosystem: Host-associated > Plants > Roots > Rhizosphere > Soil ... | reverse complement strand
ATGTCTTACTGGAAGCAGTCAGACATCTAGACTCGAATGTCAAGGTCGATATTGTGGGTTCATTAAACGTAGCGCCCACTTACGCAAAACAGATTCAGGAATTTATCTCAAACAATGCTCTTTCCTCTTTCGTCTTATTTCATGGCTCCCTCGATCAAGAACGACTAACGGAAACATTTAGACAGGCCCATATCCTGGTCGTCCCTTCCAGTTACGAGGGCTACGGGATCGTCTACCTGGAGGGTATGGGCTTCGGTCTGCCTGCAATCGGGACAACTGCAGGTGCCGCGAATGAGATCATCACAGATGGGGTTGACGGATTCCTGATCGAGGCTGAAAACGTAGATATGTTGGCGAGCAGGCTGAAAGATCTGAGCGAAAAGCCGGATGTTTTGATCCGTATGAGTCTGGCAGCCCGTCAGCGCTATCTATGTCAACCGACATGGCTAGAGACAGCCAAGGAAATCCGGGAATTTCTGTTGAAACAAATCAGAGATTTTTCCGTATAATGAGTACAGAGTAAAAATGATTTATACGTATCAAATCGAAGGCATTCCTGTACAGACGGGTGACATCATCTGTACGATGAACGGCAAACCTGACATTCTGCCCGGAGAATTTTGGCGCTTTATCGGTCGCCTCGTCCCCGGGGATGTAGACCACGTTGCAATTTATCTGGGGCCCAATGGCAGATGCGTCGAAGCGGGAGGACGCGGCGTGATCACGTTTGACGTTCCGAGCGGACATTGGGACACTGAACGCATGGCGTTCCAGCGCGGCCTGCTATTTGATTCCTTTTATGGCATTGCATCACCGCTTGACGGATTGGCAATTGCTGAAGAGGAGGAAAACGAACTCAGGACTGCCATCGCCGGGTATTGCCGCACTCAAATCGGCAAACCCTATAATCTGAATTTTCTCAATGCAGAAACAGATGAAACCTTCTATTGCAGTCAGCTTGCCTATAAAGCCTATCAACAGATTGGCATCGACTTGAACACGGGTCTCACCATGGAACAACTGCCTGGCACCAATGCGATCATTTATCCGCAGGAGATCTGGAATGGGTTCAGTCATCGCGCGGCCAGGCGTGACCTGCCCCCGGTCGGGAATAGTCAGTTGGTAACAGACCCGTCTCAGTAAGAGGCGGGTTTTGTTTTCCCTTTTGACAAGGTTCAAGCCGCCGTCCCCGGCGGCTGTTTGTTTAGTAGAGCTATGTTATAGTGAGCAAAACTTCATCAGCAAAACGGGATCGATATGAAACAACTCACCGGGATTCTGCTCATCGCCATATCTGCCGCCTCGTTCGGGACATTAGCCATCTTCGGACGTTTCCTCTACGCAGATGGCCTGGATACCTTCACTTTACTATTCCTGCGCTTTGGTCTGGCCGCGGTACTCATGTTGATCATTTTGCTCATTCGCAGGGAAAAATTCCCGCGTGGAAAAATCCTCCTTCAACTGATTGGCATGGGCGCCTTGGGGTATGTGGGTCAATCTTTCTCCTATCTCACAGCCATTAAATTCGCCTCGGCGGGATTGGTCGCGCTACTGTTGTATCTTTATCCGACATTTGTGTTCATCCTGTCTGTGATTGTTTTTCATGAAAAAGTAACCTGGATCAAAATTGCTGCTATTATTTTGGCACTGATCGGAACCGCGCTCACCGTTGATCCGGCAGGTGGGCAATTCGTCGGCATTCTGCTTGCCATCGCAGCGGCATTGATTTATTCGGTCTACATCATTGTCGGGACGAACGTGATGAAACATGTTTCGGCGGTGCAATCCTCTCTGGTCATTTTTGCTTCGGCGGGGACGGTTTATGGGCTCTTGATGGCATTCAATGGTGTGCATCTTCCCTCGACGAACTCAGGCTGGGTAAGCGTTGCTGGAATCGTACTGGTTGCGACTGTGATTCCTGTAGTGATGTTTCTGGCAGGTCTTGAACGGATCGGTCCGACCAATGCGGCAATGCTCTCCACATTGGAACCAGTTGTCACGGTTCTGCTTGCGGCCTGGATGTTCGGCGAACGACTTCAATCCATTGCCATGTTTGGAGGTGCCATGATTTTGATCGCTGTGATCCTGCTCACACGCGGCGAAACAGGTGAAATCAAAGAGTCAGTCCGAAAAGGCTCTTTTTCGTGAATTTCGCTGATTCTTGCACTTTTCTATGATTTCTCTGGCGAAAATTCGACGCCCTATTCCGCACAGTCTGCGCAAAAGCAGTGTATAATCCTCTTACTACATCTTATCGAGTCCCGATTTACCAATCTACCGACTCACATATCAGCAGTCCACCGCTGTTTTCGCTTTTGAGCACTCACTCAATTCCCCTAAAACATCTACAAGACTTCTGAAGACAAGGAAGAATTTTGAACTTCGAACAATTTAATTTGGATTCCCGCTTAATGCAGGGAATCAAAGTCGCGGGGTATGAAGTCGCGACTCCCATTCAGGAGGCCGCGATCCCCGCTGCATTGCGCGACCGCGATATCATCGGCACTGCGCAGACTGGCACAGGCAAGACTGCCGCGTTCGTCCTCCCTATCCTCAACAAACTTCTCGATGGCCCACGCGGGATGCCGCGCGCCCTCATCGTCACGCCGACGCGTGAACTGGCTGAACAGATCAATCAGGTGATCCGCGCGCTGGCAGTGGGAACAAGGTTGCGAAGCGCAACCATTTATGGCGGCGTCACAGCGAGCCGCCAGATCAAGGCATTGAAAGATGGCACCGAGATCCTCGTCGCATGCCCGGGTCGTCTGCTGGACCTCATCCAGCAACGTCATGTAAGGCTGGAGCGGATCGAGATCCTCGTGCTCGATGAAGCCGACCGCATGTTTGACATGGGTTTTCTGCCGGATGTAAAACGGATCATCAAAGCTGTGCCTGCCCAACGGCAGACCATGCTCTTCTCGGCGACCTTTCCTGCGGAAGTTGAATTGCTTGCATCGCAATCCCTCAAGCAACCGCAAAAGATCGCCATGGGCATCAGCAAGCCCGCGATCACAGTGACGCACGCCCTCTATCCTGTGCCCCAACATTTGAAATCGGCTCTGCTGCTGAAACTGCTCAAGCAGACCGATACCGATTCGGTACTTATTTTTACCCGCACGAAACATCGCGCCGATAAGCTGGCTCGTCAGATCGCGCACGCAGGTCATCGCGTCACCAGCCTGCACAGCAATCGCACGCAGGGACAACGCGAACAAGCCCTGCACGGCTTCAAAACAGGACACTTTCGTATCATGGTGGCTACCGACATTGCGGCGCGGGGTCTGGACATTGAAAGTATTTCGCATGTGATCAACTTCGATATGCCAGACACTGCCGATGCCTACATCCACCGCATCGGTCGCACGGGGCGCGCTCAGCGCACAGGCGACGCGTTCACACTGGTCACGCCCGAAGATAAGGATATGATTCGGTCTCTCGAACGCATCATGGGAGGACCCATCAAACGAGAGACGTTCGCGGATTTTGACTATACGGTTGCGGCGCCACCACGATCGGGTCACGAAAGGCATGAAGGGAATCGTCCCCCGCGCCCCGCGCCCACTCCCTCAAGTTTCGCGAAGAACAGATTAGCGCCGAGGCGTAGAAAATAGTCACCTCCTAGAATCAGCCGCCCGCTTCGCAAGATGCGGGCTTTTCATTCCTCAGGCAAAACAGCATATCTGGTCTATTTGAAGAGGCATGAAGCGTCCGTTCCTGCTCTTTTGTAAGACAAAAGCAACTCCCGTCCCTCATGTTTAGCCTACCGATCAGGAAAACCCTACTGGAGTGGGGAGTATTCCTCATTTCATTTGCGAAATGTACGAGTTATATTAATTTCAGGAACACTCTTGATATGTTTCAACGTTTCTTCAATGTATAGAGATTGTAATGTATAGAAAAGCGATAGATGAGAGAATTGGTCCATAATTGGTGAAAAATGATGCGATTTACAGATCGAAGAAATGCAGGCAGAGTCCTGGCAAGGAAATTATCCGCTTACGCAGGTCACACAGATGTGATCGTACTAGCCCTGCCGCGCGGTGGCGTCCCTGTAGGTTATGAAGTGGCGCTTGCCTTGCACACTCCCCTGGATATCTTCATCGTCCGAAAGCTTGGATTGCCGGGTCGTGAAGAATTGGCAATCGGTGCGATTGCCTCGGGGGGTATACGCGTATTGAATAATGACATCATTCGCGTACTGAATGTCCCTGAAGAAGTGATCAATATCGTAGCACGGAATGAGCTACAGGAATTACAACGTCGTGAGCGTAACTATCGGGGAGAGAGTCCTGCTCCAGATGTTCGCGACCGCAAAGTCATTCTAATAGACGATGGTCTGGCGACAGGCGCAAGTATGCGCGCTGCAGTAACTGGAGTGCGCGCCCAGCATCCCGCACGGATCATTATTGCAGTGCCCGCGGCTTCACCCGAAATGTGCGACGCATTCGAATTTGAGGTCGATGAAATGGTCTGCGGAATGACGCCCGAGCCCTTTTATGGACTCAGCCGCTGGTACGAGGATTTCTCTCAAACAACTGATGAAGAAGTTCGGATGTTTCTGAAGGAGGCAAATCATCAATTGCTCCATGGATAATCTTTTCCAGGGTATCGCATGATTTGCTCCAGGATAATGATAACTGCTCGCAATTTTTATTAGAAGGTTAAATAACTTATGAGTCAAGTGGTAGAAGAGGTAATCGTATGAATAATATAAATACGGAAAATCGTTCTGTTCAGATTCTGAGTGCCGGGGTTCGTCTCGAGGGAACGATCAGTATTCCAGATGATCCAGCAGGTCTTGTCGTTTTTGTGCATGGAAGCGGCAGCAGTCGTTACAGCCCTCGAAACCAGTATGTGGCTCAGATATTTCAGGATGGTGGGTTGGCTACCCTGCTTTTTGATTTATTGACCGTTACCGAGGAAACAATTGACCTGCGAACACGCTATCTCCGATTTGACGTTGACTTGCTTGCCAGACGAACTGCTGGTGTGCTCGAATGGCTTGATCTGCAACCCTTTGCGTATGATCTCAAGCGAGGTTTATTCGGAGCAAGTACCGGAGCCGCTGCTGCGTTGGTGGCCGCGGCGGAGCTCCCCGATAAAGTGGATGCTATCGTTTCACGCGGCGGCCGACCTGACCTGGCTGATGAGGTCCTGGCAAAGATAGAGACACCGACCTTGTTGATCGTGGGAAGTGATGATCCGGCAGGGCTGGAATTAAACCAACAGGCGCTTGTGGAAATGCAGCCAGGAGTAAACAAAAAACTTATGATCGTACCCGGAGCTTCCCACCTGTTCGAGGAGCCTGGCACACTTGAACAGGCAGCTGAGCTTGCCCGAGATTGGTTCCTGACCCATCTGAATCCAGTAAACGTTCATTAGCTCGTTAGGCAAGTAACAAGTTATCCGCCCGTTTCCTTTGCTGGGAGACGGGTTTTATTTTGATGAGAGTATAATTTTGCGTATCCTTTAGAAGTGAGTTGACATGACTACATTAATTCTTGCGACTGCAAAAGGCATCCTGATCTGCGAGCAGGCTGGCAATGACTGGCAGGAAGCGACTCGCAGTCTGACAGATCAACATGTTACCAGCGTCATTGCGCGTGAGGGCGTCATCCTGGCCGGTACAGAAAATGGGGTTTTTCGTTCCAATGACGAAGGTCAAACCTGGGAAGAAGCCAGCAAGGGGCTGACGGCTCGGCACGTCCGCTGGCTGGCATATCATCCAGATATCTCTGATTTTGAGTTTGCCGGAACAGAGCCTGCCGGAATTTTCATTTCGCATGATGGGGGCGAATCCTGGCGCAGCTGTGACGAAGTGATGCAACTGCGCGACCAATTCAAGTGGAATTTGCCTTATTCGCCGGAAGCAGGTTGTGTGCGCGGCTTCGCCTTTCATGGCACACGCGCCTATGCAGCGGTGGAGGTCGGTGGTGTGCTGATTTCTGACGACAGGGGTGAATCGTGGCGGTTGGCCGCGGGCAGCGATGGGAATCCGGACCTGGAAGGTCCACCGGAGCCGTTCATCTACCCCGATATTCATTCGCTGGAAGTCCACCCCACCTCGCCCGATCTCGTCTACGCACCGACGGGTGGGGGATTCTATCGCTCGAACGACGGCGGCAAAACCTGGAAGCTCTTTTATGATTGTTATTGCCGGGCCGTATGGGTGGATCCGAATAATCCAGACCATTTGATTTTAAGTCCTGCTGATGGCGTCAATCGGAATGGACGAATCGAAGAGTCACAGGATGGAGGCGAAAGCTGGTCACTTGCCTCGAGCGGACTCCAGGTCCCATGGCGACAGGGGATGGTCGAACGATTTTTCCAGGCGGGCGATGAGTTGTTCGCCGTGCTATCGAATGGCCAGTTGCTGAGCGCGTCCCTTGCCAAACTCGAATGGAAACGTATCCTGCCAAATATCAGCAATGTGGATGCCATTACCTTGATGTCATAAGGAGGTAGTTTATTATGCGAATCGCTGTGATTTCTGACATGCATGGAAATGACCTGGCCTTCGAGGCAGTCGAAGCTGATTTTCAGAAACAAAATGTTGATCAAATCGTCTGCCTGGGCGATGCCATCCAGGGTGGCCCCCAGCCTGCAGAGATTGTACAACGGCTACGCAAGTTGAAATGTCCGGTTGTGATGGGAAATGCCGACGCCTGGCTGATCAGTGGCGAAGAAACCGCCGATGAAGGAATTCCGCCCGAACGCCTTAAAAAGATGGGAGAGGTTCGAAACTGGTCATTATCCCGCCTTACCGAAGAGGACATTGACTTTATTGCGAAATTTCAGCCAACGGTCACTCTCCCCCTCCTGGATGATCTTGATTTGCTCTGCTTCCATGGCTCCCCCGTTTCGTTCGACGATGTCATCCTTCCGGCCGCCTCCGAAGAGGATTTCCAAAAATTTCTCGGTCCCTATGCAGGCTCTATTTTGACCGGCGGTCATACTCACGCCCAACAGATCAGACGGCTTGGGGAGCTATTCTTCTTCAACCCGGGAAGTGTTGGCTTTGCGTACAGCCACAACCAACCCGATGATAATTTCCAGGCCGATCCGTGGGCAGAGTATGCGATCCTGACCGCCGAGGACGGTCGGACCGGCCTTGAGTTTCGCCGCGTGCCCTTTGACGAAAACGAACTAGTCCGCATCTATCGTGAGAGTGGACGGCCTTTTGCGGATGAAGCCATCGTCCAATATCAAAGGTAATCCCAGGAATCAAAAAGGGTCCCGCGAATTCGCGGGACCCTTTTTCGTTTCAAACTACTGGCTCAGCATGGAGACGTTGGTCGCCTGGGGTCCCTTGGGACCTTTTTCAACATTAAACTCGACCTTCTGTCCTTCTTGCAGGTTGCGAAAACCACCATCACCTTGAATGGCGGAGTAATGGACGAAAACGTCCGCTCCACCTTCGCGGGAGATGAAACCATAACCCTTGTCACCATTGAACCACTTAACTGTACCAGTTATACGATCAGACATTGTATTTGCCTCCTTTGGCAATTTTAAAAATTTAGGTATTCTGTTTGGTTCCATCGGAGGGCAAAACAAAACAACCCACGGATCAAACCGTGAGCTGTTGGTATTTGTACTTCCAATACGAACTTACTGTTATCCTTTCAATAGGATAACATACTAACATGGATCAGTCAATCCATATAGATGAGCAATTTCTTAGATGGGAAATATATAAATGATAAATTTTCTTACAAAGTGCCGCACACATACAAAGCATGCGTAAGTAGACTTCAAGTTTTGATTCTTAACTACAATGCGGTTCAAAAGGTTTACTTTTTAATGAGACAGGCGGTAGTGCTATAATCTCGCCTACTTATGAATTTCCTGATTACTGGAGCCGCGGGATTCCTCGGCTCTTCACTTGCCAACCAACTTGCACGCGAGGGACATCAGATCCGCGGGCTTGATGATCTCTCGACAGGCGATCCTCAGTCCCTCGGGCCGGACATCCACTTCACGCGCGGTGATATGAGTGACCGCCCCAAGCTTTGGACTCTTCTTCAAGAGGTCGACGTGGTCTATCACCTTGCGGCGCGCGTCTCCGTGCCTGAATCGATCCTCTATCCGCGCGATTACAACAACGTGAATGTCGGTGGGACAGTCGCCCTCATGGAAGCGATGCGGGACGTCGGCGTCAGGCGGGTAGTATTGGCCTCCTCGGGTGCGGTTTATGGCAATCTGGCAGAGCAACCGCTAAGAGAGTCCCTGACACCCAATCCGAGTTCACCTTATGCGGTTTCAAAACTAGCTGCAGAATACTATGTCCGTACGATCGGAAGCCTCTGGGGGATCGAAACCGTGAGTTTACGGATTTTCAACGCCTACGGGCCGGGCCAGCATCTAACAGCTTCCCATCCACCTGTGGTGCCGCATTATCTGAAGCAGGCTCAACGGGGTGGAACGTTGGTGGCACACGGCGATGGTAACCAGACCCGTGATTATGTCTATGTCGACGATGTAGTTAGCGCTCTTGTCGCGGCTGCCACCGCGCCCAATGTCAATGGAATGGTGATCAATGTCGGTTCAGGGAAAGAGACGAGCATCAGCGATTTGATCAAGGCTGTGCTGGAGGTGACCGGCAGCAACGCAGAAGTGATATACAACTCCACAACCTCCGGGGGAGTCTCCCGGCTCTGCGCAGACCTGACGCTTGCCAAGGAAAAACTGAATTATCGACCCTCCATTGATCTCAGCGATGGCTTGCGGATGACATTAAGACGCGATCCGAGATTTAAGTAACGATTTACTCACCACAGAGTGCACTGAGAGCACGGAGAAATGCAATGGGTGAGAGAGAAGAACTCAATACAATAACTGAGGGAATAATTGGTGCGGCCGTAGAAGTGCATAGAAATCTGGGGCCGGGTTTACTTGAATCGGCTTATCAGGCTGTATTGGCTTATGAATTAAGTCAACGCGGCTACAAAGTCGAGCAACAAAAACCTTTACCAATGGTCTACAAGGAAATTAAGTTGAATGCCGGCTATAGACTCGACTTTCTTGTAATGGTATAAAGCGCTTTATTAATGGTTCTCTTGATTAATTTCTCTCTGTGTTCTCAGTGGTGAATTCATGAAGCCCATCTCCCGCTCATTCTACAATCGTTCCACCTTGACCGTCGCCCGTGATCTGATCGGGGCGCGGTTGATCCGAATTCTGGATGGCAGAAAGCTGGTCGGCCTGATCACTGAAACAGAGGCGTATATCAGCCAAAAGGATTTAGCCTGTCACGCCAAAGCAGGTTTAACCCCGCGCACGGCTGTCATGTTCGGAGAGCCCGGGCATGCCTATGTCTATTTCACGTATGGCAATCATTGGATGTTGAACGTCGTCACCGAACGGGCAGGCTTCCCCGCCGCGGTATTAATTCGAGCGATACAGCCCCTGGAGGGCCTCGAGGTCATGTTGGAGAGGCGAAATGGGCGTAATACATTTGGTCCAGGCAAGGTTTGTCAGGCAATGGGCATCACCAAAAGTGAGAATGGCGTTGATTTGACGAAACGAAGCGGCGGCTTATGGATCGAAGCAGGTTTCAAAGTCCCAAATTCCCTCGTGACGAAAGGGCCCCGTGTGGGTTTAAATAATACGCCGGAACCGTGGCTCTCGAAGCCCTGGCGGTTTCTGGTAAAAGGCTGGAAGATCCCAAACGAGGAGATTGCTCACCTGCACTCGATTTGCTAAGCAAATCGTACGGTGCCAGTGTCGTCGCTTCTCTCCTCGCAATGACATAAGGAGACAAGATGGGTTTACTTGAAGGCAAGAATGCGCTTATTTTTGGTCTGGCAAATGATAAATCGATCGCATGGGGCATCACGCAGGCATTTCATCGCGAAGGAGCAAATATCGGGATCAGTTACGCGGGCGAAATGCTTGAGCGCCGCGTCAAGCCGTTGGCGGAAAAAGTTGGCTGTCAATGGGTTGAGGAATGCGATGTAACCAAGGATGATCAAATCACGGCGGTGGCCGAAAAAGCCGCGGGACATTTTGGAAAAATCGATGTGTTAGTCCATTCGATCGCGTTTGCGGGACGTGATGAATTGAGCAAGCCTTATTACCAAACCAGCCGTGAGGGCTTCAAAAATGCCCTGGATATTTCTGTGTTCTCGTTCGTCGCGTTGACAAACGCATTTCATTCCATTTTGAATCCTGGCGCCTCGGTGATGTGTCTAACGTACTATGGATCAGTGAAGGTTGCACCGCACTACAATGTGATGGGTGTGGCGAAAGCCGCTTTGGAATCATCGACACGCTATCTGGCCTATGACCTCGGACCAGAAAAAATCCGGGTGAACGCCATCTCGGCCGGCCCCATCCGCACGCTTGCCGCCGCAGGGGTGGGTGGCTTCCGCGATATGTACAAGCACTTTGCCGATATGTCTCCGATGCGCGAAAACGTGACGATTGATGACGTTGGCAACGCAGCCGTCTTTCTGGCTTCCAACCTCTCGGCCCGTATCACAGGGGAAGTGTTATACGTCGATTCAGGCTTCAATACAATCGGCGTGCAAATGGGCTCGAAAGAGGAAAAGAGCGAAGGGCAATAGGAAAGTACACAAGTCTGCAGGTAGACACGTGAGTTGAATAGGCTCGCGTGTCTTTTTTTTACCCGTTTTTGGGCTAACGGGTTTCCTTGTCTCCCGGTTACCTCTTTCAAGGTAAAATATTCTCCATATGTTTAAACGGAATACCACTCCTACCGAAACCCAGCAACCTGTCCAAGCCGTGGAACGGATTACATCGGTGCTGGGATCGGGTGTAATCTGGCATGGTTCCATCAATGGCTCGGGCGGTGTGCGTATCGAAGGGGCGTTCGAGGGTGAAATCGCTTTGCGGGGGATGCTGGTCATCGGCGAGACGGGGCGTGTCACCTGCCAGAATGTGCGCGCCAACACGGTCATCGTCGCGGGGGCCGTGCGCGGCAATATCACCACTCAAAAACTGGAGATCCGCGGCTCGGGTCGCGTCTGGGGGGATGTCGTCACGACTGCCTTTGTGACCGAGGAAGGCGCGTTCCTGCGCGGTCAGATTCGAATGGAAGAAACAGTCGAACTGGATCTCGAGCCAACACCTGAAACTACCCCTTCCGAGGCGGCCCAGGCGGAATCCATCGCTTCGACGCCCATGGTCATCCCTGAGCAACTATCAGAGGGCACAACCCGAAAATTCATCAGAAAGAAAAAAGAAGGGTAACTTCAGACCCTAACCATCTTGCGGACCTGCAGGGGCTTTGAGAACCATGAAATATCGCGACCTCAACATCCAGACCCAGCGTGAAGCTCCCAACAACGCGCGGACAGAGGGATTCTCCTTTCTGGTCCGCGCAGGCTATTTGACGCGTGAAAATATCCCCACATCCCTGGGAGAGGTTACCCTCAATTATTTGCGCCACTTATCGAAAGAGCCATCCTTCCCCTCTCAACTTTCGCTATCAACGATTGGGAATGAAAATGAAATTTTCTTCCTCATCTTATCCGGTCCGGTTGAAGTCGCGCACTGTCCACAGTGTAAATATACGGAACGACTCGAATTGGCTCGTTCCGCAAAAACTGCGTTGCCACGAGAAGAGGAATTGCCGCTTGAAAAGGTGTTGACGCCTGATTGTCACACGATTGAGGCCCTGGCAAATTTTCTCAATATTCCCAAGGAAAAAACTGCCAAAGCCTTGATGTACACCCGGCTCAGCGATAATCGTTTCGTTTTTGTTGTCGTACGCGGCGACATGCAACTGAGTGAAGCAAAATTGAAACAGCACGTGGGAGATATTCGGCCCGCGACTGCCGAAGAGATCGAACGATCAGGAGCCGCGGCTGGATATGCCTCGCCTATCGGGCTGAAAGAGGCGTTAATTGTTGTCGATGATCTCATTCCCGGATCTCAGAACCTGGTTGCCGGGGCCAATGAGTATGGCTACCATCTCAAGAACACAAACTATGGACGAGATTATTCGGCTGAAATTGTTGAGGATTTAATCCAAGCCAATGCTGGAGATGTCTGTATAAACTGCAGAAATCCCCTTTCGATACGATCTGCCATAAGTTTGGCTACCCGCAAAGATTATCGTATTGAAAACATTCTGCTGGCATTGGCCGAAACGTATCACGATGCGAAGGGGTTGACCCTCCCCCCTTCCGCCGCGCCATTCGCTGTGTATCTGATGCATCTCCCCGGGAAAGAAATGGATACGCGCGCCAAGGCTGAAGAGATTTATGACAACCTGCAAAATGCAGGTATTTCCGTTTTATTCGATGACCGCGATGAGCGTGCCGGCGTCAAATTCAACGATGCAGATCTGATCGGCTTTCCCATTCGATTAACGGTCGGGGAAAAAGGGCTCCGGGAGGGAATGGTAGAATTAAAAATACGCACCGGAAAAGAAAATCAACTGGTGCCCCTGGACAGTATTGAAACGATCAGAGATTTTTTGATATAACGTAGAGACAATGTTTGATTGTCTTTACAGCAGCTCAAATGATTAATACGAAAGTCGGACATTTCCCCCCTGCCAAACAATTTGGCTTAATTCTGCACGTCTTCATTATCCTTCTATTGGCTGGGGTTTCCATTTGGGGATTTACCAGCCTCACCAATGCACAAATGGGACCCATGTTTGTCTCGTATTTATTGGCAGGTCTGCTTGCCTTTGCCCCCATTCCCTTCCTTGGGTACAGGGCTTACGCCCTTTTTAAAGCTGATTATTACATTGATCGTGACAGTCTTGCCATCCTGTGGGGACTGCGCCTTGAAGATATTCCTTTGACCGATATCGAATGGGTCCGCCCTGCGACTGACCTCACAACTCCTCTGGCGTTGCCGCGTTTCCGACTTCCTGGTGCCGTCCTTGGCACGCGCCGCCATGCCGATCTGGGCGCCGTGGAATTCATCGCTTCGAGTGCCAGAAACCTGATTTTGATCGCGACCTCGAAACATGTCTTTGCGATCTCCCCGAAAGATGCGGCTTCGCTCGTTCGCACGTTTGCGCGTGCCACCGAATTGGGCAGTCTAACTCCGGCAGAACCAAAGTCGGTCTATCCGTCCTTTGTGATTACACAAGCCTGGGAAAGTCCGGTCGCGCGGGTCCTGTGGTTGACAGGATTACTCCTGAACCTTGGTCTGGTTGCCTGGGTTGGACTTCTCATTCCTTCACTCTCACAAGTTTCGTTTGGGTTCAACCCATTCGGTGTCGCCAACGCAACTGCTTCTCCTGTGCGTTTGATCTTGCTCCCGCTGCTTAGTGCACTGCTTTTCATTACTGGTTTTTTCGCCGGGTTGTATTTGTATCGCTGGGAGAAGGAACGTCCGTTGGCGTTCATCATTTGGCTTTCAAGCACTTTTTGTGCAATTTTATTCCTCCTGGCGGTTCTATTTCTCGTCAGAACACCCGCATAAATGCAAATCCTATCCGGCTTCATCCTGGCAG
>Ga0068862_100003518_pt1 | contig 13444 bp, 13 predicted proteins | sample KBSSwiS52_FD_66598 | JGI IMG/M metagenome (GOLD analysis project Ga0068862, IMG submission 66598) | Switchgrass rhizosphere microbial communities from Kellogg Biological Station, Michigan, USA - KBS Switchgrass S5-2 | ecosystem: Host-associated > Plants > Roots > Rhizosphere > Soil ... | reverse complement strand
GATCGGTGAGCTTGCCGTTGTCCATCACCTGCAGGAGGATGTTGAACAGGTCCGGGTGGGCCTTCTCGATCTCGTCGAGCAGGAGCACCGAGTGCGGCTGCTGGTCGACCGCGTCGGTCAGGAGGCCGCCCTGGTCGTAGCCGACATAGCCCGGCGGGGCGCCGATCAGCCGGCTGATCGAGTGCCGCTCCATATATTCCGACATGTCGAAGCGCTGCAGCGGGATGCCCATGACCGAGGCGAGCTGGCGCGCGACTTCGGTCTTGCCGACACCGGTCGGGCCCGAGAAGAGATAGTTGCCGATCGGCTTGTCGGGATCGCGCAGGCCCGCGCGGGATAGTTTGATCGCGGAAGCGAGCTTCTCGATCGCCAGGTCCTGGCCGAACACCACACGTTTTAGGTCGGCCTCGAGATGTTCGAGCACCTGCTTGTCGTCGGCCGAGACCGACTTGGGCGGGATACGCGCCATGGTCGCGACCACCGCCTCGATTTCCTTGGGCGTGATGATCTTCTTGCGGCGGCTGGGCGGAACCAGCATCTGCATCGCGCCGACCTCATCGATCACGTCGATCGCCTTGTCGGGCAGCTTGCGGTCGTGGATGTAGCGCGCCGACAGCTCGACTGCCGACTTGATTGCATCGGACGTGTAGCGGACGTGGTGGTGGCCCTCGAACGACGAGCGCAGGCCAGCGATGATCTTGATCGTGTCCTCGATGGTCGGCTCGTTGACGTCGATCTTCTGGAACCGGCGCAAGAGGGCGCGGTCCTTTTCGAAGTGGTTGCGGAATTCCTTGTAGGTGGTCGACCCGATGCAGCGGATCGCGCCCGAAGAGAGAGCGGGCTTGAGCAGGTTCGACGCGTCCATCGCCCCGCCCGAGGTTGCCCCGGCGCCGATCACCGTGTGGATCTCGTCGATGAACAGGATCGCATGGGGCATCTTCTCGAGCTCGTTGACGACCGACTTCAGGCGCTCTTCGAAGTCGCCGCGGTAGCGCGTGCCGGCGAGTAAGGCGCCCATGTCGAGCGCGTAGATCACCGCGCCCTTCAGCACCTCGGGAACGTCGCCCTCGATGATCTTGCGCGCGAGGCCCTCGGCGATGGCGGTTTTGCCGACACCGGGGTCGCCGACGTAGAGCGGATTATTCTTTGAGCGGCGACAGAGGATCTGCACCGTCCGGTCGACTTCGGGCATGCGGCCGATCAGCGGGTCGACCTTGCCGGCCTTGGCCTTCTCGTTGAGATCGACGGTGAATTGCTTGAGCGCGGATTCCTTCTTCCCGCCTTCTTTCTCGCTCTTTTCCTCGGTGCCTTCAGGCGCCCGGGTCTCGGGCGGCGCGTCGCCCTTGCCGACGCCGTGGCTGATGTAGGTCACGGCATCGAGCCGGCTCATGTCCTGCTGCTGGAGGAAATAGACGGCGTAGCTCTCGCGCTCGGAGAACAGGGCAACGAGGACGTTGGCGCCGGTCACTTCGTCGCGGCCCGACGACTGGACGTGGAGGATCGCGCGCTGGACCACGCGCTGGAAGCCGCTGGTCGGGGTCGGGTCGGTCGCGCTGTCGGCGACCAGCGCACTCAACTCACTGTCGAGATACTGTTTGACCGCGGCGCGCAGGTCGTCGCGGTTGACGCCGCAGGCGGTCATCACCTTGGACGCATGCTCGTCATCGATGAGCGCGATCAGCAGATGCTCGAGCGTCGCATATTCGTGGCGGCGCTTGGTGGCCTCCCCCAGCGCATTGTGCAGGGTCTGTTCGAGCTCGCGGGCGAAACTTGGCATTAAAAAACTCCGCGCCCGGCAGGGGCACCGGGCTCCATGCACAATGTCATACGCTCTTGCCGCCCAATCAAGGGTGCGACTCGCTCGATTGTGGATAATCCGTCCCGGCGGTCAGCTTTTCTTGAAGAGCTCTTCCGCGGCGGAGCGGTGGGTCTGGGCGCGGTTCATATGTGCCTCGACCCGCGCGATTTCGGCCTTCAGCGCCTCGACCCGCTCCTTCAGCTCGTCGATCGAGAGTGGATCGAGGTCCTGCTTGCCGAGCGCGACCAAGGGGTCGTCGGGCTTGTTCGGGAACAGCTCGTCGAGGTCCATGACGGAATCGTTGACCGGTCGGACAGCCAAGTCAATAAGCTCCGATCCAGTGAGCAAAGCTGTTCCCTCATCGATGAAGGCCGTCGTTGCGCCGCAACCGGACGGCGCTGAGGAACTGGCGCTGGTCGAGCGGCCGGTGCCGCGGATCGGTCCTGACGAGGTCCTGATCAAGATCGCCGCGGCGGGCGTGAATCGGCCCGACATTCTCCAGCGGCGCGGACTCTACCCGCCGCCTCCGGGCGCGCCGGACATCCTCGGCCTGGAAGTCGCGGGCGAGGTGGTTGAAGCGGGCAAAGGCGCCGAGGAGTTGCTCGGTCGCAAGGTCTGCGCGCTAATCGCGGGCGGCGGCTATGCCGAATATTGTGCGGCGCCGATCGGCACCTGCCTGTTCGTGCCAGACGCGCTGTCGCTGGCCGAGGCGGCGGCGATGCCCGAGACGCTGTTCACCGTGTGGGTCAATCTGTTCGAGCGCGGCTTTGCGGCGGACGGCGACTGGGTGCTGGTCCACGGCGGCACGAGCGGCATCGGGACGATGGCGATCACGCTCGGCAAATTGTTCGGGCTCAAGGTCATCGTCACCTGTGGCAACGACATGAAGTGCAAGCGGGCGGCAAAGCTCGGCGCTGCAGCGGCGATCAATTACCAGACCAAGGATTTTGTCGAAGAGGTGCAACGGCTGACCGGCGGCAAGGGCGTTGCCGTGGTGCTCGACATGGTCGGCGGCGATTATGTGCCGCGCAATTTGAAGGCGTTGGCCGACGACGGCCGCCATGTCTCGATCGCCTTCCAGCGCGGGGCGAAGTCGGAAATCATCATTCCCGACGTGATGCGCCGCCGGCTGACGCTCACCGGATCCACGCTTCGCCCGCGACCGGTCGAGTTCAAGACGATGGTCGCGGACGAAATCGCGCGGACGGTGTGGCCCTATGTCGAGGGCGGGCGCCTGAAGCCGGTGATCGACAGCAGCTTTCCGCTGTCCCGCGCGGCTGAAGCGCATGCGTGGATGGAAGCGGGCGAGCATGTCGGGAAGATCGTGCTGGAGGTGGGAAAGTGACCGAGCGCCTGATCCTCCACGAATATGCAGCGTCGGGGAATTGCTACAAAGTCCGGCTAGCGGCGGCGATCTGCGGCAAGCATCTCGAGCGGCGCGAATATGACATCATGAAGGGCGAGACGCGGACGCCCGAGTTCCTGTGGAACGTCAGCTCCAACGGCCGCATTCCGGTGCTCCAGGTCGACCATCGCTTCATCCCGGAGAGCAACGCCTCCTGCTATTACATTGCCGACGGCTCGCCGCTGATCCCGACCGACGCGTTCGACCATGCCGACATGCTGCGCTGGATGTTCTGGGAGCAGTACAATCACGAGCCCAACATCGCGACGCTGCGCTTCTGGAAGGACTGGGTTGGGCATGCCAACCTGACCGAGGCGCAGAAGCTGCAGATCCCGGGCAAGCGCGAGGCGGGCGAGGCGGCCCTGAAGCTGATGGAAAAGCACCTCGAGGCACGCGACTGGTTGTGCGCCAGCCACATAACCTTGGCCGACGTCGTGCTGTTTCCTTACACTCATGTTGCTGCTGAGGCAGGGTTCGAGATGCACATGTACCCGCGCATCGGCAATTGGATCGAGCGTGTGAAGGGCCAGCCGCACTATGTGCCGATGAGTCTTTAGGGCGCTTGCCCCCGCGGCTGTCGGAGACTACATCGCGCGCCAGACCGGCCGCTCCGTGAGGGGCGGCCCTATTTGTTTCTAATTCGGAGAAAAGCCGTGGCCCAAGCCACCCCCCTGATGCCCCATGCGACCGCCGCCTGGCTGGTCGAGAACAGCTCGCTGACGTTCGAGCAGATCGCGCAATTCTGTGGCCTCCACATCCTCGAGGTCCAGGCGATCGCCGACGACACCGCCGCGACCAAACTGACCGGCCGCGATCCGATCCGCGCCGGCGAGCTCACGCACGAGGAAATCGAAAAGGGCCAGGCCGACGCCGATTATGCGCTGCGGATGCACCGCGAGCCGGACCAGGTGCGCCGTACCAAGGGGCCGCGCTACACCCCTGTGTCAAAGCGTCAGGACAAGCCGGATGGCATTGCCTGGATCATCCGCAATCATCCCGACGTCACCGATGGCCAGATTTCGAAGCTGATCGGCACGACCCGTACGACCATCGCCGCGATCCGTGAGCGGAGCCACTGGAACATGGCGAATATCACGCCGAAGGACCCGGTCACGCTCGGCCTGACAACCCAGCGCGAGCTCGACGCGGCGGTGGCCAAGGCAGCCAAGGCGGCGGGCGTTCCGGCGTTCCAGGACACCCGCTTCGAGGGCGACCGCGAGGCGCTGATCGAGCAGTTGCGCCGCGAGCGCGAGCAGCATGCCCGCGACGCCGAGGCGGCGCTGGCGGCGGAGAGCGGCGAAGGCCTGGCCGACGAGATCGTCCCCGGCATCCGCGACCCGTTCAAGTCCACGCCGGCCAATTAAGCGTCGCCTTGATTTGAACCCCGCCGAGGGTCAGAACCGAGCCCATGGCCACGACCGCTGAAACCGACGTCAGCCAACTGAGCTTCGAAGCGGCGCTCGCGCGGCTCGAGGAGATCGTCCGCACGCTCGAAAAGGGCGAGGCATCGCTCGACCAGTCGATCGAGCTTTATCAGGAGGGCGACAAGCTCAAGCGGCATTGCGAGGCGCGCTTGAAAGAGGCGCAGGTGCGCATCGAGCAAATCGCCTTCGGCAGCGACGGCAAGCCGGCGGGCGTCACGCCGTTCGATGCCGGTTGAGGCGCTCGACCGGCTGGCCGCCATGCTCGACGCGGAGGCGGCAGAAGTCTCCGCCGAGGTCGACGACTTCTTCGATCGCCTGCTCCCGCTCCCGGACGACACGCGTGCTCGGCTGTACGAGGCAATGCGCCACGCGGCGATCGGCGGCGGGAAGCGCTTGCGGCCATTGCTCACGGTGGCCGCGGCCAAGCTGTTCCCGATTGGCCGCGAGCGCGCGATCCGCGTCGGCAGCGCAATCGAGGCGTTGCACGTCTATTCGCTGATTCACGACGATTTGCCGTGCATGGACGACGCCGACACCAGGCGCGGCAAGCACAGCGTCCACAAGGCGTTCGGTGAGGCTGAGGCGGTGCTCGCCGGCGACAGCCTTCACGCCCTGGCATTCGAAATCCTGGCTCACGAAGCGACCCACGAGGACCCGTGGGTCCGCTCCGACCTGGTGCTGGAATTGGCGCAGGCGGCGGGTCCCGCCGGCATGGCCGGCGGGCAGATGATGGACCTGATTGCCGAAGGCGAGCAACTCGACCTGCCGTCGATCACCCGCCTGCAGCAGCTCAAGACCGGAGCGCTGATCGAATATGCGGTTGAAGCGGCGTGCATTCTGGTGAGGCTCGCCCACGACGCGCGGACTCCCTATCGCGGCTATGCCCGCAATGTTGGCCTCGCCTTTCAGATAACTGACGATTTGATCGACCATAGCGGTGATGCGGCCGCTGCCGGCAAACCCACGGGCCGTGACGCGGATGCCGGCAAGGCAACATTCGTGTCGCTGCTCGGCGAAGAGCGGGCTCGCCAGCAGGCGGCGTTGCTCGTCGATCAGGCGATCGAGCATCTCGCCGATCATGGCGAGGAAGCAGATTTACTGCGCGCCATCGCGCGCTTTGCTATCGAGCGGGACCATTAGGCCAATGTTCGGGGGGCGCCGTTGAAAGTCGCAGTCTATCCAGGGACGTTCGACCCGATCACGCTCGGGCATCTCGACATCATCCGCCGAGGCTCGCACCTCGTTGACAAATTGGTCGTCGGGGTGACCACCAATCCTTCGAAGGAACCGATGTTCACCGTCGAAGAGCGGCTGGCGATGGTGAAGCGCGAGATCGCCGGAATTCCGGGCAACATTGAGGTGGTCGAGTTCGATTCGCTGCTGATGGAATTCGCCGAGACGCAGGGCGCGACGGCGATCCTGCGCGGTCTCCGCGCCGTCGCCGACTTCGAATATGAGTTCCAGATGGCGGGCATGAACCAGCAGCTGAACGAGAACATCGAGACCATCTTCCTGATGGCCGGTGTGTCGCTGCAGCCGATTGCGTCGAAGCTGGTGAAGGAGATTGCGCGCTATGGTGGGGCGATCGAGAAGTTTGTTACCCCGGCGGTGGCAGCGGACGTCAAGCGGCACCTCGACGGACATTCACGCTAGCGTCAGCGACGCAACTGCAATAGGGCGTCGGCAAAAGCTCATAAGGGGTGGGAAAGTTGCTCAAGCCGTTGTTCGCGCTACCATTTTTGGCGTTCGCTTTGATTGCGGCCAAGCCCGCGCCCGTGGTGATTCCGCCGCTTCCGAGCATGGCCGCGCCGGCCGAGATCGCGGCCAATCCGGCCAACACGCTCAACCTTGAGCTATCGAACGGCGGTAAGGTCGTGATCCAGATGCGGCCCGACCTAGCGCCGCACCATGTCGAGCGGATCCAGATGCTGGTCCGCCAGGGCTTCTACAACGGGCTCAAGTTCCACCGGGTGATTCCGGGCTTCATGGCTCAGGGCGGCGATCCGAAGGGCGACGGCAGCGGCGGCTCGCCCTTGCCCGATCTCAAGGCCGAGTTCACCAATATGCCCTATCTACGTGGGACGGTCGCAGCCGCACGCGCCGACAAAGACGACAGCGCCAACAGCCAGTTCTTCATCATGTTCGCGCCCAATGTCGGGTTGGAGAACAAATATACCGCCTGGGGCCGGGTCGTTGCGGGCATGGATGCGGTCGACAAGATCGCACCGGGCGAGCCGCCGCCCGAGCCGACGACCATCGTCCGGGCCTACCTCGGCGACAGCAAGTAAGGCTAAGGCGCGCGGATGCGCGTCGACCTGTTCGATTTCGACCTGCCCAACGACCGCATCGCGCTGCGGCCGGCACGGCCGCGCGACAGCGCGCGGCTGCTGTTCGTCGACGGTGACGCGGTCGCCGATCGCCAGGTGCTCGAGCTGCCGGACCTGCTGCGGCCGGGCGACGTGCTGGTGTTTAACGATACCAAGGTCATTTCGGCGCAGCTCGAAGGCAAGCGCGGAGAGGCCTCGATCGGCGCGACGTTGCATAAGCGCGAAGGGCCGCGCGAGTGGCGGGCGTTCCTGCGCAACGCCAAGCGGGCGCGGGTCGGCGACACGATCGACTTTGGCGCTGGGGTAGCCGCGTCGGTCGAGGACAAGGCCGAGGACGGCTCGGCCCTACTGCATTTCCACGGTGAGGAGCCCGTCGAGTTGCTGCTCGAACGCGCAGGCAGGATGCCGCTGCCGCCGTACATCGCGTCGAAACGGGCGACGGACGAGGCCGACCGCGCCGACTATCAAACGATGTTCGCGCGCGAGGAAGGTGCCGTGGCCGCCCCGACCGCCGCGCTGCATTTTACGCCGCAGCTGCTCGACGCGCTTGATGCGCGCGGGGTCGGCAGGGAGACGCTGACGCTGCATGTCGGTGCTGGCACGTTCCTGCCGGTCAAGGCGGACGACACCGCGGCGCACGTGATGCATGCCGAATGGGGGCGCATCGACGCCGCCACCGCGCAGCGGTTGAACGCCGTTCGCGCTTCGGGCGGGCGGCTGATTGCGGTCGGCACGACGAGCCTGCGCCTGCTCGAAAGCGCTGCGGACGATGACGGCGTCATCCACCCGTTCGAAGGCGACACGGCGATCTTCATCACCCCCGGCTACCGCTTCAAGGCGGTCGACGGCCTGATCACCAATTTTCACCTGCCCAAGTCGACCCTGTTCATGCTGGTCAGCGCGCTGATGGGGCTCGACGTCATGCAGGCGGCCTACGCCCACGCGATCGCAGCGGGCTATCGCTTCTATTCCTACGGCGATGCGAGCTTGCTGCTGCCCGAGCGCGCATAACGGAAGGCTATTGCGTCGCGAGCCAGGCCTCGCTGCACATGAGGATGAGTTCGCGCCGCGCGGCATGCTCGTTGAGATGCGCTTGAACGGCGTCGCGATCCTCAGCGGGCAGGTGCCGGATGACCTCCGAAACGCTGCGATACTGACCCGACCGAGCCAAAGCGAACGCGCGTTCGATGGGCGAAGTCTGCTGCATTCGCTTTGCTTAACTCAAGCGCGGAGCGGAAACGAGGATGGTCACCGCATCGGCACCGGGTCTTTGGCAGGCCACTGAGTGTCGCCGACGCGAGTGAGGTTCATTTCGAACATCTGCATGGGCTGGGTAGTTCCGACGATACGCTCGCCAATCTCACGCCAGTGATTGCCGTCGACGGTTGCGGTGTAGCGAATGACCGCATCGGGACCCGCTGGCACGCGCCAGACGTAGCCGGTGGGCGTCACCTCAAGCGGAAAGTCGCCGGACCGGCCGAGTGCATAGGAGTGCAGGGTGTAGCGTCCGGTCGACGGATCGAAGGAGATAATGCCAAAGGCATTGAAGCCGACCGTTCCGTCGGCGTTGTAGCCGCGTCCCTCGAGGACCTTGACGGAGCCTCCTAGGAACGGCCCGATCCGCTCCGTTTGCGTGACCTCGTGCCGCCCGCCTGGCAGCTGGGTCCATGCCGGGCCGCGCCATATGCCGTCGAATTTCGCCAGCGGCCCCATCGCCTGTTGTTGTGCCGCGATTCGGCCCGGATCGGGCGCCTGGGCCGCCGTTGGTGCTGCAAAGAGCGCGGCAGTGGAGAACGCGAAAAAAAGGTTGCGATACATTGGCGTGTCCCCCGTTGATGGCGTCAGGCTAATCGCGGCCTTTGCGAGCGGCAATGGCCTAGCTAGGGCACGGGCATGACCCGCTTCACTTTCTCGATCGCCGCGACGGATGGCTCCGCGCGAACCGGCGTCATCGCCATGGAGCGCGGCGAGATCCGGACGCCGGCGTTCATGCCGGTCGGCACCGCGGCGACGGTAAAGGCGATGCGGCCCGAAGAGGTGCGCGCGAGCGGCGCCGACATCATCCTCGGCAACACCTATCATCTGATGCTCCGGCCGGGCGCGGAGCGGGTGGCCAAGCTTGGCGGGCTGCACAGGTTCATGGGGTGGGAGCGGCCGATCCTGACCGACAGCGGCGGTTATCAGGTGATGAGCCTCAGCGAGCTAACCAAGGTGACCGAAGAGGGCGTGGCCTTTGCCAGCCACCTCGACGGATCGCGGCACATGCTGAGCCCCGAGCGGTCGATCGAGGTCCAGCGGCTGCTCGACAGCGACATCGTCATGCAGTTCGACCAGCTCGTTCCGACGACATCGACGGCAGAACAGCAGCGCGAGGCGATGGACCGCTCCATCCGCTGGGCGAAGCGCAGCCGCGAAGAATTCGACCGCGGCGGCGAGCACGCCGGACGGGCGGCGATCTTCTGCATCCAGCAGGGCGCCCTCGACGAGGGCCTGCGCCAGGAATCGGCGGACGCGCTGACCGGCATCGGCTTCGACGGCTATGCGGTCGGCGGGCTGGCGGTCGGGGAGGGGCAGGAGGCGATGCTGGGTTGCCTCGACTTTGCCGTGGACATGCTACCGGTGGACCAGCCGCGCTATTTGATGGGCGTTGGCAAGCCCGACGACATCGTCGAGGCGGTGGTGCGCGGGATCGACATGTTCGACTGTGTGCTGCCGACGCGCTCGGGGCGGACGGGGCAGGCGTTCACCGCCGACGGTCCGCTCAACCTCCGCAATGCGCGCTTCGCCGAGGATCCGGAGCCGATCGAGAGCGGCTGCCCGTGCCCGGCCTGCACGACTTTCAGCCGCGCCTACGTCCATCACCTCGTGAAATCGGGCGAAATCCTCGGCGCGATGCTCATGACCCAGCACAATTTGTGGTTCTACCAGCGGCTGATGCAGGCCCTGCGCGACGCGATTGCCGCACAGGGCCTGCCGAGTTTCGCGAAGGACTTCCTGGAGCGGTACCGCCGCTAGGCAGCGGCTTCGAGCTTCTCCAGCGTCCGCAGCTCGAAATCGGAGGCGTCGTGACGCTCGTGGAGCTGTTCGGCGGGGTCGCCCGACATCTTGTTGACGATCCGTCCGCGCTTGACCGCCGGCCGCGCGTCGATCGCCTTCGCCCAGCGCATCACATGCTCATATTCGTGGAGCGCGAGGAAGGTGTCCGAACCCTCGTAGTTCCGCCCGAGCGCCATGCCGCCATACCATGGCCAGTTGGCGATATCGGCGATCGAATAATCGGGTCCGCCGAGATATTCGCTCTCCCCGAGGCGCCGGTTGAGCACATCGAACAGGCGCTTGGCCTCCATCGAATAGCGGTTGATGGCATATTCGAACTTCTCGGGGGCGTAGGCGAAGAAGTGACCGAAGCCGCCGCCGAGAAACGGCGCGCTGCCCATCTGCCAGAACAGCCAGGACAGGGTCTCGGCGCGCTTGGCGCCCGCCGGCGGGAGGAATTCGCCGAACTTCTCCGCCAGGTGAAGCAGGATGGCGCCGCTTTCGAACAGGCGGATCGGCTCGGGGCCGCTGCGGTCGACCAGGGCCGGAATCTTGGAATTGGGGTTGATCGCGATAAAGCCGCTGCCGAACTGGTCGTCGTGACCGATGCGGATCGGCCAGGCGTCATACTCGGCGTCGGCGTGACCCTTCGCCAGCAGCTCCTCGAACATGATGCCGACCTTCTGGCCGTTGGGCGTCGCCAGCGAATAGAGCTGGAAGGGATGCTTGCCGACCGGCAGTTCGCTGTCGTGGGTCGGGCCGGCTATCGGGCGGTTGATGTTGGCGAAGGCGCCGCCGTTGGCTTCGTCCCAAGTCCACACCTTGGGGAGAACGTAGTCGCTCGTTCCGGTCATTATCGCTCTTTCGTTTTCCCAGCCCGCAGACGAGCTAGGAACGCACGTGCGGCCTTTCCAGTGTCAGCGCTGTGCCTTAGTTTGCGCGGACTCGGTCGAGCTTATCTCGCGAGGGAGGCCAATGGGGCAATGGCCGTCAGCTGAACTGAAGCCGCCGGCACCCGGCAAGGGGCGGATCGCGGATGCCGCCTGGTGGCTGCTGTTCGCACTTCTCGCCGTCGCGATTGCCGGCGGTGTCTGGCGCAGCGTCCACGATTTCATCCATCCCACCGGTTTTGACCGGGTCGGCCTGAGCCTTGCCGCCGATCGGTCTTGCGTGCGAGTCACCCCCGAGAGCCGGCTGGCGCGGGCGCTGTGGCCAAGCTCGATCGACGAAATTGATGGCGGCTGCATCGTCGCCGTCGGCGGCGCGGTTGTCGCGGGTACTGCCGCGAGGGCCGGTGTCGCCGGCCTGCTCGATGGACCGGCAGGCAGCCGGGTCGAAGTCGTCATCGCCGACGCCAAGGGCGCGCGCGGGACCGCGGCATTTCCGCGGGTCAAGACCGGCGGCTGGTATGACGCGTTCGCGATATTGCTCGATTCGGCAGTGGCGCTTCTCTACGCCGGGGCGGCGCTGTTGCTGCGGCTCCGGCGGCGGAACGATCCGGTCGCCCGGCGGATGTCGCTAGCGTTCGTCCTCATTGCGCACATTTGCTACGGCCCGGTCGCCTTTTGGGCGTGGGCAGAGGTGTCGATTCCCTATTTGATGGGACTGGCTGGCTTCCTGCTGATGACCGTCACGTTGCCCGCATATCCGGATGGCCATTACGTGCCCCCGGCGACGCGCTGGATCCGCTTTATCGTCCCCGCCGCAACTCTCGCCGTGTTCGTGCTCGGCACGGCCGGCGTCCATGGCCTGATCGACGGGTTCATGAAAAGCATGCTGGGCCTGGTCGCGATCGGCGTCGCCTTGCTGTTGCTGCGTTATCGCCGGATGCCGGCCGGCCTCGCCAAGCAGCAGGTCAAATGGGCGGTGTTCGGCATCTGCGCCGGCCTGTTGCTGATTATCGTCAGCGCGCAAATCCCGAAGCCGCCAGCGCTGGCGGTCGCCAACCCCGGCCTGTTCGAGTGGTTCACGAACATCACGATCACGCTCAATCAGATCGGCTACGGGCTGATCCCTGCAGGCGTCGCGGTTTCGCTGATGCAATACCGGCTGAACGACGCCGATGCGGCGGTCAGCAAGTCGCTGGGCTACGCGATCGTAACCCTGACCGTCGGCATGGTCTGGGCAGTCATCCAGACCGTCGTCGGCGACTTCGCCAAGCGCTGGTCGGGCGACCCGATGGCGACCGCCGCGATCACGACGGCGGTTGCCGCGCTCGTTTTCACCCCCGCGCGCGCTTACGTCTTGTCGTGGACTGAGGCGAAGTTCCAACCGGCCCTCGTGCGCCTTCGCAAGGTGCCGGAGAAGCTGGTCAGCTGGCAGAGCGGACGCACGCCCGATGAGCTGGCGGCGGCTGTGCTGTCCGAGCTCGTGCCGGGCGTCGGCGCAGCTTATGCAGCGATCCTTGGCGACGACGGGCGCCAGTGGCGGGTCTTGGCCGCGCAGGGCGTGACGGCCGAGCAAGTGCAAGCGCAGCTCGAGCTCGACCGGCCGGCCGACCGCCGCGGCGATCCATTCCCGGTCCGGCTCGAGCTCGCCGATCAGGTTGGCGAGTCCGACCTGCTCGCGATTGGCCCGCGCAGTGACGGCGCGACCTTCACGCGCGACGAGAAGTCGGCGATGGCGATGCTGGTCGGGCCGCTGTCGATCGCGCTTCAGGCTTCGGCCATGCGCGAACGACGCAACATCGCGGTGGAACAGTCGCTGGTGGGAATCGATCAGCGGCTGGGGCTAATCGAGCAGGGGCTCTCGCCTAGTCGGCGCTGAACGACAGGAAACTGGGCAGCGGGCCGTTCCAATCGGGTTCGATGTCCTCGACGACCGTTGAACGCTCGGGCCGCGGCGCCTCGGTCTTCGCGGGACGTGACGTCTCGGGCCTGGCCCGGCGCGGCGCCTCGGCCTTCGCCGGACGCTCTTCGCGCGGCGCCTCAACCTTGGCTGCGCGCTTCGGTGCCGGGTCCGCCTTCGCTCGCGGCTTTTCTTCGACCGGCGGCGTCGCGTTTGAGGCGAACTTCTGGCCAGTCAGCTTTTCGATTCGCTCGATGGCCTCGCCGTCGGCCCTGGTCGCAAGGGTGATCGCGATTCCGGTAGCGCCGGCGCGGCCGGTGCGCCCGATGCGGTGAATATAATCGTCCGGCTGCCACGGAACATCGAAGTTGAACACGTGGCTCACGCCCTTAACGTCGAGCCCGCGGGCCGCGACATCGGAGGCCACGAGGATGTTGATGTCACCGGTCTTGAAGCGGTCGAATTCGGCGATCCGCGCGGACTGTTCCATATCGCCCTGGATCTGGCCGGCGGCGAAGCCGGAGCGGCGCAGGCTGGTTGCCAGCTCGCGTACCGTCGTCTTGCGGTTGCAGAAGATGATTGCGTTGCGGAATTCATCGGCGCGCAGCAGCTCTTTCAGCGCATCCTTCTTCTTGTCCGCGCTGACCTTCACCAGCCGCTGCTCGAT
>Ga0068862_100003512_pt1 | contig 13459 bp, 9 predicted proteins | sample KBSSwiS52_FD_66598 | JGI IMG/M metagenome (GOLD analysis project Ga0068862, IMG submission 66598) | Switchgrass rhizosphere microbial communities from Kellogg Biological Station, Michigan, USA - KBS Switchgrass S5-2 | ecosystem: Host-associated > Plants > Roots > Rhizosphere > Soil ... | reverse complement strand
TTCAGCCCGCAGAATCCGATCAGACGGTCTGGAAACTGTGCGACCTGTTTGCTGGTCCAGTCATTGTCGCGTTTGAGTTTCTCTGCGGCGTGGTCAGCGTTTCGAGAGGGCTGCTCGAAGATGTACGCCGTGGACAGGACAACTGCGCGTTTGATGCCGGCCGCGTCGAGCTGCTCGATCAGGTCGGCGGCGGTTCGAGGCTTCACAGGGGCCACCGGCGCCGTCGTCGTCATGAGTGCCGCAAGCTCGGGGCTGAACAGGTGCTGATGGTGGTCAGCGAGCGGCACTGGCGGACTCGTGTTGAGGCGTTCCTGCTCAGCGGCTTGAGCGAACGCGAGCCAGCCCAAGGCGAGGGCGACCGCGCTTGCAAGTCGAGTCTGCATCATCGGCCCTAATCCCTAATCCCTAATCCCTAATCCCTAGTCCCTAGTCCCTGCTTTCGGCCGCATGTTGGCGGCAAGAATCCGTTTTCGCAGGCGAATGCTGCCCGGCGTGATCTCTACGAGCTCGTCGTCGTTGATGAACTCGATCGCCTGCTCCAGCCCCAGCTTACGCGGCGGGATCAGGCGAATCGCTTCGTCGGCCGACGAGGCGCGCATGTTGGTCTGCTTCTTCTCTTTGGTGACGTTGACGTCCATGTCGTTCGGGCGCGCGTTCTCGCCGATGATCATGCCCTCGTACACCACCGTCGCCGGATCGATGAAAATCTCGCCGCGCTCCTGCAGATTGAAGATGGCGTACGACGTCGCGACGCCCGCGCGGTCGGCGACCAGCGCGCCGTTCGCGCGCGCCGGAATCGCGCCATGCCAGGGCTCCCAGCTCGAGAAGATGTGATTCATGATGCCGGTGCCCTTGGTGTCGGTCATGAACTGGGAACGGAAGCCGATCAGCCCGCGCGCCGGAATCCGGAACTCGAGCCGCACGCGGCCGCTGCCGTTGTTCACCATCTTCGTCATCACGCCTTTGCGCTCCCCCACCTGCGCGATGACGATGCCCTGATGATCCTCCGGGACGTCGATGACGAGCTCCTCGACCGGCTCCACCACCTCGCCCTTGATGGTCTTCGTGACGATGTCCGGCCGCGACACCTGCAGCTCGAAGCCTTCCCGGCGCATCATCTCGATCAGGATCGACAGCTGGAGCTCGCCGCGTCCCACGACCTTGACCTGCTCGGGAGAATCGGTCGGTTCGAGGCGAATCGACACGTTGCCGAGCAGCTCCTTGTCGAGCCGATCCTTCAGCTGCCGCGACGTCACGTACTGCCCTTCGCGCCCCGCCATCGGCGAGGTGTTGACGCCGAAAATGATCGACACGGTCGGCTCGTCGATCGCGATCGGCGGAATCGCGATCTGGTGCTCCATGTCCGTGATCGTCTCGCCGATCGTGATGTCTTCGATCCCGGCCAGGCACACGATGTCGCCGGCGGCCGCTTCTTCGATGTCAACCCGCTTCAGGCCGTCGAACGCGAACAGCTTCGTGACCTTCGTGTGTTGAACGGCGGTGTCGAGTTTGACGACGGCCACCGGATCGCCGATCTTGACGCGGCCGTTGAAGATGCGACCGATCGCGATGCGCCCCAGGTAGTCGCTCGCGTCCAGGTTCGCCACGAGCAGCTGCAGCGGCGCGTCGGGGTTGCCGCGCGGCGGGGGCACGTGTTCGACCACCGCGTCGAAGAGCGCTCGAAGATTCTCGGCTGGCGTCTCCGCGTCGAGGCTCGCCGTGCCGGTGCGGGCGTTGGTATAGAGCACCGGAAAGTCGAGCTGTTCCTCGGTGGCGTCGAGGTCGATGAACAGATCGTAGATCTCGTTCAACACTTCGCCCGCTCGCGCATCAGGCCGGTCGATCTTGTTGATGACCACAATCGGCGTCAGGCGGCGTTCGAGCGCTTTGCGGAGGACGAAGCGCGTCTGGGGCAGCGGCCCTTCGGATGCGTCGACGAGCAGCATGACGCCGTCCACCATCGACAGCGTCCGCTCGACTTCGCCGCCGAAGTCGGCGTGGCCGGGGGTGTCGACGATATTGATCAGGATGTCGTTGTAGTGGACGGCGGTGTTCTTGGCGAGGATGGTGATGCCGCGTTCCCGCTCCAGCTCGTTGCTGTCCATCGCCCGCTCGGCGACGCGCTCGTTGGCGCGAAACGTTCCGCTCTGGTGCAGGAGGGCGTCGACGAGCGTCGTCTTGCCGTGATCGACGTGCGCGATGATGGCGATGTTGCGCCGGAGAGGATTTGCGACCGAGGACATCTCTCCAGTGTACCGCAGAGACGACAGTCAACCGCAGAGGACGCCAAGAACGCAGAGAGAAATGTTTTCTAGGCGATCTCGGCGGCCTCTGCGGTTAGCCGTGATCAGCGCAGGCGCCGACGCGTGCGGAGTTCCTGCAGCGTCGCATTCAGGAATGCGCGCGCCGCCCAGACCGACAATTCCTCGCCTTCGCGCGCGCTGAGGCCGGCCACGTCCCGCTGCACGATGAGGGCCTCCCAACCAACCACCATCGCGAGCGCTGCGACGAGACGACGCCATCGCTCGGGACCGATCCGCTCGCGCCACGGCGACAGGGCGGATTCGATCCACTCCACGCGTCGATAACCACGGCGCGGCGCCTCGTCGCCAGCCGTGCGGACGTCGGCGTCGACGGTGAGACGCACCAGCGTTCGCCCGAGCCGCTCCACCTCTGGTGACACCTGGTGCAGCGCCCGGACCATGCGCTCGACCCGCTGTTCGACGTCGCCGCCGGGCGAAGCGGCGGCGAGCGCGTGGTCGACCGTCGCCTGGCTGAGTGCGCCAATGGTCGCATCGAGCAACAGCTGGTCGAAGGTCGGGAAGTAGAGATAGATGGTCCGACGCGACACGTCGGCGGCCGCCGCGATGTCGGCGATCGACGGCGTCTTCCCCTCGGCGAGCAGGGCCGTCGTCGCGTCCACGATCGCTTTCCGGGTACGGCGGCGCTGTGCCGGCCGGGCCTGCCGGCGGCGCGAGGAGGCCGCGGACGAGCGTTTGACAGCCATCGCGGCAAAAGTATACCTTAGTGCTGTAATTACACTTTAGTGCAATTAAACCTGTACGGTGAGGCCCTATGGCAGCAGAACACACCGCCGCCGCGGACGTCGCGTTCCTCGACTCCGGCGAAGGACAGGTGATTTGGTTTCTCAGGAATCGGATGACGATCAAAGCCACGGCTCGCAGCACGGGTGGTGCCTACGGCCTCGTGGAGTCGCTGATCGCTCCAGGATTCTCGCCGCCGCTCCACGTCCACCATCGCGAAGACGAGGCCTTCTGGATCCTCGAAGGGGACGTGTCGATGCGTTGCGGCGACCGCACGTTCCGGGCCGGCCCCGGCGCATTCGTCTTCCTGCCCCGTGACGTGCCGCATACGTTTGTCGTGGAGGGCGACGTGCCGGCGCGGATGTTGACGCTCTTGACGCCTGGCGGTGGAGAAGGCGTGTTCATCGAGGGCGGGCGGCATGCGGAGGGGGACGGTCTGCCACCGGCGGCGCCGCCGGACATCGAGGCGTTGAAGCGCGTCAGCGAGCGTTACGGGGCGGAGATCGTCGGCCCGCCGATGGCCCCGACCGGACGCTGAGCCGACCCAGGGTTATCGCAGGCGCGAGAGCAGGTCGCGGGCGCGCTCGCCGAACTGCTCGTCGTCGGCGACCCGCTGTGCGTAGTCGCGCGCTTCGTCCTTGCGCGACAGACTGAAGTACGAGACCGCGATGTTGAACCAGGAGGTCGCGGTCATGCGGCGGCCCTTGGCGATGTCCTGTTCGCGTTTGCGAATCTGACGCAGCTGGCGCTCGGGATGGTCGGTCGAGACCTGGATGGCGGCGATTTCCGCCTTCAGCTTTTCCTCGGCCTTCTCGAGGCAGGCGGTCGTCTCGGTCAGTACCTGCGCGGTGCGGGCCCAGGTGCTCTGCTCGCCGAGCACGATGCCGAGATAGAAACCGGTCTCGCAATCGTCGCGCCCCAGCTTCCACGACTCCTCGAACTTCGTACGCGCGACGTCGAGCTGGTGGCGCTTGTAGGCGATGATGCCCGCCAGTTTGGGCACCGCGGCGTTCCGCATCGCTTTGGCGGCCAGTTCGACGTCGTCCCATGCGCTGTCGAGCTGCTCGAGCTGGTTTTCGTTGACTGCGCGCCAGTAGCGGGCGTCGCCAACCAGCCAGCGCTCGAGCGCCAGCAGACGGTCCAGGGTCGCGATCGCTTGGGTGTAGCGACCGGCATAGGTCTGAGTCTTCCCTTTTTCGAGCAGGGCGTCGGGAAACGTCGGCACGATCTCGAGGGTGCGGTCGTAGAACTCGATGGCCTTGTCGAATTCCTCGAGCGCGACGTAATCCGCCGCAAGGGTGTAAGTCACGCCGGGCCAGCGCTGTCGCCATGTGTAGGCGCGCAGCAGGTGCTCGATGGCGTCGTCGATCTTTGCGGAGAACGCCGCGCTCACGCCGATGAAGTAATGGAGCTCGACGAAGCGCGGCTCTGCCTGCAGCAGATTCTCGAACGACGCGCGCGTGTACCCGGCGCACACCGCGGCCTTGAACTTGAGGAGCGACGTGTCGCGCCAGGCAGGCACCGCGGCCAGCCAGTCCGCGAGCGTCTGGCGTGCGGAGGAGACATAGGCACAGTTGAACGACAGCCAGAGATAGGCGGCCAGCGGATCCTCGTCCGCGTGGAGACGCAGCGCCTCCGTCCAGGCGGCCTGGTTCCGCAACGCCACCTGATTGCGGGCGAGTGCGGAGTCGTCTGTGACGCTGCGCGCGCCGCCACGCGTCGGAAGCGAGTCGGCCACCTGGAGCAGAAGCGCCAGGGTCGGGTCGTTTGGCGTGGTTGACGCGGCCAGTTCACTGGCTTTTCGCAGGTAGCCGCTGTCTTCGGTGCCGAGATCGCGCTCGCGGACGGCGAGAAGCACCGCCGTGCGAGTGGCGCTGGTGGTCGCGGCGGCGGCGACGGCCGGGACCGCCCGCAGGGCTTCGTATTCGCGAAACGCCGCCAGCAGGCAGTCGAAGCACCCGGCGCGAACCAGGGCGTCGGCGGCAGCGATTCGTTCGGATGGCGAGGGCCCCGGCGCGACGGCCGGACGTTTGGGTGCGCACGCGCCGGCGATGACACACACGACCAACAGCGCGATGCGGCGCGGCATCGCGATGTTAGACCCCACCCGCGTTAGAATGGGTCATGCCCCTCTTCGAGTACGAATGCCGCGGCTGCGGCCGCCGCTTCGAGCACCTGACTCGTCCCGACCGGCCGGCCGTCTGCCCGGCGTGTCAAAGCGTGGAGTTGCAGAAGCAGCTCTCGGTCTTCGCGGCGCAGTCGAGCACCCCGGCCAAATCGTTCACGCATGCGCCGCCGGCGCCGTGCGGCAGCTGCGGCGACCCGCGCGGCCCCGGATCCTGCTCGACGCACTGATCTGGATCGCTCGGCTAAAGCCGTCGCGCTCCATCGACAGTCCGGACAGTCGGTTCCATCGACAGTCCGGACGGTCGCTCCATCGACAACCCGCCCGTTCGCGCTCCATCGAAATCGCCATGGAGCGCGAAGGCTTTAGCCGAGCGTCTCCACCAGTGCCAGCGGCCGAATCGGCGACCCGGTCGCGCCGCGCAACTTCAGCGGAATCCCGATGAACGCGAACTCGCGGTGGCCGGCTGCCGCGAGCGCCTCGAGGTTCAGGTTCTCCAGAATGTGGATGCCGTGGGTGACCAGCAGGTGCACGTGACCGAACAACGTCATCTGCGTGTCGGGATCGCGCTCGGTCAAGGCGTCCCACGCCATGTTGTCGGCGCCCACCGCCGCGACACCCTTTTGAGCAGCCCACAGGTTGCCTGACTTCGACACCCCGGCGGCCGCGAGATAGGTCGCCGAATCGTTCCAGCACGTCCCGTAGCCGGTACGGACCAGCAGCACGTCGCCCGCGCGAACCTCGATGCCATCGGCGCGCGCGCACTGCTCGAGATCGTCCGCGGTGATCGCATAGTTCTGCGGCAGCAGCGGGACGTGCTGCCATCCCGCCACATCGAGCAGCACCCCGCGTCCGAGCAGCGGCCGGATCGTTTCCGCCCCGAGCTGCGTGAAACCGTCGGTGCGCTCGACATCGTCGACACGGACGTCGCCGTGAAACTTCAGGTCCGCGGCCTGATGGCATAACGCGTCGATATGCGTGCCGCTGTGCTCCATCATCGTCAACACCCCTGACGATCCGGACCGCGGACCGTACTTGTCCGGCCGGTAGCTGTCGCGATGCCGGCGATGGAGCGCGTAGAAGTACCCCGGCTGATGCGCGGGATGCACCGGCATGCCGGCAAAGCGCGGCTGCTCGAGGTCGAAGATTCGAGCGCCGGCAATCTGCTGGATGAGCGTCATGTGGTCACCGGCTCGGGGACTCGGGGACGAGGGAACGGGGGACTACCGCGGGATTTTGCGATCCAGGTTCGCTGCGTTGTAGGCGAACGTCGCCATGACGATCGCCGCCTGACGGAGGTCGTCGACCTTCAGGCGCTCCGCGGTGTCCATGTTCGTGTGGTGCGTGCGAATGTCGTAGTTGCCGTAGTCCTGAATCGGGTTGAAGCCCGGCACACCGGCGTCGATGAAGCTCAGGTGATCGGTCGACCCGACCGGCTCGATCACGTTGCGGCGGGCGCCGATCGCCTTGAGCGGCTCCAGCCAGCCGTCGAAGATCGGCCGCACTTCTTCCTTGTTCTGCAGGTACCAGCCATAAATCGGGCCGGTGCCGTTGTCGATGTTGAAGTACACGGAGAACTTGCCGCGCGCGGCGGCATTGGCGTCGCCGGCCAGATGCTGCGCGACCCAGGCCTTCGACCCGAGCAGCCCCTGCTCTTCGCCCGCCCACAGCGCGACGCGAATCGTCCGCCGCGGCCGCGCGTCGATCGCCTTGAGGATCCGCATCGCCTCCACCACCGTCGTCACGCCATCCGCGTTGTCGGTGGCGCCGACGCCGGTGTGCCACGAATCGAGGTGCGCGCCGATCATCACGACCTCGTCTTTCAGCACCGGATCGGTGCCCGGCAGTTCGGCGAGGACGTTGTAGGCGTTGCCGTTGTCGTCGTTGAACGTCGTCTGGACGTTGACACGTAGCCTGACCGGAATCCCGGCTTCGAGGTACCGGGCGATCATGTTGTAGTGCTCGCCGGACAGCGTCACCGACGGGACCGCGTCGTTCCCGCCGTCGCGTCCGGTGACGAACACGGTCCCGTGCTCGCCGACGCTCGGCTTGACGACGACGGCCGCTCCGGCGTCCTTCAGCGCAGACGCGACGCGCTGCGCGCGCTGCTGCGGCGTTTCGCCGGCTGGCGCCGCCCCGCGGCCGCGGCCGACCGATGTCGCGTAGGCGGCCGACATCGGCACGTAATCGGGATCGCTCGGCTGCGGCCGATCCTTGCGCACGAAGTTCGTCATCATCGGCTGCGACAGGACGATGGCGCCTTTCAGCTGTGGAGCGAGCGCGGCAATCTCCTCGGGGCTCTTCCCCGCTATCAGCACGGGGGCGCCGGCGACGTCGCCGGTGGTCGAGCGCGACCAGGCGTCGGCGTAGCCGAGCAGCGGCAGGTAGCGCGGCTCGATCATCTCAATCGTCAGCTTGTCGAGCGTCCACCCCCTGCCGAAGGTCCACGGCTCGACGTGAACGTTGGCGAGGCCGTACGACTGCAGCCGATCGCGGGTCCAATCGACCGCCCGTTTGTGCGCGGGCGACGCCGTCAGACGCGGACCGATGTCGATCGTCAGGTGATTGAAGACCGCCGCCGCCTGCGATCGTTCCATGCCTTCCGTGCGGATGCGCGCCAGGACATCACGATCGGTTGGCGCCTGCGCCGCGGCGGCCGCGAGGCACGACAGCGCAAGAATGGCAACCCGGTTCATTCGTGCCATGAGAAGGAGCGGTCTCCTGCACCGCAACGTCATTGTAACGACGCTCCCTGCAATCGAATCGGTCCATATCCGAACAATTGGGCTTGAACATCTCAGGGGCTGCGCCGATAATCTGCGTCTAACGCCGTTCATTATCAGACCCTTAGAGGTAGTCATGAGAAATGCGTTTCTCGGTGCATGCCTTGTCTTTTTCGCCGTCACGACCGCAGCCGCGCAGGCGCCGGTCGGGACCATATCGGGCACAGTCCGTGATCAGACGGAAGCCGTCGTCCCCGGTGTCACGATTACTATCCGCCATGCGGCGACTGGCGCGGAACGCCACCTGACTTCCGGCAGCGATGGCACGTTCGCGGCGCCGGCGCTCGCGGCCGGCGAGTACTCGATCACCGCCGAACTGACGGGATTCCGAACGCTTCAGCGCGCGGTGACCGTCGCCACCGGCCGCGTACTGACAGTCGACCTGCACATGGAAATCGGCCAGGCCAGCGAAGTCGTGGACGTCGCGGCGGCGGCCGTCCATGTCGACGTCGAGACCCATGCCATCAGCGGCCTGATCACGCGTCAGAAGATTCAGGAGCTGCCGATCAACGGCCGCAGCTTCCTCCAGCTCGCCTTTCTCGAGCCTGGCGTGTCGGCGAGCCCCGGCTCGACGTCGCAATACAACTCTCTCTTCTCGGTGTCGATCCTCGGCGGCAACTCCAACAAGACGGCCATCACCGTCGACGGCGGCAACGTGCGCAACTCGATCGAAGGCGATACCGGGATGAACTTCTCGCAGGAGGTCATCCAGGAGTTCCAGCTGTCGTCGGCCAACTTCGATCTGTCGACCGGCATCACCAGCGTCGGCGCCGTCAACATCGTGACGCGCAGTGGCGGCAACGATCTGCGCGGCTCGGGCTATTTCTTCTATCGCGATCACGACATGGCGGCGTACCCTGGGCTGCGGCGCGACCCGCTGAACCCGGATCCGTACTTCGCGCGCCGCAATCCCGGCGTCTGGTTCGGCGGCCCGATCAAAAAGGATCGCCTCTTCTACTTCAGCAACTACGAATACACCAGCCAGGAAGGCGTCGTGGCGTTCCAGCCGAATCTGGCGTCGGCCAGCGCGCTCACGGGGACGTTCCCGAATCCCTATCACGGACACCTGTTCAGCACACGCGTCGACTGGAAAGCGAACACCAATCACACGGCGTTCGTGCGCTTCTCGCACGACCAGAACAGCGGCTTCGGCCCAAGTGGCAACGCCGTCCTGCCGTCGAACTGGTTGCGCAACGTCAACAAATCACAGCAGGCCGTCCTTGGTCTGACCTCCATTCTCACGTCATCGGTCGTGAACGACTTCCGTTTCAACTTCACCTACTGGAGGAACCGCAACCTGTTCGCCGACCAGTCGACGTGCGGCGATTGCATCGGCCTCAATTTCCCGCAGCTCAACATCAACGGCACGAACGTCACCGTCGGGAATACATCGAACGCAACGCAAGGGCGCGATCTGTACCGCTACACGTTCGTCGACACGATGACGTGGCAGAAGGGCGCGCATCGTCTCCGCTTTGGCACCGAAGTCGAGTATGCGCCGGGTACCGGCTTCTGGGGCTTCTGCGATCCGGCCTGCACGGTTGCGCTTCCGCCGGAGCTCGTGCGGAGTCTCGGTATCCCGGCGGCGACGCTGGGCTTCCTGTTTCCGAACCTGCCGACGGCGATCCGCACCAATCAGGACTTCATGAACCTGCCGTTCGCGGGAGGTGTCGTCGGTGTCGGCGATCCGGGGCAGCCGCCGCCGTACAACGTCGACAAAGCGAAGGTGAACAGCCGGCTGCGCTTCTACAGCCAGGACACCTGGAGAATCAGACCGCGCTTCACGTTGAACTACGGTCTGGCGTGGAACTTCGAGAGCACGCTCGTCAATCGCGATCTGGACAAGCCGGCGTACCTGGCGCCGCTCTACGGCAGCGACCTGAGCCCGACGAAGAACAACTACAACAACTTCTCGCCCGCCGTCGGCTTCGCGTGGAGTCTCGACAAGGCCAGCAAGACGGTCCTGCGCGGCGGCGCCGGTCTGTATTGGGAAACGGAGTTACTCTGGCGCCGCCTGCAGGAGCGCGCGGCCATCGGTCCGATCGGCAACGGACGCTTGCAGATCCCGCACACGGCCTTCACCAACATCTTCCCCGGCATCGTGAATCTCAATACCGGTCTGCCCGTCGCGGTTGGCCAGGCGCTGCCGGCGAGCGGTCAGGTGACGAACATGACCGTCGGGCAGTTCATGCAGATCTACAACGCGCAGATCGCGGCAGTACAAGCACAGCTCGCACCGAAGAATCTCAACGACCTCTCGGTCCGCAACATTCAGCTGAGCAAGACCGCCGGCGATCTGTACCCGCACGACTACCCGGTGCAGCACAGCATTCACCTCAACATCGGTCTCCAGCGGGAGCTGCCGGGCAACGCGCTCCTGGCTGTCGATTTCGTCCGGCGCAATTTCGAGGACACGCTGTTCGGATCGCTGGACCAGAACCGCTTCAACCGCTTCATCAACGGCGTGCAGACGCCGGTGATCCCGCGCTGCACGACTGCTGCGCAGCAGAACGATCCGAACGCTCAGTGCTCTACCGGCTCGATTACGTTCTGGACTCCCGGCGGCCGCGAGGTCTACAACGGCGTGCTCGTCAAGCTCGACAAACGTTTTTCGCACCGTTACCTGTTCGGCGCCTCTTACGCGTTCACCGACCGCAGCGCCATCGGCACCATCTCGAACCTCGACAACTACTTCGAAAGCTACGGTCCGGCCGGCGCGCGTCACCTGCTGAATCTGTCTGGGCTGATTGATTTTCCCGGCAACGTGCAACTGAGCATCATCTCGGCGATGTCGAGCCGCGGGCCGGTCATGCCGTCCATCACGAGCGTGGACCTCGACGGCGACGGGACGACGACCACGCAGATTCCCGGTGTGTCGTATAACTGCTTCAACCGCGGCTGCGACAAGGCCGATCTGGCAGCGGCCGTGACGGCGTTCAACACCCAATACGCCGGCAAGCGGGACGCACGCGGTCAGACCATCCCGACGCTGGCGCTGCCGACTGACTACGAGTTCGGCGACAGCTTCAGCTCGCAGGACCTGCGCGTCACGAAGACGTTCAATTTCGCCAGCACGCAGAAGCTGGCCGTTTTCGTCGAGGTCTTCAACGTGTTCAACGTCGCCAACCTTGGGGGATACAGCTTCAACCTCAATAACACCGCCACGTTCGGGTTGCCGACCAACCGCGCTTCGCAAGTGTTCGGCTCCGGCGGCCCGCGCGCGTTCCAGGTCGGCGGACGGTTTACGTTCTGAGACTCAAGCGGTAGGACAAAGCCCGGCGCGGTGCGACCGCGCCGGGACGTCGATCGTTTAACGGCTATGAGTCACGCGCGCGACATGGCTGATGGCTCATGGCTGATGGCATATGGATGATGAACGCTGCTTCTCTTGATCGCAGTTTCTGCCACGTCGCCCGCAGTCGGCACGGCAGATTCCACGTCGATTTCCTGAACACTCCGCGACAATCCCCCAAATCTCTCTCGCTCAGCGTCGGCCTCGTGTTTGCGTACCGGCTCAGCCATGGAATCGCGAATCATCCACGAGCGTGCGTTTCAATTTTCTTGTCGGATCGTGAAGCTATGCGAGCGCCTCTCATCAAAGGGATTTGCCGGTCGAAAAATCGCTGACCAGCTTTTCGACAGTGGCACATCAATCGGTGCGAACACGGCCGAATCACAGGGCGGTCAGACGAAGCCGGATTTCATCGCCAAGTTGGCGATTGCGAGAAAGGAAAGCTGGGAATCGATCTACTGGCTGAAGCTCGCGATTGCGACCGGCGTGATGGCCAAACAGGAACTGGCGTGGGAGCTCGACGAAACACAGCAGCTGAAAGCCATGATCACGGCAGCTGTCAAGACCGGTCAGAGTTCCAACTCGCGCGGCGGCAACGAGTGACTCTCGTCATGTCAGAAGCCATCAGCCATCAGCCATGACTGCGAGCAGAGCCACGCGGTGAACATCGCCGTTCGCGCGGACGCCGAGCGCAACGTCAGGCGCCTGACGATGGCTCTGGCTGAACGCGGCGCGGCGTCTTGACCCGCGCGAGCAGGTCTCGCCAGCCGCGGTTCAACGCGGTCTGCTCCAACGCGTCGAACTTCACGTACGCGACCGGCACCAGCAGCAGCGTCAGGAACAGGCAGAGCGACTGACCGCCGATGACGGTGACGGCGATGGCGGCGCGGCCGCCGCCGCCGATGCCCAGTCCGAGCGCCGTGGGAATCAGCCCGGCGATGATCGCGAAGGTGGTCATCAGAATCGGCCGCAGTCGGGTGCGGCACGCCTCGATGATCGCCTGGCGCAGCGGCACGCCCTCGGCGCGCAGCGTGTTGGCGTAGTCCACCTGCAGAATCGAGTTCTTCTTGACGATGCCGAGCAGCAGCAGCATCCCGAGGGCGCTCCACAGATTCAGCGTCCGCCCGGTCGCCCACAGCGTGAACAGCGCGAACGGCACCGAGATCGGCAGCACCAGCATGATGACGATGGGCTGGACGAAGCTCTCGAACTGCGCCGCCAGCACCATGTAGACGAAGATCATCGCCAGGCCGATCGCCATGATCAGGTTCGCGGTGGTCTCGTCCAGGATCTTCGACTGGCCCTGAAGCCTGTACGTCATGTCCGGCGGCAGGTTGAGGTCGGCGAACATCTTCCGTACGTCGTTCGACGCCTCGTCGAGGGCGTGTCCGGGCGCGACGTCGGACGACATCATGACGGTGAACTGCCGGTTCGATCGCTGCAGCGCGCTCGGCCCGAGGCCGCGCTCGATCTTGGCGATGTTGTCGATCCGGACGGGCCCGCTCACCGACGGCACCGTCAACCGGCCAATCTGCTCCGCGTCCCGCCGCTGATTCTCGAGCACGCGGATCTTGACCGGATATTGCTCCTGCCCTTCCTTGTAGAACGAAATCCGATCGTCGCCGGCCACCGCCAGCCGGAGCGTGTTGCCGATCGTCGCCATCCGGACGCCGAGGTCGGCGGCGCGGCGGCGATCCACCGCGACGTGAATCTCCGGATTCGAGATGCTCAACATCACCTTCGGTTCAGCGAGGCTCGGCACACGCTGCGCGGCGTCGAGCGCCTTCAGCGAATAGTCGGCCAGCTGCTTCAGGTCGGGGCCCATGATGTTGGCCGAGATCGCGAAGCCGCCCTGGCCTTCGCCGCTGCCCAACGCGTTGCGGGCGCTGATGCTCGGACGGCTGCCGGGATACTTGGCGAGCCGCTGCCGCACTTCCCTGATGATTTCGCTCTGGTTGCGCTTGCGTTCCTCGGGCGGCAGCGCCCGGAAGTTGAAATGAAAATGCGTCGCCGCGCCGCCGCCGCCACCGCCCGCGGCGCCGCTGCCGCCGGGGTTGACGATCGGGTCGATCTCGGCGACGCCTTCGATGCCCTGCAGATCCTTCAGGACGCGAAAGGCGAGCTCCTCCGACCCTTCGAGCGAGGTCCCTTCGGGCGAGTCCATGTGCGCGGTCCACTCGCCCATGTCCTCGTTCGGCACGAAGTCGCGGCCCAC
>Ga0068862_100003505_pt1 | contig 13475 bp, 10 predicted proteins | sample KBSSwiS52_FD_66598 | JGI IMG/M metagenome (GOLD analysis project Ga0068862, IMG submission 66598) | Switchgrass rhizosphere microbial communities from Kellogg Biological Station, Michigan, USA - KBS Switchgrass S5-2 | ecosystem: Host-associated > Plants > Roots > Rhizosphere > Soil ... | reverse complement strand
TGCGTCATCACGCTCGCGGGTTGTGCGCGAGCCGAGAACAAACAACGTGCAATCGAGAGATATCAATGCACCCATTGATTAAGAAATGGTTGATGTTTTTTTTGCGGTGTTTTGATGTAAGCATGAACTAACGACCGCATTCAAAAATGAAATCGCACTACGATGTTGTAATCCTGGGAGCAGGTCACAATGGGCTGGTGGCGGCGAGTTATCTTGCGCGCGCTGGGTTGAGTGTCCTTCTTCTGGAGAAGAACGATTACATCGGCGGAGCAACGACTTCGCAGAAAGTCTTTCCCGATTACGACGCGCATTTGTCGCGTTATTCTTATCTCGTTAGTCTGTTCCCGGAGAAAATTATTCGCGATCTTGGATTGAACCTCGAGCTGCGTCGGCGCGCGACCGCATCGTTTACGCCATACATCCAGAATGGCCGCGATAATGGCTTGCTCTTGAGCAACGTCTCTGACGAGTTGAGTCGCCGGTCGATGTTCGATCTGACTGGCAATGACACCGAGCACGAACAGATGAAGAAATTTTATCATCTCTCGCGAGTGTTTGCCGAACAGGTCTGGGACACGATGCTCGAGCCGCTGGTCGCGAAAGAGGAGTTTCGGCGCCGGTTCGATGCCGATGATGTTGCGCGAGAAGCGTGGCGCAGTCTGGCCGAGGAACCGCTCGGGCGCGCAATCGAACGTTATTTGCAAAACGATTTGGTTCGCGGCCTTGTCTTTACCGACGCCAAGATCGGCGTCCTGACTCACCCACACGATCCCTCGCTCCTGCAAAACCGATGTTTTCTTTATCACCTCATCGGCAACAAAACAGGTGAATGGAAAGTTCCGGTTGGTGGGATGGGCAGCGTGGCGCGCGAGCTGGAACTAGCGGCACGTAAAGCGGGCGCCGAAATAATTACCAGTGTCACGCTTCGTGCGCTCGATGTAAGCCGGGAGAGAAAAACTGTCGAGTTCGAAGTGACAGAGAGGGCCGGCTCAATCCTTGCACCGGCTGCTCAAGAACGGCAGACAGTCGAGGCACAATATCTTCTGGTAAATTTTGGGCGAAACGTGTTGGCGAAGTTTATCGGCAAATTCTATCAGCCGGAGTCGACGGATGAAGGTTCGGTGTTCAAGACTAACATGCTGCTGCGTCGCCTGCCGAAGCTGAAAGCAGCGCGTTACGCTGCGGCCGAAGCGTTTTCCGGAACGTTCCATAGCGACGAAGGCTACAAACAAATGAACGTCAGCTACGACCAGGCATGCGAAGGGCGATTGCCGGATAAATGGCCGTGTGAAGTCTATTGCCACACGTTGACCGACGACAGCATTCTCGCGCCGGATTTACGGGAAAAGGGTTATCACACAATGACCTTGTTTGGACTCGACGCGCCATGGGGTTTGTTTGCGCGCGATAATAACGCGATGAGAAGGCTCGCGGAGAAGAAATTCATCGAAGGGATAAATCAATGGCTGGAGGCACCGCTGGAAGATTGTCTGGCGCTCGCTCGTGATGGCAGTCTCTGCATCGAAAGCAAAAGCCCGGTCGACATCGAAGATGCGCTCGGCATGTACCACGGCAACATCTTCCAAGACGCGCCGACGTTTCCCTTCGCCGAAACAAGAAGACAGGTGGGCGCGTGGGGCGTCGAAACGGAATATGAAAATGTGTTTCTCTGCGGCTCAAGTGCGCTGCGCGGCGGCGCCGTCAGCGGTATTCCCGGGCACAATGCAGCGATGAAGGTGCTGGGCGCAGTCAAACAGGGTTGATGGAGATCCTGTTCAGCTTATTCGTAATCGTATTCGTATTCTTGCTCTCGGATGCCGGAGTATTGAGTACGAATAGGAGTAGGAGTAAGAAAAGCGTTTGAAGGGCTAAATTTAGCTAAGAAATTCTGCGAGGGGTTCCATCGGCTTGGTGTGCGCGCAGAAAATCTTGAAAGCGGCCAGGATCGGCACGGCTAAAATGATGCCGACAATTCCCCACATCCAGCCCCAGAAAGTGAGCGAGAGCAGGATGATCACGGGGTTCAAAGTAAGTGAGCGTCCCATAACCCATGGGGTGATGAAGCTGCCCTCCAACGTGCCAAAAGCGAGATAGACGGCAGGAAAGATCAGAGCGTACCCGAGGCTATCGAAGCTCAAGACGGCGCCGATGGTCATGCAGATGATGCCTGCGAGAGCGCCCAGGTAAGGGACGAAATTGAGCAGTGCGACCATCACACCCCACATTACCGGGTTGGGCAGACCGAGCAGTCCCACCGCGGTTCCGACGGCCAAGCCAAGGCAGGTATTAATCGCTGTGATAGTGAAGAGATAACGCGAGACGTGCGATTCGATGTCGTGCGCAATGCTGACGGCTGTCTTCTTATCTGAGAGCGTGGGCAGCAACTTGACCAGCTTGGCAATGAAGGCCTGGTCGTAGACGAGCAGGAAATAGAGTAGGATCGACAACAGAACAGCGCTGGCGATGAACTCCGGCGTGCGCACGAAAAACATCTCCGTAATGGGATGCCGCTTCACTTCGACTTTGGGCGCGGTTTGGGGTTCAGGGGCCGCGAGCTTCTCGATTTCGCCCGTCGCCTGCGTCACTTGCGCTACCGATTCTTTTACCGGCAAGAGCTTATGTTCCAGTTCCGTCAAACCGGCCGGTGCTTTTTGGAGCCATCCCACCGCGGGCGTGGCCAGAGCTGTGATTCCATAACCGACAAGTGCAAGAAGTCCGATAAGGATGAACGCCGCGCTCACCGACAGCGGAATCTTCAATTTGGCGAGTACACGCACTATCGGCCGAAACAGAAAGCTGAGCAGCAGCGCAAGAACGATCGGCAACAGGATCGAACGCATGAAGTAGATGGTGTAGAAGACTGCGAGGATAAACAGACCGGTGAGAGCGATCGATCTAACATCGAAAGGTCTCTGCAAGAGCTCGGCGATGCGAAGACGGGCGTCGGAGGTACCCTTCTCAGACTCGCGTGGGTCATCGAGTACTTGTGTTTGGGTGTGCCCTTCGTTCGTCGGTAACCTCATCTCCTGAGGTGAATCGCATGCCGACTGGCGTTTACGCGCCTGCGCAATTGGGCGGCAAAAGTTAGTGCCGAGGTTGCCGGCGACATCTTTGCATCGCGTCCACCTGCTTCCGCAACTGGACGATGATCAGCTGCCAACGCTGTGCGAAGCAAACTGATTTACTTCTTTCTCGAACCGGTTGAGCGAGAGCCCGGTGGATTCGGGCGAGTAACGTAACGCAATGTAAGTGTTCGAGATCTGTCGAATGCGGTCGGATTCCTTCGGCAATAATTGGGCGGCCCGCCTTGAGAAATCGGATGGACCCTCCCACGGATTGCGCCGCACACCGAGCCGGGCAGCCTTGCGACAAAAACGCTCATACAACGCCTTCACCCGGTCCAGACGCGAGCGCGTCCGCAGTTGCATCCAGCCGGCATAAATCACGAGCAAAGCGGCAGCGATAAAGAGGATCTCGGTGATGAGTAAAAATGGTTTACGGCTGGCGATTCCAACGGAAGCCAGCAATGACTCCTGCACGTCGGCGTCGAAACCAAGGACGCGCGTGTCCCACTCGTAATTCAGTGTCTCCCAAGCCAGCCGGATGTTGGTGAATATCGCCGATTGCGTCAGCCGTGTGGCGAATGTGCTTCGGCGAGCTTCCATTTCTCCGGAAGCGACGCGTCTCGCGAGGAACGAGTTGAGATCGAGACTGGCCCGTCCAGGGGCAACTGCGGTGGTTGGATCCACTCGCGTCCATCCGCTGTCCGGGAGCCAGACCTCGCACCAGGCATGGGCGTCGGACTGTCGCACGAGAAAGAATCGGCCCAGATCGTTGTACTCACCCCCCAGATAGCCGACGACAACACGCGCGGGAATTCCAGCCAACCGCATCAGGGTGGCGAAACTGGCGGCGTAATGTTCGCAAAATCCGATTCGACGATGAAAGAGAAATTGGTCCAGATCGTTCTTCTTGTATTCGCCTGGCGACAATGAATAGCGAAACCTTTGCGTCCGGAAAAACTGGAGCGCGCTGCCTACTATGGCGCGTGGATCCGAATTCTGGGCGATCCAGGATTGTGCCAGCTCGTGCACGGCCGGACTGATCGATGCCGGCACCTCGAGCGCTTCCTCACGTTCGCGCGATCGGAGTTCTTTTCCGGTCACATCGGAGGATGAAACGACCTCATAGCGACGCGGCTTTCGAATCGGCTGAACGCTCCAGAGGTAATTGCCACGCGCAAGCATCGTCTTGGGAGGAACGTCAAACGGCCGATCGAGTGCGAACATCCAGCGGCCACCATGCGGTGCGATTGTAATCCGCTGTCGAATTGCTTTGTCGCCCGGCGATTGGGTAGAGGAGACACGGCGCGCGGCAGGAGCGTAAGGAGCGCGCCATTCCATTCCTTCGCAATGCCACATGACTGCTCCGCGCCAATACATGGGACCCGGCGGTCGAGTCTTGCGGTCAGGAAAGTCCGCGCGGAAAGCGATGTCCGGAGAATTTGTGAGAGATGCAATGCTGCCCGGAGAAAGCCGATCGGAAAAACCGAAAGCGGCCGAACGGAGGTCGATTTCAAACCGGAAGCCGGTATTTATTCGGGGAAACAAAAGAAACAACAGGACGATGAGCGGCGCCGCCTGAGCGAGGAGTCTGCAGGTCGCACCTACCGGCGACCAGAAAGACCCTGCGGACGATCCGCCGTGAAACTGGACCAGCGCGACAAGCAGCAATGCGAATGCGACCAGAAGACAAAGCGCGATCAGGAAATCCTGGGAGAGAAAAAATCCGCACAGACAAAGCACCCAGCCGATCATCACCATGACTTGGAACTCGCGCGCGGTGTGCGCTTCCAGAATCTTGAGTGACATGAGGACAACGAGAACAGAAACGCCAGGCTCAATTCCCTTGAGGGAACCATAACTGAAAACGACGGCTGCCAGTGTCACCGCCGCCAGAACGACTTTCCAAATCGCAGAGCGAAGGCGATAGCCTTTTGGTTCCATCCAAAATTTCATTGTGAGGGTGAGCAGAAAAAAACTTGGAACCCAGGTCGCGAGAGAACCGAACATTGGCGGAAGCGTGAAGAGCAATGCAGCCGCCAGCCAAAGCAGCGGTTGTCGCGGAATACTCCTGTCCCTCGGTGTCTTCACTGAAACCGTGTAAGTGCGCGCATGCACTGGTGAAAATGTGGTTCGCCAAATGCCGGCGCAATCTCAGTGCCTGGCAAGCGAAGGCCGTAGGGACGCCGGGCGCGTTCGGCTTCGATCACCCAAAGCGCGAGCTGCGAAAGCCTCTTTTCCACGTCGGCAAAATGGAGAGCAGAAAAATCGAGATCCACGGAGCCCTCCGCTTCAGCTGCAAATTGTTTTGTCATGAGCGCCTGCCCGCGCGCCACGGCTTTCCAATCGATGTGACGTTGGGACTCGCCCGGCACGTAGGCACGTACCCCGGCAAAGTCTTCGCCTTCTCCAAAGTCCGCTTGTGGCCGGCTATGTGGCGGGCGCGCCCGACTCGAGGGGAGCTGGAGCTCTCCGGCAGGCTTGGGATACACAACGTAAGTTTGGGAGGTCGCAAACTTTTTTAAGACGCGGACAAAACCGAGTGGATAAAAACTCGTCAGGCACAGTGTTCCTATTTCATGTTCGCCGCGCTGTTGTGCAGGAAATCGAAGCGTAACACGCGCGGCTTTGCCTGCTGGGATCCGATCTACACGTTTGCGTTCCTGGCTTGAGCCCGAGGAAGTGACGTTAATTCCATGCCGTGTTGCGCGCGATCCATTCACGATCTCGACCGGAAGCGAGACCTCCTGGCCGGCGAACGCCGGCTTCACGGCTTCGAGAGCCACCGTTACACCTGCGAGGTTGATCAGGGTGTGCGGAATCGAAACCAAAGAGACCGCAGTCAGAGCGAACAGGATCAGATAAGCTGCTGCACTATTTTGACTTGAGGCCGCGTACCACATCGCGACCAGAACAAACAGCAGGCCGCCAAAACTTGCGGTAGGATAGACGGAAGGGAATTTTCTCTGTTTCACGGGACCGGCACGCTGTGCAGCAGATTGTCAGCAAGTGTGCGACCACTTTGTCCCGGCTGCTCGATATCGTGTCCCAGCCGATGCGCCATGACTGCGATTCCCACTGCTTGAATATCTTCGGGGAGGACCATGTCGCGTCCGCTCATCAGCGCCAATGCCTGAGATGCATGCAACAACGCGAGACCCGCCCGCGGAGACAATCCGGTGGTGTGACGTTGCCGCGAGGCATCGAGCAAATCCTGCAGGTAATCGAGCAGCGCAGGTGAAGCGTGCACGTTTCGCACGCTATCTTGAATTTCGAGCAATGTCTGTGGGCTAAACACCGGTTTCAATTCTTTCAGCATCTCGCGGCGATCCATGCCCAGGAGCATTGCGCGCTCGCTGGCGCGGTCCGGCACGCCCAGTTCGATCCGCATCAGAAAACGGTCGAGCTGGGATTCTGGCAGCGGAAAAGTGCCGACTTGATGTTGCGGATTCTGGGTTGCGATTACAAAGAACGGTTCGGGTAACTCATAGGTCACGCCGTCGATCGAGATCTGGTGTTCCTCCATTGCTTCCAGCAGCGCGCTTTGAGTCTTGGCCGTGGCGCGATTTACCTCGTCGATCAACACGACTTGCGCAAAGAGCGGGCCGCGATGAAACACGAAGCGTTGCTCGCCTCGATCGAAGATGGAATTGCCGAGAATATCGGCCGGCAGCAGGTCACTCGTAAATTGGATGCGCTGAAAGGCGAGCGCGAGCGAGCGCGCCAATGCCTGGGAGAGAGTCGTCTTGCCCACGCCCGGAATATCTTCAATCAAGAGGTGGCCGCGCGCGAGAAGACAGGCGACTGCGAGCTTTACCGCCTGATTCTTGCCCACAATGACTTCACAAATTTGCTTTGTGAACGCGTCAACGTAATCCGTCACTCGGACATGATCTGCCGGAACGATCCGTTCCGCAAAAGGGATGTCGCGAAGACACGAATCGTCAGTTGGCATAAGCTCTAGCGTTTAAATCAGCTGCGATGGCTGCGAATTGCGACAGCGCGGCTTGGAGGTCTTCGACGATTTCTCGCGCGATGATGTGGGGGTCGGGGGTTGGCGCGGGCTTCGAGCGATTCATCTGAACGGTTTGTCCACCGTCACCGCGAATAAGGTTTTGTCGAGAACAGCGATCGCGGCCCGGTCGTGCTGCTTCCGGACAACCCTTCCGGTGTCAACACGACCATGATCTTTGGCGACGCGAAAAAGACGCTGCAAGAGCTCGTGAGCGAATTTAAGGCGGCGTAATTTCCTGTATTGGTTTTGGCGCCGGCGAAGAAGATGACGGATGAGCGTCGCGGTAGCATTTTGTGCTCAGCCCAAGTGCGAACGCCGCGAAAACGAAAAGCACCACGCGCTTTTCGGTGGGAGTGAGAAGGAGTTTCTGCCTGACTTGATCGAATTTGGAACGCCAGCGCTTTTTAACCACGAATGAACACGAATAGACACGAATTCATAAAACAACCCGCTCCCATTCTAACTTGGCATGTTTGCAACCCACCATTTACTTCTTCTCTGAACAGAACTTGTCAGCATTAGTGTCCATTCGTGGTTGCCCTGCCATCATCGCCCCAGCGGCGTCGCGATATCGGTGCCGGGCGGCGGCGTAAATTCGAACGTCGATGAAGGAACAGGCGCGCGCTTCTGGTTTGAGTAGCTCGTTACAATCCGATCGCCGTTCGGCAGCAGCATATCGGTGCGTTCAGCCTGCAGGTTGTCATTAATTCGCAGATTCAGTTTTTGAAACGCCCGTTTCATCGAAGCCGTTCGCGGCGTTAATTCCAACTCGTAGCCGTTGCCCTCCTTCGTCGCCGTGATGTGGAAAGTGTTTTCGATATTCTCGAGGTTCAATGCGGAATTGATTGAAGCAATGACTGAATCGAGCGGTGAGCGTTTTCCTAACGAATAACGTTCGGCCGATTTGAAGTTGGGATAGTAAATCCAAAGCTGCTGGCCATCGCTTACGGTGAGGCTGGGCGAACTGCCTTTCACTTCGCGCCTGAATTTGTTCGGTGGCTGGAACCAGACCTTCCCCGAATTCATGATCGGCTTCTTCATTAGACGAAGAACCCTTTGTTCCTGAAAATCGGCCTGCGTAATCCGGTTCTCACGAATTCGGGCGAGGAGATTCTTGACATCAGCCTCTGAGAGCGTCTCCGCGTTGGCGACGGGCGCGATAAGGAGAAGGAAAAGGGCGGTTAAACGGATTTTTCGGCGCGCTTTCGCCAGGGCGAGCCCCGAAAGCGTTCGGGGTTGGATGATAGGGTTCATTCTCACTACCGATCTTATCCCGGTTAGTCTTTGCGCCAAGTCTTTGGTCTGGCGGCCGCTGCCGCTGGAAGGGTGAAGAAAATTGTCGCCACCAAACTCCAGAAGATGCCGATTGCGCAAGCGACGCCGAGGCTGCTGAGCGAAGGATTTTTCGCCAGCACCAACGATCCAAACCCGGCAAGGGCGGTCAATCCCGCGAGCAAGACTGGCTTTACTACGCCGGCGATGTCGTGCTCGATCTCGTGCGCCTTTTGCCACGCGAACAGCACGTAAATGCCGTAATCGACCCCGATCGCGATGACCAGGCGAAAGGCCAGAACATTTAACAAGTTCAACGGCAGGTTGCACAATTTCATCGTGGCGAGCATCGCGCCGAGGCCAAAGATAAGCGTGACCTCCTGAATGGCCCAAAGTCGCCAATCGCGATACAAGATCGCGAGGAGCAGCCCTTCGAACAGAGCCATCGCGCCAGTAACGATGAGCAACTGACGTTGTGCCCACGGCAGCAGATTCGCGAGGGTATAGGCCCATCCCGAAAGGATCATGGGTATGCCCGCCACCGGCAACTCGCGGCTGAGCGTAAGGTATTGGGCGTGTGTTTTGACCGGTTGATTGCTGGTGACAAAACCGACGGTGAGCAGGGGATCTTGCGCGAAGTAGCGATCGACCAGGAACCACCAGCTCGAAGATTCCGGAAGTTTGTCTCGCCAGTTCGGTAACCGCGCATTTGGATCGGCAACTGACTGTAAATCGTCGAGCAACTTGTATGCGCTGGAAAACGAATCCGGACTGAATCCTTCGGCATCGAGCGTTTCTCCCAATGTTCGCCGCACGCTTTGGAAGTCGATCGCGCGCAATCGTTCCCGATTGTGTTGGATCGACATTGGCGAAAGCGTCAGCGCCACCGGTGTGGAAAAACTTTTGATCTTGCCCGCCGCTTGCAGCTCGCTCCAGTGCGCCGCGATTTTTTTCCAATCATCGTGGAGCCGCTGCGCGTCAGGAGCGCGCACGATGGCCAGCACCGGTTCCCAGCGCAATGGCATATTGCTCATAATCGCGGCCAGCGCGTGACCGGCGCGACTCTTTTTCGGTTGGAGCGAACGCGTGCTCGCATCAAAAGGAAGCGGCGGCTTCGGCGAGAAACCAAACAGCGTTAAGCTCGACAAGATAGCCGTCGCCAGGATCAAAATCGGAGCGGGACGTCGCACGCTCCAAGCCACATATTTTTTCACCGCCTCGAAGATCCAATCGTGGCGAGCTGCCGGCTCTCCATGGCCCACGAACAAAAACAGAATCGTGCACATGAATAGACCGGCAAAGAGAATGCCGATGGCAATAAGCACGCCGAGCTCCGAAAAGCCGATCGAGCCGCTCAGAATTAGGGCAAGAAAGCCCACCGCTGTTGTGAGGGCGCCGAAGAAAACGGCGCGCCCGAACTTTTGAATAGCCGTTGAGATTGCCTCAGGATGCGACTCGCCGTCCGTGCGCGCCTGCTGGTAGCGGCCAAAGATCAGAATTGCGAAATCGACTCCGAGTCCCACGAGGATGGCGCAAAATCCGACCGTTACCATGTTGAGGCGTCCAAAGATCAACAAACCGAGTGCGAGCGCGACGAGACAGGACAACAAGAGTGAAAGTCCCATCCCCAGCAGGGGCATCCACCGGCCAAAGCCGGCGAAAAAAATGATGCCGACCAGCACGACTGATCCGATCACGGTTGCGATAATGTCGTGGCGCATGCTCAACGAAATTTCGGCGACGTAGGCCGAGCGGCCCGTGACGAGCACATCCAATGGCCCGCCATCCCAGCCATCTCGCGCGTGGGCGCGAAACGCATCCACCTGGCGCATCACCCGCTGGCACTCAAACGCGCTGATCGAGGGCTGATTCGTGACGACGAGAAAAACGCGCATGGTACGATCCGATGAAGCCAGCGGCTGTTCCTCCTCGATCTGTTTGCTCTCAGCGAAAGGCTTGAGCGCAGGCCCGATTAATCCCAGCGGGTCAAACTCGAGCTGGAACTGCGCCCGCGGTGAGCCCGCTTCGATTTGTTGGTGGAACCAGTGAAATCGTTCGCGAAGTTTCTCCGGCTGTAACATCGATATCGTTTCTTCGAATGCCGACGCTTCGAGATTCAAAAGCAGGGGAACGGCGATTGATTGCAGATCGCGAATACCATCCGGCGTCTGCATCGGCGAACCCGCCAGAACACGTTCGCACCACGGTTGTTTCCGCAGATGATCCGCGAAAACCGGTGCGAATTCCTCCAGTTTATCGACGTCATCCGGCTGACAATGCAGCGCGAACGTAAGCTGGCGCGTCTGCTCAAAAGCGCGATCATAAATTTTCAATCCCTGTAGCGAGCTGAATTTACTCGGAAGCATGTTGAGCACTTCGCTATCGAGCGAAATCCGTGAAACGAAAATGATGAGGCAAACGATTGCGGTCGCGATTACGCCGAGCCAGACATAGGCGCGGCGTTCGGTGACAATTCGCGCGACGAGATCACTGATTTGCATGGGCGGCTAGTCTTCTGCAAGAGCGGCGGCTTTACAATAACTGAGGCGGATTTGGTCCTCAGTTACATGGTCGTTGAATGGTTAAAAAAGTTACAATGGTTACAAGACGGATTTTCCGTTTTAACCTTGTAACAATTTAACGAATCACGCGGCCGAACTGCGAAGGTCGTTAAACGCTTCGCCGAGATGATCGAGCACGTCGCGTGCAAGCAGCGACTCCTCACTGGCGCCGTGACGAAAGATTGCAATTTCCGCAGCGCGGCCGCACACCCACGCACCGAGACGTGCGGCATCGTAAAAGGATAAACCATGGCCGGCTAATCCAGCGCAGACGCCGGTGAGAACGTCACCCATTCCACCACTGGCCATTCCCGGATTGCCCGTTGTGTTATAGCTCAAGGCGCGATGACGTTCGCCAACGATCGTCCGACTGCCTTTCAACAAAAGCGTCACCGGAAATCGACTGCAGAATTTCGTCGCTGTTTTCGTGCGCGTTTCCTTTTTGTTGGTGAAAAGCCGTTTCATCTCGCCCGGATGCGGGGTGAGCAAACGTTTGCCTTTGCAACGTTTCAGCGTCGAAATCTTGTCCGCCAATATGTTGAGTCCGTCGGCATCAACCACCATCGGTTGCTTCGTTTTTTCGATGAGCTCGAGAATTTCGGCAGGACGTGATTTTCCCAGACCGGGTCCAAGGGCCCAAACATCGATTTTTTCCTTGAGCAAATCGCGATAGGATTCAAGCGGTTTCACCATCGCTTCAATCGGAGCAGCGGCGGCAACGATCTCGTAGATTTCTTCCGGAACAAAAACTTCCACCAACCCCGCACCAGCGCGCAACGCACCCTCGGTGGTCATGAGCGCGGCGCCGATGAACCCTTTTGACCCGGCCAGGACGCCGATGCGACCAAATTGATTTTTATAGGCACTAAATCTGCGCCGTGGCAAAAGCGGGGCCAGCGAATAAGGGGCAGCGATTAGTTCCTTCGAGTCGCTTTCCGCCGTGAGATCGGGAAGGGGAACTACTTCCAGCCGGCCGACAAAGTCCAATGCGCCGTCCGCAACCAAACCAGATTTTGCGAAACCGATCGTGACTGTGAAATCGGCGATCACGCAATCGCGATCGGTTTTGCCGGAATCGCCATCGAGACCGGTGGGAAGATCAACCGCGAAAACATAAGCGCTGTTTTTCTGCCGGAGTTGATTGATCTCGCGACAGGCTGCGCGCACGGGTTCGCGCAGCGGTGGTTTCGCGCCGACTCCAAGTAAGCCATCGAGGATTAAGAGTGGCGCTAGCCTCCGGCTTGCGTTTTCATCAGATCGCAAGCGGGACGCTTGCGCTACATTTTCAGCCTCCCGCAAGCTTCCCAATTTTTTCCGCGTGAGTTCGCTGCATTCGTTTTCTTTGTATGCCAGCCGGATTTCGATTTTCCATCCTCTGCTTCGCAAGGATTGCGCGGCCACCAGGGCATCGCCTGCGTTATGACCCTTTCCGGCAAAAACGATGCATGTTCCGGGGCTCGACAAAAATTTCGTAACTGCTCTTGCGATCCCTGCGCCTGCTTGATCCATCAGGGCTTCGACTTCCACTCCCCGCGCGAAAGCGGCTTTTTCTGCGCTTCGCATTTGCGCCGAAGTTAAAACCGGCGACTCCAATCAGGCCTCCTGTTGCGCTGAGGTTACGTTTTCTCTGGCCCCAGCCGATTTGGTTGTTTTCTTCTTTTTCTTCTTCTTCGAAGACTTGGAGCTTTTTTTCTTGGAGCGTTTGGAACTACTTACCTTGGTTTGGTCGATGTACGACTGCAGCGGAATGGTTGCAACTGCAGTTGCACTTGTAGAACTTCTGACGTTGGAGCGCTCCCGGATTCCGGCCGCGATCTCTTCGGCGAGCTTTTGGCGATAGGAAGATTTTAGGATGTATGCTCCTTCGCTCGGATTCGTCAGGAAACCGCATTCCACCAGGACCGCTGGCACCCTTGCTCTTCGCAGGACAAAGTAACCGCGACGCCGCACTCCGCGATTCGGTGACGGCGCGCCGCCTGCGACAAAATGATGGATGGCGGAGGCAAGCGGCAAACTGTCGCGGCCATAAAAATATGTTTCGATGCCATCGGCGCCGCTGCGGCCTGCTGAGTTGAAATGAACAGATACGAAAATTGCGTTGCGATACGAGTTCGCAATTGCGACCCTCGTCCCCAGGGGGACAAAGACATCGCTGTCGCGGGTCATGATCACCCGGTAGCCGTTCGCAGCGAGCACGCTTTTGAGACGTTGTGCGACGTCGAGCGTCATCTCCTTTTCCGAGATCCTCTGCCTAGGAATACCGCCGCGATCGTGACCCCCATGGCCAGCATCGATTACGATAGTCGTGGATGAGCCCGAGGCTGCCGAAGCGGAAGTGGCGCACATCAGACCCGAAATCGCGAACGCAGCAGCAACTAGGCAGACTTGGCAAGAGTTTCCTCGCATTGAATTACCGATTGTCCTTGGGAATTCCCGGCGGGCGGTCCGAGAGTTTCGGCTTCGGCGCCGTGTCACGGATCGTTTTTGTTTGCGCAGCAGGCGCCTCGATCACGCCGCCCTGCACCGCTACTTCGCCGTTAGCGGAACGGACCAGGCGCGGGCGCG
>Ga0068862_100003501_pt1 | contig 13481 bp, 9 predicted proteins | sample KBSSwiS52_FD_66598 | JGI IMG/M metagenome (GOLD analysis project Ga0068862, IMG submission 66598) | Switchgrass rhizosphere microbial communities from Kellogg Biological Station, Michigan, USA - KBS Switchgrass S5-2 | ecosystem: Host-associated > Plants > Roots > Rhizosphere > Soil ... | reverse complement strand
ATCCCATGGTTCTTGCCCTCGTCAGGAACTGCGTAACTGACTGACAAGATGGAGGTTAGGGGACTCTCACGCCCCGGACAGGAAGGGCGTAAGAGTCCGAGGACGGTAAAGTCGGGCTAGAGGTACTACTTCTACTGGTTGCCGGCTAACGCTGCTGCGGCTCAGCGCGCGGCGCCAGCCGTCCGCTGGAGCCGCTTGGTTGGCCGAACCAAGGTTGCGTGCTCGCGTATATGGCTATGGCTCCACCGCGCTGCCTCGTTTAATTATACAACGGACCTGCCGGCCGGCGAAGCGACCTGCCTCCGAGCCCACGACCGGTTTGTCTGGCCACCAAGGCCCCGCTTGGCTCCACGAGGTTTCCAGCCGCCTCGGTCGGTCCGCAGACCAGGCAGTTTGGCCGTAGCGAAGCGGAGGCCAAGCTGCATCGTTTGGGACTGGATCTGGATCCGAGAACGACCGTAGCGAGTTGCGAAGCAATTCGCGGGCTCGACCATGGGAACTTGGGCCTCGCGCTGCCTGCTCGACTACGGTCGCTCCGGAGTCTCGCTACGGCCCCGGCTCGTTCTTTATAGGGGCCGAAGGCCCGAAACGTCTACTAGCTCAACGTGAACGGCTCCGACGCTGCTTGGCTTCTGACTAGAAAATTCTGTCGCCTTGAAGCAATGGCGATATCGCACCTCGACTACCCCGAGCGATCAAGCTTAATGCGTACCGGACGGCGGATGAAGAAATAGAGAGCCGCCCCGATTATATGCGTGAAAACAATGATGATCGTCCAAACGAGACGGTCGGGGTCCTTGTCCTTTGTTGCACACTCGACAATCATCCAGATCCAGAACACTGTTCCAGCTACCACTAGCAGCAGTATGGCTAGTTCGGGTATTCCTATGCTAAATCCCATCCGACCCTCCTGATCTCAAACACCTATCTGCGGCGGCCAACGTTGCTGCCGATGAGCGGCAGCTTTTTCGTCCGCTCGATCGGCTGGTTCGGCGGCCCTCATCAGCAGTCGCATTGGCGCTCTCGCTTTATTAGTATTATCATATGCGAAGATCTAAATACCAAGGTCCTTTGGACCTATTTGACTCTTTTCCATCCATCCCACCGCTGCTCCTAGGTGAGCAGCAACAAGAATCTGAAGCTTGGTCAGGGCGCCTGCATCGGAATCCATTGCAATCCAGAGGATTAGCTCTTCTCTGGTTGGTTGTGCAACGCGTCGGATGACTTCGGGTGTATACTTCGCCCTCCTGGCAACTACTGTGCCGAGTACTTTAAGATCTCCGTATACTCCAAGTAAGTCAAAGATCTTTTCGAGCGAGCCCATCCGCTTCTTATCAGCTTCAGCCTTAGCGTTGATCTCCGTGGTCAGAGACGGCACAGGCATTAGGGTTAATAGTTCCCTAAGTGCCTTGAAACAGTTCTCACGGTCATGAAGCTGGGAGTGACAGAGAGCGAGTCCGAGGTAAGCAACCCCACGCCTATATCCAGACTCCAGAGCAATTGCCCGATTGAAGCAATTCCTAGCCTCCCGCACAAGCGACTGCCACTCACCTGTAGAGGAGCAAGCTTGGTCAAGGTTGCGTAGCGCAGCGGCCAGCTCAGATTGAGATAGTTTATCAATCTTTTTTCCTAGAGTTTCAGTAAGCCCTACAAGTTCGGAGACAGATCTAACAAGCCCAACCCCAGAGACGATCATGCCGACATCAGGCATCTAAAATTCCCACAACCGCCGAACTAAGGTGTAGCGTCGCGCCTCCGTCCTGCGTATAGGCGTGACTCGCACCATCCTGGTTACCTGGTGGCGTGGTCGTCCCGTCTACAAGAGTCCGGAGTGCAACAACTTTCTAGAGTTTAAGCCCGCGCTGGTGGCGAGTCAATTCAAGCCTCTAAGGCAGGGGCTCGACCAGTTCTGCCCAGGATCGGGTGCTTCTGCCAATCCGGATTTCTCGATCCAGGGCATCTGCTTGAGGTGGAGAAGCTTACGAGCAACGACGGTATGCGGCCCGGCCGATAAGGAGGCTTGCCGCTGGGGACGAGGAAGCTTATACAGTTGATCATAGGCCGATATGGCGGCGTAGGACCGCGTCGCGCCGGACAGGAAAGACAACGACTTGCGGCCTATCTCCTAGGAAGGCTTCTGGGCTCGTGTGCCGCTGATAGGGCAGCCGTGCTTAGAGGCTCTCAGAGGGTGTCTCAAAAGCCGACTTCCACCTCGCCCCGAAGGGGCGACGGAATGTAGCCCCGGGCGCGAGCCCGGGGTAAGGAAGCACAAAAAACTTCCCCGAGCCCCGAAAGGTCTACGGTACGGGCCAGGGGCGCAAGCCCCGCGGCAGGGGGAGGGAAGGCCGCCGGGCTCACGCCCGGGGCCGCTGCCGTCGCCCCTTCGGGGCTCGGATTTGTCTTCTGTTTCCCCCGACCCCCGGGCTGACGCCCGGGGCTACATTCCGCCGCCCCCTACGGGGCTTGGAGCCGGACGGATCTGAGGACCTTGAATCGGATTCAAGCGGCTAAAATCGGCTCCAAGCGGCTTGAATCGGGTCGAAGCGGCTTGAATCGGATCCAAGGTCCTTACGACGGCTCCGGCGCCTGCAGGGAGGCCAGCACCCGGCGCGCCACGTCCTGCGCCGAGACGATCACCGGCGTGATGCCGCCGCCGGGGCGCGTCCAGTGGCCGACGAAGAAGAGGCCGGGGATGCCGCCGGCCGTGACGCCGGGCCGGCCCTCTCCGAGCTGGTCCGGCGACATCTCCCACCCCAGCATGGCGCCCTGATGGTTGAGCGTGAAGCGCCAGGAAGTGAGCGCCGAGGCGCTGCTCTTGACCACGATGCGCTCGGAGATCCCGGGGATGCGCTGCTCCAGGTGATCGAGGAGAAAGGCCTCGATCCGCGCCTTGTGGGCCGGCCAGTCCTCCACGCCTGCGTAGTCCATCTCCAGGACCTTCTGGAGGATGACGATCTGCCGGCCCGGCGGCGCCATGGCCGGCTCGTAGAGCGTCGGGACGAAGATCTTGCAATGCAGGGCGTCGGTGCCCACCCGGTCCATGTCCCACGAGTCCCAGTAGTAGCCCTGAGCCTGTTCGAGGAGGCCGTCCGGCACGCCTTCGAGACCGACATGGCAAAGGAAGCAGGGATAGGTGGGGCGCAGGCGGCGCAACGGCTCGAGCGCTCCCGGCTCCAGGTGCTCCGGCCCCACCAGCTTCTCCAGGGTCAGCAGCAGGTCGGCGTTCGAGATCACGGCGCCGGCCCGCACCGTGTGCTTCCGGCCGGCGAGGGGACCGCGCAGCGTCTCCAGCTCCACGCCGCGCGCCGTGCCGTCCTCGATCACGATGCGGCTCGCCATCGTGCTCGTGAGGATGTGGCCGCCGAGCTCTTCAAAGCGCGCGGCCATGGCGTCCGCGAAGGCCTGCGATCCCCCCTTGGGATAGTAGTTGCCGAGGAAGTAGGAGAGCCGCAGCATGGAGTCGAAGATGAACGACGTGCGGCTGGGGGGCGAGCCCCAGTGCGGGCAGTCGGCGGTCAGGAGAAGCTTGAGCTTGGGATCGGCGAAGAAGCGGTCGAGCGCCTGCCGCACGGTCAGGTCGCGCCAGGGCGCCAGCCGTTCCAGGGTGTCCAGGGGCCGGTTGCGGAAGTAGTGCAGCAGGCCGAGGAGATAGGTCTCGTGCACCGCCTGGAAGAAGGCGTCGAGAGCCCCGGCCTCGGCCGGGAACTCCTGTTTGAGCTTCGCCAGGTAGACGTCGAGATCGGCGGGCACCGCGAAGCGCGTGCCGTCCGGGAAGTGGAAGGTGTCGACCGGGTCCATCTTGATCCAGCCGACATCGATCCCGAGCTCCACCAGCAGGCGGCCGGTCAGGGTTTCGGGGTTGCCCAGCAGCGGATAGAAATGGGTGGCGGCGTCGAAGGTATAGCCGGCGCGGCGGAACGTGCTGCAATATCCCCCCACCATGTAGTGCTGCTCGACGAGCAGGACGCGAGCCCCACCGCGCGCCAACAGATTGGCGGCGATCAGGCCGCCGACGCCGGCGCCGACGATGACGGCGTCGTAGCGGGGGTCGGGTGCGGTCCGCAGCCCGCGGAAAGGGCGCTTCCGATTCAATACCGGCTCACACCTTGGCTTCTGCGGGACGATTGCGCCCGTACGTCTCGTGGGCGCCCACGAGCTCGCCGCTCGCAATTGCGGCGCCGAAGGAGAGCTCGCCCCCGAGCACCAGGGCGGCGGCGATCTCGGCCAGCTTCGGCGCCTTGCCCGCGCCCACGCAGCCGAGCATCTCCAGGCATTCGCGCGCCGTCCCGAGCCCGGTCCCGCCGCCGACGGTCGCCACGGTGAGCGACGGCAGGGTCACGCTCGCGTACAGGTCTCCCCCCTCGACGACTTCGAAGGAGGTGATCCCGACCGCGGAGTTGGCGAGGTTGGCCACGTCCTGGCCGCAGGCGATGAAGAGCGCCGTGAGACCGTTTGCGATATGACCGTTGTAGCCGAGGCTGCCCGCCTGGAGGTGGCCGAGCACGGTCCGGTGCCAGACGTCGGCCAGACCCTCGGGCGTGGTGTGCAGATAGGCGCGCACGAGCCGCGCCGGGATGCGGGCGCCGGCGGTCACCTTCTTGCCCTTGCCGCCGGCGAAGAGCGCGCCGCTCGCCCGCTTCTCGGACTCGGCGCCGCTGAACACGTAGTAGCGCGGCGCGTGCCCGTTCTCGACCAGCCAGCGGCAGGCGCGGTCGGTCCCTTTCACGATCATGTTCATGCCGTGCGCGTCCGCGGTCCACCAGGCGAAGTGGACGACCACCTCGCGCCCCAGGGGCAGCGGCTCGACGCGCAGCAGCCTGCCGTGCCGGGTGGTGGCCCCGGCTTCGGCCTGCAGGGCCTCGAACAGCCCCGGCAGGACGCGGGCGAACGCGGCGGCCTCGGCAACGCCCTCGAACGGGAACACGGGCGAGACCCGGTTCTCGTCGGTCAGCACCCGCGCCGTGGCGCCGCCGGCCCGGCTGATCGCAACCATGCCCCTCTCGTACGAGCGCACCAGGGCCCCTTCGGTGGTGGCGAGCGGCACGTAGAAGAGGCCCTGCGCGTGCTCGCCGTGGATCAGCACCGGACCGGCCACGCCCAGCGGCACCTGGACGGCGCCGACCGGGTTCTCGACGTTGCCCCGCATCTCCTCGGGGGAGATCGTGGTGGAGCCGGCATGGGTGAACCGCGCTCCGGTCCTCTCTTCGAGCCAGCGCCGCCGCTGCGCGAGCGCCTCGGCCGAGTAGCCCTGCCCTTCGAGCCGGGGCACCAGGTCGGCCTCGCGTATCGGATTCGACATTCGTACCTCCGTGATCGGAGCGCCAAGTCTACCGCAGGCGTTCGAGCAGGGACAGGAACGCGGCGCCGAACCCGGGCTCGCCCCCGGCGCCGGCCACTCCCGCCGGGACTGCCGGGACCGCGAGCTGCTCGATTAGGGCGAGGACGTCCCAGCTCACCCAGCCCTCGGCGATCTTCCCGTCCCGGATGCGCAGCATGTCCATCCCGGTGGTGAAGGTCTCCCGGCCGGTGGGAGGCAAGCCCAGGAGATCGCCGGTGTGCAGGCCCCGCCCGCTCCAGCGGGTCACCACCAGGTCCCCCTCCGCCACGATCTCCTCGATCGTCATGTGGACGTCCGAAAAGGCGATGCGGTAGAAGAGGACGAGCTGGCCGACGGCCTCCGGGCCGCGGGAGAAGTCGGTGGTGAGGGGGACGCGCGCGTGCACCACGCAGTCGCGGTCGAAGAGCTGGCCGACGAGGGCCGGATCGCCGGTGTTCCAGAGGTCCTCGCGGAAGCGGCGGGCGATGGCCTTGTGCTCTTCCAGGCTCATGGCAGCCTCCTCAGGGCCGCGGCGGCTCGGCCTCCTCAGGCAGGGGCCGGAGCAATCGCAGCGCAGGACGGGTGTTGTAATGCTCCCGGTAGAGGCGGTGAATCCCGTCGTCCGGGAAGCTCTCGCCCTCGGGGTAGGGATATTGGCTCATGCCGTGGAACGGCAGCGGCTCCACGGTCTGGGAGAAGGCGGTGTTGGCGTCGCCGTCCTTGGCCCAGCCGTCGACGAGAAGCAGGAAGTCGCGCCGCCAGCCCGGGGCCAACGGCGGCAGGGCCTTCGCATCGAAGAGCAGCCGCACCTCGTCGCCGGAGCCCATGATGAGCAGCCGGTCGTCCACCTCTTCGAGCAGCGGCCGGACGTCGCCGTAGCGGGTGTAGAGCCCGGGCGTGGGGTTCCACATCGAGACCGGCATCCAGGAGTGATAGTCGAAGCTCTCGGGCTGCCGGCGCTCGGGATGGATCACCGGCCGCGAGAAGCCGCGATAGCGCAGCTCGGCCGAGAGAGGCGCCAGATCGCTCCTCTCCACGGTCGGCTCGCCGCTCTCCGCGGAGAGGAAGACCTCGTCCCAATAGAGGCAGAGGCTGGTCTCGATCCGCACCTCGCGCGAGGCGGAGAGGAACCTGCCCGTCAGGTCCACGGCGATGGTCTTCGGCTTGCCGGCAGGCAGGCCCATGTCCTCGATCACGGTCTGCCATCTCCCCTGCCCGTCCTTGACCTGCAGCCGGGGGAACACGAGCCCGGAAGGCGACGCCTGGGCGGCTCCGAGGAAGGTGCTGCCGTCCGCCCAGTCCACCCAGCCGGAGAGCACCAGGACGGCCCGGTTGTCCGGCGCCGCTGGACCGAAGTCGAGGTCCAGGTGGTGCAGCTCGGCCACGCCCGACAGGTCGCGCCGGAAGCCGTCCGGGTAGATCTGGTCGCGGGCGAGCAGGCGGGACCGTACGTCGTTGCCGTGGTGGTCCATGGCGCGGACCGGGTAGACCCTCTCCTCCACCCCGAACAGCCGGAATTCGGGGAACGGCGGGCCCTTGAACTTGTCGTTCGTGAACACCTCGACGTCCGCGGGATGATCCAGGGCGATCAGCCGCATCTGGTCGAGGTAGGCGACCTCGCGCAGCTCCTCGGTGACACGGATCTCGTAGCGGCCGTTCACCGCTGCCAGGGCTTCGCCGGGGATCTGCACGTACTCGTCGTGATCGACCGGGAAGTACTCGCCGTCGCCGGCGGAGGCGCCGAGCGGCGCGACGCCGAGGACGTCGGTGATGAACTGGAAGCGCTCGCCGTTCCAGGTGAAGATCATCGGGCACGAGCCCGAGAGGCGCGGCGCCTCCTTGAACGCGACGGTGCGGTCCGCGGTCACTTTCGTCTCGTTCTGGATCAGGCCGTTCGGCCAGGTGATGCGCACGGCGTCGATCGCGGTGCGCGATCCCAGGCCGAAGGCCAGGGGAAAGCCGTGGTAGATCTTCTTCTGGTAGCCCGCGCCGGCCTTGACCTCGACCTCGGCGCCCGGCGCGAGCTTCAGGTTCTTGACCCCTTCGAGGCCGATCCGCAGCCAGTGATCGGCCGGGGTCCGGTTGAGGAGCCGCCGCAGCACGCCGTCCTTGCCCACGACCGCCAAGTCCTCGCGGCCGTCGGCGTCGAAGTCGGCGGCCACGGCAGCCAGGGCAGGAAAACCTGGCGAAGCCTTCGCGTCACCCAGCTTCCCCCGTCCCTCGTTGCGGTGCAGGCCGTCGCCGGCCACGAGGTCGCTCATGCCCCGGCCTTCGAGGTCCGCGAACGCCAGGGGAAGCGCGGGCATGGAAGCCTCTGCTTTCTCCAGCACCCCCTGCAAGCTGCGGCGGTTGAGCAGCAGTGACGTCGAGGACAGGAGATCGCTCCAGCCGTCCTGGTCCACGTCCTGCGCCAGCACCGCGTCTCCCGGCCCGGGCAGCTCGACGGCCTCGTACCGTCCGCCGAGCCGGTCGCGGTAGAGCACGGCCGGCCGGCCGGCGTAGGTGACCGCGAGATCGATCCCCTGGGTGTCGGCCACGGCTTCGACGATCGCGCCGGAAACCGCCCGGCCGTTCGCGAACGGGAAGCGCTTCGTCTCGTCGCTCCAACCGGCCTCGCCCTGGTTTCTGACCAGGGCGGCCCCCTCCCCCAGCAGAACGAGGTCGAGGTCGTAGTCGTGGTCGAAGTCGAGCCAGAAGGCCAGGCGGAAGCGGCCGGAGGGGAGCTGCGCAGGCAGCTTCTGGAAGGTGCCTCCCGCATTCCGATAGAGGGCAGCGCCTTCGACGGTCAGGACGCACAGATCGGCCAGCCCGTCGTTGTCGAAATCCCCGGCCACGACGGCGGTCACGTTGCGCAGCTCCTCGAGGCCGCTGGCCGCCGCCGTCTCTCCCTTCCGGAAGAGCGAGACTCCGGCTTTCGACCATGCCAGCAGGTCGGGAGCGAGATCGCCGTCGGCGTCGAGGACGGTCAGACCCTCCAACCCCCGGCCGAGCTCGGAGACCGCGAAGGACGGCTCGACCGGAGGCGATCCATCTGGTGAGGGCGCAGCCGGCGGATCAATCTCGTCGAGGAGCTCGCGATACCAGCTCCAGTCCACGTCCTCCGGGATCGCGGCCCCTTTCTGCGCCTCCTTGATCGCGTCGTACTCCTGCTTGCGCCGGGCGGCTTCCCCGGTCCGGCCGGCCTGCCGATAGGCGTTGAAGAGCTGGAAGCGGGGCGCCGCGAAGTAGGGGTTGAGGTCCGCGGCGCGCTCGAAATGCCGCAGCGCCAGGTCGGGCTTCTCCGCGAGCTTGTAGAGGACGCCCAGGTTGTACTGCGTCACCGGCTCGTCCGGGACCAGCGCGGCCATGCGCTCGAACTGCGGGAGAGCTTTCTCGTACTCGGAGTCCTGCTTGAGGACGATCCCCAGGTTGAACCAGGTATGCGGGATCTCCGGCGCCTGCTTCTGGACCGCCTCCAGCTCCCGGACCCCCTCCGCGATCTTGCCGGCCTTGAGGAGCGCGAGGCCGTAGTTGAGCCGCTCGCGCGGCGAGTCGGGCGCCAGGTCGAGGGCCTTCTTCAGCTCCTCCACCGCCTCGTACTGGGTCGTGGGGTTCTCGTAGAACGCCTTGCCCAGGTTGCGATGGTGCCAGAGCTGCTCCTCCCGGGAGGGTTCATTCGTGGCCGCGGCAAGGAACACCGCCAGGACGATCCACCTCATTTCGATTCCTGGATGGTCGTGATCTTGTTGAGCGGCGCGCTCACCTTCTCCACCTTGCCGCTCGGCCAGCGGATCTCCACCGCGTCGACCTTGCCGGCGGACCCCAGGCCGACATGGACGAGCGTCGAGCTCTGGCCGGCGTAGCCGTTGCCGCCGTTGACCTCGCGGATCCAGGTCTGGCCGCCCGCCTTGACCGTCACCCGGGCTCCGATCGCGTCGCGGTTCGACTTCGTGCCGACGAGCTTGAGCGCGAGCCAGTTGCCGGTGCCGTCGGTCACGTTGCGATAGAACAGCGCGGGCTGGTTGGCGTTGGTCTGGTAGAGGTCCAGGCGGCCGTCCTGATCGAAGTCGGCCATGCCGATCCCGCGGCCGTCCTGGTCGTTGTCCACGCCGGCCTGCGCCGAGACCTCCTTGAACGACTGGTCGCCGAGGTTGCGGAAGAGCTTCTTCTTCTGGTAGCCGCTCCAGGTGCGGTCGCGGATGGCCGGCCAGTTGCGCACGTCGGTGAAGTCGATGTCCGGCGTGATGATCATCTCCACGAGCACGGGGATGTAGTTCTCCGGTCCGGCCGAGCGCAGGCCGTTGACCACGAACAGGTCCTCCCAGCCGTCGTCGTCGAAGTCGCCGAACTTGGCGGCCCAGCCCCACAGCGTGTTGCAGGTGCCGGTCTCCTTCGACAGGTCGGAGAAGGTACGGTTGCCATTGTTGTGCCAGAGCATGTTGCACTCTTTCATATACTCGTCGGTGATGTTCGTGACGTAGACGTCGAGCCAGCCGTCCCGGTCATAATCGCCCATGTCCACGTTCATCCCCTTGCGCGTGTCGATGCCCACGGCCTCCTTCGTGCCGTCGCGGAAGGTGCCGTCGCCGTTGTTCCAGAACAGGCGGTCGGTGCCGTAGTCGCCCGCCAGGTAGAGGTCCTGCCAGCCGTCGTTGTCGAGGTCGGCATGGCCGGCGTCCAGGGTCCAGCCGGTGTGACGGGCGAGGCCCGCCTTCTCCGTAACCTCGACGAAGCGGAGCTTGTCTTTCTCAGTCACATTGCGCCACAGGCTCACGCCGCCGCCGTTGTCGGCCTGGTCGAGGTTGTTGGGCAGCACGTGCGGCGTGGGCAGATCGATCAGGTTGACCGGCGGGAAGTAGTTGCCGAGCAGCAGATCGAGCCGGCCGTCGTTGTCGTAGTCGAAGGCGATGGCCGCGATCGTGTTGGCGAACCTGTCGAGCCCCGAGCCGGCGGACACGTCCTTGAACCCGCCCTTGCCCTCGTTGCGGTAGAGGACCGGCGTGCCGAAGCGGGCGAGCACCAGGTCGAGCGCCCCGTCGTTGTCGGCGTCGAGCCAGAGCGCGTCGGCCACGATCGACCTGGCATCGTTGCCGCCGCCCACGCCCGCCTCGGCCGTGACGTCCACGAATGCCAGCTTGCCGGTCTCCTTGAGCTGGTTGCGCAGCAGGTGGCCCGGCGTGCCGGCGTCCGAGTCGGTGACGTAGAGGTCCTCGTCGCCGTCGCCGTCGTAATCGCCCACGGCCGCGGTGGCGCCGCCGGAGGTGAACATGCCGAGCACGTCCGCGTGCGGCCCCGGGAACTTGCGGGTGTGGTGCTGCATGCGGGCACCCGCCTTCCCGCCGATCTCCTCGAAGCGCAAGCTGGCGGCACCGGCCGGCAGGGCGATGAGGAGGAAAAGGATAAGGCGCCTCACGGCTCCTCCCAGAGGGGGGACAGGTTCGTGTCCACCCGCTTGTTGGGATCGAGCTGATCGTAGATGTACGCCTCCAGATCCTCGCCGTCGCGCGCGAGGCGGGCCTCGAGCTGCGGCTCGCCCGGGAAGAGCGCCAGCGCCTCCTTCCAGGTGGCTTTCGCCTTGTCCGGCTGGTCGGTGCGCCAGTAGGCGTCGCCGAGCGCGATCCAGGCGCGGGCGTAGACCTTCTTCTGCGGGCCTTTCTTCGAGATCGCCACCGCCTCCTCCAGGTCGGCGACGGCGAGCGGGCCGCGGCCGAAGATCTTCGGCCAGTAGAGATAGCTGTTGCCACGCGTGAAGAGGGCGATCCAGCTCCGCTCGATCTCGATGGACTTCGTGAAGTTGGTGAGCGCGGTGTTGGCCAGGATCACCTGCGTGATCGAGCCCGCGGCCGGGATCTTGTCCACGTAGGCATAGCCGTAGTTGAGCCAGGCGTAGGCCGCCTTGGGATGATCGGTCACGAGCTTCTTGAAGAAGTCGATCGCCCGGTCGTACTCGCCGGCCTGGATCACCGCCTTGCGATACTCGTTGGCGGCCTTCATGTCGTTCGGATCGGCGGCGAGCCTGGATTCCAGCTCCGGCAGGGTGGCCGCGGCGGCCATCACGGGCCAGACCAGGAGGATGAGAAGGGCTGCTCGTCGTTTCATGGTTGTCTCCTCGGTCGGGGCTCTCCCTCGACGATGCGGTACGTGCGGCCGGGCGCGATCCCCGCGAACGTCTGCTTCGCTCCCGAAGGCCAGAGCACCTCCAGCTTGCCGATCTCTTTCAAGCTGCCCAGTCCGAAGTGGACCCGGCGGCTGCTCTGGCCCGCGAAGCCGTTGCCGCCATTCACGAAGCGCAGCCGGGTACGGCCGCCGGCGGTCAGCCGGAGCCGCGCCCCGACCGCGTCGCGGTTCGATCTCTTCCCTTCCAGGCGGAAGGAGACCCACCGGGCGGCAGGCGCCACGTTGCGGTAGAGGAAGGGCTCGGCGTTGGCGTTGGCCACGAACAGGTCCTGGCGGCCGTCGTTGTCGAAATCGGCCACGGCGATGCCGCGGCCGTCGCGTAAGGAGTCGAGGCCGTGACGCGCGGCCTCGTCCTTGAAGAGCTGGCCGCCCTGGTTGTGGAAGAGCTTCTTCTTCTGGTAGCCGGACAGGCTCTTCCTGCCCATCGGCGGCCAGTTGCGGGCGTCGGCGAAGTCCACGTCCCCGCGGGTGATCATCTCGAAGATGTCGGGCACGTAGCTCTCGGACCCGGCCGAGACCCAGCCGTTGACCACGTAGAGGTCGAGCCAGCCGTCGTTGTCGTAGTCGAAGAACTTGGCCCCCCAGCCCCAGCCGGTGTCGTACGTGGCGGTCTCGCGCGCCACGTCCGTGAAGGTCAGGTCGCCGTTGTTGCGCCAGAGGAAGTTGCCTTCCCGCATGTAGTCGTCGGTGATGTTCGTGACGAAGACGTCGAGCCAGCCGTCCTCGTCGAAATCCCCCCACTCGGCGTTCATCCCCTTCTTCGAGTCGATGCCGATGGCCTCTCGCGTGCGGTCGGTGAACGTGCCGTCGCCGTCGTTGACGAAAAAGCGATCGGTACCGAAGTCGCAGGCCACGTAGAGATCGTCGTCGCCGTCGTTGTCGGCGTCGCCGTGGCCGAGGTCGAGCGTCCAGCCCGAGAGAGCGAATCCGGCCTGCTTCGTCACGTCCGTGAACCGGCCGTTGCCCTCGTTGCGCCAGACGGTCAAGCCGCCGCCGTTGTTCGCGGTCTCGAAGCTCTCGGGGAAGAAGCGCGGAGTGGCGGGATTGAAGACGTCGACCGGCTGGAAGTAGCTCCCCACGAAGAGATCGAGATCGCCGTCGAGGTCGTGATCGAAAGCGATCGCGGTGATCGCGTTGCCCGCGCGGTCGAGGCCGGCTTCGCGAGTGACCTCGCGGAACCTGCGGCCGTCGAGATTGTGGAAGAGCTGGCTCTTCCCGAAGCGCACCACGAACAGATCGGGCCGCCCGTCATTGTCGTAGTCGAGCCAGAGCGCGTCGGCCGAGGCATTGGAGGCGTCGTTGCCGTTGGCCACGCCAGCCTCGCCGGCCACGTCGGTGAAGGTGAAGTCACCGTCATTCCTGTAGAGATGGTTCCTTCCGGTCTCCGAGGAGTCGGTGACGAACAGGTCCTCGAAGCCATCGCCGTCGAAGTCCGCCACGGCCGCGGAAGCGCCCAGGGCGGTGTAGCCCGCCATGATCTCGGCATAGGGATTGTGGAAGGTGCGGTTCGTGTGCTTCGCGGCCACGCCGGCGCGGGCGGTGACGTCTTCGAACCAGCGCTCTGGTCCGGCCGCAAGTGCGGCGACGCTGATGAGCAGCAGGGTGGCGCCGATCCAGCTCCTCCTCACTCCTGCCCGGCTCCGTAGCGCTTCTCCACCAGCCGTCCCCCTTCGGTGATCTCCACGATGCGGTTCACGGAAACGTCCCGGAAGCGCTGCACGGTCCCCGAAGCGGGCCAGCGCACCACCAGCTCGTCGATCTTCGCCGTGCGGTCTCCGAGGCCGAAATGGAGTCGCAGCGCGCTCTCCTGCGCGTAGCCGTCGCCCTCCACGACCTCGCGGGTCTGGATCGTACTGCCCCCCCCGCCGATCCTGATCGTAACGCGGGCGCCCACGGCGTCGCGGTTCGACTTCGTGCCCACGAGCTCGACCCCGAGCCAGTTGCGGCGGCCGGCCAGCTCGTTGCGCAGGAGGGCGTGGCGGTCGGCCGAGGCCGCGACCGCGATGTC
>Ga0068862_100003500_pt1 | contig 13482 bp, 9 predicted proteins | sample KBSSwiS52_FD_66598 | JGI IMG/M metagenome (GOLD analysis project Ga0068862, IMG submission 66598) | Switchgrass rhizosphere microbial communities from Kellogg Biological Station, Michigan, USA - KBS Switchgrass S5-2 | ecosystem: Host-associated > Plants > Roots > Rhizosphere > Soil ... | reverse complement strand
TCCGGGCTCCGGTGAAGCTGACGCCGACCGAACGGCTGGAGAGGATGCGGCAGTTCCTGCTGTTCCTCGAAGGAGCGAAGCGTCGGCGTGGCGACTGATCAAAGGGCGGGGGCTCTCCCCGCCTGGAAGGGCGTTGCAGCGGTCCGGCAAGGCGCGTAGCCTGTTAGCGACTACAGGAGGCTCCTCCCCATGCGAACGCTGCCCGTGCTCCTCCTCTCCCTCGCCCTCCTCGCCGCGGCACCTGCGGCGTTCACTCCCTATCTCGTCAAGGACATCAACCCCGAGACCACGCCCGGCAGCTCCAACCCGCAGGCGTTCGACACCCTCGGCGACCTCGCCCTCTTCCAGGTCAACCGGTTCGGCCAGACCGAGCTCTGGCGCAGCGACGGCACGGCCGCCGGGACCTACCGGCTGGCGATGACCGGGTACACCCTGATCCTCGCGAACACCGGCGAGCTGCTCTTCTTCCGCTTCCAGGGCGCCGACAACCGCTGGCATCTCTGGGTCACCGACGGCACCCTGCCGGGGACGTTCTCCCTCGCCGAGACCAGCGGGTACTCGCAGCCCGGCAACGCGGTCTGGGTGCCCGGCCAGGGCCTGCTCTACTTCGCCTCCGAGATCCCGGGCCAGGGCCACGGCGTCGAGCTCTGGCGCAGCGACGGCACGCCCGGCGGCACCTACGAGGTTCTGGACATCGAGCCGGGGCCGGGCTCCTCCAACCCCGCCTGGCTGACGAGCTTCCAGGGCCGGATGTACTTCGCTGCGAATACAGGCCTCTGGCGGAGCGACGGCACCGCCCAGGGCACCGTCCTGGTGCGCGAGGTGCCGGCGGTATCGCTCTACGCCGTGGGCTCGCGCCTGGTGTTCTTCGGCACCGACGCGAACGGATTCGAGCCGTGGGCGAGCGACGGCACCGCCGCGGGCACCCGGCGCATCGCCAACCTGGCCAGGGGCGCGGCCTCGTCCGTCTTCCACGACTTCGAGGGGGTCGGGCAGCGGCTCTTCTTCACCGCCACGGCGAGCGCGGCCAGCGGCCAGGAGCTCTATGTGACCGACGGCACGGTCCCAGGCACCCGCAAGCTCACCTCGTTCTCCGACTCCTACGCCCTCGACCAGCTCCCGCATGCCGCGCTCGGCAACCGGCTGCTCTTCTCCGCGAAGAACCGCACGAACGGCGTGGAGCTGTGGTCCTCGGACGGCACCGCGAAAGGCACCCGCCTCGTGCTCGACGCCTGCCCCGGCGAGTGCCCGTCCTACCCGATCCCCTTCCTCCAGCATCAGGGCCGGCTCTACTACCAGGCCAACGACAGGACGCACGGGTTCGAGCTCTGGGTGACGGACGGCACGGCCGGGGGCACCCGGATGGTCAAGGACGTCTGCCCCGGCGAGTGCAGCTCCTGGCCCTGGGCGCTGGGCGCCCAGGGCGGCCGCCTGTTCTTCGCCACCCGGGAGGACAACCAGTACGCCACCTCCCTCTGGACCACCGACGGAACCACGACCGTCGCCCTGGCCGAGCTCCCGGATTTCTACATCCAGGGCACGACGGCACACGGCGCGCTGCTCTTCTCCGGCTCCGATCCGGACCACGGCCAGGAGCTCTGGTGCTCCGACGGTACGCCGGAGGGCACCCATCTCCTCGCCGACGTCGCGGACGAGGACGTCGGCGGCTCCGATCCCCACGGCCTCATGGCTCTTGGAGAGACCGCGCTGTTCTTCGCGCGCGACGGCGACGGCCCCGCGCTCTGGCGAAGCGACGGCACGGACGCGGGCACCACGATCCTCAAGAGGGAGCTGGCCGGCCGCGGCCTGTGGACGGCTTCCGCCAACCGGGTGTTCTTCCTGGCCAACCCGCGCCAGAGCTCGTTCGACCTGTGGACGAGCGACGGCACCGAGGCCGGAACGGTCCGCCTGAACCCGGACGGCGTGCGCGCCATGGACGGGCTCTCGCAGCCCGTGATCAAGCTGGGCTCCCGCGTCTTCTTCTCGGGGTGGACCATGGAGCACGGCTCCGAGCCCTGGATCACCGACGGCACCCGGGCGGGCACCCGGAGGGTGGCCGACCTGCGTCCCGGACCGGCCGGCTCCTCGCCGCGCGACTTCACGATCTTCGCGGGCAGGGCCTTCTTCGTCGCCCGCTTCCGGCTGTGGAAGAGCGACGGCACGGCCAAGGGGACGGTCGCCCTCGGCCCCGAGCTGCGCGACATCCAGCCACGGACCACCTTCGGCGGCCGGCTCTGGTTCACCGGCCGCAACAGCCGCTGGCGCACGGAGCTGTGGGCCACGGATGGAACGGCGAACGGCACCCGGAGGGTCGACCTGCCGGTGCCGCTCCAGGTGCTGCTCTCGGACGGCGTGCGGCTCTACCTGACCGACTCCGAGCATGCGCTCTGGGTGAGCGACGGCACCGCCGCCGGCACCCGGAGGATCTCCGACCAGGGCGCCACCGGACCCGCGATCGCGTTCGACGGCCGGCTCTGGTACATCTCCCCCGCGGGGGACTTCTACACCAGCGACGGCACCGAGGCGGGCACCCGGCCGGTCCGGCCCGACGGCGAGCCCAGGTACGCCAGCCCGCTCCGCTTCGGCGACCGGCTGGTGCTGATCAACTACCGGGGAGAGCTCTGGCAGTCGGACGGCACGGCGGAGGGCACGAAGCTGCTGCGCGACCTGTCGCCGGCCACGTACAGCAGCCTGCAGATCCTGAAGGCCGGCCCGCGGCTCTTCTTCCCCGCGTGGGAGGAGGAGACGGGCTGGGAGCTGTGGGCGATGCGGGAGTGAGCGCCGGAAAGGACCTCAAGGACCTCAAGGACCTCAAGGACCTCAAGGACCTCAAGGACCCTGAGGACACGGCGGAAGCGGGTTTCCGTCTCCGGTGTCCTTGAGGTCCTTGGTGTCCTTGGTGTCCTTGAGGTCCTTCTTGGCCGTCCTACCCCGCCTTCCGCATCCCCCGCTCGGCCTCGTCCAGCGCGGCTTCGAGCGCTTCGCGCTCGGCCGCTTCGAGATCCTGGCCGCCGAAGCTCTCGCGGAGGTAGAAGGCGATGATCCGCGCCGCGGGCTCGGCCGCGGCCGGATAGCGCACGGCCATCTCCTTGCCGACCACGAGCGGCGGCACCGACTCGGGGAGCGGCGCTCCCCGGCGGCCGAGACGGCGGCGCAGACGGGCATAGGCCGCGGTCGCGGTTAGCGGCGGCTTCAAACGCAGGTAGAGCGCGAAGGCCCCGGCCGCGAGCAGGATCAGTCCCACGACCCCTTTCAGAGGCACCTCCGGCATGCGCGGCCCGGGCTCGCCCGCGGCCACCTCGCCGCCGGCCGGCTCCTCGCCCGCGGGCGCCTTCGGCTCGGGCTTCTCCGGCTGCTGGAAGCGGCTCACGAGCTCGTGCCACATCTGGCGCAGGTTGCCGAAGATGCGGAGCTGGTCATAGAGGCCGAAGGTCAGCACGTAGCGGTCCCAGCGGAAGGCCACGAAGTCCCAGGCCTGCCGCATCAGCAGCGCCACGCCGGTCTCCTCGGCGAGCGGCCGGCCGGCCGGAGGGGTCGGGTCGAAAATGCGCCAGCCCTCGCCCTCGATGTAGGCCTCCACCCAGGCGTGCGCATTGCTGTCGCGCACAATGTAGTAACCCTCGAACGGGTTGTACTCGCCGCCCAGGAAGCCGGTCACCAGCCGCGCCGGGATCCCCTGCGAGCGCAGCAGCAGCACCATCGACGAGGCGAACAGCTCGCATTGTCCGCTTCTGTAGCGGAATAGGAAGTCCTCGATCGGGTTCTCCGCCGAACGGCCGCGGAAGTCGAGCGTGTACTCGTAGTCCTGGATCAGATGGGACTCCAGGCGCTGCGTCCGCTCCAGCGGCGTGCCGCCGCCCATGACCCGCGCGGCCAGGGCGGCGATCGGCGGCGTCACACCCGCGAGGTCGAGCGCCGCGTCGGAGGGCGTGCCCGAGGGCTCCTTGGCGGTCATCACGGGGCCGCTCGCCAGTCCCACCCGGTACTCCACCAGCTCCTGCGGCTGGAAGCGGAACGAGACGCCGCCGCCCTCGTCGAGCCCCAGGGTGGTCGCCTGCGGCTTGACCACGACCGTCTCCACCGGCAGCGGCACCCTCTGGCTGTTGATCGGCGCCAGGAAGATGCGCGCCCAGCGCTCCGGCCGGCGGCCCCTGGCCAGCCAGATGCCCGAGGGCTCCCGGCGCAGCGCCATGCGGAAAGGCGAGCGCCGCCAAGTCCCGCCCTGGTAGAGGTCGTAGGTCGCCGTCTTGAAGCGCATGTCGCCGGTGCGGTTGGAAGCCCCCTCCTCCAGCAGGCGCAGGGCCACGTCCCGGCTGTTGCGGATCTGGCCGATCGAGTCGAGCGTCACCTCGTCCGAGAAGCCCGCGGACTCGATCGTCTGCCCCAGGCCGCTCCCCCGGCCGACGATGTACGGCGAGGGCACGCGCGGCAGGAAGGCGAAGAGCGGCACCGAGAGCGCGATCGTCAGCACGGTGCAGAGAGCCAGGAATCCGCGCATCGGGATGCGCGCCAGCGCCGGGTCCTCGCGGCCGAAGCCCGCCAGCACGTGCAGGAACGCGAAGCGGGTCAGCATGACGAGCGAGAGCACCAGGAACGCGATCAGGTAGAGCACGATCGTGGGGTGAACGCTCGTGCCCATGCTCGCCAGGAACAGGAAGAAGATGCCGATCGCCGCCTGCCACTTGTCCCGCTCCCGCATCAGGGAGAAGAGCTTGACCAGCAGCGCGAACAGGATCAGGTGGAGCACCGGCGTCAGCAGCCGGCGCGAGACCACGAACACGTCGAGGAACGCCAGCGGCAGATAGGCCAGCCCGAGCACGTTGAGCGCCCAGGTGGGCAGCCAGCGCTGCCGGTCGAGCATCACCCGCCGCAGGAACACGAGCACGCCGACGACGTAGAGCGCGATCACCGGCCAGGACACCACCTCGTTGAACGGCAGCGGGATCGGCGCGAGCAGCGCCAGCAGCCCGAGAAGCATCCGCTTCTGGCGCGCGAAGGTCATCGCGAGGCCCTCGACGCCTTGGAGGAGGTGAGGCTCGCGGGATCGGGATCGGGGTCGAGATGGACCCGGAGCTGCTGCGCCCGGCGGTCGCTCGAATGGAGCGGCTCGGGGACCGCCGGCTGCACCTCGACCAGCGCCAGCGTCTCCAGGATGGCCAGTCTCTGCCGCGCGCCGCCGGCGAACGGGAGGACGCGGTCGCGCGTCACCAGCTCCACCTCGTACCCGCGCGACAGATGGTCCAGGGCTGCCGTGGCCGCCTCGCTCACCAAGCGCTCGAAACGTCCGCGGGCCTGGTCGTCCGCCAGCTCGCCGACGCCGTTGTCGAACAGGATCGCGAGCCGCCGGCTCTGCTCGGACTCGCGCTCCATGTAGACGAGGTTGCCGGTGCGCGCGGTCTGCTTCCAGTGGATGCCGCGCGGATCGTCGCCGTGGCGGAACTGGCGCAGCGCGTGGAGGCCGTGCCCCCATCCGGCGCGGCGGCTGGCGTCCTCGCCCATCTGGTGCGCGGCCTCGGGGCGCCTCGCCGAAGCGGCCTCGAAGATCTCGGGGAAGACGAGGATCTCCAGGTCCACGGGGTAGCGCACGCCCTTGCGGAAGAAGCCGAACGGGAAGAGGCTGGAGATGTGCGCGTGGGGGAAGCGTTGCGGGCCGCGCGTGCGGATCAGCATCTCCAGGTTGCCGACGCTCCGCCCCTGCTTCGGCAGGTAGGGGATCAGCATGGGCTGGGCCGACTTCGACACGGTGAAGAGCAGGAACCAGCGCGGGAACAGGCGCGAGCGGCTCTTGAGCGTGAAGCCCATGGAGAACGGCCGGTTGGCGAACACCTCGCCCGGCGGCTGCAGCTCGATCTCCAGGCCGCGCACGTTCTCGCGCGACAGCACTCCGGAGAGGATGAGCACGGAGAGCACCATGGCCATGACCATGTAGAGCGAGTTGTTGCCGGTGTTGGTCGCGGCGATCGCCACCACGATCGCGAGCAGGACGTACCACAGCCCCACCGTGGTGATGCGGATGCCCTCGGGGACCGGGCGCCGGGCCCTCACAACGGCACCGGGGTCCCCGCCAGCACTCGTTCGATCGCCTTGCGCGTGGCGCCGAGGTCGCCGGCGCCGCGCTTGAGCACGACGCGGTGCGCGAGGACCGCGGGAGCGAGGCGCTGCACGTCGTCGGGGATCACGTAGCCGCGCCCCTCGCACAGGGCGAGCGCCTGGCTCGCCCGGAAGAGCGCCTGGGCGCCGCGGGTGGAGACGCCGAGGAGGAAGTCGCCGCCGTGGCGCGTGACCTCGGCGAGCGACAGGATGTACTCGGCCAGCTTGTCCGCGACCCGCACCCGCGCCACCCGCTCCTGGAGATCCAGCAGGCTCTCCCGGCTGACGACCGGCTTCAGGTGTTCCAGCAGGTCCTCGACGCCGCCCGAGAGCAGCAGGTCCTTCTCGTCGGCGCGCGGCGGATAGCCGAGAGAAATCGACATCAGGAAGCGGTCGAGCTGTGACTCGGGGAGTGGGAACGTCCCCTGGTACTCGATCGGGTTCTGCGTGGCGAGCACCACGAACGGCTCGGGCAGGGCGTAGCGCTTGCGCTCCACCGACACCTTGCGCTCGCTCATGGCTTCGAGGAGCGCCGACTGCGTCTTCGGCGTGGCGCGGTTGATCTCGTCCGCCAGCACCAGATTGGCGAACAGCGGGCCGGGGACGAACTCGAACGCCTGCGTCTTCTGGTTGAAGATCGTGACGCCGATGATGTCCGAAGGCAGCAGGTCGCTGGTGAACTGGATGCGCTGGAAGGCGAGGCCGAGGGAGCGCGCCAGGGCCTGGGAGAGCGTGGTCTTGCCGACGCCGGGCACGTCCTCGATCAGGATGTGGCCGCGGGCGAGCAGGCAGACGGTGCACAGCCGGATCACCTCGCGCTTGCCGCGGATGACCCGGGCGACGTTCGCCTCCAGCCGGTGGATCAGGTCCGCCGTATTGGCGGCATGTGCAACCTCGTTCGTCTCGACGCGAATGGCTTCCATGCAGGGTTCCCTGGGACGTGAGGTCCCGAATCTATAGCTACCTGTATACGTGCCCGAACGCTGCGATGTTGTGCTGGGAACAAGTTTACCCCACCGCCTCCAACCTGGTGATTGACCGCCGCATTTCCGTCTTCTAACATGGGGGTACGGAGACATCCGTACCCGACCCCCGCGAAACGTCACGGCCCGGCACGTCCCCCGGGCACAAGGAGCGAATACGAACATGGCTGAACCGAAATTGGACCGGATGAAGGCGATCGACGGCGCGCTGTCGCAAATCGAGCGGCAGTTCGGCAAGGGATCCATCATGCGCCTGGGCCAGCGCGAGACGCTGGCGATGGAGGCGATCCCCACCGGTTCGATCTCGGTGGATGCCGCCATCGGCATCGGCGGATTTCCCCGCGGCCGCGTGGTGGAGGTCTATGGCCCCGAGTCTTCCGGCAAGACGACCCTGGCCCTCTCCGTGGTCGGCCAGGCGCAGAAGCGCGGCGGCATCGCCGCCTTCATCGACGCCGAGCACGCCCTGGACGCCGAGTACGCCCGCAAGCTCGGCGTGGACATCGACAACCTCCTGGTCTCGCAGCCGGACAGCGGCGAGCAGGCCCTGGAGATCGCCGAGATGCTGGTGCGCAGCAACGCGGTGGACATCATCGTCGTCGACTCGGTGGCGGCGCTGGTGCCCAAAGCCGAGTTGGAAGGGGAGATGGGCGACTCGCACGTCGGCCTGCAGGCGCGGCTGATGTCGCAGGCCCTGCGTAAGCTGACGGCGATCGTGGCCAAGTCGAAGACCTGCCTGATCTTCATCAACCAGATCCGCGAGAAGATCGGGGTGATGTTCGGCAATCCCGAGACCACGACGGGCGGCCGGGCGCTCAAGTTCTACGCCTCGGTGCGGATCGACATCCGGCGCATCGCCTCGCTCAAGGACGGCGAGGAGGTGACCGGCGCGCGCGCCAAGGTCAAGGTGGTGAAGAACAAGTGCGCGGCGCCGTTCCGCCAGGCCGAGTTCGACATCGACTACGGCGAGGGCATCTCGCGCACGGGCGAGCTGGTCGACCTCGGGGTGGAGCACAAGCTGGTGGTCAAGAGCGGCGCCTGGTACTCCTACGGCGACCTCCGCCTCGGCCAGGGCCGGGAGAACTCCAAGCAGTTCCTGAAGGACAACCCCGACCTCGCCGAGGAGATCGAGATCAAGATCCGGGAGAAGATCGGCATGCCGATCCCGGCGCAGATCGTCAGGGATGCGCTGACGGAGTAGAGGGGCTACGAGTCGTACCTGCGCGGCAGGCTCACCTGGAAGGTGGTCCCCTTGCCTGCTTCCGTGGAGACTTCCAGCCCCGCTTCGAGAAGCTCGCAGAGGCGCTTCACGATCGAGAGGCCGATGCCCTCTCCCGGAGGACGGTAGGCTGCGGGGACTTCGGGAAGCGCCGGCGACGAGGACGATCCCGCCACGGGCTCGACCGGGGCCCCGGGCGGGGCTTCCTGCTCCACCTTCCGGGCGAGGTCCGTGCCCTCCTCGAGCTCCCGCGCGATCGGCGCACCGGGTGCGAAATGGAGGCCCGGCCCCGTGTCCTCGATGCGGATGAGCCAGCGCTCGACGTCGCTCTCCCGGGTTTCCTTCCAGGTCAGCCGGACTCCCCCCTGCACCGTGTACCGCAAGGCGTTGAGCGCCAGGTTCTGCACGATCCTCTGCACCTTGGGGGCGTCGCCCTCGACCGGGAACGTCGCCGGGCCGTCCATCTCCAGGAACAGGCCGCGCTGGTGCGCGAGCGGTTGCAGGCTCTCGCCGAGCTTTCGGAACAGGACGGCGGCGTCGAAAGGTCCGACCGAGCGGCGCTCGCGCCCGGCTTCCAGGCGCGCCAGGCTCATCAGGTCCTCCAGGAGCTGGTGCAGGGAGGAGACGCTGCTCTGCAGGATCGCGACCGCCCTGGCGCGCAGGGGCTCCGGCACGTTCGCTTCCGCCAGGATGGACGTGATCGTGGTGACGAGGCCGACGTTCCCGCGCAGGTCGTGCGCCGCCTCGTGCCAGGACTCCGCCCGCCGGCGGTCGAGCTCCTGCAACTGCCCCAGGGCCTGCTGCAGGTCGCAGAGGTGCCCCTCCGCCTCGGCCTGCTGCAACCGGGCGTACTGCGACACGCTCTCCGCGATCCCCTCGCCGCAGACCTCGGTCCACAGGCGCCGCGCGGTGGTCATGGTGGCGGGCTCGAACCCGGTGCAGCGCTCCAGCTCTTCCTGCACGGTGAGCTGCAGGTGCTGCCACTCGCGGACCAGCTCGTGCAGGGAGAACCCCTGTTCCCAGCGGTGCACTCCGTGCTCGACCACCCGGTCGTGCTCCTCCGACGACAGGGTGGATTCGTCGAAGCCGGTGGTCCTCAGCCTCTCCTCGAAGCTCTCCAGGACCTTGGGCACGAGGTCGCGGAAATGGGTGACGGAGAGGGAGTCCGGCGTCTTCAGCTCGGGATCGTCCTGGATCGCCTTCTCCCAGGTCTGAAGGAGGGCTTCGCGCCGCCCGGCCAGGTGAGCGGCCAGCGCTTTCAACTGCTCGACGATTCTCGAGTGTGTGGTCGTGCTCATCGATGGAATTCCTGGGGTTCGGGCACAACCCTGGCCCGTGAGGCGATGCGTAGTATACCCGCGGGAGCGGCACCCGCGAAGGGTCCGCCGGTTCCGTGATAGGATGTCTCCCGCGCGAAAAGGCGTTCCTGGGGAGAACGAAAACCCGATGACCGATCAAGAGCTGAAGGACCTGGTGGCGTCGCTCGCCGTCTCACAGCGGGAGACCGAGCGCCTGATGCGGGAGAGCCAGCGGGAGGCCGACCGCCGGCTCCGGGAGCTCGGGAAACAGATCGGCGGCCTGGGCGAGAAGTTCGGCAGCTTCACCGAGGGTCTGGCTCTCCCTTCCATGACGAAGATCCTGAGCCGGCGATTCGGCATGGACGTGATCCTCCCTGGAGCCAGGGCCCGCAACAACGGCCGCTCCATGGAGATCGACGTCCTCGCCCACTCGAAGACCCGGGACGACGTCTTCGTCGTCGAGGTCAAGAGCCACCTGCGCGAGGACGCGCTCGACCAGATGCGCAGCATCCTCCGCGACTTCCACGACTTTTTCCCCGGCTACGAGGGCAAAAAGCTCTACGGAGTCCTCGCCGCCGTCGACGCTCCCGAGGAAGTCCGGCGGCGAGTCCTCCAGGCGGGCATCTACATGGCCCGTGTCCACGACGGGCATTTCGAGCTCCAGGTCCCCGACGACTTCCAGCCCCAAGCCTACTGAGCTTGGCGCGCAAGCACCGACGCCGCGACTCAAGCGAAGGGGGCCGCGACAACCTGGCAGGGGATGGCTCCCACCTGGCAAGTCGCGGCCCTTTCCATCTTTTCCCGGCACCCATCCCGCTCCAAGTCGCCACACGCCCCTTCGGCGCCGCCAGTTGAACACATTTCGCGGCATCAACCCCCTCTCTCGCCGCCTGATTCCTCTTGATGCCGCGAATTAGATCCAGGACGCGGCGTTGATCTGCATGGGCGCCGCCAAATGAATGCTCCGAACCGCAAGTCATCCGGGTCAGAGGGTCCGCTCCGAGGGGCGTGCCGCGTCCTGCCCGGGTTTGTGGCGCCGCCGGCAGGTTTCGCGGCGGCCGTTTCCGTCCGGATGAGCCGCTCCGCGCCTCGGACACCGAAATCCAGCGGCAGGTCGAGCTCGCGCGCCTTCCCTGGGACCGCTGGCGTCTCGCCGGCATCCTCAAGAAATTGGGCCGCAGGCCCGGCCTTCTTGCAGGAGCGGCGACAATTGCCGGCGTTCCGCCGATTCCTCCGGACATGCCGGCGGGACGCCGGCGCTCCCAGGAAAAGCGCGCGGAAGCCCCGGGCTCCTGTGCTGGCGTCCTATAATCTCCGCTGTTCAGCAACAAAGCTCTTCACGAGGTGGGCATGTCGGTCAAGCTGACCCTGCAGAACCTTTCGGACTGGATCAAGGACTCCTCGACCGCAGCCAAGGGAGCGGTCGAGCTGACACTGGAGAGCGGGCTCCTCAAGGACAGCCTGGAAGACCTCGTCGAGCTCGGCGGCGTCACCGGAGCTTTGTTCAAGCTGGGCTCCCGGGCTATACCCGATCCCACCCCGGAGCAGCGCATCGCGGCGCGGCTCCACAAGGCGTTCCTCTCCGCGCTCGACTACGAGCTCAAGGAGAACTCGATCGAGGAGGGGGTCTGGAAGAAGTACATGAGAGAGCGCCTCGCCGAAGTGGCGACCGAGAAACTCTCCGGCGAGTTCACCTGGCTCTCCATCTTCGGCAGCCGAGGGAGGAAGCCGGGACGGTCCTGGCCGATCGTAGGAGAGCTCGCCGACCTCGGCCGGACCTGGGTGGCGGAGATGGCTACAGCCGAGGAGCGCGTTGAGCCCGCCGTCCGGCAGCTTGCCGATGACGCCCGGGGAAGAATTCATGAGGCTCTCGCCAAGGAGATCGACCGCCTCCAGGCCGATCCGGCCATCCAGCAGGCGATGACCGAGGCCCTGTCCCGGGTTGGTCGTGAGGCTCTCGAACTTCTGGCAGAGGAGTTCACATCTCTCAAGAGGTACCGGCTCTTCGGGGAGGTTCCTCAAGACTCCGTCTACATTCCTCCAAGGGTTAAGGTGGCCGACCTCCGGGACACCCGGGAGGAACTAAAGTGGGAGAAGATTAGAAATTCTTCCAAAGGCGATGACCTTCTCTTCCAGGCCATCCAAGACGGGCACCCACGGCTTATGGTTTTGGAAGGGGAAATGGGAGTAGGAAAATCTTGTCTGATGCGGGTCCTAGCCTCCCGGCTGGCGGAGCAATACCGGAGCGACCGCCGATATGCTCCCATCTTCATCCGCTGGCGAGATGTCTACAACGAAACGGACCTCGGACGGGCCATAGCTGGCCAGCTTGCAACCGACTATGGTCTGCCTTTCCAGGATCTTCCGGAACAGGACAATCTAATCTATCTCATTGATGGCTTCGACGAGATGAGCAGCCATCAGGAGGGATATGTGAGCGAGTGCTTCCACCGCCTCGCCAAGCTCAGAGGAAGGAACTGCTCGGTTGTAGTCGCGATGCGGTCCACCGTGATTACCCCCGGGTTGCGGCTGGCCTGGAAAAGCCGGGAGGCTCTGGCGGTCCAGGTGCAGGCGTTCGACGATAAAGCTGTCGACGCCTGGACGGCGAGGTGGAGCGCGCAGACCGGCGGAGCCGTGACTAGCGACAGCTTGCGTGCCCTCACCTCCGCTGACAAACAGGTCTCGCACAACCCGCTCCTCCTCTACATGCTTACCAAGTATGTAGAACCTGTGGCCCAACAAAAGGAAGGATTGACGCGAACGGAGGTTTTCCGAATATTCGTGGACGAGACGATCCGGGGAAAGCTGCGAACCAGCCGTGAGGAGTTCCCGTTTCAGTTCCCTGAGCGCGACTATCGCCTCCTCTTGCAGGAAATCGCTTGGCTGGCCTCCTGGCCCAAGCATGCTCCCAAGTGCCCGGCCCGGCTGATCCGTGAAAGGATTTCGGAGTCTTTCCTGAAAGACCTCAACTTCCATGACATCCGGACCGCATTCGTCCTTCACTTCTTTGAGCCTAGTGATCCTTCCGGGAACGAGTTCGAGTTTCAGCCTGAGGGATTCCGGCAGTACCTCCTGGCAGAATGGTGCGTCCGGGCTCAACTCGACGCTCTCCGCGACGAAAGCCGCCCCTTACACCCACTTTCCCGTACGCGATCTCAGGCCATGGACGCCTTGGCCCAGTTTCCACTGCGGGAGGAAGAACGCTACCTTCTCGGCGAGGTTTACGAAGAACTGGGTAGGCTCGCTCAAGAGGATGAAGTTACCCTCTCTTCTCGGTTGATGACCTTGGGCATCCGGGTTGAAACGAAGGAGCCTGGCCCGGATCTCCTGCACCGGTTGTATAACCGACTCCGGATTGAGGCCGAAGAGCCCCTTGCCCGAACTTGGGAGGATGAAAAGGTGGGTATTCCCAAAGGTCAGGAGCTTCCTCCTAGCCTAAACCCGCTTCGGCTTCTTTTTAACTACTGTGATCAGTGCATGATAGGGACTCTCTCCCTCTTCCGCGGTCTCGGCAAAGACCCGAAATCGGAATTGATCTTCGACAAAGACTCACACGCAATGGGCCGGTTCCTCCGTATCTGGCAAGTGGTGCGGGGAGCGTTCCAGTCGATCCCCCTGGAACTTTCTTCTCGCCCTCTACCCGAAGCCGATCTGGCGAGAATCTCAATGCCGTCAGGAAACCTGAGCCGCGCCAACCTGAGAAAGGCCGACCTCGACGGGGCCGACTTATTCAAGGCCAACCTGAGAGAATCGAATCTGAGAGGGGCATCGATGGTTAGTCCCTTACGAGTGAGTTCTTCGCCAAACTGGTAATGATTGTGCGTCACTTTTCATGCAAGAGTCTCATGGGCGAGCGCGGGAATCAGAAACAATCTCCTGAGCTTGAGCGCTGCGC